>Ga0335084_10005149_pt1 | contig 12903 bp, 15 predicted proteins | sample Lox_Sample_44_FD_206721 | JGI IMG/M metagenome (GOLD analysis project Ga0335084, IMG submission 206721) | Soil microbial communities from Loxahatchee National Wildlife Refuge, Florida, United States - Lox_Sample_4.4 | ecosystem: Environmental > Terrestrial > Soil > Wetlands | place: USA... | reverse complement strand
CTCGCCTTCCGGGCCTTCAAGCCGTCGGGGTGAGGACCTGATTGCCGCGGGGGGATACTCGGCTCGCTTTCCAGCGAGCCTGCGCTCCCCCCGGACGCCCCCCTGCTCGCTCCGGTCGGGACCTGGCCGGTCCCTCCCTCCGCTCGCTTGCCGCGGGGGGATACTCCGCAGGCTAGAAGTTCGCGTGCACGCGCGCGGGCGGGACGCCCGCGGCGGCGAGTGTCCGGCGGACGTCGTCGACCATCGCGGTCATGCCCGCCGCGAAGGCCACCGCCTCGGCCGGACGCGCCCCGCCGAAGCCGACCGTGCGGGCCACCTCCTGCACGCGGCCGCGCACGCCCGTCCAGGCGTCGTCCTCGCCGGAGGGGCACAGCACCACCTTGACGCCGTCCCGCTCCCAGGCGTCGCGCTCGCGGGCGTAGGCGAACTCGGAGCCGTGGCGCTGGCCGTAGAAGAGGACCGCGTGCGCGAAGCGATCGCGGTGGGCGGCGAGGTGCTGCACCACCGCACGGATGGGCGCGATGCCGGCGCCGGCCGCGAAGAGGAGCACGTCCCCTCCCTCGGCCTCCTCCACGGGGAAGCCGCGGCCGAAGGGCGCGGTCACCCGCAGGCGGCGGGCGCTCGCGGCGTCGGCGATGACCCGGTCGCCCACCGGCCCGCCCCGCTTCACGAGGAGGTCGGCCTCGCCCGAGCGGGCCGGCGCGCTCGCCAGCGCGTAGAACGCCTCGCCCTCGTCGGTCCCCACCTTCACGATCTGTCCGGGGCGCCGGTGCTGGCGCGCCAGCGTGGGGGGCAGCGCCAGGCGCACGGCGTGGAGCGCCCTCGTCTCGTCCCAGGCGTCGAGGACCGGGACCTCGACCTGCGCGGCGGGGCCCGTCATGGCGAGGCGGCCATCATCTCACCGTCCGGGCCCGGCCGCGCGCCGCGGCGCCGTCGAGGTCGGCGAGGTCGACGATCCACCCGTCCCGGGCCGCCACCACCGGGACGCCCGTGCGCCCCGAGATGGCGAGGGCGGCCTCGTCCGCCTTCGCCGGCGGCAGCTGCATGCCGAGATGGGTGAGCACGGCCAGCCGGGGCCGCACCTCGGCCACCAGCCGCTCCGCGTCGTCGGCGCCGAGGTGCAGGTAGCGCCGGTCGCCTCCGCGCAGCCGGGTGCAGTTCACGACGAGGAGGTCCACCCCGGCGTAGGCGGCGGGGAGCGCGTCCAGCCAGAACGTGTCCACGACGTGACCTGCGGTGAACCCAGGCGCCCGGAGCCGGTAGCCGTAGGTCTCCACGCCGTGGTCGTGGGCGAGGGCGCCCTCCAGGACGAGCTCGCCCCCCAGGCGGTGGACGCTGCCCGCGGCGAGGTGCTCCCGGCGCGCCACGAACGGCTGGGCGTAGCGGAACACGACCGGCTCCTCCTCGAGCGCGTCGCGGGGGCCGACGAGGAGGCCCCGGGGCGAGAACCCGCCGCGTGTCATCGCCTCCACCACCGCGGTGGCGTCGCCGACGTGGTCGAGGTGGCGGTGGGTGACGACCAGGGCATCCACCTTCGAGGGATCGATCTTCGGCCGCGAGGAGAGGGCGCGCACGAGCGCGCCGGGCCCGGGGTCCACCCAGGCGGTGGCGCCGCCCAGCGCCCACACCAGGCCGCCGGAGTGGCGCACCTGCGTCGACACGGCGAACCGGGCGCCTGCGGTGCCGAGGAACTTGAGCGTGGCGGGACCTTCCACGCCCCGGATCTAATAGGTGAGGAGGGCGTGCACCTTCTGGGCGCCGAGCTTCCGGGCGCCGTGCAGGAACGACAGCTCCACGAGGAAGGAGTAGGCGACGAGCTCCGCCCCCTGGCGCGCCACGAGGCGCCCCACCGCGTCGGCCGTGCCGCCGGTGGCGAGCACGTCGTCGAGGATCAGCACCCGCTCGCCCGGGCCCACCGCGTCCACGTGGAGCTCGAGCACGTTCTCGCCGTACTCGAGGGCGTAGGCCTCGCGGATGGTCTGCCAGGGGAGCTTGCCCGGCTTGCGCGCGATGGTGAGGCCGGCGCCGAGGGCGTAGGCCACCGGCGCGGCGAAGAGGAACCCGCGCGACTCGATCCCGACCACCTTGGAGATGCGCTCGCCCTTCCACCGCTCGACGAACGCGTCGATCACCGCGCGGAAGGTGACGGGGTCGGCGAGGACCGGGGTGATGTCCTTGAAGACGATGCCCGGCTTCGGGAAGTCGGGAACGTCGCGAATGCGGGCACGCACGGCGTCCATGCGGCGGAACCTATCACGGAAGGTAGAGGAGCGGATTGCGCGGCCGCGTGCCGTCCCGTACCTCGAAGTGGAGCTGCGCCGTGTCGGTCCCGCCGCTCCTGCCCACGCGGGCGATCACGTCGCCGCGGCGGACCTTCGCCCCGTCGCCGACGACGACGTCCGAGAGGTGCGCGTAGATGGTGAGGAGGCCGCCCGGGTGCCGGAGGATGACGAGCCGCCCGTACCCGGCCTGCGTTCCCGTCCAGAGGACGACGCCGTCCGCGGCGGCGGCCACCGGCGTGCCCTCCGGCGCGGCGAGGTCGATGCCGTCGTGGCGCTCGCCGTCGCGCACGCCGAAGCGGGCGGTGAGCGCGCCCTGCACCGGCCAGGCGAGCCCACCCGGACCCGGCGCGCGCGAGGGCGCGGCCGCCTGCGCAGCAGGCTGGGGAGCGGCCGGCGGTGAGGCGGCCGCCGGGGCGGGAACCGCGCCGGCCGGCCTCGAGGGGCGGGGCGGCGGCACCGGTTCCGGGGACTCCGCCTCGGCGGGTCCGGGCGAGCCCGGGGCCGGCGGCACCTCCACGACGCGCGTCGCACCGGGCACGAAGAGCTCCATGCCGGCCGGCACCGCCCGCGGGTCGGCGATGCCGTTCGTCTCCATGAGGTCGGCGGGCGTGATGCCGTAGGCGCGGGCGATGCGCCAGAGCGTCTCGCCCTTCTTCACGACGTGGACGACGCCGGGGATGGCCCGCTCGCCGCCCTTCACGTCGCGCACCTCGGTGGGCAGCGCCTCGGGCGCGGGCCTCACCGTGCTGCGCGGCGCCGGGCATGCGGCGAGGAGCGCCAGCGCGAGCACTCCGGACGAAGGCGCGAGGCGCCGCCCTGGCTGGCCGCTCATCCCGAGCGTGGGCGCGAAGCGCCACCCTGACTGGCCGACCGGACGAGGCTCACGCCGCCGGCTCCTTGTCGAAGCCTGGCACGGCGAGGCTCCGCAGCATCTCCAGCACGGCATCGTGCGTCCCGTCGAGATGGAGCGGGGTCACCGCCACCAGCCGGTCGCGCAGCACCGTGTTGCAGTCCGAGCCGGGGATGTCCTCGTTGACCGGCCCGGACTCGCCGCCGATCCAGTAGTAGCGCCGGCCGCGAGGGTCGAGCTTCTCCACCACGTCCTTGCCGTACGTCCGCTTCCCCAGCCTCGTGAAGCGGTAGCCGCGCACGGGGCCGGCCGGCACGTTCACGTTGAGGAGCAGCGGCGCGGCCGGCTGCGACAGCACCACCGTGCGCGCCAGGGCAGCGGCGAACCGCGCCGCGTGGCGGAAGTCGTGCGGCGGCGGGGCCGCGAGCGAGACGGCGACCCCGTGCACGCCCAGGAGCGCCCCCTCCATCGCGGCCGCCACCGTACCCGAGTAGAGGACGTCGTTCGCGAGGTTCGGCCCGTGGTTCACGCCCGACACCACGACGTCGGGGCGGCTCTCGCGCATCACCATGTTGAGGGCCATGAACACGGCGTCGGTGGGCGTGCCGTCCACCGCGAACCAGCGCGCCGCCACCTCCGACATCCGGAGCGGGCGGTGGAGCGAGATGGCGTGAGACGAAGCGGACTGCTCGCGGTCGGGAGCCACCACCCACACCTCGTGTCCCTCGAACGCGTCGGCCAGCGCCCGGATTCCCGCCGCGTGGACCCCGTCGTCGTTCGAGAGCAGCACGCGCACGCGGCGGAGTGTACCCACGGCCGGGGCATTCACGCCAGGCGAGCCATCGTGCCGCGCCCCCGCGCTCGCGGCGACGCTAGGATGTCGGGGAGGAGGATCTCGCATGGCGTTCACGCTCCGGTCCCCGGCCTTCCAGGACGGCGCCGAGATCCCGGCGCGCCACACGTGCCAGGGCGAGGACGTCTCGCCTGCCCTCTCGTGGAGCGGCGTCCCCGAAGGCGCCCGCAGCCTCGCCCTCGTGGTCGACGATCCGGACGCGCCCGATCCGCGCGCGCCCACCACCACCTGGGTCCACTGGGTGCTCTACGACATGCCGCCCTCGGCGTCCGGCCTCCCCGAGGCCGTGAGCCGCTCCGCGCTTCCGGCCGGGACGCGCGAGGGCCTGAACGACTGGCGCCGCACGGGCTGGGGCGGCCCGTGCCCGCCGGTGGGACGGCACCGCTACTTCGTGAAGCTCCTCGCCCTCGACACCCTGCTCGGCGACCTGCGCTCGCCCACGAAGGCGGCCCTGCTCGCCGCCGCGAAGGGGCACGTCCTCGCCGAGGCCCAGCTCATGGGCACCTACGAGAAGCGGCGGTGACTCGGCGCCAGGACGCGGGACGGGCCCCGCGGTCTCCCGCCCGCCGACGACCCGCGGCGCAGCGCTACACGAGGTGGCGCCCGAGCCCGTTCACCGGCGTCGGGTGCTCGGCCGCGATCCAGCTCGCCGTCTCGATCTTGAGCGCGTCCTCGTGCGTCCCGCCCCGCATCAGGATCCACGGCTCGCGCGCGAGCTCGGCGTCCACGTAGATCGGCAGGCCGAACACGCCGAGCGCGGGCTCGGCGCCCACCTCGCAGGGGGCGAAACGGCCCTCGAACGCCGTCTCGGGCGCGAGCAGGGCGGTGCGCGCCCCCGTGGCGAGGCGCAGCGCCTCGACGTCCACGCGCTGCGACGCCGACACCACCGCCAGCGCCAGGCGCCCGTCGAGGCTCACCACCACCGGCTTCGCGAGGCGATCGCCGGGGACGTGCTCAACGTGCGCCAGCCGCTGGGCGGCGACCGCGCGGGGGTGGACGGTGTGCTCGAAGGGAAGTTGGTGATCCTTCAGGTACCGGTCGACGCGCTCGGGGATCATGACGGCACCTCCAGGGGCAAGGCCTCCGAGGGGCAAGGCCTCTGCGTGGCGCCCCCATCGAAGGCCTCCGGAAGGCCCGGCGCAAGGGTCCCGGGCGAGGTGCGCGCTGGAGCGCGGGTCCGCCCGGCGATCCGGGCGCCGGCGGGTCAGCGAACGCCCACGAGGGCGTAGGCCATGCGGAAGGCCTCGGCCGGGAGCCCGGTCTCCCAGAAGCCGGTGAGGCGGGCGATCACCCACGCGCCGAGCAGGGTGCCGAGCGCCACCGCGGGCAGGACCCAGGGCGACACGACCCGCTTGCCGGGGAGCGTGAGGCCGATGGCTCCGGACGTCGTGCAGGCGGCGACGCACTCCAGGCAGCCCGTGCACTCGGGCGAGGACACCCGCCCGCGCTCGTGGACCGGGATGCCGGCCGGGCACGCACGCGTGCAGGCGCGGCAGTCGTTGCAGGCGTCCGGACGGCGCCGCACCGCGAGGGGCGATGCCCAGCTCGCGAGGCCGAGGAGGGCGCCGTACGGGCAGAGCCATCGGCACCAGGCGCCCTTCACGACGAGCGACAGGCCGGCGAGCGCCGCGAGCACGACGAGCGTCGTGGCCGACGGTGCGACGAAGAACGCGAGCATCCTCGCGTCGGCCGCCGTGTTGTACGGCGCGCGCAGGAACGCCTCGATCCCCTCGAGCGGCATCGCCGCCACCGTCCAGGCGAAGAAGCCGAGGAGGAGGTGCTTCGTGGCCGTGAGCGGGAGATCGATCCAGCCGGGGACGGAGGGCCAGCGCCTGCGCCTCCGCCAGAGCGTGCGAGCGCCCAGCCACTCGAGCCCACGCGAGAGGGCGCCGACCGGGCAGACCCAGGCGCAGAACGCCTTCCGGGCGAGCAGCGCCGACAGGATGGCAGCCACGAGGAGGGTCAGGCCCGCCGGGTGAATCTCGTCCCAGCAGCGCGTGAGGAGGAAGCGCTTCAGGGCGAGGAGCGCCGAGATCGGCAGGAACGCCTCGACCGCGGGGGGGCGCCCCGCGGTGATGGGCCCGTCCGAGAGCGCCTGCGAGACGAACCGCGCGAACTCGAGCCCGGCGACCAGGAGGAACCCCACATACAGGCCCTGCACGATCCAGCGCGCCCGGGAGACTCCCGGGGCGAGGCCGCGCTTCGCGGCTCGCGGTCGCGGTGCGGCAGGTGGCTCCTCGATGACGGTGAGCGGCGAGGTCACGCGGTCGCGCACCGTAGTCGGTCGCGAGCCGCCAGCGCAACCCCGCGGCCGCGCAAGGTTTTCCTGCCGGCGAACGCCCGCTTACCCCGTTCACTCCGGGACGACGGCGGCCTCGCTCTCGGTCCTCGAGGCGCCGCGGCGGACCGCGGCGATGCCGTCCCAGGTGTAGATCGCGAGCGCGCCCCAGATGAAGCCGAAGGCGACCGCCTGCGCCCGGCCGAAGGGCTCGTCGTAGACGAGCACCGCGAGCAGGAACTGCCCGGTGGGCGCGAGGTACTGCACGATGCCCATCGTCGAGAGCTTCAGCCGGCGAAGCGCGTGCCCGAAGGCGAGGAGCGGCAGCGACGTGATGACGCCGGCGAGGGCGAGGAGGACGGTCTCGCGGGTCGTGCGGCCGAGGGCGCCCGTGCCCTCGTGGGCGAGCCAGCCCAGCCAGGCGAGCGCGAGGGGCGCGAGGATCGCCGTCTCGGCGAAGAGCCCTCCCACCGGCTCGACGTCGGCGCGCTTCCGCACCAGGCCGTAGAGCCCGAACGAGCACGCGAGCACGAGCGCGATCCAGGGCACCCGGCCGGTCGTCACGACGAGCGCGGCGACGCCCGTGCCGGCGAGCGCGAACGCGACCTTCTGCCAGGGTCGCAGGGTCTCCTTCAGGATGGCGACCCCGAGCGCGACGTTGACGAGCGGGTTCACGAAGTAGCCGAGGCTCGCCTCGAGCACGCGGCCGTGCTGCACCGCCCAGATGTAGAGCAGCCAGTTGAAGGCGATGAGCACCGTGGAGGCGAGGAGCGCGCGCGGGTCTGCGTGGCGCAGGGCGAGGAACCCCTCCCGGCCGCGAACGAGGGCGATCCCGACGCCGAGGAGCAGCGCCGAGCTCGCGATGCGGTGGGCGAGGATCTCGAGCGATCCCACGCCGGCGAGGGACTTGAAGTAGAGCGGCAGGGCGCCCCAGGCCGAGTAGGCGAAGATGGCGGAGGCGAGGCCAGCCGCCCGGCGCTCTCGGTCCTCGAGGGAGACCATGGAGCCGGTCAACCTAACTGGACCGGAGAGGTGCGGCAGCACCGCGCACCACGTGGCGCGATACAATGAGCTCATGGCAGGCGCCGACTGGAAGCGTATCTGCTGCCCGGTGGACTTCTCCGATGCCTCCCGCGCCGCGCTGGAAGTGGCGGCCGACCTCGCCCGGAGGAACGGAGCGAGCCTCACGCTGCTTCACGCTTACCCGATCCCGGGCTACACGCTGCCGGACGGATCGGTCGTGGCGAGCCCGACGATGATGCAGGAGCTGGCCGGGGCGGCCGAGCGGCACCTCGCCGAGTGGCGGTCCGACGCCGAGCGCATGGGCGCGTCGCCGGTGACGGCGGAGAAGGTGGTCGGCGAGCCCGCGCGAGAGATCGTGTCGTTCGCCCAGTCGAGCGGCGCCGACCTGGTGGTGCTCGGCACGCACGGCCGGTCCGGGCTGGAGCACGCGCTCCTCGGGTCCGTCACCGAGCGCGTGATCCGCAGGGTTCGCTGCGCGGTGCTCACGGTCAGGCCAAAGGCCTGACCCCTCGGCTCGGTCAGGCCAAAGGCCTGACCCCTCGGCCTTGTGCGGCCGAAGGCCTGAGCGATGGCGTCAGGCCGAAGGCTCGAACCGCGGCCGCGGCCTTGACCGCGGTCAGGCCCCGCAGGATTGGGCTGGCGACCCCCGGGAGGGACGGGTTAGGTTCGCGCGGGGGATCTCTTCATGCCCGACATGGTCACCGAGTACATGGGCCTCGCGTTGCCGAGCCCGCTCGTCCTCGCCAGCTCCGCGCTCTCGAACCGCATCGAGAACCTCGAGTCGGCCGAGGGCTGCGGCGCGGGAGCGGTGGTGCTCCGCTCGCTCTTCGAGGAGCAGCTCGAGGCCGAGACCACCGCGCTCGAGGAGGAGCTCGCCCGAGGCAGCGAGTCGAGCCCCGAGGCGCGCACCTACTTCCCGCCGCAGCGGGTCGGACCGCACGAGTACCTCTCCCTCGTCGAGCGCGCCAAGCGGGCGCTCGCCATCCCCGTCATCGCCTCGCTCAACTGCTCCGAGCCGGGCAGCTGGACGCGCTACGCCGGCGAGATCGAGGAGGCGGGCGCGGACGCGCTCGAGGTGAACCTCTACGCCGTCGAGGCCGACGCCGAGCTCTCCGCGGCGGACGTGGAGAAGCGCTACCTCGACATCGTCGAGTCCATCCGCGAGACGGTCCGCATCCCCGTGGCCGTGAAGCTCTCGCCCTACTTCACCTCGCTCGCCCACTTCGCCGCACGGCTCGACCGCATGGGCGTGAACGGGCTCGTGCTCTTCAACCGCTTCCTGCAGCCCGACATCTCGCTCGAGAGGATGGCCGCCCAGCCGAGCATGACCCTCTCGTCCTCCTCCGAGGCGCTCCTGCCGCTGCGCTGGATCGGCATCCTGCACGGCCGCGTCCGGGCCCACCTGGCAGCGAGCACCGGCGTCTACGACGCGCAGGGGGTCCTGAAGCAGATCCTGGCCGGAGCCCAGGTCGTGCAGCTCGCCTCCGCGCTCATGAAGAACGGCATCCCCCACCTCGTGAAGTTGCTCGGCGGAATGGAGGAGTGGCTCGAGCGGCGCGGCATCTCCTCGCTCGACGAGGTGCGCGGCTCGCTCTCGCAGAAGGCAGTCCAGGATCCGGGAGCGTTCGAGCGCGCCCAGTACGTCCACCTCATCCTCTCGCAGAACATCTGACCGTGGCCGCCCCGGGCGGATCCCACCGCGGCGCCTGGCGCGCGTTCGGCGCCGGGTTCCGCTTCGCCTGGGACGGGCTCACCGAAGGCGCGCGCCGCCAGAGGAACCTGCGCGTCCACCTCGCCTGCGGCGTGCTCGCGTCCGCGCTCGCCGCGCTCGGCCCGTTCGCGCCGGCCGAGCAGGCGCTGCTCCTCGCCTCGGTCGCGGCGGTGATCGCGCTCGAGGCGCTCAACACGGGCCTCGAGGCGGCGGTGGACCTCGGTTCCTCGGAGCCCGACGAGCGGGCCCGGCTCGCGAAGGACGCCGCGGCCGGCGCCGTGCTCGCGGCCTCGGCGGGCGCCCTGCTGGTGCTCCTCGCGGTCGCGCTCCCGCGCCCGGTGCACCTCCTCCGGATGCTCGGCGCGAGGCCGGCCGGCGTGGCGGGCGCGCTGCTGGCGGCGGCGGCGGCGGGCCTCCTGCCGTGGCGCGACGGCGCCTCGCGTGGAAGGGACGGCGGGCTCGCGCTCGCGGGCCTGGCCGGGCTCGTCGCCGTCGCGGTGGAGGCCGGGGCCCAGGCCGGGACGACCGCGGTGGCGGCCTGCCTGGCGGTGGCGGCGGGTGCGGCGTACGGGCGCTCCGCGACAGGCCCGCGCAGCCCCGGTGCGTAGGTGACCCGAATACGGGTTGCGGCGGATTTAGACAGCGTCTAATCACCGCGGCATGACCCCGCCCGACACGAGCGCGAAGAGCATCTCCTACAAGCCCACGCCCGGCCTCTCCTACGATCCCGCGGACGCGAGGTACTGGGACCCCGCCGCGCTGAAGGGCGAGGTGCTTCGCGCCTTCGAGATCTGTCACGGCTGCCGGATGTGCTTCAAGTACTGCGACTCCTTCCCCAAGCTCTTCGACTTCATCGACAAGCGGCACGAGGGCGACGTGAGGAAGCTCGCGGACGGCGAGATCCGCGAGGTGATGGACGCCTGCTTCCAGTGCAAGCTGTGCGAGGTGCAATGCCCATACACCCCCCGTGACAAGCACGAGTTCCAGCTCGACGTGCCGGCCCTCATCCACCGCTATCGCGGCGTGAACCAGAGGGGCCGCTCCCCCACGCTTCGCCAGCGCGTGCTGAACGACCCCGACACGGCGGGGCGGATGGCCCGCCTCTCCCTGGGCATGGCCAACGTGGCCAACCACTCGAGGCCCCTGCGCGTCGTCATGGAGAGGACCCTCGGCGTGCACCGCGACAAGCTCCTCCCCGACTTCGCCCGGGAGGCCTTCGACGACTGGGCCGAGAAGGAGGGCCACGTGAAGCCCGAGCCGGGCGGCGACGCGGTGCTGTTCCAGACCTGCTTCGTGCAGCACAACGAGCCCGACATCGGCAAGGACGCGGTGTACGTGCTCCGGCGCTGCGGCGTGGACGTGCGCGTCGTGCGCGGCCTGCGTTGCTGCGGCATGCCGGCCTGGGAGCACGGCGACCTCGCCAGCCTGAGGAAGCAGGCTCACCGGGACCTCGAGCTCCTCGTGCCGTTCGTGGAGAAGGGCGCGAAGGTCCTCGTCGTGAACCCGACCTGCTCGATGATGATGCGCCGCGAGTGGCCGCACCTCCTCGAGGGCGAGGACCGGCCCCTCGCGGAGAAGCTCTCCGCCGCGGTGATGGACGTCTCCGAGTACGTGTGGACGCTGCGCAACGAGCCGCGCTTCCCGACCGACTTCAAGACGAGGCTGCCAGGCGGGAGGGTCGCCTACCATGCGCCCTGCCACCTGCGTGCGCAGGGCATCGGCTTCAAGGGCCGCGACCTCCTCCGCAAGATCCCGGACACCACCGTGGCCGGCACGGTCATCGAGTGCTGCGGGCACGACGGCACGTACGCGATGACGGTGGAGGGCTTCGAACCCTCGAGGCGCATCGGCCAGAAGGCGTTCGACGGGATGAAGGGCGCGGACGCCGAGGTGTGGGCCACCGACTGCCCGCTCGCGGCCATCCAGTTCGAGCAGCACGCCGGCAAGAAGCCGCTCCACCCGATCACCATCCTCGCCCGCGCGCTGCGCGGCGAGGGATTCGGGTCGCGCTGACCGGGGAAGCGGGTCCGGCCGAAAGGGGCCGCCGCGGCTGCAGGCCCCTTTCGGTCGATTTCCTTGCAGGGCCCTCCCGAGGGGCCAATCCGGGGCCCGGTTTTGACCCCTTTGGGAAGGGGTGTCGCCAACTGGCGATATCGACGGCCGGGTGGCAGGATGTAGGGAATCGTCGCCGATCGGCCCTGTCGTCCGGCCGAGCGCCCCCCCCGGGCACCGGTGACCATCGGTGATGCGAGTGACGGTGCGCGACGGGTTTGGAAACCTGGGAAGCGTGGGACCCCGCAGGCTCTCCTTGGTGCCGGCGGTGATTCCGGGCGCGTCCGAGGTGGCCGCGCTCGCGGATCCGTTCGGTCCGCCACCCGCCCACCGCAACCCGAACCGGCTCGACCTCGCCGAGGCCCGGGCCCTCCTCGACCACGGCCGCTTCCACACCGAGTACCAGGCCATCGTGCACTCCCGCACCGGCCGGACCGCGGCATTCGAGGCGCTGGCGCGGTTCCGCCGCCGCGACGGCCGCGAGATCCCGCCCGCCCGCGTCTTCTCGGTGCTGCACGCCGACCCCGCGCTGCTGCTCCGCGCCGAGCTCACGCTCAAGCTCCACCAGGTCGAGCACGCGCCGAAGGCCGCGCTCTTCGTGAACCTCGACCCGGACAGCTGGTCCCGCGCGGGCGACCGGCACCGCAACCCGTTCCTGGCGCTCTTCTCCTCGGCCCGGACGCGAGTGGTGGTCGAGGTCACCGAGGCGCTCGCCACCGCCGACGCCGTGCGCTCGCAGGGCATGATCAGCGCGCTGCGCGGGCGGCAGCTGGCGGTCGCCCTCGACGACGTGGGCGCCGCGAACGGGCTCCTCTCCTTCGACGCCATCACCGACGCCGAGGTGCTGAAGTTCGATCGCTCGCTGATCCCGCGCATGAGCCACCCGCGCTCGCGCGCGCTCGTCCAGGCGCTCGTGCGGATGTGCCGCGAGACCGAGGCGCGCACGGTGATGGAGGGCATCGAGACCACGGCGGAGTTCGTGCTCGCCCGCGACCTCGGCTTCGACTTCGTGCAGGGCTTCCTCTTCCGCGATCGCGCCCGCGTGGCCCTGCGCTAGGGCGGTTGGCCTCCGCCGCCGACCAGCATCCGGGCCGCCCGCTCCACCGCCGCCGCGTCCTCCCCGCCCGTGCCCACCACCTCCGCCGCGACCGGCGGCTCATAGGGCGCGCCCGCGCCGGGCAGCTCCGGCGCGCGGCCGGCGCGGGCGGCCGCCCAGAGGCCCTTCGTGTCGCGCTCCGCGCAGATGCCCGCCGGGACGTCGAGGTGAATCTCCACGAACCGCCGGGCGCGCGCGCGGACCCGGTCCCGGAAGTCGCGGAGCGGCGCGGTGGCCGCCACGACGACGTCGAGCTCCTGCGCGGCGAGGAGGAGCGCGAGGTCGCCCAGGCCGGCGTAGAAGTCGGCGCGGTCGGCCGGGCCGTAGCCGAGCGCGGGGGCGAGGGCCGCGCGCACGTCGTCGCCGTCGAGCACCGCGGCGTGGCGACCCGCGGCGCGCAGCCGGGCGGCGAGCGCGCGCGCGAAGGTGGACTTCCCCGAGGACGGCAGGCCGGTCACCCAGGCGACCGCGCCCGGCATGGCTCACCCCGTCGCACGGCGGGCCGAGGTCGGCACCATCCGGTCGGGCAGGTCGAGATCGAGCCTGCCCGCCTCGAGCGCCGCCTCGGCGAGCGACACGAGCGTCTCCCGCGCCGCGGGCGCGAGCCTCGGGTAGAAGCGCGGGCTCGCCACGACGAGCGCCCTCCACGCCCAGAACGGCGGGGCGACCTCCAGCACCTCGCGGTCGCCGGAGAGGGCGAGGTAGCGATCCCAGAAGCGGTGCCAGAGCGGCCCGAGGCCGGCCCAGGCGCTCCCTCC
>Ga0335084_10005146_pt1 | contig 12906 bp, 12 predicted proteins | sample Lox_Sample_44_FD_206721 | JGI IMG/M metagenome (GOLD analysis project Ga0335084, IMG submission 206721) | Soil microbial communities from Loxahatchee National Wildlife Refuge, Florida, United States - Lox_Sample_4.4 | ecosystem: Environmental > Terrestrial > Soil > Wetlands | place: USA... | reverse complement strand
TGAGCAGGACGAGCATTGCTGCAGCGGAGCCGAGAAGCGCGGTGCGAATGTCGAGCATCGATGCCATTGCGCCCCATATCGCGCTGCCCAGCGCGAGGCTGGCTTGCGTGGCGACGAGGTTCACGGAAACCGCACGCGCGCGGACCCAACCGGGCGCGCTTGTCTGAAAGCCGGCCGAAAGCCCCGCGAGCACTGACACCCACGCGCTGCCACACACCGCGGCGATAGCGATTGCCAGCACAACGAGGTTGGTCATGGCCAGGAGCGCAATCGCCGCGCTCCACAAGAGCGTTGCCCAGATCACCACCACGTTCAAGGACCTCCGCTGCAGCTGCCCTGGCATCACCAAGGCGCCGGCGATCGCACCGACGCCGAACCCTGCAGAAAGCAAGCCGTAACCGCCGGCGCCGAGCTTCAACTGATCGCGTGCGATGACCGGCAGCAGCGCCCAGAAGACGCTCGCGCAAATCGCGAAGGCGACGTTGCGAATCAACAGACGCCGCATCGAGGGAGAGTTGCGGGCAAAGCGCAATCCGCTGAGCGCGCCGGCAAACACGGTCTCCGGAATGCCCGGCACATCACGATGGTGGCGCGGAAGCCGATGGGCTGCGCGGATCATCGGCAGGAAAAAGATGGTGCTGGCGAAAAGCGCAATGCCCGAGCCGGACCAGGCGGCGATTCCACCGGCAAGCGCGGGACCGACGGCGCGCGCCACGTTGAACGCCACCGCATTCAGCGCGACCGCGCGTGGCAGTTCGTCTCGCTGGACAAGGTCATGCACGCTCGTCGACTGCGCAGGCTGGTACAGGCAGAGACCGGTGCCGACCAGGAACGTCAGCGCAAGCAACGTCCCCGGACCGACCACGCCGGCCAGCGTTGCGGCGCTGAGAAGGACCGTCGCTGCCAGCAACAGGTACTGCGTTCCGATGATGAGGCGGCGCCGGTCCGCGATGTCGGCAAGCGCGCCGGCGATCAATCCGAACAGCAACGCAGGTGCCGTGCTGGCGGTCTGCACGAACGCAACCATGACCTCGGAGGGCGTCAAGGTTGCCATGACCCACGCCGCGACGGTGGTCTGCATCGTGTAGCCGAGTGCCGTCCCGATGGCGCCGAAATAGAACAACCGGAAGCCGACGTGCCGCAAGGGCGAAGCGGCAAACAACCGCTCGACCAGCGATGCGACGGATGCATTCATGCCGCACTCTGCTTGCCGCGTACCGCCCGGGCGGCCATCGTCGTGTGTTTCAGCGCAGCGTCGCTTTGCGCGCCAGCAGTTCGATCGGCTCGACACGCGCTTCGGCGACGGCGCGCGCCGAATTGCTCATGGCTGCGCCGGCAGCGCGCTCGTGAACGAGCATCACCGCGCGATGCGGAGGTTTTTCGCCGCGGGCCACCGCCTCGCGCGAGCGTGCGCCGTAGGCGAGCGCCTGCGCGCGTGTGCTCCGAAAGCGCAGCACCTCGAACCCGGCTGCCTGCAACCCGTCGTGCGTTTCCTGCGGCGTCGTCAGAAAGCTGGCGTCCGCGCTCGCGGCCCAGGGCGTCGGATAGTCGGGTTCGGGCCCGTCGCCGCGGGCCATTTCCGAGAGCATCAGCCAACCGCCGGGCTTCAGCACGCGGTGGACCTCGCGGTACAACGCCGGCTTCTCGGCGATGTTCATCGAGACGTTCATCGAATAGGCGCCGTCGAACGTCTCGTCCGCAAAGGGCAGCGCCAGTGCATTCGCGACGTGGAACTCGACCGCGCCAGCGGTTCCGGTGCGCTGTGCCAGCACGTTCGCCACCAGGCAAAACTCCGGCGTCAGATCCACACCGACCACGCGACAACCGAAGTGCCTTGCGAGCCAACGTGCCGGACCACCGAACCCGCTGCCGATATCGAGCAGCCGATCCGACATCGTGGCGGGCATCAACGCGGCAGCGTCGGTGGTGGCCTCGAGGCCGCGTCCATGAAACTGGTCGTAGGGCGCGAGTTGTTCGAGCGTCGGGTGCAGCGGATCGCACCCGTCCTCGCACAGGGCCGCATCGAGGCGCTCGAGCAAACGCCCCCGGCTGTAGTGCGCGACGATGTCGCCTGGGACGCTCATCGGGTGTCGGATCGAAACAAGCGCCGCGCGCGGCTACTTCGGTTGCTCGTTGCCGTAGGTCTTTGCAAGATAGTCGACGATCTCGGGCATGTCCGCGTCGTCGATCGGCGCCTTGAACACGGCCTTCATGCGCTTGACCATCGCATCCCAGTATGGACGCGCCGCATTGGGCGGCTGATAGAGCATGTACTCGGCCGAATGACAGGCCACGCAGTTCGCCCTGGCCTTGGCATATCCGGGAAGCGGACTTTCCTTCAACTGCACCGGATCGGATGGAAGCTGGATCGTCTTCGCGACAGCGGCGCCCGAGGCGAAAGAAAGGGCGCACGCAGCGATGGTCGCAACCGCAATGAATCTGGCTCGCATCGTCGGGCTCCTCAGGCAGCGGTGACTTTGACGGACTCGACCACGTTGCGCATGTAACCCGCGGGTTGCCAGAGAGCCTCCATCGGCTGGCTCTGTCCAGAGCGGTTCCAGGCGCGGACGCGCAGGTCGTAGCTGCCGGCCGACGGCGTGAATCCGAAGGTGAACTCCCGGAACGAATAGCGTCCCATGTCGGCACCCAGGCGCGCTTCGCGCCAGCTCTCGCCGCCGTCGGTCGAGTAGGCCACTTCGCGAATGCCCTGGCCGCCGTCGAAGGCGATGCCGCGCACCGTGACCGCGCGACCCGCCGCAAGGCGCGCGCCGTCACGATGGGACGTGATGAAGGATCGCACGTTGAAGCGGCCGATCGGCCGTGTCGCCGCGGGCGCCGTGCCAGGTTCGATGCAGGCGCAGTCGTTGTCGGGCACACGATAGGCGGGCTTCATCCAGAAGCCCTCGTACACGCTGTCGATGATCTCGATCGACGACAGGTGCTTCACCCAATACGTTCCGTAGTAGCCCGGTACGATCAGGCGCACGGGATAGCCGTTGAGCATGGGCAGATCGGCGTCGTTCATGCGGTAGGCGACCATGACCTCGCCGTCCATTGCGTGACCGATGTCGAGCGACTTGACGAAGTCACCGCCGCCGAGCACGCCCTCGTCGAGCCCGTCGAAGGTCACCTGGCGTGCCGAATTCTTCGGCTCGGCGCGCGCCAGCAGCTCCTTCAGCGGCACGCCGACCCAGCGCGCGTTGCCCATCGCGCCATTGCCGAGCTGGCCGCCGGTGACACGCGGATTGAAGAGCGCGCGGCTGTTGCCCGAGCACTGATTCACGGCGAGGTACTCGATCGGCTTGAACTGCGAGCGCAACTGTGCGACGGTGAACTGGACCTGCTTGCCCGCCGCGTTGCCGCCGACCTTGACGATGTGGGCGTCGCCGTCGATCGATGTCGGAATCGCGGCATTGTGATAGCGGACGAAGAACGCATCGTTCGGTGTCACGATGCCGTCATTGAAGACCTCGAACGGCGTTTCCAGCTGCGGCGGCCGCGTCGTGAGCACGATCAGCGGCCGCTTCTCGGGAAACGCGACGACGTTGCGCTTGCCATTGACGAATGGCTGCTCGAATGTGGTCTGCGCGAGCGTCTGGCACCCCAGTACCGAACCGGCAAGTGCACTACCGCCACCGAGCAGAAGCCGGCGGCGCAACAGGTTTGTCGTACGCTGGTTCATGGACGTCTCCTCATGTCGAGTCGGCCGCGTGGCTGAAGGGGCCAATCATCCGCCTGGTTGCCCGGGTTCGAGCATGCAACGGCCAGCGCTCGTTGTAGGAGCGCAACCAGCACAAAACGCGAATACCGGGACAATGCAGGTTTCCACACATCGATGACCGTCACCGACAAAGCAGCGGCGTCCGGCCGCGGCGCCGCGCAAACGCGCCCATTGTGGCGCGTCTTCCTCGCGTTCCTCGGGCCGATGGTGCTCGCCAACGTCCTGCAATCGCTGTCGGGGACCTTCAACGCCGTCTTCATCGGCCAGATGCTGGGAACGCATGCGCTCGCGGCGGTCTCCGCCGTGTTTCCGATCGTCTTCTTCCTCATCTCGCTGGTGATCGGCATCGGCGCGGGCGCATCGGTGCTGATCGGCCAGGCATGGGGGGCGCGCGAGCGGCACAAGGTGAAAACCATCGCGGGCACCGCGCTTTCGCTCGGCCTGTTGCTCGGGCTCGCGGTCGGCGTGCTCGGCGGCGTCTTCACGGAGGCGATGCTGCGCTGGCTCGGCACGCCCGCCGAGGTGTACGACGACGCGGTCGGTTACGCACGCGTGATGATGTTCGCGATGCCGGGGCTGCTGTCGTTCATCCTGTCGACGCAATTGCTGCGCGGTGTCGGCGACACGATCACGCCGCTTTACGCACTGATCGTGTCGACGGGCGTTTCGGCCGTGCTCACGCCGTCGTTCATCCGGGGCTGGGGCGGGCTGCCGCATCTCGGCGTCACGTCGGCGGCTGCCGCATCGATAGGCGCCTTCGTCGCCGCCCTGCTCTTCATGGGCTGGATCATGCGGCGCAAGGCGCATCCCCTCGCGCCCGATGGCGAACTGTTGCGCGCGCTGCGCATCGATCCGCACATCCTCAAGCTGGTGGCGCGCATCGGCCTTCCCACCGGCGTGCAGGTGATCGTGATGTCGCTGGCCGAGATCGCCCTGCTCGCCCTGATCAACAGCTATGGCGCCGATGCGACCGCGGCCGCCGGCGCGGTCAATCAGGTCGTCAACTACGTGCAGTTCCCGGCGCTTTCGATCGCGATCACCGCTTCCATTCTGGGCGCGCAGGCGATCGGAGCGGGCCGCACGCATCGCCTCGGCGCGATCACGAAGACCGCGCTCATGATCAACCTGATCATCACCGGAAGCCTGGTGCTGATCGGATATCTCTTCTCGCGCCATCTGATCTCGGCGTTCATCACGAACGCCGACGTGATCGAACTGGCACAAAGGCTGCTCCACATCATGCTGTGGGGCGCAATCGTTTACGGCTTCGCGGCCGCGCTGAGCGGCGTGATGCGCGCCTCCGGCGTGGTGCTGATGCCGACCACCATCTCGATCGCGTGCATCGTGCTGGTCGAGGTGCCTGCTGCCTACGGCCTGTCGCACGTCTTCGGGCTCGATGGCGTCTGGATGTCGTATCCGATCGCGTTCAGCGCAATGCTCGTGCTGCAGACCGCGTACTACCGGCTGGTCTGGCGCAAGATACAGATCGAGCGGCTCGTGTAGAAAACGGGGCCAATTGCGACATACGGATCGATCGAGGCATCATTCGCCGATGAACCCCGCGCTGCAATTCGATCGCACTACCGAAGACGTCGGCAACATCGTCGAGTTCGGCCACGTGAACCTGCGCGTGCCGGACCAGCAAGTGGCCATCGTGTTCTACGTGATGGGCCTCGGGCTTACGCGCGATCCGTATCTCGTCACCGGCGTCGACAACGCCTGGATGAATGTCGGCACCTGCCAGTTCCACCTGCCCGTCGGTGCGGCGCAGGTGTTTCGCGGCGTGGTCGGGCTGGTGTTGCCTGACCTCGCCGCATTGGTCGCACGCCTCACGGCGGTGCGGCCGCGCCTTTCAGGCACGCGCTTCGACTTCGTCGCCGAGCCGAAGCAGGTCCTGGTCACATGTCCGTGGGGCAATCGCATTCGCGTGCACGCGCCGGATGCCACGCGCTTCGGCGACATGCTGCTTGGCATGCCGTACGTCGAGATCGATGCTACGACCGGCACGGCACCGCGCATCGCGCGCTTCTATGCGGAAGTTCTCGATTCGCCTGCCGTGGTCGGCAGCGACGCGCACGGTGCGTTCGTGCGCGTCCCGGCGGGGCGTGCCGAAGCGATCGTATATCGCGAAACACGTGCGTTGCTTGCGCCTTACGACGGCCACCACATCCAGATCGCGGTCGCGGACTTTTCCGGAGTGCATCGGCGCCTGCTCGAACGCGGCCTGATCACCGAGGAAAGCAGCCAGAGCCAGTATCGCTTCGAAAACATCGTCGACGTCGACACCGGCGCGGTCCTGGCAACGCTCGAGCACGAAGTGCGCAGCATGCGGCATCCTCTCTATGCGAGAACACTCGTGAATCGCAATCCCGGAGTTACCAACATGCACTACGCGAGCGGCCACGAAACGGCAGTGTGGCGCATGCCGCCGGAGTGACGGCCGCCGTTCAGGGCGTCGGGATCTTCCCGTCGGTGCGCCGCTCGAAGCCCGTACCCTGCATCGACGCGTCCGCCTTGCGCTGTTCTTCTGGGTTGTCCGCGTCCACGCTGACCACGGCACCGCCGTTTCGAACCGTTTCTTCGAAGTCGCTGGAGTAGTGCGGCGACTCCCCCCACTCGAAAGCGCCGTGCCACAGGTCGACCATGTTGCGGAAGAATCCGCCGCTGATCTCCTCATCGGCGTCGTCCAGCGGCGTGTCGTCGGCAGGCCGATCCTTTGCATGGATCACGACCGCGTTCGAAGGCAGGCACGCGGCGGCCTGGCGCGCGGCGCGCGGCGCGGCGCCGCGCACGCGTCCGTGCGGCCTTGCGCGCGGACGCGGACCGCTGCGAGGCAGTGCGAGAACGCGCGGCGACCTTCGCATGGCGCGCAAGCGACTTCCTGGATGCGGCTGTGGAGCCTTCCCGCTTCAGAGCCTTCGTCACCGCGCGCGAGCGCTTCGAGGAAACGCCGCTGCCCGGGTGATGGCCCGCTGCGACTGCGCGTTGCGCGCTGCGACGGGTTCGTTCCGAGGTCGTGCCTTTGCGAGGCGGTGGCAGATCGACACCGGCACGCCGCGCCTTCGACAAGCCGATCGCGATGGCCTGCTTGGTCGAGCGAGCGCCGTGCTTGCCCTCGCGGATGTGGTCCATTTCCTCGTGGACGAATTCGCCGGCCTGTGTGCTCGGCGCCTTGCCTTCGCGCTTGTCGCGCCTGGCGCGCTCGATGGTCTTTCGTTCTGGCATCGTGGGCCTCCTGTGCTGCTACGCGAATGACGCGTCTTGTGCAGTGGAGGGCAAGGCACGTACCCGCACGCGAATCGCGCGTCAGGCCCTAGTTCGCAGCCCCTTTTTCGAACCGGTCACAGGCGGGATCGTCGCGAGACGCTTCGTCAGCGTTTCGTTGGCGTGGCAACCATGCTGAGTGACGTCTCGGTTGACGGAATCATCGTCACGACTTGCGGACAACGAAGGCAGACGTCCCCGCCTTGCTCGGCAAACCAGCGGCACCGGGGCCGTATCAGACATGTGGGAAGACGATCGACGACGGGCTGCAGCCCCCGATTCACGCGTTCACCGAGACTGCAACGGCTGCCGTCGAAGTGAACGCAACCCGCCTCGTCGCAACGAGCACCGAAGCGGAACAACCGCGTGGCGTCCGTCGTTCCGAACTGATCGCGCCAATCGAACCCCTCGAGCGCCGATTTCTTGAAGAAAGCGATCCGGGTCTCGGTCTGGGTTCCGGATATCACGCCGAACGGGCGTGCGCCCTCCATGTGTGGCTGAGCGCTCGGGCAATCAAACCCTGGCTCACGGGCACGGACCTCAGAAGCGCACACGTTCGAGATTGAGAGGGATCACACCGACCAGGATCTCCTTGCCGATCCTTGTCACAACGGGAGTCCCCTTTAAGCCGGCACCCTTCGCAACAGCCGCGGCGACATCGACAGCGCCGCCGGGCGACAACGTGCCATGCTCTCGAAGAATGCGACCAAGAATCTCCCACTTGTTGATGATGTTCTCCGGGCCAAACGAGACGTCATAGCGCCGGGCCGCAAGAGACACCGCCTTGTCGATCGATTTGCTTAGTGAATTGATCGAGACGACTTCTGCGCGAGTAGCCATTGTTTCCCCTCGTTCTGAGTACCGCCTCCCTGAGAGTGCGAACGCTGCTCTTCGCGTGACGAGATTGCAATCCCCTGGATCGCATTAGGGACGTCGCTACCTGTCGTGCGACCGAGTCGAGGCCGCATCGAAGCCGTACGCGCCGGCCGGCTAAGTCCGCATCCCTTTGCGCCGAGCGGCGACGAGCGCGAAGAACAGCGCAATCCTCGCGCGCGTCATCAGCGACGGGCGCCAGTTGCCGGCGAGGACCGAGACGATCGCGCCATAGATCCCAAGGCGCTTTTTCGGGTTGAACCACAAGTCGCGGAACGCCGGGTCGTAGAACCCGACCGCAAAGCGCCGGAAGTGGTGAAAGCGTTTGCGGACGAGGCTTTGATAGTCGACGAACGCGCGCTCCGACAGATCGCCGCTCCGCAGTCCTGCGTCGATCGCGGCGGCAGCGTCCAGGCCACCCTGCATCGCGAGCAACACGCCGGTCGAAAAGATCGGGTCGAGGAATGCGGCCGCATCGCCGACGGCAACCCAGCGGTCTCCGGCGATGCGCGTGGCGAGATAGGAATAGTCGACGTCGATGCGCGCCGGCGAGACGCGGCGCGCCCGCTCGAGCGTCTTCGCCGCGGGCGCTGTCGCCGCGAAATAGTGAGCGAGGCTCTCCTCGTGCGTCGCTTTGCCTTCGCGCTGATGCACTGCCTTCGGGATCACCGCTCCGACGCTCGTCAGCGTGTCCGACAGCGGGATCAGCCACAACCAGCCCATGTCGGCGCGGGTGAACATGCGGATGTCGCCCGAGCGACGCCCGGTCAGGCGCGGGATGCCTTCGTACTGCGCGTGAACCGCGATGTTGCGCAGAAGGGGATCGTATTCGTGCTGGCCGAAGCGCTTCAACACGAGGCCGGTTCGCCCCGAGGCGTCGACCACCGCCTTCACGCGGATCGTGTGTTCGACACCGTCAGGACTCGCGAACCGAACGGTGACACCGTCCGCGGCGGCGAAGGCCACGTCGAGGACGCGATGCTCCTCACGCACGTCGACTCCGCTCCGTTCGCAGTGGCGCAGCAGGACCTCGTCGAATCGCGCGCGGTCCACCTGGAACGTCTGCGGCGTCGGCGTCTCGACGGCGGCCGAGAAGTCCGCATACTGTTCGACGTCACTGTCGGGCTTGCGGAAGCTCGCGCCCCACTTCTTCACGAAACCGGCCGCCGCGATCGCCTGCTCCACGCCGAGCGCGCGGAAGACTTCGTTGCTCCATGGAAGCTGCGACTCGCCGATGTGAAAGCGCGGAAAGCGCTCGCGCTCCAGCAGGATCACTTTCCTGCCACGGCGTGCCAGCGCGGTCGCCGCGCTGGATCCGCCCGGGCCACCGCCCACGACCGCTACGTCGAAATGCCCATCGATGCCTGCCATGCCAACGCATCCACCCGGTGTCGAAGAAGGTGCGGGAGGATACCGGGTGGCACCGGCGATGACAGTGCGTTGCTCCTGCGCGGCGCAGCGCTGCGCCGCGGAGAGTCTCCGTCGCCTATTCGCGTTCCTTCTCGGCCTTCTTGTGCTTTTCGTCTTTGTCGGGCTTTTCGTGCGAAGCGTTGCCGCCGCCGTTCTTCGGCTGCTCGGCCTTTGCGGTCCTGGTTTCTTCGCCCTTGCGCGTCGCGCCGCCCTTCATGTGATTGTCGTCGCGGGCTGACGGACCCTTTTGTGGCGCCGCCGGCGGGGGCACGGCAGCCGGCGTAGCAGCGACCGGTGCAGGCGCGGTCGCGACGGGTGTGGCGCGCGGCACATCGGTTTGAGTGCGCTCAGGCTCGCGTGCGGCCACCGGCCCGCGGTCGCGTCGAGCATCACGCGCGTTGGGCGTTGCAGGTGTTGGCTGAGGCGCGGCCGGCTGTGCCGGCGTCGGTCGCTCGGTCGCCGCGGGCTGCGTCGGCGTCGAATGCTCCTGTGCTCGCACCATCTGCGGCGGAGGAAGCGCACGCGGCGTGCGTCCTGGCACGAAGGCAGGGATCGGTTGCGCCGAAGCAGGCACGGGTGCCGAGACCTTCACCACAGGAGGCATTCCCGCTGCGAGATGCGCTTGCGCAGGAACCGCGGATTCGAATGCCCTGCCACCTCGGGTCGCGCCGGGCGGCGCGACGATGGTGACGTTGGTGACATTGGTCACGTTGGTCACGTTGGTCACGTTCGTGTTGTTGACCGTCGGCCGCTGAATGCGCATGCCAGGGTTTACCACCGGCGGAGCGCTCGTCACGACAGCGGGCGGCGTTCCGATCGGCGCGGGAACGATCAGGCCGAGGCGTGATCCCGGTGGCGCAGGCACGAACACACCCGCCGGCCCGATCGGGCGAGGACCTGAAATTACGCCGGGCGCGGCAGCGACCACGGTCACGCGCAACGTCGGTGGAGGCGGCACGAATACGACGCCGGGTGCATGCCAGTGTCCTGTGATGAAGATGACGGCGCCGTCGCGATTCTCGTAATACGGATGCACCCAGACGTAGCCCGGGCGGGGCGGCGGTGCCCAGCGGCCGGCGGCCCACACCCAGTTGCCTTCCCACACCCAGTAGCCACCGATCCACACGGCGCCGCCAAACGGCATCGGCGGCGGCGCTTCGACCAGCAACGGCGGGGGCGCCCAACCGACCGCGATCGGCGCCGGCTGCACGAGCGGCGGCTCGACATACACGCTTACCACGGCTTGTGGCGCAGGCTCTTCGTAGACCGGCTGCGGCGGTGGCGCCGGTTCCGGCGCGGGCGGTTGAGCGACCGGAGGCGGCGGTTCCGCATAGACGACACGATGCGGACGCGGCGATTCATAGACGACGCACCCCGCGATGCCGATCGTGGCGACGAGCGCAGCGGCAGTTGCGGCGAGCAATCGCGCAGGGTTCGATGCGATCGAAACGCGCAGATCGAGCGAGCAGGCAGGCTTGTGCATTGGTTCCTCTCCAGGATCGGTGACCACCGTTCTCGCGCGGGAGTCGGCCGATGGTTCGAAGAGGGTAGGCCGCCCGCTCCGGTCACATCGAGGTTGGATTGCCGCAACGCTGCCGCAATTCGACGCTTAAGCTGCGGTCACCAAGGGAGGCGTTAAGCCGATCGGATGGCTCCGATTTCATTTGCAACGTGCGCATCGCGCGGCGAAACCGCATGGCAACCAATCGCCGCGACACTGCAATCACAGGCGCGGCGATAGGTCGCGCGCCGAAACTGGTACGCACTGGCAAGGATCAAACAATGGCAGCCAATCCAACCCTCGAGAACGCGAAGCTGTCGCGTTCCAGCCCTCAGTCGCCATCGGCGTTAGCAAGAATGTGGCAAGGCCTGAGCGCGACGCTTGCGCGCTGGTCGCACGCACACGACGCGCGCCGTCACCTCGAGCACCTCGACGATCACATCCTGCGCGACATCGGTTTCGATCCGTGCGATGCACGCGGCGAAGCGGCAAAGCGGTTCTGGGAGCCTTACACGCTGAGGTTCACGCGCGACCGCTGACGCGCGGTGGCCGCACGGCTCAGCACAGCTTGATGTCGCCGTCGAATGTGACTGCGAGCTTCAACTGCCTGATCTCGAGGGTCATCGTTGCGGGAAGAGTCTCGTTGCCGGCCAGCGTGCCTGCAGCGAGCGCTCTGGCGACCGCCTGCTCGATCTCGCGCTGCGAACTCACGCCGACCATCTTGAGGAACTTGCGAATGCTGAGATTCAGTGTCTCGTCGTCCATCGGGACCTCCAACCTGTTGTCGCCTGCCGCCTGCACTCCCTCCCCCACACGCGGGGGAGGGGAATGTTCGCGCTAGATCTTCAGCCGCCGCACCATCGCTTCCACGGCGGTGGCATAGCCATCGGCGCCCAATCCCGCGATGACCGCGGTGGCCGCCTTCGACACCAGCGAATGCTGGTAGACAGCGTCACGGCGGTGGATGTTCGAGATGTGCAGCTCGAACACAGGGCCGTCGAACATTTTCAGCGCATCCATGATCGGCACCGACGTGAAGCTCAAGCCGGCCGGATTGATGATGATGCCGGCGCCGCCGTCGATCGCCTCGTGGATCCAGTCGACGAGTTGCGATTCGGCGTTGGACTGGCGGAACTCCAGTGGCACGCGTCCCGCCGCCTTGCGGCAGGCAGCTTCGATCTCGGCAAGCGTCGTGGTGCCGTAGATCTCCGGCTCGCGCTTGCCCAGGCGGTTCAGGTTTGGACCGTTGAGAACGTAGATCTGTTTGGTCATGACGCCTCGCTGCGAATCGACGCCGCTGCGTTGTACCGCATCGGCGCCGACCGCAACAAGACCCGGCCCGGGCCGTCTCGTGTCCGCTCAGTCGGCGTGTCGCGATGCGTTCCGAACGCTCACCCGTGAAAGAAGCCGCGCGAATCGTCGTCGACGAAAAGCCCCGCCGATCCGGCCTGCCCGCCGTAGGCTGCGCGATCTCCTGCGCAACGTGATTGCGAAGACGGTCGCCGAGTCGGAGGATCGTTGCGCGGGCGCGTTGCGTAACGCGAGCGCTATCTCGTCCGGTAGACGCGAATCTCGGCAGGCCTGCCGCCGCGCGACGGTGCTGCGACGAACAGGCTCGCGAGCGTGGGCGAGAAGAAGCCTGTGCGAGCGCCGGATGTCGTGATCACGCGCTCGGCAAGTTCGTAGTCGTCGCCGTCACGCCGTTGCACGATATCGACGAAGCCTTCGCCGCAGATCGCGTAGACACGCTGCCGCTCGGCATCGAAGAACAGATCGTCGCTGTCGCCGCATAGCGGCAGCTCACCGACGCGCTTTCCCGACTCGCTGTCGTAGACGAGCAGCTTCGGGGGCCGGCCTGTGGCGACGAACAACCTGTGTTCGGATTCGTCCTGCGCCATCGCGAAGTTCTGCGCAGTATCTTCGAGCGGCCAGGTCGCGATCGCCCCGCCGGTCTTGCGATCGATGACCGCGATCTGCCTGGCAGTCGGCACGTTGATGTAGGTCCGTGGTCCGCTACGTTCCAGCGCAAACGCTTCGGGATGCGCCGCGAGCTTGAAGCGATCGACGATCCGCATCGACTGCGGGCCGAGCACTGCCAACCCGCTCGCCGCGCCGATGTAGATCCGACCGGTCGCAG
>Ga0335084_10005145_pt1 | contig 12909 bp, 10 predicted proteins | sample Lox_Sample_44_FD_206721 | JGI IMG/M metagenome (GOLD analysis project Ga0335084, IMG submission 206721) | Soil microbial communities from Loxahatchee National Wildlife Refuge, Florida, United States - Lox_Sample_4.4 | ecosystem: Environmental > Terrestrial > Soil > Wetlands | place: USA... | reverse complement strand
AGCGCCTGCCCGGTCATCGCAAGCGACAGGGTGGCGACGATCAGGATCCTGGAGAACCGGCGGAACGCGAGGAACCCCTCGAGTCTGATCACTTCACCACCTCGAATTTCTTCGGGTCAATCTTCGCGTTGACGCGATAGCGATCGAGCGTCGTCTCTTCAATGGTGTCGGGGCCGATGGCGCGACGCAGCCTGAACGGCCATTGCAGGCCGCCCACGTCGCGGTAGTCCTGGAAGTACAGTCGCGATTCGATCGTCTTCGCCATCGCCTGGCGCCGCAGATCCGCGACGTCCTTCGTGTACTTGTCCTTGTCCGCCTGGCTCGCGCTCTCGGGCAGGGGCGGCGGCGCATCGACGATGACCGTGCCGGGCGGCAGATTCTCCGGAGCGGGCGCTCCAGGCGCTTTCATCGCGACGCCGGCAGGCGGCTGCTGCCAGCTCACCATGATCGGCAGATGCGTCTCGCTGTTGACGAACAGACGCAGCGCGAACGTGCCCTCGCCCTTGACGTCGATGACGTCCGCGCGGCCCTGCGGCGCCTCCGCCTGGCCGACGTAGGCGAACGTCAGCGGCAGCGTCTTCGGCGACCCCGCGAACATCCCCAGCGTGAAGCGTACGAAATCCTGTTTGAGCGAGGTGACGCGCGCCTTACGCTGCGCCTGCTGCTGGGCGGCGAGCTGCTCGGGCGTCGGGGGTGGAGGCCCCCCAGGCCGGGCCGGCGGCGCCACCGGCGGCCCGGGCACCGGCAGCTGGATGAGATCGGCGCCGTTGAACCCCGCCGACGTCGGCCCGTTCTCCTGCGCCGGGATCTCGTCCCTGCGGACGTACCTGTCGGGCAGCTCGATGTCGATTTCGAACTCGACGGGCACCAGGTTGTTCCCCTGGAGCTTGCGCGTCTGCCCGGTCATCACGACGCTCTTCACACCCGCGAGCGCGTCCCCTCCGAGGGCCTTCCGGGCCGCCGCGAGTATCTCCTCGGCTTTGGCCGGATCGGCCTTCTGAGCCTGGGCGGCGAGCACACTGGCAGCCAGAGACACGACAAGCGCCCAGTGCCCGAAAACGCGCATAGCGCTCCTTCACCCTGAACTGTTGAGTCGATGTTTAGACATAATAAGACACCGAATGGATGAGTGTTGCCGTCAAAACCCGAAGCGCAGCCCGAGCTCGATCTTCCGCGGATTGAACACGTTGGTCGGCTGGCGGAAGAACGTCGAAGTGAGCACACCGCTGTAACCCACGTAGTTGTTGTGGTTGGTGACGTTCTGGGCGGAGGCGTACAACTCGACGCGGAACCGGTGGTCGTTGGCGCCCCCGCCGGAGAAGCCGCCTGAGATCCCGCCGCCGCCCATCGTGACCACGACGGCCTGCGGCCCTCCGCCGCCGGCGGCCGGCGGCTTGGGGCCAAAGCCGATCGCGTACGCCACCCGCAGGCCCAGGTCCCACTGCGACGCGGTCAGGAGCGTGTTCCGGCCGACGCCGACGGGCCGGTCGGTGAAGAGGCCGTCGTTGTTCGTGTCGAAGCCCGTCGTGACGTTGTAGGGCGAGCCCGATTGCGCCCGGAAGTTCGCGCCAATCGTCAGGTCGCGGATCGGCTGCGTGCTGATTGTCGCGGCCGCCCGGTGGCGCGGCACCATTGGTCCCCACTCCGACCCGAGGTCGTCGCCGTTGGGCGGCGGCGAGAACGCGCCGGTCGTGTTCGTCTCCTGCGACGACAGGACGTAGCTTCCGGCGAGGAATGTCTGGTGCCAGTTGAGCTTGATGAACGTCGCACTGAACATCGCCGACCACCCGCGCTGCGCGGCGTCGCCAAGGACGTCGATGATGTTGCTGAAATCTGGATCCGGACGCACGCCGTCGACCGGCGCGTTCAGGTTGCGGCCGCGCAGCAGACTGGATCCGCGCCGCATCGCGTACGCGGCGCTCAACCGCAGCGAGCCGATCGTCTGATCCACGCCGGCATTCGCGAGCCAGCTCTCCGGGAGGACGAGCGATGGGTCGAGCAGATAGCGGTTCGTCGGCGGGGTCGTGCCGGCGATCCCGGGGTTGGGATAGCTCGGGTCGATGATATTGATTTCCTGCTGGTGGAAGCCGTCCACACGCAGCGTCTGCTCGTACGTGCTCAGCCCCAGCCAGTCTGTGAAGCGTCCATACCCGGCCCGGAACGTCGTCCTGCCGCTCTTGAACGGCGACCAGCTCACGGTAACGCGCGGGGAGAAGTTCAGCGGGTCGGCGATGAGCGTCTGCGCTTCGTACCGCAGTCCGTAGGACAGCAGCAGGCTCTTGAAGATCCGATAGTCGTCCTGCGCGTAGAGGCCGGCCTGGAGATTCGTGTACTCGATCGTCGGATCGCCAATTCGTCGCGTGAAGGATGCCGGCACGCCCAGATCGAACGCCGCGAGGCTCGTGAACGTGTACGTGCCGAGGTAATTGACGCGCTCGTCGGAGCGGTAGCGCCCGCCCTCGACGAGGACGCCCGTGCGCATGGAATGCCGCCCGCGCACGTAGTCGAGGTCGCTCGCCGCTTCGAACTCGATCGTCGTGCGGCCGCCGGCCTGCTGCGCGCCGCCGCGGGTGAACGAGTCCAGGACCCGCACCGTGGGCAGCTCGACGGCCGACGCCGACGAGAGGTCCGTCCAGTGCAGCTGCAGGCGCGATTCGCTGAAGAAGCGCCGTCCGACGGGGCCGTTCTCGACCATGCGGAACTGGCTGTCCGTGGACGTCGAGCTGTACGCGCGCTCCGGCAAGTCGTAGGCGCCCACGCCCAGATTCTCCGACGTCGATCCCGTGCGCGTGAACGTGAATCGCGCCATGTGGTCCTTGCGGATCGCCTGGTCGAACCGCGCGTAGACGTTCGATCGGTCGATCGGCCGGCGGATCGGCGCCGCGACGGTGCCGTCGGGCAGGGCCGCCAGCAGGTTCGTCGAGTCGTGCTGGTTCGCGCCCTGGATCTGCAGCGAGAACGACGACTTGTTCGGCACGATCGAGCCGTTCAGCGAGAACCCGCCCTGCCGCAGGCCTTCGTCGCCCTTCACCGGCGTGAATGGATTCCTGGCGTTCAGCGCGTCGTCCCGGAAGGTGAAGTCGAGCGATCCGCGCAGCGGTCCGTTGCCCGGCTGCGTGAGGATGTCGATGAACAGCAGGCCGTTCAGGCCGCCGTGGTTCTGGGCGGCGATCTGATCCATGCGCGGGAGTCGGATGGAGCGGATCTGGGATTTCGGGGGCAGCTTGCCGCCGGTGAAGCCGTCCACGCGAATCTGCGCGCCCGGAGGCGCCATCGCCTTGAGCGCCTGTTCCATCTCGTCCGGGTCGTCCGGCAGGGCCGCAATTTGCTCGCGCGTCAGCACGGTCGAAAATGCATTGCCTTGCGGGTCGAGCGCCGACGACTGCTTGTCCCGCCCGACCGTGACGTCCTCGGCGACTTTCTTGATCGGCAGCGTCACGGTGCGCTTCACGTCGCCCGTGCGCACGCGGACGTCGCGAACGGTCGCGGTCTCGAAGCCCGGGAACTCGGCCTGAATCGTGTAGCGCCCCGGCGCCAGTTTCTCGACCGCCGCGATGCCCGCGCCCGACGTCATCGCCGGCGCGATCGCCTGGCCGTTCGCTGCGCCGTCCTGGGCTGTCACCGTCACCTTGGCGTTTGGAATCACGCCGCCGGTCTGATCGACGACCGTCACGAGCAGCCGCCCGGTGTCGGCCGGCGTCTGGGCGAAGGCCGAGACGCCGACCGTCAGCAGGACCGCAACGACGCCGGCAAGGGTCTTCACTTCTCGACCTCGAACTTCTTCGGGTCGATCTTCTGATTCACCTTCACCTTCTCGAGCGTCATCTCCTCGGAGGGTTTCCCGTCGATCGACCGCTGAAGTTTGAACGGCATCTTGACGCCGCTGACGTCCTGGTAGTCGCTGTAATAGACGCGGTACTCGACGGTGCGCAGGTTCGCTTCCGCCTGTTTCATGCGCTCCTGCATGTCCTTGATCATCTGGTCGCGCTGCTCGGGCGTCATCTGCTGACCGGCGCCGCCGCCGAACTGCACGACGCTCGCGCCGCCGCCTCCCGATCCGCCGGCGCGGCCGGGACCCGAGGTGTTGCGAATGACGAGCGGCTCCTTGGCCATCCACGTGAGCATCAGCGGCAGGTGCGTCGAGCTGTCGACGAACAGTCGGGCGTCGAAGCCGTCCGGCCCCTTGACGCCGATCACGTCGGCTTTGCCATCGGGCGATTCGGCCTGGCCGGCGTAGCTGAATTCAAGCGGAAAGGCGGGGTACGACGCTGCGAACATTCCAAGGGTGAGCCGCGCGAAATCCTCGTGCGCGGACGTGAGCGCGGCCTTGCGCATCGCGGCCTGCTGCTCGGGCGTGGGCGGCACGCCCGGCGCGGCCCCCCCGGGGCCCATCTGAATGACCATGCGGCCGCCGCCGAGGTTCGGCGGCGTGTCGGTCGCCGAGATGACGTCGTCGCCGTTGAATCCGCTCGTGTGCGTGATGGCGTTGTTGCCGAGCATCGCCAGCACTTCTTTCTTCATGTACTTGTCCGGCAGCTCCATGGCGAACTCGACATCGGCCGGCGCGCTGCTCGTGTCCCCGCTGACCTTGACCGACCGGCCGCTCGCCGCGACTGTCTTCACGGCCGCAAGCTTCTTGTCTCCACCCAGGGCCTCGCGCACCTGGGCCAGCACCTTGCCGGCGTCGCCGCCCTGCCCGAGGACGAGGGCTTCGGCAGCCAGCCCCGCGATGACGACGAAATTCACGACGCGCTTCATGACGATTCCTCCCAGCGACGCGGTGATCACGTCGCGTTGCGCACGCTTGCCTTTGACGTAGTCATCGTCGGCAGAAGTCGCACGGGAGTGGTTAAGCTCTCGCAAAGAGATTGTTAAGAAGGTAAAACCTTACAGCTCAATCACTTCCAGCCGCACTCGCCTCGACGCCGCGTGCTAGACTTTTCGCATGCGCTCCGACCGGCTCGCGCTGCGGCTCCTCGTGCCCGCCGCACTTGTCCTGCTCGTCGCGACGCTCGCGACGCTGCAGTACCGCTGGCTCGGCCAGGTGAGCGAGGCCGAGCGCGAGCGCCTGCACGCGTCGCTTGCGCAGCGCGCGTCCGAGTTCGCCGACGATTTCGATCGCGAGATCCTTCGTCTGTACCTGGCGCTGCAGGTCGACGTCGGTCCGATCGACCGCGGCGACCTCACGGCGTTCCGGCGGGGCTACGACGCGTGGCGGGACGCCGCACGCTTCCCTGACATGCTGCGTGCGGTCTACCTCGCGGACGGCCGCGCGCCGGATCGCGCGCCACGGCGGTACGATCCGGAGACGCACGCGTTCGTCGCCGCCGCGTGGCCCGACGCGCTGAAGCCGGTCACCGAGCGGCTCGCCGATGCCCGCGGCTCCAACGAGATCTTCCGGCAGAGCACGACGATGACTGCGGCGGTACCTCCGCCACCGCCTCCCTCGCCCGTCACAACGTTCACCCGGGGCGCGGCCGCCGCGGCCGCGATCGAGCAGCTCCGTCATTTGGTCGCGGCCCGCGATCCGATCGTCGCGTCGGTGCCGGCGTTGATCGTGTTGTTGCCGACCTTGTCGTCGTCCGAACCCGACACGCAGCGGATGACGTTCTCGGTCGGCTCGACCGTGCTGGTCGCCGAGCTCGACGGCGAGTACCTTCGAAACACCGTGCTCGCGACCCTGGCAGAGCGCTACTTTCCCGAGCGCGACGCGGACAGCTATCGGTTCGCGGTCGTCGAGACGACGAGCCCCCCGCATCAGGTGTATGCCCGCGGTCTGCCGGAGGGCGCGGTGATCGAGCCGCGGAGCGCGGACGCGATCGTGCCGCTCTTTTCCCTGCGTCCGGATCTGGCGGCGCAGGTCGCCGGACGGATCCTGGTTGCGCCGTCGGTCCGCGCGTTCTCGATGCCGATCAGCCCGTCCGCATCTCCGCAGGTGTCGGCCGACCGTGGCGGTGCCGTGGCCGGGTCGAGCCTCTCGATCCTCGTCGAGTCGCGCGGCACCACGAACGACGTCATGAAAGTCAGCGCGATGGGCAATGCCTGGCAGCTGCGGCTGCAGCACACCGCCGGCTCGCTCGACGCGGCCGTCAACCTCGCCCGCCGCCGCAACCTGTGGTTGAGCTTCGGGATGCTCACGGTCCTCGGCGCCGGCGTGCTGCTGATCGTGCTCAACGCGCAGCGCTGGCAGCGGCTGGCCGCGCAGCAGATGGATTTCGTCGCGACCGTGACGCACGAGCTGCGCACGCCGCTCACGGTGATTCGATCGGCGGCGCAGAACCTCTCCGCCGGCGTCGTCCACGACACGAACCAGGCGAAGCAGTACGGCGATCTCATCGAGACCGAGGGCCGCCGCCTCACGGACATGGTCGAGCAGGTGCTCGAGTACGCGGGGCTCTCGGGCAACCGCGCACCGGCGGCGCGGCCCGTGGACGTGCACGACGTCGTGCGCGACGTCGCCGCGTCGTGCGCGGTCCTGTGCGAGGCCGACCACATCGAGATGAGCGTCGATCTGCCGGACGAACTGCCGCTCATTGCCGCCGACGAGGGCGCGCTGCGCCGCGCGCTCCAGAATCTCGTCACCAACGCGGTGAAGTACGGCGCCGACGGTCGCTGGATTGGCCTGTCGGCGCAGCCGGCCGGCGGGCGGGGCTCGGGGCCCGATGAAGTGGCGATCTCGGTGAGCGACCGCGGACGCGGGATCGACCCAGACGACCTCGCGCACATCTTCGAGCCCTTCTACCGGGGCCGGTACGCGATCGAGCGGCAGATCCACGGCAACGGCCTGGGCCTCAGCCTCGTTCAGCGCATCGCCGAAGCACACGGCGGGCGCGTCACGGTGACGTCCGCACCCGGCGGGGGCACGACCTTCACGCTCCACTTCCCCATCGCTCGCCCCGATCGCGTCGCCGATCCGCTCTCCGAGCCCGCGCACGAGAGCGGCGGGCCGGCGGTCTGATGGCCGAGACCGCGTCGCTGTCCAAACGCGTGCTGCTGGTCGAGGACGAGCCCGGGCTCGTCATCACGCTGACCGACCGGCTGCGAAGCGAGGGCTACGACGTGCAGGCGGCGTCGGACGGGCCCTCCGGTCTGGAACGCGCCACGCGCGAGCCCTGGGACGTGATCCTGCTCGACGTCATGCTGCCGGGCGCGAGCGGCTTCGACGTGTGCCGCGACCTGCGGCAGCGCGGCGTGACGACGCCCGTGATCATGCTCACCGCGCGCGGACAGGTCGTGGACAAGGTGCTCGGCCTGAAGCTCGGCGCCGACGACTACCTGACGAAGCCGTTCGACATGATGGAGCTGACGGCGCGGATCGAGGTCCAGCTCCGTCGGCGAGCTGCGGCCGCGCTCTCCGCGAGCGCCACGCAGTACCGCTTCGGCGACATCCACGTCGACTTCCGGAAGGCCGAGGTCACGCGGAACGGCCGGCCGGAAGTGTGGGGCTACCACTCGATGCCGTCCACGCGGACGGTCGACGTGCACGTCGCCTGGCTGCGGCAGAAGATCGAGCCAAACCCGAGGCATCCGCAGTACCTGCTCACGGTCCATGGGATGGGATACAAGTTCATCGGGTGATTGGAGATTGGTGATTGGCGATTGCCATTGAGGGATTGGCGATCTCATCATTTCGACAAGAGCGCCAGGTTCTCACGCCGCGGACCGATCGCGCGTGACGCGAGGCCGAGCAGCGGCCACGAGATCAGCAGCGCGACGCCCAGCCAGACGAGCATGACGACCGGTGTGAGCCACGGCTGACGCAGCCAGAATTCAACCGACAGAAAGAGCACGGTCGTCGTGACCGTCGCCCCGACGATGAGGAAGAGGCCCGCGAAGACCGCGACCGGGTGCGCGTTGCCGCGGTTGCCGGTCTTGCTGAGATCGGCGGCGACCGGAAAGAGCGCCGACAGCCAGACGGCGAACGGGCTGAGCCACGTGTAGATCGCCGCGATCGCCACGCCGACGGAGAGCCACGCCAGCAGGCCCCCCGACGGCGAGATCACGATCGACGCCGCCAGGCAGAGAACGAGCGACCCGGCGTACAGGAGTCCGCACCCCGCCACCTTGCCGCGCGCCAGATCCAGGTCGCTCACCGGCGACAGAAACATCAGCGTGAGGCCGGCGCGATCGGTCCCGAACAGATTCATCGTGAACGGCTGCAGCGCGTTCAGCGCGAGCACCGCGCTCGCGCCAAAGACCAGCTCGCCGTGCGAGACGATGGTCGCGAAGCCCGGCGGCGCCTCCGGCATCCGCCGGAACAGCACCGCCAGCGCCAGCACGAGCGGCCCCGGCAGCAGAATCGACAGCCGTCCGCGCACGGAACGGACCGCCGCCCGAAGGCTCGCGATGGCGACGGCCGACGCCGCGGGTCCCAGCACCGGCAGCGTCCAGGCGCCGATGAGGCTCGACGCGTGGCGATGGCGCTCCTGCTCGTTCTCGAGCGACCCGATGAGCCGCGCGTGCACGGCCGACGACGCGGCGAAGAGGATCGCGCCTTCGAGCAGCAGGATCGCCACGCTTGCCCACGCGGCGCCGTGGCGCCTCTGGCCCGCGGCGCCGACGGCCCCGCCGTACAGCTCCGACGGCAGCGCGCGCGTCCACGCCGGCAGCGTCGCGTTGAACTGCTCGACGGAGACGCCGTGCCGTCGCGCCGATTTCGGCTCGCCCCGCCGGCTGTCGTCGAGCTTCGACGAGATGATCGCGGGCAGGATCGACATCGCCGACAGCGCGAGCACGAAGACGAGCGTGAACATCTCGCCGCGACGACGGCTTCTGAGGAGCCATCCCAACAGGAAGCTCACCAGCGCGCCGAGCGACACGAGCACGAACACCATGCCGGCGCCCGCCACCGCGGCGACGATCGCCATCCCGACGCGGCCGCCTGCGGCCAGACCGATCGCGAAGGTCGTGAAAGCCGGCACAAGGATGGCGATCCACGGATCCGTCAGATTGGCGAGCACCTCGACGAGGTGCAGCGTCGATCGCGGGATAGGGAGGAGCAGCAGCCGGCTGTAGCTCGCCATCATCGTCTGCATCGGCGCCAGCGTGGTCATGACGACGAGGAGGCCGAGCACGACGCCGAGCACGATGCGCACGACGAAGAGCACGGTGGCCGGCGCGACGAGCCCGGTCGCCGCCGCGCGGCCGCCCACGAAGCCGAGGATGCTCGCGCCGATGACCGATCCGATCGAGAGCGCGGTGGCGATGATCGGCGCCATGACCGCGAGCGTGCGCGACACGCGCTCGAGCACGTCTCTGCGCTCGCCGCCGCGGATCGTGTTGACGAGCATCCGCCAGCGGAGCCACATGAACGCCCGCAGCGTGCGGAGGAGCGTCATCGCGACAGCCAGTCGAGCATTGGCGCCTCGCTGCGCTCGGCCCCGACCAGCTCGAAAAAACGCTCCTCGAGCGTCTTCCCCATGCCCGTCGCGCCGCGGAGGTCGGCGATCGGGCCCTGCGCGACGAGACGGCCCTTGTGGATGATGCCGATGTGATCGCACAGCCGATCGACGATCTCGAGGATGTGCGACGTCAGGAACACCGTGCCGCCGGTCCTGACGAACTGCGCGAGCAGATCGCGAATCTGACGCGACGCCACGGCGTCGATCCCCTCGAACGGCTCGTCGAGGAACAACAGGCGCGGCGCCGGCAGCAGCGCGGTCGCAAGCGCGATCTTCTTGCGCATGCCGTGCGAGTAATCGGCGACGAGATCGTCCTTGGCGCGCTGCAGGTCCATCAACGTCAGGAGCTCGGCCGAGCGCTCCCGCACGCTCTTCGCGTCGAGGCCGTGCACCTGGCCGACGAACGCCAGCGTCTCGGCGCCGGTCAGGCGATCGAACAGCGCGAGGTCCTCGGGCACGACGCCCGTCCGGCGCTTGACCTCGACCGGCTGCGTCAGCGGATCGAGATCGAGAATCCGGTACGACCCCGACGTCGGCCGGATGAGCCCGGTCAGGCATTTGATCGTCGTCGACTTGCCCGCGCCGTTCGGTCCGAGAAAGCCGTAGAAACTTCCGCGCGGCACCGCCAGCTCGATGCCATCGACGGCAACAAGATCGCCAAAGGCTTTTCGCAGAGCCGTTGTTTCAATTGCCAGCGACATTCATCATCCTCAGTCCGAGGCCTTCTGCCTTCTGCCCTCTGCCCTCTGCCCTCTGCCCTCTGCCTCAATCCCGATGCACGGTGTCCGGCGAAAACGCCGGGAGGCAGACCGCGATGTACTCGGCGCCGCCGGGCTGCGGGCTGCTGTAGCGAATCCACTCGCCCGGATGCGAGACGATCGCCTGGCCCGCCTGCACGTCGATCGCGCCGCCGGCGTGCTCGACGCGCAGCATGCCGCGGAGGACGACGGTGATCTCCTCGAACTCGGGGCGCTGGCCGGGTTCAATCCAGCCCTCGGGCGAGACCATGTGCGCGACGCTGACGTTCGCGTGGCCGGAGTTCACGCGGCCCGCGAACTCCTCGATCTTCTTCGGCTTGTTGCCGGCGGCGTTGATGACCGTTGGTCGGGCGATGAGTGTGGGCATGATTCAGATTGGCTGGGCGTCGGGGCCCTGCCCTCGGCCAAAGAGGACGGGCGACGGCACGGCGTGCTGGATCTTCTGCACGAGCTGCGCGCGTTCGCGACGCCGCGAGATCAGTGGCACGGTCAAGGCGGTCACGGCGGAGAGATGCTATCAGCCGGCCGGCTGCGCCCGCCACCGCGCGACGAGATCGCGCGCGGCCGCCGGCCAGTCGGGCCAGCTGAACTCGAATCCCGCGCTGAGGAGCCGGCCAGGGACGACGCGCCGGCTCTTGAGGACAAGCTCGGTTTCGGTGCGCAACACGAAGGCCCCAATCTCCAGCAGCCACGCCGGCGCCGGCAGACCGATCGCAATGCCCCAGGCGTCGCGCAGTCCACGCATGAAATCGGCGTTCGGCAGCGGATTCGGCGAGGCGATGTTCACGACGCCCGAGACGTCCGCGTGCTCGACCAGCCACAGGACCGCGCGGACGAAGTCCTCGCCGTGCACCCACGACACGAACTGGCGGCCGTCGCCGCTCGTGCCGCCCAGCCCGCGCCGCACGAGCCCGAGCAGAATGTCGAAGGCACTGCCGCGGTCGGGACTCATGATGATCGCCGAGCGCATCGCGACCTTGCGCGTCGCCGGCGCCGCCGCCTCCTCGAACGCCCGCTCCCACGTCGTCGCGACGTCGATGCTGAAGCGCCAGGTGTCCGGCGCGGCCGGCTCGGATCCACCGAGCGTGCCCGAGGCTTCGTCGTTCGCGGCGTCGTACCGATGCGCGTAGATCGTGGCCGTGCTCGCCTGCAGCCACACGGCGGGCGGACGCCGCGCGGCCGCGATGGCGTCGCCGAGCACGCGCGTGGACAGGATGCGGGAGTCCAGGATCGCCCGCTGATTTGCCGGCGTGTAGCGACAATCCACGCTGCGTCCAGCGAGATTGATCACGACGTCCGCATCGTCGAGCTCGCGCGTCCACGCGCCGGCCGTGACCCCATCCCACACGACGACGCGCGCCGGCGAGGTCACGGTCCGGCGGCTTAGAATGACCACGTCGTGCCCGTCCCGGACGAACGCCCGCGTCAGCAGCGCGCCGACGTGGCCGGACCCGCCGGGGATGACCATCTTCACCGCTCGACACCATAACGCATGAAGGCCATCGAGATTTCGCGCCCCGGCCCGCCTGACGTGCTGCAGCTTGCCGATCGGCCGGCGCCGACGCCCGGTCCCGGCGACGTGCTCATCGACGTGGCAGCCGCGGGCGTGAATCGCCCCGACCTCATGCAACGCGAGGGGCGCTATCCGCCGCCGCCGGGCACGACGGACATTCCGGGGCTGGAGGTCGCCGGCACGATCGCCATGGTCGGGCCGCCGGGACCTGGCGGCGAGCCGCAGTCGGCATCGGGGCGAACGTGGCGCGCGGGCGATGAGGTGTGCGCGCTGCTCGCCGGCGGAGCCTACGCGGAACAGTGCGTCGCGCCAGGCGTGCAGTGCCTGCCGATTCCGCGCGGGCTGACGATGACCGACGCCGCCGCCGTGCCCGAGACGTTCTTCACCGTGTGGACGAACGTCTTCGAGCGCGGACGGCTCGCCGCCGGCGAATGGCTGCTGGTCCACGGCGGTACGAGCGGCATCGGATCCACCGCGATTCAGCTGGCGGTCGCCCGCGGCGCGCGCGTGCTCGCGACCGCCGGCTCGGACGCGAAATGCCAGGCCGCGGAACGGCTGGGCGCCACCCGCGCGATCAACCACCGATCGCAGGACTTCGTCGACGCCGCCAAGGCGGCGACCGGCGGGCGCGGCGTCGATGTGATCCTCGACATCATCGGCGGCGCCTACGCCGATCGCAATCTCTCCTGCCTCGCGCGCGACGGCCGGCTCGTGCAAATCGGCGTCATGGGCGGATCAACCGCCGAAATCTCGCTGCGGACGATCATGCTCAAGCGCCTCACGCTGACGGGATCGACCCTCCGCATCCGCACGCCCGCGGAAAAGGGCGCGATCGCGCTGGCGCTCGAGCGCGAGGTCTGGCCCCTCATCGAATCGGGCCGCGTCCGGCCGGTCGTGGACACCATCCTCCCGCTGGCGGATGCCGCGATCGCGCACGCGAAGTTGGAGTCCGGGGAGGTCGTCGGAAAAGTCGTGCTACGCGTCAGGTGATCGGGGTTCCTCGAGGTTCCCGGGAGGTCCCGCGGGGTTCCGGGGAGGTGCCTCGGGTTCCGGGGCGGTGCCTTGGGATTCCGGGACGGTACCTTGGGGTTCCGCATTCGCGGACCTCGAGAGAAATGCGGCCGCGCCGAGCGCATAGATCCAATACGCGAAGACGATCGGCCAGCGATATGTCGGATCGAAGTCCGAGGGCGCCAGACGCCCGCCAAATTCGAGCGTCGTCAGCGCCGCGGAACAC
>Ga0335084_10005144_pt1 | contig 12912 bp, 8 predicted proteins | sample Lox_Sample_44_FD_206721 | JGI IMG/M metagenome (GOLD analysis project Ga0335084, IMG submission 206721) | Soil microbial communities from Loxahatchee National Wildlife Refuge, Florida, United States - Lox_Sample_4.4 | ecosystem: Environmental > Terrestrial > Soil > Wetlands | place: USA: Florida... | reverse complement strand
CCTCGCGCGAGAGGGTAGGGTGAGGGGGAAGTTCGAACACATCACCGCGCTGTCGGTTGGCGCCGAGGCGGCGGCGGCGCTAACGAGTTGCTCTGCGCAAGACTTCCACTGGCAGCGCGAGAACGTCCCCTGCCAGGCGGCGTGCCCCGCCGGTACCGATATCCCCGGTTACCTCGAGGCCGTCTATCACGGACGTTTCCGCGAAGCCTACGAGATCAACCTGCGGGACAATGTGTTTCCCGCCGTGCTGGGCCGCGTCTGCTCGCGTCCCTGCGAGCCCGCCTGCCGCCACGGCTGGGCGGGTAACGGGGAACCGGTCGCGATCTGCTTCTCGAAACGCTCCGCCGCCGATTTCTATCATCAGCAGCCGATCCTGCTGCCCAAGCTATTTCCGCCATCGGGCCGGCGCGTGGCCGTTGCTGGCGCGGGGGTGGGCGGCCTCGCCGCGGCGCGCGAACTGGCCTTGCTGGGGCACAGCGTGACTGTGTTCGAGAAGCACCGCGCAGCGGGAGGAATGCTGAACCAAGGTATCCCAGCGTTTCGACTTCCGCGAGATGTGATCGAGTTCGAGGTAGAGCAGGTGCTGTCGCTCGGTATCGATCTGCGCTGCGGTGTCGCCGTCGGCAGTGATGCGCCGCTTGCCGGGTTGGTCCGCGATTTCGACGCCGTCGTGCTGGCCGCGGGAACGCTGCTGCCCAACGTGCTCGGGCTGGAGGGCGCGCGCTTGACAGGCGTCGAGCATGGACTCGATTTCCTGCTGCAGGTGAACGAGCTGGGTCGGCGCGCGGTTGGCGAACGGGTGATCGTGATCGGCGGCGGATACACGGCCATGGACTGCTCCCGGACCGCGCTCCGGCTGGGCGCGAGCAGCGTAACTGTGTGCTACCGGCGTCCGCGGAGCGAAATGGTTGTGCTGCCGGGCGAGATCGAGCAGCTGCTCGAGGAAGGGGGCAGTCTTCGAAACGACTGTGCGCCGGTCGCCTTTCTCGGTTCCGGCGGAAAACTGACCGGCGTGCGATTGGTGCGCACGCGCCCCGGGGATCCGGGGCGCGGCGAGCGAGGCCAGCCCGTGCCGATTCCCGGCAGCGAGTTCGAGCTCGAGTGCGACAGCGCGATCCTCGCAACCGGTCAGTTTCCGGATTGCCGCTGGATCGATCGCGAGCTGGCGCAGGATTTAGTCGGCGACGATGGGTGGCTCAAGAGTGGAAGCTCGCCGCTCACCGGTAACCGGAAGATATTCGCAGCCGGCGATTTCGCGCTCGGCGCAACGACACTGATTCGAGCCATTGGCCACGCCAAACGCTGCGCCGCCGAGGTCGACCTCTTTCTGAACGGTGCGCCGCGGTTGCGCGCAGCGATCGCGATCAGCGCCAGCTTTCAGTCGAAGACGCTGACGCGCAGAACCACCGGGCGCACGCCCGAAATGAACGCCATCCCGCTCCACCCCATGCCGACGGTGCCCCTCGACCGGCGCGGTTTCCGCGACGAAGTGGAGACGGGCCTGGAACAGCCGCAAGCGCTGATGGAAGCGTCACGGTGCTATCTGTGTCACTACAAGTTCGAGATCGTCGACGAGAAATGCGTCCTGTGCGACGAGTGCCTGAAGGTCAAGCCCGTGCCCGACTGCATCGTCGAGGTGGCTGCCTTGCTGCGTGACGACGACGGGCGCATCAACGGCTACCGCAGGGTCGAGGAGGGGAGAACCGATTCGCTCTACTACAACCGCCTGTGGATCGACCAGAGCAGGTGCGTCCGGTGCGGTCAGTGCGAAGCGGTGTGCCCGGTCAATGCCATCACCATCCAGAAGGTGTCGCTCGAGACTTCCCTCTCCCCTGGCGGAGCGGGATAGGGGGAGGGGGAGCTAGACCCATCTTCCGTTCTGTGTGACGGTCAGCGTGGTCCCGCCCCACAGCACCGCATCCAGAAAGAAGCTCAGCACGGCGATGAACACGCTGGCGAAGAACGCTGTCCAGAAGCCCTTTACCTTGAAGCCCTTCACCACCGCGGACACCAGCATCATCATCAGCGCGTTGATGACGAGCAGGAACAAGCCCAGCGTGAGGATGGTGAGCGGCAACGTGAGCACAACCAAAATCGGCCGCACGATCGCATTCACCAGTCCCAGCAGCAGCGCGGCGACCCAAAGCGCACCCGGACTGGTGTAGGTGATGCCCTTGAAGATGTGGCTCGCGACCCACAACAGCAGGGTCGTGACGGCCCATTGAATCAGGAAGGGAAGAAGTCCGTGAGGCATATGGGGGAGAGGTGCGGTCAAGGCCGCTGCGTGCGGCGCGCGAGGTTCACGACCCCGGCGTCCACGTGACCGCTCGGGCCAGCCTGAGCGGCGGCGTGCACATGGGCGAGCTGGTCGTCGAAGTAGAAGTCCGGTTCGAACACCTGCAGAAAAGGTCCCTTGTCCAGGCCGCCGAGGAACATCGCTTCGTCCACTTCGATGTCCCAGCTCATCAGCGTGCGGACGGCGCGGTCGTGCGCCGGAGCACTGCGCGCCGTGACCAGCGCGGTGCGGATGCGCATCGCAGAGCCGGGCGGAGAGCTCTTCTGCAGGGCGTGCAAGGCGCGCAGGAACGGCTGCATCGGCCCGGGCGGTAGCGGCTCGCCCGCGCGCATCCGCTCGTGCTCCTCGAACGCCGGCAGGCCCCGTTCCTGATAAACGCGCTCCGCTTCGTCGCTGAACAGGACGGCGTCGCCGTCGAAAGCGATGCGCACCTCGTCCGGATGCGATTCGGCGGCGTCCGGCGGTTTGGCAAACACGCGCGCCGCCGGAAAGCCCGCTTCCAGCGCCAGGCGCACATCGTCCGGGTTGGCGGAAAGGAACAGGTCGGCCTTGAGCGGCAGCAGGTAACCGTACGGCGAGCGGCCGCGCAGAAATACGCCGCGCGTGATCGGGAGTTGATGATGCTCGGCCGACTTGAAGACGCGCAGGCCCGTGACCGGGTCATTGCGCGACAGGATGACGACTTCGACCTTGTGCGCCTCCGCGGTATTGAACGCGAGCAGCTTCTTGACCAGCTTGAAGGCCGCGCCTTTCCCGGCCGGCTGGTCGAGGCGCGAGAGCTGCAACCTTTGATAGGAGCGCGCGTCGTTCGCATCGAACACGGCGTTCTCCTCCTCGAAATCGAACAGAGCGCGTGAGGAGAGCGCCACCACCAGCTTGTCGTCGAGGTTGGCGGGCATGCGGCTTACCTCAGGACAGCGCTGTCACGCGCTTCGCGCACCGTGAGCTCCACATCCTCGGGCAGCATCAGGCGCTGTCGTTCGAGAGCACGGGCCGCCTGTTCCACCTTGCGGACATAGTCGTCGTGATCGCGGTACAGCTCGTCGAGTGCGGGGCGTCGATCGCCGGCTGCGCTCGCCGCTGCTTTCGTGCGCGCCAAGGGAATCGTCGAACCTTGCAGGTCGCAGAGATCGTCGCCGCCGAACTCGGGCGTGCGCGTGTTCCAGCCGCTCAAGGTGGCGACCGGCACCTCAACGAACGGGTGACGCACCCCGGCGATTTCGTTGCCGGTGCGGTCGACCTGCGGCACGAGAATGCGGTACGTGCTCACGATGTCCGGAAACAGCTTGTCGATCACGCCGGCGTTCCCCGCTACCCGGGAGCCAAAGTCGCGTTCGCCCGAGCCGTTGTACAGACCGGCATAGCTTACGCCCGGAATCGCGGGGAATGCCAACCGCTCGGGAGTCACCAGCGTTCCGTCCGCAATCCTTGGAACGCGGCTGTCCGGGGGAATGGTCCCATCCTTCGCCCACTGCTCCAGCGCGACGATCAGCGCGCGCAGGATGACGCCTGGATGTGTTGCGTTCGTGAGCTGCTCGCACTGGCGATCGGCGATGCCGTGGTTCGGCGTCTCACCCTTGAGCCAGCGGTGCTGAATGCCAGCCAGGAGGAACCGGCGCACGTTCGGTGGATCGGCAATGTCGTTGCGCCCATCGACGTCGGCGCCCAGCAGGGACGCGCGGAACTGCCAATACTCGGTGGAAGTGTCCGTGTGGATGATGACGGGGTCGGTTTTCGGCCGCGAGAGGATGCTGTCCTCTCGCCCGGTCAGAGCGTCGCGTGTGACGCCGTAGGTCACCGGGAAATTCACGTCCGGCACGTAGCGCTCGCGATGCTGCTGAGTAAACGGATTGGGCTGCGCAAAGCGGTAGTTGAGGTACAGGCGCTGCGCTCCAGGAACGTGAATGTGCATGCCGTCGCACACGCGGCGTCCCTCCTCGTCTTCGTTGAATCCGAAGTACAGATAGTCGCGCAGGTACATGCCGGAAGAGGAGATCCCCTGGCACAGACTGGTCCGGATGCCGCTCACAGGATTGGGACTGCCGGAATCGTCTTTCGCAGCGTGGTGCAGGAACGAGACGAAGTCGCGTGAGGTGACGTAACCGAGGCCCATGACGGGGGAAGCGGCAGCCCGGTATATCAGATGGTAGTTCAGGTCGTTGCGGAAACCACCCCTGAGACAGATATCGGCGGCGCTCGATGCGCCCGGCCAACCGTCTGGGCAATGCGAAAAAGCCCACTCGCTGTCCGGGACCGGCGTTCCCCGCGGGATTGCAGGCCCGCCGGGACGGGGCGAGTCGCTCTCGACCGCCCATAGCTCCGCCTGCGCCGCTTCTTTGTTGCTCGAAACCGCCGCGAAGCTCTTGAATGCCGCGCCGCCGCTCAAGGGCAGAGTCAGGGGTTGGCGGCCGTTGAAGTTGCGGTCCCCGAACTCGGTGAGGATGCGCTCAGTGATGGGCTGCCCCTCGCGCATGGCGATCGGAAAGCTCACGGTCAGCCGGTCATCGCCCGGTGCGATATCCGCGCCCCATCCGACCCAGGCCAGCACGTAACCGCGCTTCATGAGGAATCCATTGCCGAAATCCCGCATGGTCATGGGTGCGTTCGCGTTGGCATCCGGCGCGGTGTCCTGCATGCGGCCGAACGAGATCTTGTTTCCCCGGTTGTTCACCTCGAAGAATAGGGTGCCGCTGGATTTGGCGAGGTCGACCGGCTTGAGAATCACCGCGTCGGCAGAGAATTCCACTCGGCCGCGGGCGTTGCGGGGCGCCTTGTCGAGGTCGAACACTAGGGCGTTATGCGGATCCTGGGGATCGACTTCGAAATAGGCAGTGCCGGTCAGCCGCTCGTATGCGCCTGCTGCGCCGAACGGCTGCCCTCCCGCCACAGCCTCCGGCGGGCGCAGCTCGAGTCGCACGAGCCGGGCATCTGCAGGCGGCGGAGCGACAACCGCGCATAGCAGCGTCAGCGCTGTAATGCCTTGCAATCGCGGCATCTGTCGGAGTCGGTTCACCTCGGGTCGGGGTAGAATAATCGTATTCGAACCATCCTGCCGGGAGCAGCTGCGATGGGTAATCCTGCGGACTTGAGCACTGCAACCCTCGAAACCGAGCGCAAGCTCCGCGTCGTGCATGTCACCTGTCCGCACGACTGTCCGGACGCCTGCTCCATGCGCGTCACGGTCGACCAGTCGAGCGGCCGTGCCGTCAAGGTGGAAGGCGATCCTTCGCACCCGGTCACCAAAGGCTATCTGTGCAACAAGGTCAACAATTACCTCGACTACGTCTACAACCCGAACCGGGTGCTCTATCCGCGCCGTCGGATTGGACCGAAGGGCGGTAGCCCGCGCTTCGAGCGCATCACGTGGGACGAGGCGCTCACCGAGATTGCCGCGCGGCTGCAGGCCGTCATCTCGGAGTTCGGACCCGAGGCCGTTCAGCCGTTCTCATACTCGGGCACGCTCGGCATCATCGGCTTTTCCGGCATGGGCGAGCGCTTCTTCAACCAGATGGGCGCTGCGCGTCTGCAGCGCACGATCTGCACTGCGGCGGGTGCGGCCGCGCTCACATACACCTTCGGGCGGGTTGGCGAGGCCAACATCGAGGATATCCCGGGCATGGAAGTCGTTCTGCTCTGGGGCACGAACCTCGTCAGCACCGGGGTGCACGCGATGCCATTCATCAACCAGGCGCGCGCCAATGGCGCGACCATCGTGGCCATCGACCCGCGCGTCACACGCACCACCGCATTCGCGGACTGGCATCTGCAGCCGCGTCCGGGGACCGATGCCGCTCTGGCCTTGGGCATGATGAAGATCATCGTCGAGCGCAATCTGCACGATGAAGCTTTCCTGCGCAGCCACACGGTCGGGTGGGAGCGCCTCATCGCCGAGAAGCTGCCTCAGTATCCCCTGGAGCGCGTGGAGGCGATCACCGGGATACCGGCGTCGGACATCGAGAAGCTGGCGCTCATGTACGGGCGCACGAAGAAGTCATTCATCCGGCTCAACTGGGGCATTCAGCGCCACGCCAACGGCGGCATGATGACGCGCACGATCTCGCTGCTTCCGGCCGTGACCGGAGCGATGACGGGCGGCGCCGGCGTCTGCGTCAGCACAGGCGCGGAGACGCGCGGCGTGAACATGGCCAAGCTCCAGCGCACAGATCTGCTGGCTGGCAGGACGCCGCGCACGATCAACATGATCCAGCTCGGTAACGCACTCACCGACTCGCGTCTCGACCCGCCCATCAAAGCGCTGTTCTGCTGGAACAGCGACCCCGCCAACTGTGTACCCGACACCACGTCGGCGCGCCGCGGCCTGATGCGCGACGATCTATTCGTCGTGGTGCACGACACGTTCTTCACTGACAGCTGCAGCTACGCCGACATCGTGCTTCCGGCCGACACGCAGCTCGAGCACGCCGACCTGCACGGCGCATACGGTAACTACTATCTCGGGCTGAGCCAGCCGGCTATCGCCAAGGTCGGCGAGAGCCTCGACAACAGCGAGCTGTTCCGGCGTCTCGCCCGTGCCATGGGCTACGACGATCCGTGCTTTTCCGACAGCGACGAGAAGATGATCCGGGAGCTGCTCGACCCGGAATTCAATCCGCTGTTCGAAGGCGTCACCTACGAGAAGCTCGCAAGGCAAGGCTGGGCGCGCGCAGCGGTGGATTCGCCTCGCCGCAAAGGCATCAACAGCGGACGCTGGCCTACGCCCAGTGGCAAGATCGAGATCTACTCCGAAGCGCTGGCCGCGCTCGGCCTCGACCCGCTGCCCACTCACCTCTCCGAAAGGGAAGGCTGGGAGGACGCCGAACGCCGGCGCACGTATCCGCTGCAGATCATCAGCGCCGCGACACACTACTTCATCGGAGCAACTTTCCAGCACGTTGCGCGGCTGCAGGAGATGAGCGCACGGGCGACCTTCGAGGTGAGTCCGCAGGACGCTCGAGAGCGTGGCATCAGCGACGGCGACCTGTGCCGTCTCTACAACGACCGCGGCGAAACGTTCGGTTATGCTCTGGTCATCGAAGGACTCCTGCCTGGAGTGGTCGGGGCACCGAAGCAGCTGCAGGGCTCGAAGATGCGCAATGGCGTGAACTTGAACGCGTTGACCAGTCAGAACGTGTCGGACATGGGCGGCGGCCCGGTGTTCTACTCCACCCTGGCGCAGCTCGAGAAGGTGGCAGATCCCGCTACGGACGGTGCTCGGCCGGGCGAGCCGGTCCGCTTGAGTTAGAGCAACACGCGGTGAGCGCAACGATCATCGATGGCACAGCCATCGCCCGGGAGATCCGTGCCCGCTGGAAGACCCGGGCCGATGCTCTCACGCGACACCGAGTGACGCCCGGACTGGCTGTCGTCCTGGTCGGGGACAATCCCGCGAGCCGCGTCTACGTGCGCAACAAAATCAAAGCCTGCGCCGAGAACGGCGTCCACTCCGAGCTGCACGAGCTTCCCGTCGACGTCTCAGAGCAAACGCTGCTGGAGCGCATCGCTGCGTTGGCCGCCGATTCCAGGATCCATGGCATCCTGGTACAGCTGCCACTGCCGCCGCACATCGACAACGCGAAAGTCCTGGAAGCGATTCCGATCGAGAAGGACGTGGATGGATTTCATCTCTACAACCTCGGTGGGCTGGTGGTGGGGCAGAGCGTATTTCCACCGTGCACGCCGTACGGCGTCATGTGTCTGCTCGATCACCTGAGAATCCCGATCGAGGGCCAGAACGCAGTGGTGGTCGGGCGCAGCAACATCGTCGGCAAACCCATGGCGCTGATGCTGCTGGCGCGCAGCGCGACGGTCAGCATCTGCACCTCCAGGACCCGGGACCTGTCGCAGTACACGCTCCTGGCTGACATCCTGGTGGTGGCTGCGGGTAAACCGAAGCTCGTTACGGGCGCGATGGTGAAGGAGGGCGCAGCGGTGATCGATGTCGGCTTCAACCGCCTTGCGGATGGCAGCGCGGCAGGCGATGTGGATTTCGAGTCGGTCCGGCAGCGCGCGGGATGGATCACGCCGGTCCCGGGGGGTGTGGGTCCGATGACCATCACCATGCTGCTCGTCAACACCATCCAGGCCGCGGAGCGTGCCGCGGCGGGCTCAGCAGTCTGACGAAAACCGCAACCTCATTTACCACGAAGGACACGAAGGAACACGAAGTTAAAGGCGATTAGTGTGGTGCCGAGTGGACCCATATCTGCAGCATCGTCATGCCGGTGAATACGGGCATCCAGGCAAAGGCGTCTGGATTCCGGCTTCCGCCGGAATGACGGTCACTTTCCTTCGTGCTCCTTCGTGTCCTTCGTGGTGAATGCGTTTGCTTTTCTGCATCGCCTCCTGTCTTGTTCGCGCGCTCCCACGGTGTTCGAAAACCGACGCGATGCGGCCCTGAAGCTCGCCGCTAGACTGACGCAGCACAAGGGCAAAAACCCGCTGGTGCTGGGCATCCCGCGCGGCGCCGTGCCGATGGCTCGGATCATCGCCGAAGAGCTGCGCGGTGAAGTGGATGCGGTGCTCGTGCGCAAGCTGCGCGCACCGGGCAACCCGGAGCTGGCGGTGGGATCGGTGGACGAATCGGGGTGGACCCACGTTCCCGGCTACGCAGCCTCGACCGGCGCGGATGCTGCCTATGTCGAGCAGGAAAGGCAGCACCAGCTCGAGGTCATACGCCAGCGGCGCGCCCTGTACTCGGGCCGCCGGGACAGCATCGATCCCGCCGGACGTATCGTGATCGTGGTGGACGACGGGCTCGCGACCGGTTCCACCATGATCGCTGCGCTTCATGCACTGCGTCAGCGCCATCCGGCCCGCCTGATCTGCGCCGTCCCAGTCGCGCCGCCCGAGACGGCAGCCGAGGTCGCCAAGAGCTGCGACGAGCTGGTGTGCCTCGAAACCCCCGAGTACTTCTACGCGGTTGGTCAGTTCTACCGGCACTTTCCGCAGGTCGAGGACGACGAAGTGGTCGCTGCCCTGAGCGGCAGTTAGCCGGCGCCCTATTCAGGCAGCCCGTTGATGAGGTACATGACGGTGATGAACTGGCTCGGCTTGCCGAGCTTCCCGAACCAGCGGTCGTAAATGGGAATGACCTGTCCCGAGCGATAGATGCGGGAAAGGACCGTGTTGACCGCCTGCCGGAAATCCTGGTCGTTCTTGCGCAGCATGAGCCCGTACGGCTCGTAGGAGAGGGTGCGGTCTCCCAGCCTGAGCTTCATCGACTGCGCCATCTGGACGGCCAGGCCCACCAGGACGGTGTGGTCGGCTGCATAGGCATCCGCCGCGCCTCTACGCACCGCATCGAGGCCTTCCGCGTGGCTGTGCACGGTCACGAGCTCGGCGTTGACGTAACTCTTTTCCAGGACCTGCTTGAACGCGCCCACGGTCGTCGTGCCTGCAATGACCGCGATCTTTTTGCCGGCGAGGTCCGACAGCGCCTTGTAGGGACTCTCTTCACGCACCGCAAAGTTGGCGCCATCCAGCCACGTCATCACGCTGAAATCGACCTGCTTCTGGCGCGAAAGCGTATTCGTGGTGATCCCGCACTCGAGATCGATCTCCCCCGATTTGACCGAGTCGAAGCGGCTTTCGAGCGTCACCGGCACCCATTGCACAGCGAGGTCGGTCAGGCCAAGCTGCTCCTGAATGCCAGTCGTAACCCGCATACAGAGATCCACCGAATAGCCGTTCGGCTTTCCGTCCGCGTCGATGTAGGAAAACGGGATCGACTGGGTCAAGTACCCGAGCTTGATGACGCGGGTGTCTTGAATCTTCTTGAGCGTGCCGGAAATGTCGTCGGCAAGCGCGGGGGCGGCGAGCAAAAAGGCAAGCGCAGCGGGAGCGAGTCGAATTCGCACGGCGGTCTCCTGGGAAAGAGGTATGGGAAAGTCAGTTTCGGGCGCGCTTGTCATATCGGGCGCCCTTTTTTGCCGCGGCGAAGCATATCACGCGATGGAGCGCGAGGGTCGAAGTGCTCCGGCTTGGGGGATCAGTGCTTTCGAGCGAACATCCCGTCGCTTCCTCCCCTTGCTGGTACACCGGCTCCGACGGGCGAGAAGCGGCCTGAAGCCCTGGTCTGAGCACTCGTGGCCGACTCGGGCATGTCGACAGGTTTGGTTTGGAAGCGGTAGTAGTTCGCGTCAGGGTGAAGTCGAGCGCGCAGGGAGACCAGCTTGCTGTGCAGATCCGGCGTGGCTGTTCCCGCCTTCCCGGGCATGCCGGGCCGGTTTGCATATTCCGAGGGTAGAAACCCGGTTCGCACGGCATAGAGGGGCAAATGGGATTCGCTCCACCGCGTCGCATACACCGTATCCCGAACGGCAGGCCGCTCGTGAGAACGCAGCAGCGCCGCGTCGACTGGTGTCTGAATGGCAATGACCGCGCGGTTTGACGCGCTGGCGTCTCAGCCCAGCGCGCTCAATCGCACGGGGATTCGCCGCCGCCCGAACTGACCGGCGAACGGCGCGAATCGGCCGTTGATCGGCTTGGCGCACGACAGGCAGCGCCCGTCGGCTGTGAGATAGTATTTCAGGATCTGGTGCCAGTCCCGCACGATGAGCGTTTCGCCGCAGGCGGGGCAGAAGGTGGTGCCGCCCTCAGTGTCGTGCACGTTCCCCGTGTACACGTATTGCAGCCCCTCCCGCTGGGCATGAGCTCGTGCGCGTGTCAGGGTCGAGGCTGGAGTGGCAGGCAGGTCGTCGAGCTTCCAGTCGGGGTGAAACGCGGTGAAGTGGAGCGGAACCTCGGTGCCCAGATTTGCTGCGATCCACCGGCACATGGCGATGATCTCGTCGTCCGAGTCGTTCTTGGTCGGAATCAGCAGGGTGGTGATCTCGAACCACACGTCGGTCTCGTGCTTGAGATAGACCAGCGTGTCCAGCACGGGCTGCAGGTGAGAGCCGGTCAGCTTGAAGTAGAACTCTTCCGTGAAGGCCTTCAGGTCGACGTTGGCGGCGTCCATCTTGGCGTAGAAGTCGCGGCGTGCCTGATCGTGCATGTAACCGGCGGTGACGGCTACCGTCTGGATGCCGTGCTCATGGCAGGCATCGGCCACGTCCATGGCGTATTCCGCGAAGATGACAGGATCGTTGTACGTGAACGCCACGCTCTTGCAGCCGCTGCGCTGCGCCGCCTGCGCGATGGCCTCGGGGCTGGCCTGATCCATCAACCGGTCCATGTCGCGCGACTTGCTGATGTCCCAGTTCTGGCAAAACTTGCAGGCCAGGTTGCAGCCTGCGGTGCCGAACGACAGCACAGCCGAGCCGGGATAAAAGTGGTTGAGCGGCTTCTTTTCGATCGGATCGATGCAGAACCCGGAAGAGCGGCCATAGGTCGTGAGCAGCATCTGGTCGCCGGAGCGTTGGCGCACGAAACACGCGCCGCGCTGGCCTTCGTGCAGCCGGCAATCGCGCGGACACAGATCGCATTGGATACGCCCGTCGGCGAGACGATGCCAGTAGCGGGCAGGATATTGCGTGCTGCCCGCTGTCGCGGCGGCCTGGCTCATTGCAGTGTGAACTCGCGCTCGCGAAACTTGACGACGGTGTAGCGCTGCAGCATCACATCCTGCGCCCAGAACCCGGCCTCGAGCCCCGCTTTGCGCTTCAGCTCGCGCAGAAACTCCGCCGCATCCGGAATGTGGTCCCACACCTGTGGCAGGAAAGTGCCGCGCTTGCCGCTGTGCTCGATGATCAAGCCGTCGACATGCGGCCGGATCTGGGCGATCGCGTCGGCTTCGCTCGCGAACGTGAGCGGCTCCGCGGTCGAAAGCAGGGACACTTCCACCAGCGTGGCAGGGAACTCGGTCTGCGTGAGCGGCTCGAAGCGCGGATCCAGGAATGCAGCCGCCTTGGCGTTGAGCTTCACGTCGTCGAGCAGGGTGCGGCGTGCCTCCAGGCTGCCGATGCAGCCGCGCAGACGGCCGTGCCGCTGGAGCGTTACGAAGGTGGCCACCGTCTGGCGGAGGAACGCGGGGCCCTCGTCGACGGGGAGCGAGAGGCCGAACATCCCACCGATTGCCGCACGAGCGAGTCCGATGAGTATTTTGCCGCGCTCGTCGGCCTCGGCAGAGTCGGGGTTCAAGTCTACGGCCGGCGCTTCCGGTTCGAAGAAGCCGATCGAACCATAGCCGACGACCCGGCTTCTGTCGCCGGCGGTGTCGCCCGAGTTGCGCAGATCGAGCAGCTCGGCGCGAAGGCCGCGGCGCACCGCGGCCGTCAATAGACCGTTCACCGGGGTCGCGCCGCAAGCCTGGAAGTGGCTGATGCAAGGCTCGCGCGAGACGATGGCACGAGCAGTCTCACGGTCGACCGCCTGCGCTCGGTCGTAGCTCAGGTAATGAGACAGATCCGAGCTCACTACGATCAAGGTTTCGCCACCGCCCCATAGGCGGCCCAGAACCTCCGCCACCTCGTCTGCGCTCGCATCGCCGACCACGAGGGGCACCACCGCAACAGTGCCAAGGACGCTTTGCAGGAACGGGAGGTGCACTTCGAGCGAATGCTCTTGCGCGTGTGCATCTCGATTCTCGCTGATCTGAGCCATGGAAGACAGCGCGCGAACGGCGTCGCGATCCACCGGCACGACGCCGAGCGGGGTCTGAAAGCCGAGCGCGGCTG
>Ga0335084_10005143_pt1 | contig 12913 bp, 13 predicted proteins | sample Lox_Sample_44_FD_206721 | JGI IMG/M metagenome (GOLD analysis project Ga0335084, IMG submission 206721) | Soil microbial communities from Loxahatchee National Wildlife Refuge, Florida, United States - Lox_Sample_4.4 | ecosystem: Environmental > Terrestrial > Soil > Wetlands | place: USA... | reverse complement strand
GGGTGCCGCGGTGGTGCTGGTGCTGCTGGTCGAGGGCGTGGTCGAGCTGGAGGTGCTCGAGGTCGACGTCGTCGGAGCCGCGCTCGTGGACGTCGTGCTGGTCGACGGGGTGGTCGAGGTGCTCGACGTCGAGGACGAGGGCGTGGTGGTCGTGGGTGCCGCGGTGGTGCTGGTGCTGCTGGTCGAGGGCGTGGTCGAGCTGGAGGTGCTCGAGGTCGACGTCGTGGGCGCCGCGCTCGTGGACGTCGTGCTGGTCGACGGGGTCGTCGAGGTGCTCGACGTCGAGGACGAAGACGTGGTGGTCGTGGGTGCCGCGATGGTGCTGGTGCTGCTGGTCGAGGGCGCGGTCGAGGTGGAGGTGCTCGAGGTCGACGTCGTGGGCGCGGCGCTCGTGGAGGTCGTGCTGGTCGACGGCGTGGTCGAGGTGCTCGACGTCGAGGACGAGGACGTGGTGGTCGTGGGCGCCGCGGTGGTGCTGGTGCTGCTGGTCGTCGGGGCGCTCGACGTGGACGTCGACGAAGAGGTCGTGGTCGATGACGTCGTGGGCGCCGCGGAGGTCGACGTGGTGCTGGTCGAGGGCGCGCTCGACGTGGAGGAGCTGCTGGTCGTCGAGGAGCTCGTGGTCGTGGAGGACGTGGTCGAGGAGCTCGTGGTCGTCGACGTCGTGGACGAGCTCGAGGTCGAGGTGCTGGACGACGAGGTCGTGCTGGTCGAGGACGAGGTCGTCGTGGTGGTCGTCGCCGGCGTGAGCGCCCGGCACATCGCGTCGGCCGTGCCGCGCTTGCAGACGAGCGAGGCGCCCGTGTCGTGCGCGATCAGCTTGTAGGAGCACGTGGTGAACTGGGAGCAGAGGCACGTCTGGACGCCGCCGTTCGTGATGCAGTAGGCCGTGTAGACGCCGCCGGCGGGGGCGCCGGCGGCGAGAACGTCGAACGGAAGATCGCCGAGTCCCTTGCCGACGAGCTTCGCGAGCTTGCCGGGCTTGATCAGCGCGAGCTTCGCCTGCGTCGGTCCGCCCGGCGCCGACTTGTTGACGAAGCGCGCCACCTTGGGACTGTTCGCGACCCAAGCGGCGCCCTCGGGCAGCACGAAGCCGCCCTCGGCGAGACCGTTCGCGTACTTCGCGGTGAAGTCGACGGTGATGCTCGATGGATCGGTGCCGGGACCCTTGGTGACGGCGCGATCCTTCGACTCGAAGAGGAACTTCGCTTTGCCGGCGGCGGCGAGCTTGTCCGTCACCGTCAGCTGGGTCGCGGTGACGCCGACGTCGGCCGCGCGCGCGACGGAGGTCAGAAGCAGCAGAGAAACGATCCCGGCGTAGATCGACGCTCGGGAATCACGAACACGCATTCGGTTGGCTCCTCGCCAGATCAGGCCCTTGGACACACGGATGGCGCGGGGAAGGTACCTTTCTCGGTGTTCGCGGCGCAAGCCATTCGGCCCATGCAAGTGCACTGGCCAGCGCCCTGCGCTGTGGGTTCGGCGATGACGTGCAGCGTTCTGCGAAGCCGGCGCGACGCCTTCGGAGCGGCAATTTGACGCTGCCCGACCCGCGACGTAGCGAGGCGGCAGCATGTCGACGGTGCTTGGAAGCTGTCTCTGTGGTGACGTCGCCTGGAAAGTCGAAGAGCCGCTCGACTTGATGTCGCACTGCCATTGCTCGCGCTGCCGGAAGGCGCACGGCACGGCGTTCGCCACCTACGTCATGGGCCGGGCCGGCGGGTTCGCGTTCCTGCGCGGGCGCGAGGGCGTCCAGCGCTACGAGTCGTCGCCGGGGTTCTTCCGGCCGTTCTGCGGGCGGTGCGGCTCGGTCGTCCCGGACGGCGAGCTGGCGTGGGAGGACCGGGTTGCGATGCCCGCGGGTCCCCTGGAGGGCGACCCGGGCGTCCGCCCCCTCGCGCACATCTTCGTCGGCTCCAAGGCGCCGTGGTTCGAGATCCGCGGCGACATCCCGCGATTCGACGCCGAGCCACCCGGCTTCGGGATGACCCCGCTCGCCGAGCTGCCGCCGCGCAGCGCCGCTTCCGGGCCGCCCCGCGGGAGCTGCCTGTGTGGCGGCGTCGAGTACGTCGTCGAGGGTGCGCCCCTGCGCTCGCAGCACTGTCACTGCTCGCGCTGCCGCAAGGCGCGCGCCGCGGCGCACGCGTCGAACCTCTTCACCGTGGCCGACGGCGTGCGCTTCGTGCGTGGCGAGGACCTGCTCGTCTCCTACAAGGTCCCGGAGGCGCGGTTCTTCACCCAGGTCTTCTGCCGCGTCTGCGGCTCACCCATGCCGCGCATCGATCGCGAGCGCGGCCTCGCGGTCGTGCCGCTCGGCACGCTCGATGGGGACGCGCCCATGCGCCCCCAGCGCCACATCTTCGTGGGATCGATGGCGCCGTGGTACACGATCGCCGACGATCTGCCCCAGCACGCCGAGCTGCCGCCGGTCGCCTGAGGCGCGACGACGGCGGCCGCGCCGCGCGCTTTGAACCGCGGGAGGGGTCTAGTAGTGAACCTGCGTGGCAGGCGTGCGCGAGCTCCGTGTCCGGACCGTGGCCATCTGGATGGTGCTGTCGCTCGCCGCGTGCTCGTCGCCTCCCCGCGACCCGCGGAAGTTCAACGTGCTCATGATCGCGCTCGACGCCTGCCGCGCCGACGCGATCCACGCCTACGGCTTCGAGCGGGAAACGACCCCGGAGCTCGACGCGCTCGCTCGGCATCCGGACACGACGGTCTTCCGCCGCCACTACGTCCAGGCGTCGTGGACGAAGCCGTCGACGGCTTCGCTCTTCACGGGCCGATACGTGTCGAGCCACGGGGTCTACCTGGGGGTTTCGCTCCAGACCTACCGGAACGCGGAGGGGGCCGAGATGACGGTGGCGAATCACGCCTTGTCCGACGACGCGGAGACGCTCGCCGAACGGCTCGCCGCGCACGGCTTCGAGACCTTCGCGATCATGATGAACCACCACCTGGCGCCGGTCTTCGGCCTCGCCCAGGGATTCGGGACGGTGGTACCGTTCCAGGTGAAGAGCGGGGGCGACAGCGTCCGTGCCGTGCGCGCCCTCGACTTCGTACGCGCGCAGCGCGGACGGTTCTTCGGGTACGTCCATCTGCACGGTTGTCACTTCCCGTTCCCGTACTGGCGTCGCGATGGCGAGTACATGACTCGCTACGCCTTTCCGTACGACGAAGCCGCGCGACGACAGAGCGGGGTGGACTTCATCCGTCCCAAGGTGCGCCAGGACATCGCCGACGGCACGCTCCATCTCACGCCGGAGGACGTGCGGTTCCTGCACCTCGTGTACGAGGCGCAACTTCGCCGCGCCGACGACGTCGCCATCGGGCCGCTGTTGCGCGGACTGCGCGACCTCGGCGTCTTCGACGACACCCTCATCGTGGTGACCGCCGACCACGGCGAGGAGCTGTACGACCACGCGGGTTACGGCCATGGACACGCGCTCTGGGAGGAGCTGCTTCATGTCCCCTTCATCGTGAAGTTCCCGCACGGGCGCCGGCCCGCCCAGCTCGGCCCCGAGGTGACGCACCTCTCGCGCGCGATCGACGTGCTGCCGTCGCTTCTCTCCCTCGTGGAGCTGCCGGTCGACGCGGGCCTCCAGGGCGCCGACATCTTCGGCGGAGTGTTCCCGCGCCTGGTGATCGCGGAGATGGCGCCCGTACGCGAGGTGGAGGGCTGGGCAGGTCACCGGCGCGCGTTCCTCGACGAGCGCTACAAGGTGATCGAGACGGACGGCGGTCCGCTGCTCTTCGACCTCGCGCTGGATCCAGGCGAGCGCACGAACGTGGCGAGCGACCATCCGGAGATCGTCGCGCGGCTCGTCACGAACGGGAGGGCCGAGATCGATCGCGCGGCGGGCGGGCCGCCGATGGCTCGCGAGGTCAAGGAAGCACTGTCTCCGGATGCCGCCGCCAACCTGCGCGAGCTCGGGTACCTCGAGGGCCAATGATCGGCGCCGCCGCCGCCGGCTACTTGAACGGCCGCGGCGGCCACCACGGATAGAACGGCGGCAGGTCGGTCGACGGCTTCATCGGGAACGCCGGCGGACGCTTCTGCAGGAATGAAGTCACGCCCTCGATCGCGTCGGCGGAGCGGCCCATCTCGTAGATGGCCTTCGAGTCGACCTTGTGCGCCTCCATCGGGTGGTCGGCGCCGAGCATGCGCCAGAGCATCGCGCGCGTGAGCGTGACGGAGATCGCCGACGTGTTCTCGACGATCTCGCGCGCGATGCCCCGCGCGGTGTCCATGAGCGCCTCCGGTGCGACCACGCGCGACACGAGGCGGCCGGCGAGCGCCTCCTCGGCCGGGAAGATGCGGCCGGTGTAGCACCACTCCGCCGCCTGGCTGATGCCGACGATGCGCGGCAGGAACCAGCTCGACGCCGCCTCGGGGACGATGCCGCGGCGGGCGAACACGAAGCCGAAGCGTGCGCTCGTCGAGGCGATGCGGACGTCCATCGGCAGCGTCATGGTGCAGCCGACGCCGACCGCCGGGCCGTTGAAGGCCGCGATGACGGGCTTCTTCGACTCGAAGATGCGCAGCGAGACGAGCCCGCCGCCGTCGCGGAACTCCTTGATCTCCGAGGCGCCCTGGCTCTCGTAGTCGAAGGTCTGGCTTCCGCCCGACACGTCGGCGCCGGCGCAGAAGGCGCGGCCGGCGCCGGTCACGATGACGGCGCGCACGGCGTCATCGGCGTCGGTGCGATCGAACGCCTCGATCAGCTCGTACATCATCGTGACCGTGAAGGCGTTCAGCTTCTCCGGCCGGTTGAGCGTGATCGTGCAGACGCCGTCCGCCACGTCGTAGAGGATCTGCGTGAACGACATGCCGGCGGCCTTCAGGCGGCGCTCTTCTTCAGCTCGTAGTCGAGCACCTCGACCGTACCGCCGCCGTCGAGCTCGACGGTGCAGAACCACGATCCGTTCGACACCAAGAGCCGCTCCTTCGTCACGCGTCCCGTGCGGCCGCCGGGCACCGTCACGCGATCGCCGACCTGGATGCGTCCCGCGGGCGGATTCATCGCTCAGGTGATGGTGGCAGCCGCGCTCGAGAGCGACTCGCCGCGCTCGGTCCTGGCCGTGAAGACGATCTTCCCCTTCTCGACCTCCCACATGTCGGTGGTGATCGTCTCGCCGGGGAAGACGACGCCCGAGAAGCGCACCTCGAAGGTCTTCATGCGCGCCGGATCGTTGTCGCAGTAGGCGGCCAGTACCGCGCGGCCCGCGTGGCCGAACGTGCAGAGACCATGCAGGATCGGCGTGTCGAACCCGCCCATCTTCGCGAAGTCGGGATCGGCGTGGAGGGGGTTCATGTCGCCCGACAGGCGGTAGATGAGGGCCTGCTGCGGCAGCGTCTTGTAGGAGATCGACTTGTCGGGCTTGCGGTCGGGCGGCACGTTGCGCGCGCCCGACGGCCCGCGGTCGCCGCCGAAGCCGCCCTCGCCGCGCACGAAGATGGAGGACTGCCCGCGGAAGAGCACCTTGCCCTTCTCGTCGACGGATTCCGTCGCGACGACCACGACCGCGCCCTTCACCTTGTCGTAGACGGCCTTGATGGTCGGCGTCGTCGTGACGGTGGCCTCGGTCGGGATGGGCCCGGTGAGCTCGATCGACTGCTCGCCGTGCAGCACCATCGCCGGGTTCACCTGCATGGCGCCGCCGAGGTTCAGCATGGCGGGGAACGCGGGAACGACGGCGAAGGTGGGGAGCACCTTCAGCTCGCGCTCGTAGACGAACTGGAGCTCTTCGCGCCCGCAGCCGACGCCGAGCCCGTAGAGCATGACGTCCTTCTGGTCCCAGCTCTGCGTCACGCCGCCGAGCTTCTTGCCGATGTACGACAGATCGATGGGCATCCGCGAAAGTCACCGCATTTGACCGCCAACGTCAAGGGGACGTAACCGGAGCGGATGGCAGGTGCACTCGACGGCAGGAGCGTGGTCGTGACCGGGGCCTCGAGCGGCATCGGCGCCGCCGTGGTCCGGGCGCTGGCGGCGGCCGGCGCGCGCGTGACGATGGGCGCGCGGCGGCTCGATCGGCTCGAATCGCTCGCGCGCGAGATCGGGCCGCAGGTCGCCGTCGCCCGCACGGACATGCGCGTCGAGGCGGACGTCGTGCGCCTGGTCGCGACGGCGCGCGAGCGTTTCGGCGGCGTCGACGCGCTCGTGAACAACGCCGGCCTCGGTCGCAGGGCGCCGATCGCCGCCGCGACCCCGAGCGAGCCATGGCGCGAGATGCTCGAGACGAACGTGCTGGGTCTCCTCATCGCGACCCGCGAGGCGATCCAGGACATGGAGCGCCGCGGCGTCGCCGGGCACGTCGTCCACGTGTCGTCGATGGCGGGTCACCGCGTTCCCGGTCCCGACTCGGCCGTGTACGCGGCGACGAAGTTCGCCGTGCGCGCGATCACCGAGGGTCTGCGACAGGAGCTGCGCGCCAAGAAGAGCCCGATCCGCGTCTCGTGCGTCTCGCCCGGCTACGTCGACACCGAGTTCACGGGCGTCTTCGTCGGCCCCGGCGCGACGCCGCAGCCGCGCGACACGAAGCAGCTCGAGGCGGGCGACGTCGCGCGGGCGATCGTGTGGATCCTCTCGCAGCCGGCGCACGTCGAGGTCCATGACGTGCTGGTGCGTCCGACCGGGCAGCGGAACTGAGGCGGCGTGGTCGGTCCGCGAGGTCGGGGACGAGGCTTCGGCTTCGGCTCCGCCGCGCGACAGAACACTCGGCTGGGTAACGGCTGACATTTCGTCGCGCCGCTCCGCAGGCGCCTCCGCCTCGTCCCCGACCTCGCGGACCGACGTCGGCGCGCAGCTAGTGCCCGGTCGGCGCAGCGTGCAGCGTTTGTTGGGCGTGAGTGACTACGAGGCCCAGGGCATCGCCGCACTGATCGGACTTCGCGAGCTTGCGGGCGATCGACTTCATGTGCCGGAGGGCTCGGGCTGCGCCCTTCGCGTGGGACTTTGCGTGGGTTGGATCGGCGGTGGTGCGGGCGACCTCGTCGCGAGCTTTTTCGAGCAGCTTGTCGAATTTTGGTGGCACGGTCCTCGGGCAGCCGGCGATCTCGGGGGAGATGGCTAGCGCGCAGCGGGCGGCGTCGTAGGGGGCGGGCGAGGTGCGGCAGCAGAGGTTGAGGTAGTCGACGTCCTTCAGATCGGAGCTCTCGCGCGCCAGCATCGTCGCCCCGGCGGCGGTACCGGCGTCGACGAGGATCGAATCGGTGGCCGCACAGCGCGGCCCGCCTCCGGCGCGCGGCGCATCGAGCGCGAGCCCCGAGATGGCGATCGACGAGATCGGACGCGGGTCGCAGTCGGACGAGGCGAGGCGCGTGCACACGCGCAGGTCGAAGCGGCAAGTGCCGTCGACGACGCCGTCGGCGTCGCACGACGGATCGCCGTCGGTGCAGACGACGCCGCTCGCGCCGTCGGTCGGCGAGAGCCCTTCGAATCCGACCGTGCAATCCGTGTCGACGAGGCCGCCGCCCAGTACGGCGGCGCAGAGCGGGCGAGCTACGACGAGGACGAGGAAGACGACCACGAGGTGCCGCATTGCCGCCCTTCAAGCGCTACGCGCCGCCGACGCGACGGTCAACCGTGGCTAGGAGACCGACCCAAGACGGAGTCTTGGGTCGGCTTCCTAGATGCCGCGTTCGCGCAGGAATTCGAGCGACTCACTCCATAGAGCATCCAGCACGTCGGTGAGCTCGTGCCCCGACTCGTACACGACGAGACGGCGTAGCGCCCCGCGGCGCGCGACGAAGCGCTCGGCGGCCTCGAGCGGCACGGCGTCGTCCCGCCGGCCGTGCAGGACGAGGGCCGGGCAGGTCGGATCGGGCTCCTCGGGGTAGCGCCGGGCGTCGTCGAGGAGCGCGATCGAGAGCGGCTCCTCGCGATCGCGCCCGTAGTGGAACACGGGCGCCGTACCGCGCGCGCGCCACTTCGCCATCGCGGCCTCGCCGACGCTGTGCTCCCATCGCGCGGCGAAGCCGAAGGCGGGCGCCATGAGGACGAGGGCCGGAACCCGATCCGGACGGCGCGCCGCCGCGAGCGCGGCGAGATAGCCGCCGAGGCTCGAGCCGAAGAGGATGGTGGGTCCGGCGTCGAGCAGCGCGTCGGCGATCGCGAGCTGTGAGGTGATCGTCATGTTCGTGAAGTCCGGCGCGAGATCCGGCACCGCGAGCGTATGGCCGCGCTCGGCCAGCCGGGCGCGGAAGACCCGCGCCTTCGTGCTGCCCGGACCCGAGGCGAAGCCGTGCAGATAGGCGAGGCGGGTCACGAGCGCGGCACGAAGTAGTGGAGCCCGATCGCGTCCGAGGCGCGGACGATCCGGAGCTCGACCGGGAGACCCAGCCGGAGCGCCGGCGGCTCGACGCCGCGCACCGCCGTCACCATGCGCGGTCCCTCCTCGAGCTCGACCACGACGACGGCGTACGGCACGTCCTCCATGAAGGGTGGGACGAGCCCCTGGTGCGTCACGGTCCAGCTGAAGACCACGCCACGACCCGACGTCCGCACCCACTGCCAGCGATCGGAGCCGCAGCGGCCGCACATGATGCGCGGCGGGTGGCGCCACACGCCACAGCCGTCGCAGCGCTGCAGGCGGAGCTCGCCCGCGGCGAGGTGCGCGTAGAACTCGGCGTTGAGGCCGTCGGGATTCGGCGTGAAGCGCGGCGTGAACGTCATCGATCGCTCCGCAGGATCGCGAGGCTGCCGTCGCCGAAGTCGCCCCAGCCGGTGACGAGGCCGAGCGTCGCGTCCGGCACCTGCGCCGGGCCGGCCTCGTGGCGCAGCTGCCGCACGGCCTCGATCACGTGGTTCATCCCCCACATGTGCCCCTGCGAGAGGAGCCCGCCGTGCGTATTCAAAGGATAGCGGCCGCCGAGCTCGATCCGGCCGTCGCGCACGAAGTCGGCCGATTCGCCCCGGGCGCAGAGGCCGAGCGCCTCGATCTGCAGGAGCGCCACGTACGTGAAGCAGTCGTAGATCTGCAGGAAGTGGACGTCGTGCGGGCGGATGCCCGCCATCGCGAACGCCTTCGGCGCCGCGAACGAGAGGCCGATCTGGTACGGGTCGGGCCGGTTCGGGATGTCGTCGGCAGGCATGGGATGCCCTTCGGCGGCGCCCATCAGCACGACCGGCGGACGGCGGAGATCGCGCGCGCGCTCGCGGCTCGTCACCACGATCGCGTTCGCGCAGTCGGTCTCGAGCGAGCAGTCGTAGAGCCGGAACGGCTCCGACACCCAGCGCGCGGCGAGGTACTGCTCCATCGTGAGCGGCTTGCCGTGCATGAGCGCGCGCGCGTTGCGCTGCGCGTGGGCGCGGCACGCGACCGCGATCGCACCCGTCGCCTCGTCGGGGATGCCGTACTCCAGCTTGTGGCGCGTCGCGATCCACGCGTACATCTGCACCGGCAGCATCGCGCCGTACGGCATGTAGAAGTCCATGACGACGTCGGCGAGCGTCGTCGCGGTGAGGCCGTGCTTGGGGGTGCGCGCGCCGGGCTTCGGACGGAACGCCGAGTAGCCGTTCCAGCCGACGACGACGAGCACCGCCGTCGCGAGCCCCGCGTCGACGGCCATCGCGGCGCTCTGGAGCGCCGCGACCGGGCTCGCGCCGCCCATGTGCACGGTGACGGAGTAGCGCAGGTCCCGGATCCCGAGGTTCGCGGCGAGCTCCTCGGCGGTCGTGTAGCCCGACGGTGGGATGATGCCGTCGATGTCGGCGAGCCGGAGCCCCGCGTCGGCCGTCGCCTCGCGCGCGACCCGCAGCATCATCTCGACCGGCAGCTCGTCGGCGCCGCGGACGTACTCGGTCTCGGCGACGCCGACGATGGCGGTGCGATCCGCGAAGCCGGGCATCGGGTGCATATGCCGGATCGGAGCGGGTGTGGGCAATCGGTACTCCATCTCCAGGCATTGCGGTTCGGCGGAGCCGGCGTTAGCGTCGCGCGCATGACGGAGCCCGCCCCAGCGGCCCCTGCATCCCCCGCGCGCTACACCGTCGAGGAGTACTTCGCGCTCGTGGATCAGGGCGTGCTCGAGCCCGACGATCGTGTCGAGCTGCTCGAGGGTGTGGTGGTGGCGATGGCGCCGGAGAACTTGTGGCATGCGAACGGGGTGCGACTGGTGGCGCGGGCGGTGACGAAGGCGGTCGGTGCGCGCGGCTACGTCGACCAGCAGCATTGCTTCGATCCGCATCGCCCGGCGCGGGGAGCGGATCGCGCTCGCCGCACTGCCGGACGTCAGCGTCGCGGTCGACGAGCTGCTGCCACCCGCCGAGACGGGCGACCTCGGCTAGGGGTAGCGGCCAAGACTACGTCCCCGGTCGGGGAGTCGGACCGCCGGGATGTCGCGTCCGAGCCTGCGCGAGCGTCGATCAGCGGCCGCGTTCGTCATGCGTACCTCGTGTGCCGCGCCGGCTCCGCCGGCCGCGGCATGTCGGTCGCGCGGGCCACGGGCGGCGACGCCCTCGCGCCCTACCCCCGAGCCAAGACGGAGTCTTGGCTCGATTGCTCCTAGCGCCCGTACGTTCCGACCAGCTCGGCCTTGCCGAGCGTGTGCCCGGCGATCGCGCGCAGCACGTCCGCCTTGGTCGCGCCCGGGGCGAGGCCGGTGGGCGCGTCCAGGGCGTAGAGCGTGAAGTGATAGTGGTGCGGCGGACCGGGGGGCGGGCACGGGCCCCCGTGGCCCGCACGTCGGAAGTCGTTCTTGCCCTGCGTGCCGATCGTGGCGTCGCCCGGCGCGACGCCCGCCGGCAGCGACGTCGCCGTCGCCGGCAGGTCGTAGAGGACCCAATGGACCCAGGTGCCGGCGGGCGCGTCGGGGTCGTCGACCACGAGCGCGAAGGCCTTGGTGCCGGCGGGCGGGTCACGCCAGGCGAGCGGCGGCGAGGCGTCCTTGCCGTCGCACGTGTGCTCGCGCGGGATGGTCGCCCCCGCCGCAAAGGCGCCGCTCGTGAGGGTGAACGTCGCCGCCGTGGCGGAACTCCCCGCGACGAGGACGAGGGCGCCCGCAGCCACGCCGCGCACCGACATGGCGCGAGCATAGCCCGACTGCGGCCGCGCTCAACCCCGACCGTTTGACAGCGACGCCCGGGCCGGCGATCAGGCGACGGCGATGCGCGTCGGCGCGATCGGAGAGAGCTTCATGGAACGGCTCGGTCTCGTGAGCGGCGTGGTGCCGACGCCGTTCGTCGACTCGTGGGCGACGTTCATCTTCGCACGGACCGTGATGGTCGCCGTGCGGATCGGGCTCTTCGATGCGCTCGAAGAGGGACCGCTCGAAGCCCCGGAAATCGCCCAACGGTGCGGAACCGACGCGCGCGGCACGACGAAGCTCCTCGGCGCGCTCGCCGCGTCGGGCTACGTCGAGCTCGCCGGGACGCGCTACGCGCTGACCGCGCTCGCGCGCAAGTGGCTCCTCGCCTCGAGCCCGCAGTCGCTGCGCGACGTCATCCTGCTGCGCTTCGTCGACTGGGAGTGGCTCGGCGAGCTGGAGCGATTCGTCCGCACGGGCGCGCCGGTCGACATGCACGCGCGCATGTCGAAGGAGCAGTGGGGCATCTACCAGCGCGGCATGCGCGCGCTCGCGCGCACGTCGGCGGCGGAGGTGATCCAGCGCACGCCCGTGCCGAAGGGCGCGACGGCCCTGCTCGACGTCGGCGGTTCCCACGGGCTCTATTCGGTCGCGTTCTGCCGCCAGTACCCGGCGCTGCGCGCGACGGTGCTGGATCTTCCGGAAGCGGTCGCCGAGGCCGCGCCGCTCCTCGCCGAGGAGAGGATCGGCGATCGCGTCGTGCATCGGGTCGGCAACGCGATCACCGACGACTTCGGCACGAGCGTCTATGACGTGGTGCTGTTCTCGCAGGTCGTGCACCTCTTCAGGGCGGAGGTGTGCCGCGACCTCGTGCGCCGCGCAGCGGGCGCGCTGCGCCCCGGAGGCCACGTCGTCATCTTCGACATCATCCGCCCGCCGTCGCCAACGGCCAGCGGGCAGGGTGCCGCCTTGATGGACCTCTACTTCGCGCTGGTGAGCGAGTCGGGCACCTGGTCGTTCGAGGAGATGGCGAGCTGGCAGCGCGACGCGGGCCTCACCGCGAAGAAGCCGATCCGACTCATGAGGCTGCCGGGGCTCGGGATCCAGGTCGGCGTGAAGCGGTGACGGCGGCGCAGATCATCCAGGGCTTCGAGGTCGAGGCGGTCGTCGTGTTCGCCATCGTCGGCTGGCGCGTGCTGAGCCAGCTCCTCTTCACGGGAACGCTGGGCGTCCTCGGCTGCCTGTTCGTCGGCGGCCTCGCGGTCGCGATCGTGGGCGATCCGATCGCCAACTGGGGACTCACGGCGCTCTACAGCGATCAGTTCATGCTGCTGCCGGCGGCCATGGGATGGGGGCTCTCGCCGGCCCAGTCGTGGGCGTGCGTGTTCGCGTACCCGTGGTGCTTTCCGATGATGGCGTACGCCGGGCGGTGGATCGCGCGCCGGCTCGGCGGCACGTCGGCGCCCGCCGGGTTCCTCGGCGGCGCGCTCGTCGGGGCCGTGCTCTTCACGCTCGCCGTCCCCGTGACCTTCGTGCCGCACCAGGTGATCGTCTACCAGAACGCGCCGCCCTGGCCGCTGACGCTCTTCGCCGGAACGCCGGGACAGGTCCAGCTCCTCGACGTGCTCGGGATCACCGTGTTCGTCGGGCTGCTCACGGCGATTCTCATGCCGGCGGCCGGCCAGTCCCGGTTCGAGCGCTGGCTGCCGGGCGGGGTGGTCGGGCGTGCGGGCGTCTCGTCGGTGGTCGTGCTGGGGCTCTTTCTCCTCGCCTTCTCGCCGGCGCTCGCCGTGCGCGCCCTCGGGCTCGACACCGCGGTCGGCTTCGCGCACTCGCCGTTCAAGACGGTGCCGCTCTACGGCCAGGTCGAGGCGTACCCGCAGGAGG
>Ga0335084_10005141_pt1 | contig 12913 bp, 9 predicted proteins | sample Lox_Sample_44_FD_206721 | JGI IMG/M metagenome (GOLD analysis project Ga0335084, IMG submission 206721) | Soil microbial communities from Loxahatchee National Wildlife Refuge, Florida, United States - Lox_Sample_4.4 | ecosystem: Environmental > Terrestrial > Soil > Wetlands | place: USA: Florida... | reverse complement strand
ATGACTTCCGAGGTATTCTCAACGCCCGCAATCGCTCAGCGGCCGGTCCGACTGCTCCCGCCAGCGGGCTCTATCTGGTCAGTGTGGAGTACTGAAAATCGGCCCCAGCATCACCCGAAATGCCCGGTGCCAAATATCCCCATGCTGATCTAGACTGTTCCCCATGCCCGCTGACCTTCAACTTGCCGTGTCGCGGATCGCTTCCGTCAATCCGGCGACGGGCGAGGTGCTGGGGGAACTCGATTGTGCCGGCCCAGCAGAGATTCACGCTGCCGTTTCGCAGGCGCGGACCGTGCAACCGGCCTGGGCTGCCTGCGGAATCCGTTCCCGCATCGAAGTGATCCGCCGATTCCAGCAGGTATTGCTGGCCTGCAAAGACGACGTTGCCCGACGCATCACCCAGGAGATGGGCAAACCGTATGTCGAGTCGCTCCTGACGGAGGTCTTCGTCGTCCTCGACGCCGCGCGCTTCCTGATCGAAAACGCGTATGTGCTCTTGCGCGACAAGAGACTCCCACACGGCAACCTCGCTCTGAAAACCAAGTCGGGACGTATTGCCCATGAGCCATACGGAGTCATCGGGATCATTTCGCCGTGGAACTACCCGTTCTCGATCCCGGCCACTGAGGCCCTGGCCGCGCTGGTTGCGGGCAACGCCGTGGTGCTGAAGCCGTCGGAGTTTACGCCCCTGATCGCGGTTGAATTGCAGTCGCTCCTGCGGGAAGCCGGTGTTCCTGACGATGTCTTCCAGGTATTGCCGGGCGAAGGTCCGACGGGGGCGGCACTGGTCAAGAGCGAAATCGACAAACTGGTCTTCACGGGAAGCGCGGCAACCGGCCGGCGAATTGCGCAGACTGCCGCCGAACGCCTGCTTCCAGTCGTCCTCGAACTCGGCGGCAAAGATCCCATGCTCGTGCTCGACGATGCCGACCTCGATGTTGCTTCGAGCGCAGCGGTATGGGGCGCATTCTGCAACGCCGGACAGGCATGCCTCTCAGTGGAACGCTGTTACGTGCACGAGAAGTTGTACGGAGCTTTCGTCGACGCTTGTGCTGCCAAGACGCGGAAGCTCCGTGTCGGCAGCGGTATGGATCAGAGCACCGAAGTCGGTCCTATGATCCACGAGAGGCAGTTGCGGATCGTTGAATCACACGTGGAAGATGCGCGCGGCCTCGGCGCTCGTGTTCTGACCGGAGGCATACGCCTGCGGGACTTGGGCCCGAATTACTATGCTCCAACCGTGCTCGCTGACGTGAATCACAGCATGCGCGTGATGCGCGAAGAGACCTTCGGTCCCGTTTTGCCCATCATGTCTTTCCGCGACGACGACGAAGCAGTGCGACTGGCTAACGACTGTGATTATGGTCTGGCCGCGAGCATCTGGACTCGTGATCGCGCGCGCGGCGAAGCATTGGCCGGGCGGATCGAAGCGGGAACGGTGATGGTGAACGATGTGATGTCCTGCTTCAGCATCAGCGAAGCTCCTCATGGCGGTGTAAAAGCAAGCGGCCTTGGCCGGACGCATGGGCGTTGGGGCCTCAACGAAATGGTGCGGGTGAAATACATCGACTCCGACCTCGTTCCGCGCATGAAAAAGATCTGGTGGTTCGGCTACGGCAGCGCTTTTAGCGGTGAGATGGAAACCTTCCTCGACCTGCTTTATGCCCGGCCGCTGCGCCAGAAGATGAAGGCAGCGCTGCGCTCGATGGGAGCGCTGGGAAGACGAAAGATGTAGGAACGAAGTTCCAGTTTCGGGCTAGAGGTTTCGAAATTGCAATGCGCCTTTTCTGTAACCTGAGACCTGAGGCCTGACACCTGAATTCATGTCTGACGCACGTACACTCTTACGCCACGCGCTTGCGACTCTTGCCTATCGCGGAGGCAAGACCCTCCGAGACGCGCCCGCCAGTTTTGCCAACTATCGCGGACACGAAACGACTCGCAGTCCCGTCGAAATCCTCGCCCATATCGGCGATCTCCTCGATTGGGCGCTCAGTATCGCCGCCGGCAAACAGGAGTGGCACAATTCCAAGCCTCTCAGTTGGGAGAAGGAATGTGACCGATTTTTCGCGGCGCTAAAGAAGTTTGACGATTCCCTGGCTTCGAACCAGCCTCTCCACGTCTCGGAAGAGAAGCTGTTTCAGGGGCCGGTAGCCGACATCCTCACGCATGTCGGCCAGATCGCGATGCTGCGCCGCAGGGGCGGTGCTCCCGTCAGAGGCGAGAATTACTTTATGGCGGAGATCACGACGGGACGAGTAGGCCAAGATCAGGCATCGCCGAAGAGAGAGTTCTAGCCTACCCTCACCGGCCATTCACCGTAGTTGGTCTTCTTTGCCGTGCTGGATAAAATACAATCACGTTAGCTTTTGTGTCTGGATTGGAGAACCCTGTGGCTTCAGGCGAACCGGTTACCGCACCAGCGGTCGATGTTCCGCAACTCCCCCATCACAAGGTCAAGATCAAAAAGCCAGGTCAGCGCGCCTGCAACGAAAAGAACGACAAGGGCAAGTTCTGCGGCGGGCACTTGAAGCGCTGGTATTACACAGCCGATGTTCTCGAACAGGAATGCGGGTGCGCCGAAAAGGCTTGGGGTGCGGACCGCGAAGTCTATCGCTGCGAGTTTTGCCAGACGTTGTATTTGCCCAATTCCGAAGATCCCAGCGGCGTGAATGTGGGTGGACATGGGCAGTTGTCGGTATTCGGCATCACCGTGCCGCCGAAGGAAGAGAAGAAGGCCTAAGATTGCAGCCTGCGGGGTGGCTGCGACGATTCGCGGGCGATGGCGACCGCGACACACATGAACGTCTCCGAACTGATCTACGACTGGAACCAGCTCTATCCGCGCTCGCTGCATCCGCCCGGGCCCGTGTTTCTCAATGACGAGACTCTCCGCGACGGACTGCAGTCACCCTCGGTGATTGATCCCACGATCGAGCAGAAGATCGAAATTCTTCACCTGATGGAGTCCATCGGCATCAACTCACTCGATCTCGGCTTGCCCGGAGCGGGTCCGCGCGCGGTAGAACACGTAACTGCGTTAGCTCGTGAGATCGTCCATCACAAACTGACGATCAAGGCGAATTGCGCTGCCCGCACCCACGAGAACGATATCCGCCCCATTGCCGACATCGTCCAACAAACCGGTCTTCCCATTCAGGCAGCGACGTTTCTCGGCTCAAGTCCCATCCGCCGCTACACGGAAGGCTGGAGCGACGACTTCCTGCTCCATACGACGGAGAAAGCCATCAAGTTCGCTGTGTCGCTCGGCCTCGATGTCATGTACGTGACCGAAGACACGACCCGCTGCGATCCGGAGATGGTCAAGCGGCTGTATTCGACTGCCATCAACTGCGGAGCGAGCGCCATCGTGCTCTGCGATACCGCCGGACACGCCACGCCGATGGGCACCGTTGCGCTCGTGAAGTTTGTGCTGGACGAAGTGGTGAAGCCCTCCGGCGAGAACATCCGCGTCGACTGGCACGGTCACTGTGACCGGGGCCTGGGCACGGCGAATGCAATGGCAGCCCTTGTCGCCGGCGCAAACTGCGTGCATGCCACGGCCCTCGGCATCGGTGAGCGTGTTGGCAACACGCAGATGGATCAGATGCTCGTGAACTTGAAACTGATGGGCATTGCGCCCTGGGATCAGCAGGACCTCACCAAGCTCAAGCATTACTGTGAAGCGGTTTCCGAGGCCACAGGAGTGCCGATTCCGGTGAATTACCCCGTCGTCGGCGACGACGCGTTTCGCACAGCGACTGGCGTGCATGCCGCTGCTGTCATCAAGGCCTACAAGAAGAACGATGTCGTGCTTGCGAATACGGTCTATTCAGGTGTGCCGTCGCATGTCTTCGGGATGGAACAAGTCATCGACATCGGTCCGATGAGCGGCAAGTCCAACGTGTATTTCTGGCTGGAGCGCCGCGGCTTGCCTGCAACCGACGATGTCGTTGACCGCATCTATCGCCGCGCCAAGGCCAGCGATCACACCTTGACCGATAGCGAGATTCTCGAGTGTGTGTACGGTGGTTGACGTGCCTGCCGACGAACTTGTCCCCCTAAGTACGCGTGCTATGCTGTTCGCCATCCGCACATGTTGCAGTTCAGACGCATTACGACGCAGGGACGCTTCATTCCCCAGATCGATGGCCTGCGTTTCGTCGCCATAGCTTCTGTCGTTCTCTTTCACGTCTACGCCAACTTCCAAAACGGCATCGTCCCTGCTTCGCCAACTTTCGATTCTGACTTGCCAAAACGCGGAGTGGAGTTGTTCTTTGCCATCAGCGGATTCATCCTGGGAGTCCCGTTTGCATCGCACTTTCTCCGACAGAGCGCGAAGGTGGATCTGAAGCAATACTTCCTGCGTCGCCTGACTCGGCTGGAGCCGCCATATTTCATTAGCCTTTTTGTGTGGGCTGCTGACCAGATCATTATGGGCCATCGCAATCTCCGCGAGATGGGACCACACCTGCTTGCCAGCTTTGCTTACCTCCACAACCTGATCTTTGGCGCCTTCAATCGCCCGGTGAACGGTGTTGCCTGGTCGTTGGAAATAGAAATCCAGTTCTATCTTCTCGTTCCGGCGCTGGCTTTGTTATTTGCCTTGAACCGTTCGGCTGTGCGGAGAGTGGCACTCGCTACCTTGATGCTTGGCATCGGTCTGTGCGGCAGCGCGCTCTATCGCATTCCCACCCTCCGATATTCGATTGTTTACTACCTGGCGTTTTTTCTGGCCGGTTTTCTCATTTGTGACCTGTACTTGACGCGAGGCGAATGGAAGCCCTCGCTGTCGTGGGATCTTCTGGCGTTGGGCGCGTGGCCTCTGGTCTGGCTCCTGGGGAACAAGACAAGTCACATTCTGCTTCCGTTCCTGATCGTCGCGCTCTATCTGGCAGCCTTTCGCGGGAGAATCTGCGCTGCAGTGTTCAGCCATCCGTGGATCAGTGGCATCGGCGGAATGTGCTACAGCATCTACCTGTTTCACCCCTTGGTGATTGCTGCGATGGGCCGCCTCACGCGTGCTCTCCACCTGGGACAGAACTTCTGGGCGTATTTCGGCCTTCAGACCATGCTCATCGCCCCGGCAGTACTACTGCTCTGCGGAGGTTTCTTCCTTCTGATCGAGCGGCCGTGCATGGATCGCTACTGGCCGCAGAAACTGTGGCGCAAGGTTCGCGAGTTCGTGCAACCCGGAAGGTTTCAAACCGTGTCTCCGGCTGTTGCTACCGGCGCTGCTGTGGGCGGCCCCGCTCTTATTGCGGTTCCCGCGCCAGTTCCGGGCTCGGAGCCGGCTCGCCTTCCAGTTCCTTCTGACGCGCAGCCCGCTGCTGATTCATCAATTTCGTAGCTGCCGTCAGTTCCGCTCGTCCCTCTTTGTCGCGCCCCATGCGGATAAGAACCTGTCCTCGTAGATACCGCGCACTCGCATTGCCCGGATCGAGGCGAACCACTTCGTCCAGTTCGACGAGCGCAACACGATGGTTCTGGCGGTGCTCTTCGATCTTTGCCAGGCCAAGATGCGCGTTGGCTAGACGAGGATCGATCTTCACCGCCCGACGAAAGTGCGCTGCAGCTTCGTCCTCGTTCTGCAAGATCGACTCGACGTTGCCGAGCTGCTCGTAAGTAAAGGCGACGTCCGGCTCAAGGGCCAGATCTTTCTGGAATTCTGCGCGCGCGCGTTCATAGTCCTGCTTCTTCAAATACGCCAGTCCCAGGTTGAAGTGGACGAAGGGCAGTTTGGGATCGGCCGCAGCCGCTGCTTCTAATTCCTTCACCGCATCGTCATAGTCGCCGCGGTTCAGATGCGCCTTACCGATCAGCAAACGGAACTCCGGCGAATTCTCTCCGAGTTGTACCAGCCGGCCCCAGGCCTTTTCTTGTAATGCCGACTGCTGCGCCTTCTCTGCGGCGATCCCCAGCACATAGAGGTAGTTCAGCTGATCCGAAGCTTGTCCCCAGAGCGGCTCCAGCATGGTCACCGTATCGGCCCAGCGGCTGTTGAAGAAGTAGCAGAGTCCGAGCAGATACCGTGCCTGGTATGAATCCGGTGCTTGCTGGATGACCGATTCAAACGGCTTGATGGCCGCCGCAAAGTCACTTTGGCGGAAGTACACGAGGCCAATATTCAAGCGAATTCCGGCCAGCGAGGGCGCAAGTTTTTCGGCCGCTCGCAGTGTGGTCAAAGCTTGCGGCCATTGCTTGCGACGCATGTGGATTACGCCAAGGTTGGCATAGGCGGCCGCCGCTTTTGGGTCGATCGCCAGCACCCGACGGAAATCCCGTTCGGCCTCGTCAAGCCGGTTCTCGCGCAATGCTGCCTCTCCGGCAGAGAAGATCTTCTGCGGACTGACAGCCGCTTGCGGGCTGGAGTTTTGGGAACTGACGCTCTGCGCACACGCGCCGATTCCGGAAAACAACAGAAGCGCCGGCATCGACCAGAGCAGCCTCGTCCTTGACACTCGATTCACTGTGCTGTAGTGTCCGCCAGCAAGAGCCTGAATTTCAAGGAGTGCATGGCAACTGCCGATTCGAAATCCTCTAAGGGTACGCCGGCCTCCGGCCATCGGCCGGAGCCTTCACGAAAACGCGCGCAATCCGCCGCAGTGACAATTCGCGATGTTGCCGAACGCAGCGGGTTTTCTTCCGCCACCGTGTCCATTGTTCTCAACAACGCGCCCCTGGCCCGCTACATTCCGGACACGACGAAGACGCGTATCCAGCGCGCGGCCGCGCAGTTAGGTTATCGCCCGAACCTGTTTGCGCGCTCCCTTCGCAGCCGGCGCAGCCACACCGTCGGAGTCATGGTGTTCGACATGACCGATCCCTACTGCACGCTGGTGCTGCGAGGGATGGAAAACGCTCTCTATCAATCTTCGTTCCTTCCCATCCTGACCGACGTGCACAACGAGCGCAGCCGTTTCGAACGCTATCTCGAAATGCTGCTCGACCGCCGCATCGAAGGCCTCGTCGTGCTGGCGAACTGGCTCTTCCTCGATATCAACATCCTCGCTGACATTGAGAAAAGCAACATTCCCACCGCGATCGTCGGATGCGAACTGAAGAACGATCACATCAGTTCGGTGATCGTCGACAATACGCAGGGTGCCCAAGCGGCACTTGGGCATCTTCTATCACTCGGACATCGCAAAATTGCCTTCATCCGCGGGCCGCGGCAATTGTCGGATACTGAACCACGCTGGCGTGGTGTGCGCGCGTTGGCCCGCCAGCACGACCTCGAACTCGATCCCAAGCTGATCGTCGAGCTGCCCGAATCCCGCGACCCATTTTCCAGCTTTGAAGACGGATTCAAACTCACGCAGGAACTGCTGCATCGCCGCCGCCCCTTCACTGCGCTCATGGCGTTTGACGACATGACTGCTTTCGGTGCGATTCGCGCTCTGACCAAGGCGGGCGTCAAGGTCCCGGAGCAGTGCTCGGTGATCGGATTTGATGATGTCGCTCCCGCGGCCCTTTACACTCCCTCGCTCACGACCGTACGTCAGCCCATGGAAGCTATGGGCGCGGCCGCCGCGACGATCGTCGTCGAGGCGATCAACGCCGGACTCGAAAAGAAGACCGCGCGCGCCACTCACCGCAAAGTTGCGCCCGACCTGATCGTCCGCGAGTCTACCCGGACCCTGAAATAGCGCAAAAAGTTCTACATGTGACCAGCTTTTGACTTGACAGGGATCTGCATCTGACGCAGTATTGACACGTTTTAATAAAGGCATTTTGCGCCTTCCGCGCGTAGAAATGGTGGGCGCCAAGTACGCCAACGAAAAAACTCGAGGATGGCAACTCAGAGTTTGAATCAGCCTACCGTTTCAGGGAGCCACCTATGAAATTCCGTAAGCTGTGCACAATCGTTTTCCTATTGGGCTTGTTCTCGGCGACACTCCTCCGCGCCCAGGACACGGCCTCCGTCACCGGCACCGTTCGGGACGCCTCGGGCGCAACCGTCGCAGGCGCAAAGGTTACCGTAGCGGCGGAAGACCGCGGAATCACACGCGAGACCACTACCAATTCCGAGGGCGAGTATTCCGTCCCGGCGCTGCCTCCGGGCTCCTACAACATCACGGTGACGGCACAGGGCTTCAAGAAGTTCACCGCAACGTCGGTAGTTCTGCGCGTGGCACAAAAAGCGCGTGTCGACGTCTCGCTGGAGGTCGGCGCTACGACTACGGAAGTAACGGTCCTAGGGGAGACCGTGGCCCAAGTAGAGACGCAGTCGTCGGATCTTGCCGGCACGGTTACCGGAAAGGAGATCACTCAACTCCAGTTGAACGGCCGCAACTTCACCCAGCTTGTGACGCTGGTTCCCGGCGTGAGCAATCAGACCGGACAAGACGAAGGCACGGTCGGCATCTATGGGAACGTTCAGTTCAGCATCAACGGCGGCCGTGTGGAGTACAACAACTGGGAACTCGATGGCGGCGACAACATGGACAACGGCAGCAACGCCACGTTGAACGTGTATCCCAGCCTGGAAGCGATCGCCGAGTTCAAAGTGCTCACCTCCAACTATGGCGCGCAATACGGTCGCAACGGATCCGGCACCATCGAAGTCGAAACCAAGTCCGGCACGAACTCCTTCCACGGCAACGTCTATGAGTTCGTCCGCAACGACGCCTTTAACGCGCGCAACTACTTCCAGGGCAATGTCCCCCCTTACAAGAAGAATGACTTCGGCTACACCGTCGGCGGACCGATCTGGAAGAATCACACCTACTTTTTCTGGTCTCAGGAATGGCGTCGCGACCGCGTGCCCGGGCAGGACTTCAACGCTGCCGTGCCGTCACTCGAAGAGCGAGCCGGCGACTTCAGCGACCAATGCGACGGAGAGGGCGCTTGTCCGGTCATCGAGGGCGACCCGGTATCCGATCTGACCACCGTCGGTTTCGACCCCAGCGACCCGAACGTGCAGGCTCTGCTGGCTCTGATTCCCGAACCGACTACGGGTACCGGTCTGGAATCGCGTTATATCGCGTCGCCGACATCGCCCACAAACTGGCGCGAAGAATTAGTCAAGATCGACCACAACTTGACCGACAAACAACGCCTCACGTTCCGCTATATCCACGATTCGTGGGACACCGTGACTCCCACACCCCTATGGACCAATGCCGGAAGCTTCCCCACGATTCAAACGGCGTTCAAGGGCCCGGGCGTGAGCATGGTGGCGCGCTTGAGTTCAACGTTCTCGCCCACGCTGTTGAATGAGTTTGTGGCTAGCTACACGACAGACCACATCAACCTTAACCACATCGGCGCCTGGAAGCGGCCGGAAAACATGACCATCGGCGACCTGTTCGGCGGCAACGGTCATGGGATCATTCCTGGGATCAACCTGGCGAATACGAACGCCTATGACGGCGGGTTCGGTCAAGATCCCGGCTACATTCCAAATGGTGTCTACAATTCCAACCCCACCTACACCTATCGCGACAACGTCAGCAAAATCATCGGCAAGCACAACCTGCAATTCGGCGCCTATGCCGCGTTTGGCCAGAAGAACGAACTCGGCGGCGAACTTGGGCCCGGGTCGATTCCCGGATATTTGACCTTCGATGCTACAAGCGCGGTTTCCAGCGGTAACCCGTTTGCCGATCTGCTCATGGGATACGTTGCCAGCTTTGGGCAGCAGGACAATTTTGTGAAGTACTACAACCGCTACAAAATTGTTGAGCCCTATTTCCAGGACGATTGGCACATCTCCAATCGCCTCACTTTGAACCTGGGCTTACGGCTCAGCCTCTTCGGCACCTATCGTGAAAAACAGAAACAGGCGTTCAATTTCGATCCATCACGCTATGTCTTTGAGCAGACTTTCATCAATGACGACGGCACGGTCACTGGACTTGGAACCGATCCCAGTCAGCCCGTTTCCGTCACCAATCTGCCCAACGGGATGGTGCAATGCGGTGTGACTCCCGGTGTGCCCGTCAGTTGCATGAAGGGAAAACTGTTCAATCCTGCCCCGCGCATTGGCTTCGCCTGGGACCTGTTCGGCAACGGCAAAACAGCGGTTCGCGGCGGATACGGCATTTTCTACGAACATGCCAACGGCAACGAAGGGAACTCCGAATCCCTGGAGAATTCTCCGCCTCTGGCCAACGCCGTACAGCAGAACTTCACCGAAGGCGGCGCCTCCGACAATACCAACCTGTACACTGCCATCGGCTCTGGGGTAGAGAGCCTTCAATTCCCACTGAGCGTGAACGCCATTCCCACGAAGGCGCGCTGGCCGTACGTGCAGCAATGGCACTTGGACCTTCAGCAGGAGATCCTCAAGAGCACTGTCGCAACCGTCTCTTACGTCGGTAGCAAGGGCACGCATCTGAATCGTCAGACCAATCTCAATCAGATTCTTCCGTTGTCCGACTCGCTCAATCCGTACAATCCGGGCGAACCCTTTGACTCGGATCCGGAATCCCCAACCTTCAATACGGATTGCGACGCCATGACCGTGAACGGCGTTGAAGTTACAGGCCAGGCGGCAATCAATCTTGGCGTGGCTTGTGGAGGCAATCCGGATCCGGCCCGTCCCTATGTCGGATACGGTGACATCAACCACCTGGAGTACGCCGCATCCTCCATCTACCATGCGTTCCAGGCGTCGGTGCGGCGCAACGTCGGCGGCCTGAACCTGAGTCTGGCCTATACCTGGAGTCACGCCATCGACGATTCTTCGGACCGCTTCGATGGCAGTTTCGTCGATTCCTATAACCCGCGAGCGAACCGGTCCAGCTCCAACTTCGACCAGCGTCACATCCTTACCTTCTCGTATGTCTGGGACCTCCCATTCTTCAAGAGTCCTGGCCTTGCGAACAAAGTCCTGGGCGGCTGGCAGTTCTCCGGAATTACCACCTTCCAGACGGGCATTCCGGTGAACGTCACGTTCCCGGCGGACAACGCCGGTGTAGCCAACGGGCTTGGGTCCAGCTCGCGTCCCGATCTTGTCGGTGATCCGCATTCCGGCGTCCCGCAGAGCCCACTTGAGAACTTCGGTCCGCAGTTCTACAACGATGCGGCCTTTACGGCGCCGCGTGGTTTGACATTCGGTACCGTACCGCGCAATCTGTTGAACGATCCGCATCGCACCAACTTCGACATGGCTTTGTTCAAGCACTTTGCGATCCGCGAGAGCATGGCCTTCGAGTTTCGTGCGGAGGCGTTCAACATCTTCAACCACACGCAATGGGGCAGCATCGGCGGTGGCCTTGGGGACGAAGGATTCCTAAGGCCCTCCTCGGCCCACAACCCCCGGATCCTGCAGCTCGGGGCGAAGTTTATGTTCTAGCGCTGACCACAGCGGCAGAAAAAATCCCGGCCTTGATACAGGCCGGGATTTCTTTTGTTTTGCAGAATGACGCAGCGACTATCCGGCAACGCCCACTTTCTCTCGCGTGCGGCTTAGCACTGCAAGTCCCTTTTCCAGATCTGCGATCAGGTCGTCGGCATTCTCGATTCCCACCGACAACCGGATCATCTCCTCGGTCACGCCCATCTTACGGCGCAGCTCCGGGTCGATCATGGCATGCGACGTCAGCACCGGAATCGACACCAGCGAATCCACGCCGCCAAGGCTGGGCGCCAGCGTGAACAGGCTCAGCGCTTCGCTCACCCGGCAGGCGTCCTCTCCGGTACCCTCTACTTCAAAGCTGACTACACCTCCGGCGCCGGCCATCTGCTTCTTTGCCAGTTCGTAGTGGGGGCTTCCCTTCAGCATCGGGTAGTGCACCCGCGTGACCTTCGGATGGCGGCTGAGAAACTCCGCAATGCGCAACGCATTCTCGTTGTGCCGCTGCACCCGCACCGCCAGCGTCTTGATCCCGCGCAGCAACAGGAATGCCCCATGCGGATCCATACAGCAACCCAGCGTCGTCCGCACGTGATGAATCCGGTCGATCAGGTCGCGTGGCCCGGCGGCGATACCGCAAATAATATCCGCGTGTCCACCCATGTACTTCGTGCCGGAATGCAGCACTAGGTCGATGCCCCACTCCGCCGGACGGCAATTGATCGGTGTCGAAAACGTCGAGTCGATCGTCGTAACCAGGCCGCGCTTTTTACCAAGCGCCGCGATCTTCTCAAGATCGACGACCTTCGCGATCGGATTCGTCGGCGATTCAACGTGCAGAATCTTTGTATTCGGCCGGATCGCGCGCTCGTGCTGCTCGATATCGTTGGTATCGACAAATGTTGTTTCGACTCCAAGTTTCGGCAACCACTGCGAGAGAAATTTCGTCACACCGCCGTAGATGTCGCGCTGGGCAACGATGTGATCCCCCGCCTTGACCAGCGACAGAATCGAAGTTGTGATCGCCGCCATCCCGGACGAGAACAGCAGCGCTGCATCCGTGCCCTCGAGTTCGGCAATCGCAGTTTCAGCCACTGTGTGCGTGGGATTTCCGTAGCGCGTGTAAAACCGATCGGTCTCAGTGGCGCGCAGCTGTTCCTGCGAATCGGCGACCTCAAATGTCGACGTCTGATAGATCGGCGTGGCGACCGGGCCATTCTTCTTGTGCAGGCTGGTGCCGCCGCGCACGGCTTCAGTTTCCTGACGGAATTTGTGCTTCTTCGTCATGAGCTACCCCTCCGCAACCGCACTACCGCACTGCCACCCGATCCATGGCCGGCACAGGTGCGAACCACTCCTTCGACCGCGGGTGCCGTCCCGCGACCAGCTTGTCGAACTCCTGTTGCAACGCGCGTGTGACCGGGCCCGCCTTGCCGTTGCCGATGGTGCGGAAATCGATTTCCCGTAACGCAATGACTTCTGCTGCTGTTCCGCACACAAATACTTCGTCGGAAATGTAGAGTTGGTCGCGCGAGATCGGCTCTTCCGTCACGTTGTAGCCCAGATCACGTGCCAGAGTAACGAGACTGTCGCGCGTGATGCCTTCCAGAA
>Ga0335084_10005140_pt1 | contig 12915 bp, 12 predicted proteins | sample Lox_Sample_44_FD_206721 | JGI IMG/M metagenome (GOLD analysis project Ga0335084, IMG submission 206721) | Soil microbial communities from Loxahatchee National Wildlife Refuge, Florida, United States - Lox_Sample_4.4 | ecosystem: Environmental > Terrestrial > Soil > Wetlands | place: USA... | reverse complement strand
CCTTACGATGTGGCGGTTTCGGCAGTGAAAGCGTCTCTCGTATATCATCGACGAGAAGGAGAAGCCGCTGAATGCCTGGGCGGAACCCGTCGAATACCAGGCCAAAGTGAGAACATGCGGATTCTATTGGTCGAAGACGAAGCGCGGCTGGCAGACCTGATCGGCCGGGGTCTACGCGAACGTTCCTACGCCGTGGACATCGTTGGAGATGGGGAGCAGGCTCTCTACATGGCCTCAATCAACGACTATGACGTTATCCTGCTGGACGTGATGCTGCCGCGGAAAGATGGGTACGCCGTGTGCCGGGAACTTCGCCAGTTGGGGTCGCGAGTTCCCGTCCTGATGTTGACGGCTCGGGGCGGCGTGGACGATCGCGTCTTCGGTCTCGACGCCGGCGCTGACGATTACCTGGTGAAGCCGTTCGAGTTCAAAGAGCTGCTGGCGAGGATCCGGGCTTTGCAGCGCCGCGCCGTGGACTGGCGGCCGCCTGTGGCGCGCATCGCCGATTTGACAATCGACACCGCCAGCCACGCTGTTCTGCGCAATGGCCGCAACATCAGGCTCACCGCCAAGGAATATGCCCTGATCGAGTACCTGGTTCTCAAACAGGGGTGCGTCGTGTCGCGGGCTGACATCGCACATCATGTGTGGGATGAAAACTTCGATCCGTTTTCCAACATCATAGACGTTTACATCAATCGCCTGCGAATCAAGATTGACGCCGGTTCAGGGCAGCCTCTGATCCACACCAGGCGGGGCGAGGGCTATATATTGATGGCAATTCCGGAGGCTGCGAGTGAACGGGCCTGAGAGCGCGCGGGTGAACGCCGGGAGTGGATGGATGCGCACGTTCCGCGCCCGGCTGACGGCGTGGTACGTTGCGTTCTTCGTTGTTCTGTTCTCAGGCTTCAATCTGGTTCTTTATGGATTCTTTTCGCGCGCGCTGCTGGTGCGCGTCGATCAGACGCTGGCCTCCGTACTTGATACCGCATCCAACATGTTGCCCGACGAGATCGACGAGAGCCACGGCGATGTCGCGAAGGCCGCGAAAGAGGTGATCTCGGAACTTCAGCTCCGCGGCGGGAGCGTCGCGATTATGCTTGGGCGTTCTGTGCTTGCTTCCAGCGGACCGGCGGGAACATCCACGAGCGCGCGTATCCAACGGCGATGGGTCGTCTGGCGCGACAAGAAGCTCGAAATTGTCGCGATGGAGCCGCCCGAGGCCTTCCAGGCGGACCTCCGCCTGATGCGTGAGATCATTTTCATCGCGCTGCCTTTGTTCATGGGTCTCGCCGCCGCGTGCGGATACTTCATGACGAAGAGAAACCTCAGGCCGCTCGAAGTGATGGCCCGGCAGGCAACCCGGATTACCGGCAGCAATCTGCATGCGCGTCTCGATCCCGGCAAAGCCGCCGATGAACTGGCGATGCTCGCGGCTTCATTCAACCAGTTGCTTTCGCGGTTGGACGAATCGTTCGATTCCATGAAACGTTTCGTCGCCGACGCGTCGCATGAATTGCGCACGCCGCTGGCCATCATTCGTGGTGAGGCCGATGTGGCGTTGTCGCAGCAGCGCAGCGCGGGCGAGTACCGCGATTCGCTCGCAGTCGTTCTAGAGGAATCGCGCAAGGTGTCGCGCATGATCGACGATCTGTTGAATCTGGCGCGAGCCGATGCCGGGCGGGTCGCGTTACGCACGCAGGAGTTCTATTTCAACGATCTCCTGATGGAATGTTGCCGGTCTGTGCAGGGCCTGGCGGAAGCGGGAGAGGTGACGCTGGAGTGTCCTCCGTCACCGGATCTGCCGTTCGCCGCGGATGAGGATCTGCTCCGCCGGCTGATCGTGAATCTCCTGGACAATGCCATTCGCTACACGCCGCGCGGGGGGCGGGTGACGGCGGAGGTCGTGGCAGAGCAGACCGGCGTGCGCCTCAGGGTCGCGGATACTGGCATCGGCATTTCGGCCGAGGCAGCGCCGCGCGTTTTCGAGCGCTTCTACCGTGCGGAGAATGGCCGGGCGGTTGGAGGATACGGGCTCGGGCTTCCGATTGTGAAGTGGATTGCGGAGTTGCACGGCGGCACCGTAGAAATGGAGTCGCGCGTATTGCAGGGCAGCACTTTCACGGTAACGTTGCCCGGCGCGGCGGCGGTCCGTTAATCCTCCGTTCATGCGCGAATCCCTATACTTGACGTGCCATGATGCGGGCTTTCGCGGTCGTGACATTGTGTTCGGGGATCTTCGCACAGAATCCCTCCGCGCCCGTCAACCTGACGTTGCAATCCGCGCTGGAGCGCGCGGGCCAATATAGCCAGCAGGTCTATTCGGCACGGTTCGCCGCGCAACTGGCGCACGAAGACGTGGTGCAAGCGAGAGCCGGCCTTCTGCCAACGGTGACTGGTTTCAGCCAGTTCATATATACGCAGCCAAACGGGACGCCTAGCGGAGTTTTCGTGGCCAACGATGGCCCGCACATATATAACGATCAGGCGATCGTCCACGGGGAGATCTTCAACCCCGGGAAGAACGCGGATTACCGCCGCCTGATTGCGGTGGAAGCTGTGGCGAAAGCGCGCGCGGAACTGGCCACGCGGGGCCTTCTGGCGACCGTGACGCAGAACTACTACGCGATGGTCGTGGCCGGGCGCAAGATCGCGAACGCGGGGGCCAGCCTGAGCGAGGCGCAGCAGTTCCTTGATATCACGCAAAGGCAGGAGCAGGGTGGCGAGGCCGCTCACGTGGACGTCATCAAAGCGCGGATCCAGGCAGAGCAGCGGCAGCGCGATTTGCAGGATGCTCAGTCGGCGTACGAGAAGGCGCGCATCACGTTCGCGGTTCTGCTGTTTTCGGATTATCGGCAGGATTTTACGGTTACCGACGATCTTGAGAGCCCTCCGCCACTGCCGGATTTCACGGAGATACGAAGAATGGCGCTCGCGAACAACCCCGATGTCCGCGTGGCTCAGGGTACTGTGGAACAACAGGCGCACGCGCTCACATTCGCCCGAACCGGGTATCTGCCCACGCTTTCTTTCGACTACTTCTACGGCATCGACGCCAATCAGTTCGCCACGCACAACCGCGAAGGGCAGAACCTGCTCGGTTCAGTGGCGCAGGCGCAGTTAACGGTTCCGATCTGGAACTGGGGCGCGACGCAAAGCAAGGTTCGTCAGGCGCGGATCCAACTGCAACAGGCGAAATCCGACCTGAGCTTCGCACAAAGGAACCTCGCATCGGAGACCGACGCTTTCTACATCGAGGCGCGAACCGCCGCGGCGCAGTTGCAATCCCTGAAAAGCAGTGCGGTGCTGTCGGCGGAGAATCTGCGATTAACGCGTCTCCGCTACACGGCAGGCGAATCGGCGGCACAGGAAGTGGTGGACGCGGAAACCCAGCTCGCGCAGGCGCGGAACGCCCAGGACGACGGCTTGATACGGTATCGCCTCGCGATCGCCAGCCTGCAAACACTGACGGGGGCGTTTTAGCGATGCGCCAGATGCTTGCGATTTGCCTCGTGCTGCTGTGCGGGTGTTCAAAGAAGGAGAATGCGACTGAGACGGAGGCGCCCGCGCCGGTGCAGTTGGCGGCCGTTACACAGGGTTCCATTCAGCGAATCGTGCACGGGGACGGCGCGCTGTTTCCCGTGAATCAGTGGAACGTGGTGCCCAAGCTGACCGCGCCGGTGCAGCGTTTCCTGGCGAATCGAGGCGATCGCGTCAGAGCGGGGCAGTTGCTGGCTGTGCTTGAGAACCGCGATCTGGTTGCGACCGCCGCGGCGAACAAAGGCCAGGTCGCGCAGGCCGAGGCGAACCTGCAAGCCACTGAACACGTGACTATTCCAGAGTCCGTGGTGAAGGCCAGGACCGACGTCGAGAGCTCACGTGCAGCGGCGGACGCTGCGAAGAAGGTGCTCGACAGCAGGCAAAAGTTGTATCAGGAAGGAGCGCTGGCACGCAAGCTGGTGGACGACGCCGCTGTCGTCTGGGCGCAGGCGATGGCCCAACTGGCCAACGCCCAGGAGCATCTCCGGACGCTGGAAGCCGCCGGCACGAAAGCGCAGATGGAGAATGCGCAAGCGCAGGTGGAGGCGGCGCAGGGACAGTACCGGTCCGCTGAAGCGCAGGTCGCTTACTCCGAAGTGCGCAGCCCCGCATCGGGCATCGTCGCCGACCGGCCGCTCTATCCGGGCGATATGGCCGCCGCCGGTGCACCGTTGATGGTGATCGTCGATATCTCGCGGCTGGTGGCAAGGGTGAATGTTCCCGTCAACGAAGCTTCCGCGATCCGAACCGGCCAGAGTGCGAGCGTTGCCCTGACTTCGGGAGGAGCCGGGTACCCCGGCAATGTGGTCACCGTGAGTCCCGCCGCCGATCCGAACTCCGCCACCGTTCAAGTGTGGATTGAACTGGCGAATCCGAATGAGCAGTTGAAGCCAGGGGCGACGGCACACGCAGCGATCGTCACGGGCGCCATCCAGAATGCGTTGATCGTTCCGCCCTCCGCCATCCTGTCGGGCGAACAGGGCGGCGCGGCGGTGCTGGTTGTATCCGCCGATTCCATCGCGCACAAACGCGAAGTGTCAATCGGCGTCCGCGGGGCGGACAAGGTGCAAATTGCGAACGGCGTTCAGCCCGGTGAGCAGGTGGTGACCGTCGGCGGCATGGGCGTGGAGGATAACGCCAGGGTGCGCGTTGTCCACGCCGAACAGAAGGACGACGCGGAAAAATGAGCGCTCCGTCTCTTCCTCCGCCCGACGGAGCCGCAGTCCACTGGACCGCGCGCTTCGGCAAGTCAATCATCTTCGTGATTGTGGCGCTGGTGGCCGTCGGCATCTATCTCGCGCTCGCCATACCGGTGGCCGTTTTCCCCGAGACCGACTTCCCGCGCATCGTCGTCGGCGTGGACAACGGCGTGATGCCGATTGACCAGATGCTGGTCACGATCACGCGCCCCGTTGAGGAGGAGCTGAACTCCGTGCAGGGTCTGGATCATTTGTGGTCCGTCACCAGCCGCGGGACCGCCGAAATCGATCTGTTCTTCGATTGGCACGTCGACATGTACCGGACGCTCGAGCTGGTCAACGCCGCTCTGGCTCGCGTGCAGAGTTCGCTGCCCGCAACCGCGAAGATCACGTCAAACCGGCTCACGTTCGCGGCCTTCCCCATCATGGGCTATAGCATGACGTCCAGCACCATCTCGCCAGGCGCATTGTGGGAGCTGGCGAACTACGAGCTCAAGCCGCGATTGAATCGCCAGCCCGGCGTCTCCACCGTCGTCGTGCAAGGCGGGCGGATTCCGGAATACCAGGTGCAACCCGACCCGGCGCGCCTCATCGAGACAAGCACCACCGTTCCGAACATTCTCGATGCGATCGCGCGGACCAACATGATCGATTCGCCCGGCTTGATCGAGCAACAGCATCAGTTGATTCTCAGTCTGGTGAGCGGGCAGGTCAGGACGCCGCCCGAGATCGCTAACATAGTCGTGAAGACTACGCCCGCGAACGTTCCCGTGCGCATTGGCGACGTCGCCGCGGTGACGCCTTCGGTGATGCCCGTCTACACCGTGGTCACCGCGAACACGAAACCCGCCGTCCTGTTGAACATCAACCGCCAGCCGACGGGCAACACGGTCATCGTTGCCGACGCCGTGCGGCGCGAAATCGCGAACCTTCAGCGGGAGTTGCCGAAGGGAATCGAGCTGCGGCCGTTCTACGATCAGTCCGAGCTGGTGCGGGCATCCATCGGCAGCGTTCGCGATGCCATTCTCCTGGGCCTGGTGCTGGCCTCGCTGATCATGGTGCTGTTTTTGCGGGATTGGGGCACATCGCTGGTTGCCGGGATGGTGATCCCCGCCACGATTGCAATCACGTGTCTGGCCTTGAAGGCGCTCGGGCAGACGTTCAATCTCATGACCCTCGGGGGGCTGGCAGCGGCCGTGGGGCTGGTGATCGACGATGCCATCGTAGTGGTGGAGAACATTGTGATGCATCGCGATTCGGGCCAGTCGAGAGCCGAAGCGATCCGCAATGCTCTAAGCGAGGTTCGGGTTCCCCTCGTCGGCTCCACGCTCACCCCAATCGTGGTGTTCCTTCCTCTTGTCTCCATCACAGGCGTGAACGGGGTGTTCTTCCGCGCGCTCGCGATTACCGTCGCGACGGCATTGCTCACGTCTCTGGCGCTGGCCCTCACGTGGACGCCCACGCTGGGTCATTACTTCCTGCGAAAACGCCCGGCGATGGGGCCGGAGCAGCGGCATGACGTCCCTCCCGCGCTGCTCCGTTTCTACGAGCGCACGCTTCACCTGGCCCTGCGTCGCAGATGGGCAATGGCATTGTTCGCTCTGGCGCTGATCGGCCTTGCGTGGTTCTGCTATTCAGCGACTGGAACCGACCTTCTTCCCCCGATGGACGAGGGCGGCTTCATTGTGGATTACATCATGCCCGCTGGCTCCTCGCTGGCGGAGACGAATCGTGTGATCACCCACGTGGAGAACATCCTGCGCGCTACGCCGGAGGTGGAGAATACGTCGCGCCGCACCGGCCTGCAACTCGGCCTGGCTCAGGTGACCGAGGCGAATACCGGCGACATCTCCGTCAAGTTGAGATCCGGCCGGAGACGCGGTTCGGAGGAGGTGATCGCCGAGGTTCGCGACAAGATCAGAAAGGCGGAGCCGGTGCTCGATGTCGAAATCGTGCAATTACTGCAGGACATGATCGGCGATCTCACCAGCGCGCCGGAGCCTGTCGTGATCAAGCTCTTCGCCGAGGATGCGGCTCTGCTGAATCAATGGTCGCCGGCCGTGGGCGACGCGATCCGGAAGATCCCTGGAGTGGTCGACGTGCTGAACGGAACCGAAAACACCATCAGCGGGCCCGCGCGCGTGTTCACGGTGGATCCCGCTGCCGCCGCGCGCGCCGGATTCACGCCCCAGGAAATTGAAGTGGACACCAGCGCCATTCTGCAGGGCGAGCCCGCGGCCGCGCCTGTGGTAGTCAACGACCGTTCCTACACCATTCGTGTCCGGTTCCCGCGGGATGAGAATCAGACCATCGAAGCAATCCAAAACACGTTACTGGTCAGCGGAACGGGCAGGACGGCCTCTTTGGGCACCCTCACCCGGATGACCGAGATTCCGGGGCAAAACGAGATCAGGCGGGAAAACCTGCAACGTAACGTTCAGGTGACCGCCCGCTTCGAAGGCATGAGCCTCGGGGCGGGAATGCCGAAAATCCGGGAGGCGGTAGCGGATCTGCATCTGCCGCCTGCGATTCGTGTTCAGTACGGCGGTCTCTTTGAGGAACAACAGCGGTCGTTCAAAGATTTCGCGTTTGTTCTGGCCCTCGCTATTGTTCTCGTTTTTGTGGTCTTGTTATTCGAGTTCCGGGATTTTTCAGCGCCGGTTGCCGTCTTGTGCTCCGCGTTGCTATCGACGTGCGGCGTTTTCTTCGCCCTTGTTGTCACTGGAATGACGTTCAATCTGTCCTCGTTCATGGGGCTCATCATGGTCATAGGCATCGTGGCCAAGAACGGAATTCTGCTGCTGGATGCGGATCAGCGGTTTCGCTCGGAGGGCGCTCGCGCGGACCAGGCGATGATCCAGGCGGGACAGCGGCGTCTGCGCCCCATCCTGATGACCGCCCTCGCTACCGTCGCCGGCATGCTGCCATTGGCTTTTGGAATCGGCGCGGGTTCGCAAATGCTCCAGCCCCTCGCCGTCGCGGTGATCGGAGGCGTGCTTGCCTCGATGGTGCTGTCGCTCGTCGTTACGCCGGCGGTTCGTTTCTACATGGCTGCCGGAGGAAAGGAATAGCTGTGAAGAAATTCATCACGATTGCTCTCCTCGCCGTCGCGGCATTTGCCGCCGAGGGATACAAGATCGTCCGGAAGATTCCCATAGGCGGCGAGGGCCGCTGGGACTATCTCACGCTCGACACCGCTAATCGCAGACTGTACGTCTCCCATGGCGCGTCGGTAGAAGTGGTTGATCCCGACGCCGGCAAGGTCGTTGGCAGCATCGGAGAGCTGCACGGCGTGCACGGCATCGCCATCGCCGCGGATCTGGGGAAGGGATTCATCAGCAACGGGCAGTCCAACAGTGTGACGATCTTCGACCTGAAAACACTGGCCAGGTCAGGGGAGGCGGCGACAGGGAGGAACCCGGACGCCATCTGCTACGAGCAGGTTTCCCGCCGCGTGTTCACGTTCAACCATACGGGCGGGGATGCGACGGTGATCGATGCCAGCACCGGCAAGGTGCTGAAGAGCTTCCCTCTCGGTCCTGCGCCCGAGTTCTGCGTGGCCGATGGAGCGGGCCATCTCTACGCGAATATCGAAGGGTCGAGCGAAGTCGTGGAGATCGACGCAACGAAGGGCGAGGTCCAGCGACGCACATCGATACTGCCGTGCGAAGGGCCCAGCGGGCTCGCCATTGACGTGAAATTCGACAGGCTGTTTTCGGTCTGCGACAAAGTGATGGCAATCACGGACATTTCGACCATGAAAGTGATCGCGACCGTGCCCATTGGCAATGGACCCGACGGCGCCGGTTATGATCCCGATACCGGCCTGGCATTCGCCTCCTGCGGCGACGGCAAGCTGGCGGTGGTGAAGCTTACCGGCGGAGAATATCAGACGGTTGAGACCGTCACCACCGAGCGGGGAGCCCGCACGATGACCGTGGATCCCAGGACTCACCAGGTTTACCTGCTCGCCGCCGAGTATGGGCCCGCGCCGCCACCGAAGGAGGGACAACGGCCGCCGCGCCCGCCTGTGATTCCCGGCACCCTTCACGTCCTGGTTGTCGGCTCCCACCCTGGATCAGATTCGGCAGGACATTAGGGATCTGAACCGGAATCTCCGGAAACAGCACGAGGATCTCAATGCTCTGTTCACGCTGGCACGCTCAGCCCCCGATTGGCCCCCAGCGGCGCGTCTAGTCTGTTAAGTTACTGATTATAAGCGTACTAGTGTGGTAGGGGCGGCTGGACTCGAACCAGCGGCAACCGGCTTAGAAGGCCGGTGCTCTATCCACCTGAGCTACGCCCCCTTATGCGCTCTACGTTCCCATTCTAAACTGCCCTGTTACCCTGTAAGCGATGGAATTGGACGGAGTCATCGTCGTCGATAAGGCCGAGGGCTGCACCTCGCACGACGTTGTCAACAACATGCGCCGTATTGCAGGCACCCGCCGCGTGGGTCACCTCGGCACGCTCGACCCTATGGCCACCGGTGTTCTTCCCCTGGTGATCGGCCGCGCCACGCGCCTCGCCCAGTTCTTCACCGCCAACAGCAAACGCTACGACGCCCGGGTGACCTTCGGCCAAAGCACCAGTTCCTACGACCGCGATGGCGACCCCACCTCCGATCCGATGACGCCCACGTTCACGCGCGAGGAACTGGAGGGCGCGCTCGACGCCTTCCGTGGAACCTTTCAGATGACACCGCCGCCCGTCTCGGCCAAGAAGATCGGCGGCGTGCCCGCTTACAAGCTGGCTCGGAAGAAGATCGAGGTCGAGCTCAAACCAGTCGAGGTCACCGTCAACGCCCTCGATCTGGCCGCCTTCGAGCCGCCCCACGCGCGCCTGCTCATCTGCTGCTCGGCTGGCACCTATGTCCGCAGCATCGCTCACGAGCTGGGCCGCGCGCTCGGCTGCGGAGCGCATCTCGATTCGCTGCGCCGCACCGCCTCCGGTGAATTCACCGAGGAGCGCGCCTACGCGCTCGACCGGCTTCGCGACCTTGCCGCCGAAGGCCGCCTCAACGAGGCCCTTGTTGCTGGCGCCGCTCTGTTGCCGCAATTCCCAGCCGAACAAGTCGACGCTGTCACTGCCGGTCAGATTCGCCAGGGCCGCGATTTTCGCGTCTCGCCCTTCCGCATCCGCCCCGACACGCGCTACGTCAAAGCCCTCTCGCCCGACGGCGAACTGATCGCCATCGGCGAAGCGCGCCTGCCGCACTTGTACCACCCCATCCTCGTGCTGTAGCGCTATCATCGATCCCATGAAGCCGCTCCTCTGCGCCGCGCTTCTCGGCGCCGTTCTCCTGCCCGCGGTGCACGCCAAAGACGATCCGCTGGAGGGCCTTTGGCAGGGCTATGACGGCGAATGGACCCACGTCTCGCGGCAGCTTGTCGAGCTGGCAGAAGCGATCCCGGCCGACAAATACGCGTGGCGGCCTGGCCCCGGCATACGCTCCACCAGCGAAGTGTTCATGCACATCGTCAGCGCGAATTTCTATCTGCTGAGCATCACCGGTCCAAAGCTGCCTGACGATTTCAAAGCGGGTGCGATGGAACGGACAGTGACCGCCAAACCCGAGGTCATCGCGTGGCTCAAGCGCTCGCTGGAGGCTGTGAAGACGGCCCGTGCCGCGATCACACCAGCCGATCTGCCACGCCGTGTCAAGGCCTTCGGCCGCGACGCTACGGTGGACGGCATGTACCTGCGCATCGTCATCCACGCCAACGAGCACATGGGCCAGCTCATCGCCTACGCGCGTATGAACGGCATCACGCCGCCCTGGTCGGAATCCGCGAAATAGCTTGCGCGCGCGCTCTCCCTCGACCTCCCTCATCTCCCCTTACCTCTCCTTACTCCCCTTGTTTCTGCGCTACCCTGAGGGCAATGGCTTTCGACGGTCTGCGCGTGATCTCCTTCGAGAGCCGCCGCGCCGGTGAAATCGGCGAACTCATCCGGCGCAACGGCGGCGAGCCGTTTGTTGCGCCGTCGATGCGTGAAGTCCCGCTCGATCGGAACGACGAAGCGTTCGCGTTCGGAGACCGCCTGTTGCGCGGCGACTTCGACATGATGATCTTCCTTACCGGCGTCGGTACGCGTCTGCTGCGCCAGACGCTGGCTACGCGCTGGGCCGAGGATACCTTCATTGATGCCCTGCGTATGCTCACGGTAGTCGCCCGCGGGCCCAAGCCCGCCGCCGTGCTGCGCGAGATGAACGTGCCGATCGCCGTGCAGGTGCCCGAGCCGAATACATGGCGCGAGCTGCTGAAAGCCACCGAATCGCGTCCCGAGCGCCGCATCGCCGTGCAGGAATACGGCAAGTCTAATCTCGAGATGCTCAACGCTCTGCGCGCGCGCAAGGCCGAGGTCACAACCGTGCGCATCTACCAGTGGGACCTGCCCGAAGACCTCGCCCCGTTACGCGAAGCCATCCGCCGTATCGGGTCGGGCGCGCGCAGCGCAGTGCTGTTTACCACGTCGGTGCAGGTGGTCCATTTGTTCAAGGTCGCCGAGCAGGATGGACTCGCCGGCTCCGTGCGTGAAGGACTGGAGCGCATGGCGGTCGCTTCCATCGGCCCCACCACCAGCGAAGCGCTCGAAGAATACGGCATCTCGCCCGACCTGGAACCGTCGCATCCGAAGATGGGCATCCTGGTGAAGGAAACCGCTGAACGCTGGCGCGATCTGCTTGCGCGAAAGCGGGCCGGTCATGCCTGAACGCGGCACGGGCACCGGCATGCGCCAGGCCGCAGCCTACCTCAACCTTGCCTTCATGATGCCGGTGTGCACGCTCATCGGCTACGTCATCGGTTACCTGCTCGACAAGGCCTTCGGCACGCACTTCCTCTGGATTGTCTTCCTGTTGTTCGGCATCGCCGCCGGCTTCATTGAGGTGTTCCGCGTTGTCGCACGCGACACCACCGGCAACGGGACGCCGAAGTGACCGCCGGACAACCCGAGGCATACGCCGCCAGCGTCCGCCGCATGACGCGCATCATCGCGATAGTCGCGGTCGCAGGGACCATCGTCTCGGCCTTCATCTGGCGGAGGCAGGGAATTGTCGGATTCCCCATCGGCGCCGGCCTCTCGTACCTCGGATTCCTGCGCTGGCGCCGGGTGGTGGACCGCCTGGGATCCGAAGGCTCGGCAGGTCCCAAAGCATGGCTCCTCGCGCTGATGCCGCTGGCCGTGGCGCTGCTTCTCTATGCTATTCTTAAGTTTTCGAGAATCAATGTGATGCCGGTCCTGGCCGGGTTGTTCGTCGCCCTCGCCGCGGCCATTCTGGAAGCCTTCTACCAACTGTATGCACGAACATGAGATCTGGCTGACCGCCCTGTTCAATCGGTTCCTGGCGGCTCCGGCGAACGCGGTCCTCGACCTCTTCAAGGTGGAGCACGAAGCCGCGCACCCGTGGACGAACTGGATGTCCATGGAGCTGTTCGTTGTCGCGCTGCTGGTGATCGTCTTCGCGGTCCTGCGCTCGCAGCTCTCGGTGGACCGGCCCGGCCGCCTGCAGCACGTCTTCGAAGTGATCTACGGCTTCTTCCGCGGACAGGCGAGCGATTATATCGACCACCATCCCGAGAAATTCGCCGATTTTTCCACCACGCTATTTGTATTTATTCTCTTTATGAATCTGATCGGCGTGATTCCGGCTTTCCAGTCGCCCACCATGTATCCGATGGTGCCCCTGGGGTGCGCGCTGGCCGTGCTCGCCTATTACAACTGGATGGGATTGCGCGCCCAGGGCGTCTGGGGCTACATGAAGCACTTCGCGGGTCCGACGCCGGCGCTGGCGCCGCTGATGGTGCCCATCGAACTCATCAGCCATCTGGCGCGGCCGCTCTCGCTCACCATTCGTCTTTACGCCAACATGTTCGCGGGCGAACAGGTGACCATGGCCTTTCTCGCGCTCACCTATCTGATCGTTCCCTCGCTGTTCATGGGGTTGCACGTGTTCGTCGGGTTCCTGCAGGCGTACGTCTTCGCCCTGCTGACCCTGATTTACGTGGGCTCGGCTGTCGCCCACGAACATTAATACCGGCTTGATAGCTTCCGAGCGTGAGCGCACCATCGCCCCCGCTTTGCTGCGGACCACCCACTGGGAAGCGATTTGTACGAAGGAGAAAGACACATATGAAGCTCAGAACGGTTCTGTTTCTGCTGGCGCTGCTGATTC
>Ga0335084_10005138_pt1 | contig 12917 bp, 9 predicted proteins | sample Lox_Sample_44_FD_206721 | JGI IMG/M metagenome (GOLD analysis project Ga0335084, IMG submission 206721) | Soil microbial communities from Loxahatchee National Wildlife Refuge, Florida, United States - Lox_Sample_4.4 | ecosystem: Environmental > Terrestrial > Soil > Wetlands | place: USA: Florida... | reverse complement strand
GGCTACCGGGTGAATGCCAGCGTATCGCTGAAGTTGAAGGATTTTTCGAAGGTGGCGCCCATTGTGCAGCAGTTGTCGGATACCGATGTCACCGCCAACCAGTCGATCAGTTACATCCTGGACAATATGGATGCGGCCAAGACCAAGGCAGTGGAAGATGCCTACCGGCGCGCCCGGGCATCGGCCGCCGCCGTGGCCCAGGCGGGAGGACGGACCCTCGGCGAGTTGTCGTATGCCTCCGTCGACACCTTTGAGAACGTGCGCGTGACTCCCATGGTGCAATCGATGGCGAGAATGGCCGGGCCTGCTGGTCTGCCGGCCCCGACCGAGGAGTTCAGCCCGCAAACCGTAACCGTCACGGCGCACGTGAACGCGATGTTTACCCTGAAGTAGCTCGGTGGAACGACGGCGCCTTGACGCTACTCTCAGAAAAACATCAGCGGCTTAACGGTGTCGCCGGCGCGGTGCCGTAGCGCTGCGTAGCATAGCCAACGATGAGTCCCACAATGCTTCCCGGCAGGATGATCTCGAAGTAGTGTCCGTGCTCCCCGAAGTGAGCGACCAGAAAGGCAAGCAGAAACCCGACTGCCAGCCCAAACACCACCCCCAGGGGCAACGAATTCACCTTGCGTGCGAAGAATCCAATCGCCACACCGGCGATGATTCCTTTGATCGTCGACCCGACAATGATCCCGGCAAGCTGCGTCCTTGCCTCGGGTGTAAACCATGCGGTCAATCCGTCCAGGGCTCCGAGGATTGCGCCCAGCAAGATACCCAACGCCACCTTGTTCATCGAGGATCCCTCCTTGTGCTCCGATTGTTTCGTCCTCAACGTTCTATACAACAAAGCGTGAGAATCCTTTAAAGCGCTAGTGATGCAGCACCAGCAGCAACAGAATTCGCATGACCAAGTAGGCTGCTATCAATAAGATAGCTACGCGATAGCGCACATAGAGCCGCTCGGCCCGCTCCAGCACATTCTCTCTGTAGGCGGCTACCTGGAGCCCGTCGAGGTAGCCTGAGACGTCCGCCGCCAGGTCCGGCACGCTGGCATACCGCTCCGTCGGATCGGTAGCGGTGGCTTTCTGCCAAATCGCCGCCAGCGGTTTGGGGACCCGTCCTCGTCTTTTATTTGTGGGTTCCTCCCCGGCCGTAGTCGCGAGGAACTTCAGAATCGCCCCAAGCGAATACACATCGCTGCGAACATCCACTTGCTCCACCTCGCCGCGCGCCTGCTCCGGCGACATGTACCCAGGCGTGCCCATGACCGCGCCATGGGCGGTTGGTGCGGGCTGTGTAGTCTCTTCTCTTCCTCCTACAGAGGGCGTCCGCTCTACGACGGCTTCTTCCCGGTCACCAGGCGACGCCGCACCTTCTCCTGTGGCTTGCCCATCCTGCAGGATTTTTGCCAAGCCCCAATCCATCACCAGCACTTCGCCGAAGGAGCCAACCATGATGTTGGCGGGCTTAAGATCGCGGTGCAACACCCCGCGGGCATGGGCGAACGCCACCGCGTCACACATTCGCAAGAACAATCGAAGGCGTTCCGGGAGGGACGGCACGACCGCGATGTGCTCATCGAGCTGTTTCCCTTCCACAAATTTCATCGCATAGAACACCCGGCCATCCCTCAGCTTGCCGACGTCGTGCACGGGCACGATCCCGGGATGTTCCAAGCGTGCCAGCACTCGCGCCTCGCGAACCAGCCGTTCCTCCAGGTTGCCGGTCGCATCGGACAAGTCCAGCACTTTCAGGGCCACGCGCCTGCCAAGCCGCACGTCCTCGGCCGCGTACACCACGCCCATGCCTCCGCGCGCCACGCGCCCCAGCAGGCGGTAGGGCGTCCCGCTGAGGTCCGGCTCGTCCACGCTTCCCCGCAACCGCTCCAGCGCCCGATCCGAGAGAAACTTCACCGTGCCTCCCAGCCAAAAAGCGTCTGCGCTTCCCGGCGAAACTCTTCGTCATCGCCGCACATCTCGCGCAACCGCTCGAGCGCGATTCGCCGGAACTCGCGCCGCGCCCACGCCAGCGCGTTAGTGACGTCCGTCACCGCCAGACCGAATTCCTGCGCAAGCTGCGCGTAGCTGGAGTTCGAGCCCTCGGCTTCGAGGTCGTATTTCTCAAACAACAGGTACGCCCTTTGCTTCCCTTGCGCCTCGCAAAGCCTTCGCAAGTCTTCCACCGCCAATCCAAAGAGGCTGCGCACCCATTCCTTCTCGAAAAACACCTCCAAAGACTCCGGTGATGCAAGTTTCGCCGGATCCACCGCTCCCGCTCCCAACTCACTCTCGGCCGCCTGGAAATCGAGCGCCACGTGCAGTGCAGCACCTCCGCGCTTCTGCCGTCGCGCGGCTTTTTCTTCGTTCATTACAAAGCCATCCACGCACAGCCGCAGAAACGTCCGCATCCGGCTCTTCCCGGGATCATATTTTGCGAGCAGGTCTCGTTCGAGCAGTCCGGCAAAGAAGCCCTGGGTCAGGTCCTGTGCATCCTCAAAACTGCGGTTCCATCGCAGCCGGATGTACTTGAACACCGGCTTCCAATATGCGGCGAGGAGCGTCTCCAGGGCGTGCGCGCGCTCGCCTGGGTTCTCGCTTCTGGCTGCCGCGATCACCGACCACCGGGTCACGGGAAAGCGGTTCCCGGTGCTCTTGCTCCAGGCCTCAGGATTCACGGAATGATGCTAAATGGCGTGCGCAAAAAGCCCAAGTCAGAATTGGGCATGGCAAAGGCAACGGATGCAGGGCAACGGAATTCGGCGAATTACGGCGCCGCATCACTGCGACGATGACGGCGTTTTGGTAACGTTGGGGACTCGGGAGGCGTTCAGGGGAACATCGCGTTGGATGACCATCTCGAGGGTTGTACCAGCATCCATTTTGACATCGTTGCCGCGGGTGAGCATAGCAATGGCGGTCCCGACGGCTCCACCGATCCCCGCTCCGATCAAGGCCCCCTTGCCGCCACCTGTCGCCGCGCCGATGACAGTGCCACTGGCAGCCGTGCTGGCCACCGTACCGATTTTCTCGGCCTTCTGGCTATCGGCAGTAATCGTGCCTTCCTGGTCCTTGACCTTGGTCTTGTCCACTCCCGGTGCGTTCTCGATCGCTCCCGGCAGAAGCACTGTGTATCCGCTGGGGTAAATGAGAGTGGTGAAATGCATCAAAACTTCGGCTCGCCCCTTGATCCGTCCCGCCTGCTGAATGTGACTGATCCTTCCCTGTACATAGGTTCCGGCAGGGACTAGCACTCGGCCGTTGACCACGACCGGAAATGTCGTCTCCGCGTAGACCGCGTCGCCGTCGCGCGTCCCCTTGGTCGATATGGCATGTTTCAACGCGATCGGAACTTTGGTCCCAGCGGGTATAAACAGCTCAGAACTGGGACCCGAGTTCGTCGCGGAATTCGAGCTTGTGTCTTGCCCGGCCTGGGCCCAGGCCATCGCTGCGAGTAAGCATGTGACTACTATGACGCGCATTGCAAACCTCCCAAACCAGCCCGTACTCCGAGGGTGCGAACACCCCAGTATAAGACCTGGCTGATCCGATCAAGATGGAAAGTAGGATGCACCGTTGCAAGGAAAAGATATATGACGAAGCCTTGAACACCCTATTGATGGTCAGACCGTAGACCTTCTGAGTTCATTCTCCCGGACATTCCCCATGAACTGGGACTGCAAACGCTGCGCGCAGAGCTCTCCACAGACGTGCAGGGTCCCCTCCTTGGCCGCAATGGCTTCATCCCAAGAGCATAAATACAGGACTGGCCGGTTGAACTCGCCGAAAGATGTCCACATTAACCACCAGCGATCGGTGGACCGCTTGAGTTGTCCACAGTTGGGTCCGGCACAGCGATAGAAGGCGTCCATGGGTCACGCTTTGTTCGGTTGAACAGTCAACCGCCAAGCGCGACTATTTTAGCTGTTTCGGGGCTTAAGCGTCTCTGATTTTCGACTACTTGTAGATCAGGTACTTCTGCCGGAGCTGTTGGAATTTGTCGAGCCGTTCCTGCCAGTCGGCAGCAATACGCCGGGGATCTTCTCCCCTCGAAACAGCATCGTATGCGGACTGATTCGCCACCAGGCTGCTCATCCGCTCGATGTGAAACTGCTCGGGATAGAGCGTGCGCAAGGCGGCTGCCAACTCGAAGCCCAGTTCCGGAGCATCGAATGCGTTGCGGTCGGTCAAAATTACGTTTACGCCCTCGCACTTCTGCCCGGAATAGTTGCTGGAGCTGGGCGTGAAGCTGACCGGCACGAAGCGCACCCCGGAGATGTCACGCCCATTCAGATACTGCGCCAGTTGGTGCGCGTTGATCCAGGGCGACCCCAGCACTTCAAATGGCGTATCGGTGCCGCGCCCCACGGAAACATTGGTCCCCTCAACCAGCCCGACCCCGGCGTACAGCGTGGTTTCCGTCAGGCTGCGCAGGTTGGGCGAAGGATTCACCCACGGCAGTGCGGTTGAGTCATACCAGTCCCCACGCATCCATCCTTCCATGGGAACAACCTGCAGGCGCGCATGAATGTTGCGCTCCTCGTTGAACATTTTTGCCAGCTCGCCCAGGGTCATGCCGTGCCGCACCGGCAGCGAGAAGTAGTTCGTAAAACTCTCGTGCCCGAGATCCGAGACCGGACCTTGAACCAACGAGCCGGTGATTGGGTTGGGGTGATCGAGTACAACAATTTCGACGCCGGCCTTGGCTCCAGCCTCCAAGAAATATCCCAGAGTGGTTTCGTAGGTGTAGAAGCGTACGCCCGCGTCTTGAATGTCCACTACCACGGTATCCAGGCTCTTTAGGATGTCCAATGAGGGACGGCGAGCCGTATCCGTTGCCCCGTAGACGCTATACACCGGGATGCCGGTCGCCGAATCTTTGGTGTTAGAAATGTCGGTGGTATCGAGAGTTCCCGTCACCCCGTGCTCCGGGCTGAAAATCGCCTGCAGGGAAACGCCCGACGCTTGGGCCAAGATATCGATGGTGCGGCGCCCTTGCGAATCGACCCCGGTCTGGTTGGTCAGCAGCCCGATTTTTCTTGTACCCGATGGCCCGCGAATCTGCTCAAAGTCCTTCGCTTCGAGGATGTCAATGCCGGTCTGTACTGATCCATTGCGGGCGGCGATCCGCCGCGCGGCAGTTTGGGCCTCGTTGTACCCGGTAATGCTCTTCCAGCGCAGCTCGTCCTTGTCCGCAACGGTGAGCGACAAAGCAGCGGCCACGGCAGTTGCGACCTTGGAGCGCAGGGCAACCGCGCTTCCCTTGCCTCGCGGGTGCACCGCGTTGGTAAGCAGGATGATGTAGGTGCGGGTCGTGGGATCGATCCACAGCGATGTACCCGTGAAGCCGGTGTGACCGAACGATCCCACCGGAAGCAAGTCCCCGCGATTGCTGGAGAATGGCGAATCGATGTCCCAGCCGAACCCTCGCAGAACTTGGGCGCTCGGCGGTTGTTGCGGCGTGGTCATTTTCTCGATGGTTGCCGGGGACAAGATTGGGCCGCCGGTTAGCAGGAACTGGGCAAATTTCGCCAGATCATCCGCGGTTGAGAACACCCCGGCATGCCCGGCGACACCTCCCATCCGCCGCGCCGTAGGATCGTGGACGATGCCGCGCAACATCTTGTTCTGTTCATCGAACTGGGTCGGCGCGATCCTCGGTGACCAGCTTGCCGGCGGTTCAAACCGAGTGCGCGTCATGGCCAGCGGCGTGAAGATGTTTTTCTGGCAGTACTGGTCGAGAGTCATCTCCGACACCCGCTCTACCAAGGCACCGAGCACGATGAAATTTACATCGCTGTACAGGAAGCGCGATCCGGGAGCATAGACAGGCTGCTGGGCGTAGGCCATCTGCAGAGCAGTGTCACGCCCCTGCCACGGTGAAGACAGGTCGAGGTCCTCCCGCAAGCCGGAAAAATGGGTGAGCAGCTGGCGAACCGTGATGTCTTCCTTGCCATTCTGCGCGAATTCCGGAACGTATTTCGCGACTGGGTCGTTGGTGCGAATCTTACCCTTTTCCACTAATTGCATCACCGCGATGGTCGTGGCCACCACCTTGGTGAGTGACGCCAGGTCAAACACAGTGTCCACCGTTACTGGTTCGCGCCGCGGTTCGACCGACCGGTTGCCGAATGCCTTTCGGTAGACGACTTGACCGCTATGCCCGATCAGCAACACCGCTCCCGGGATCTCGCCGCTTTGGATAGCATCTTTGACGATCGTATCCAGCACCGCCAGACGGTCAGGCGGACTGGCGTTCTTGGGAGTGCCCGCGGGAGCATCCTTGCTCAGCAGTAATAACGCGCTCAAGAGGATGAGCGCTGGCCAGCGCGAATTTGAGTTGCGGCGGCGGATATTTTGACTGTACACAACGCTCCGGGTTGGCTCAAGAAACTCAAGTAAGGGGGGTGCCGTTTGTGCCACAGGCCAGCACCAATGACGGGCGTTAACGCCCGTCCAGCCCAGAAGACTGGCGTGTCTCAATTTCAAGCCTGGGCGTTTCTTTGCGGTCTTTGCGAATACTTTGCGCCCTTTGCGGTCAAAAGCTCTGAACCGCAAAGCACGCGAAGGGGCCGCTGAGGACGCGAAGAAGAAGATCCTCAATCGCAGCTAGTCGGGGATTAGGACACGACCAGAAAAACTGGCAGTGGGCTACTTAAGTAGCCCACGACCAGAAAACTGGGTAACTTTACCACTCTCTCGAACTTTGCTATAACCCAGACATCGAGCGCACAACTTCTTTGCCGGATGACGCTTCGCTGAACACCACAGCCCGCATGGCCGCGCAGTTTCCGCTCCCTGCCCACGAACGGCAGGAGCATGTTTTTGCTCAGGCCTTCGCCGTTCTGGAAAAGGCGATTGCGGAACATGCGTTCCCGGCAGCTTCCGTGGCCGTCACCTACAAAGGAAAGCTGGTCGCTTTGAAAGCTCTCGGCCGTTTTACCTATGATGCCGGTGCGCCCGAGGCTACCTCATCCAGCATCTTCGATCTGGCCTCACTCACCAAGGTCGTGGCCACTACCACGGTAGGCATGATCCTCTACGAACGCGGCCTCCTCGATCTTGATCTGCCGGTAGTGGGCATCGTTCCCGAGTTTGCCAGTGATGACCTTCGCCACCGGGAAATCTCCCTTCGGATGTTGCTGGCCCACTCCTCGGGATTACCGGCGTATGAAAAGTTGTTCTTGCGCGCGCAGACCCGAGACCAACTCCTCTCCGCCGCCTTTGCCACGCCCCTTGCCGCCGATCCAGGCTCGCAAGCCGAGTACAGTGACATCGGATTCATCGTTCTGGGGGTGGCACTGGAGCGTCTGGCCGAGGAATCTCTGGATCACTTCTGCCAGCACGAGGTTTTCGGTCCCCTGGGAATGCTGCGCACAGCATTCAATCCGCCGTCGTCGTGGCGCAGTTCCATCCCCCCGGCTGCGGACGACCGTTCTTTCCGGCACCGTGTCATCCAAGGAGAGGTACAAGATGAGAATGCCAGCGTCCTGGGCGGCGTGGCCGGTCATGCCGGGCTCTTTGCTACTGCAGAGGATGTCGCTACTTTCGCTCATGCCATGCTGCAAGGAGGGCGGCCGATCTTACGGCCGGAAACTCTAGCGGTGTTCGCGCGGCGGGAGTCGGCGCCGTCAGGAACATCGCGCGCGCTGGGATGGGACACGCCGTCGTTCCCGTCGCAATCGGGAAAATATTTCTCGACTGGGTCGTTCGGGCATCTGGGATATACCGGCACGTCCCTGTGGATCGACCCGCAGCGCCAACTTTCGGTGACTTTGCTCACCAACCGAACCTGGCCCGACTGCAAGAATCAAGCCATCAAGCAGGTGCGGCCAAGGTTCCATGACGCGGTGGTGGAGGCATTGGAGGCAAATCGTTGAAGCGCGCCGCCAAAGGAAAGCTCAGCCGTCTTGCTACGGAGCGGGCAAATCCAGCATCCCAGGACCTGGATCTCAAGTCTTCGCTCGAGATCACCCGCATCATCAACGCTGAGGACGCCAAGGTTGCGGCAGCGGTGAAGCAGGCTCTGCCTGAGATCGCTCGGGCTATTGATCTAATCGCGACTGCTCTCAAGCAAGGCGGGCGACTCATTTACATCGGCGCCGGGACGAGTGGCCGCATTGCGGCGCTCGATGCCGCCGAGTGTCCACCCACCTTCAATACCGATCCGAAGACGGTGCAGTTCGTAATCGCCGGAGGAACCAAAGCATTGGGATCGGCGGTCGAGGGCAACGAGGATTCCCGTAAGCTTGGCGAACGCGAAATCGCCAGGAAGAAGCCCGGCAAGAGGGATGTGGTCGTGGGAATCGCCGCCAGCGGGCGAACCCCGTTTACGATCGCAGCAATCGACCTTGCCCGGAAGCGCGGCGCAAAGACCATTGCCGTTACCTGCAACCGCAATTCTCCGCTGGGCAAAGCTGCCCACCTCGCCATCGTCACCGAAGTTGGTCCGGAAGTGATCGCCGGCTCCAGCCGCATGAAAGCGGGTACGGCACAAAAGATGGTGCTTAATATGCTATCCAGTGGAGCCATGGTCCGGCTCGGTTATGTCTACGGCAACCTGATGGTCAACGTCCACCTGAAGAATAAGAAGCTGGTGGAGCGAGGGACCACGATTTTGCAACAAGCCGCAGGCATCAACCGGGAGACCGCGCGACGTGCACTGACATCCGCAGGAAATAACGTTCCCGCGGCGCTAGTGATGCTGAAAACGGGCGTGGGCCGCTCCGATGCGGTGCGCGCTCTGCGTTCCTCTCGCGGGAACGTCCGCCAGGCCATCGCGCAGGCCCGCGCCCTTTAATCGATGGAGGACGCGCTCACCCGTGGTGATGCCCGTCCCACAGTCTGTGCCCTTCCGATTAACAACTCTGGCCTGCTGAAAACTCGCTTCCCCGCTAGAATAGGTAGGCGCCACAGAATGGACGTGCCCCATGGGGTTCGCGTTCGCGCACGCTGTACCGGAAAATGACCTCGATATGGACAAGTTTGTAATTCGCGGTGGGAACCCGCTGCTGGGGACAATTCGCATCAGCGGCGCCAAGAATGCTGCGTTGCCCGCCATGGCCGCCGCGCTGCTCACCGAAGAGCCTGTGGTGCTGGAAAACATTCCCCAGGTCCGCGACATCGAGACCACGCGCAAGCTGCTGGCTGCCATGGGAGCGGAAGTTGAGCTGGGCTACGGCCGCGCGCAACACCGCACTACGCTCTGCTGCCGCAATCTGGCATCTCCTGAGGCGTCGTACGAACTGGTCAAAACGATGCGCGCCTCCACTCTGGTGCTCGGCCCGTTGGTTGCCCGCTGCGGGCGGGCCCGCGTTTCCCTTCCTGGCGGATGTGCAATCGGCGCTCGGCCCATCGATCTACACATCAAAGGGCTGGAGTGCCTGGGGGCAACCATCGTTCAGGACCACGGCTACGTCGAAGCCAGCGCCAAGCGGCTCAAAGGGGCGGAAATCGTCTTTGACAAGATCACTGTCACCGGAACCGAAGACCTGCTCATGGCCGCCGCCCTCGCCGAAGGTGAGACCGTGATGCAGAACTGTGCCCGCGAACCCGAAGTCGCCGATCTTGCCGACCTGCTCAACAAAATGGGCGCCCGTATTCAAGGCGCCGGCACTTCAACCATTCGGATCAAAGGTGTGGAAAAGCTTCACGGCGCCAAGCACCGCATCATACCTGATCGTATCGAAGCCGCAACGTTCATCCTCGCGGGAGCGCTGACCGGTGGAGACGTCAATGTGGCCGGCTGCGATCCCGGTCATCTCGATGCCTTGCTGCAGAAGCTGAAAGAAGTGGGTGTCAAGACCACGCACACCAAAGACTCGATCCGCGTGATGGGCGACAACCCGCTCAAAGCATCGGATGTCGTCACCGAGGAGTATCCCGGCTTTCCAACCGATGCGCAGGCGCAGTACATGGCACTGGCCACCCAAGCCGATGGAACTTCGATCATCACCGAAAACATCTTCGAGAACCGCTTCATGCATGCCCAGGAACTGGTGCGCATGGGAGCCAACATCAAAATCGAAGGCCGGCGGGCGATTGTGCGTGGCAAAGCGCCGTTGAGCGGTGCGGCTGTACTGGCTTCAGACTTGCGTGCTTCGGCATCTCTGGTCCTGGCCGCCTTGGTCGCCGACGGCGAGACCATCATCGATCGCGTATACCACATCGACCGGGGCTACGAGAACATCGAAGAGAAGCTGCGCGGCGTGGGCGCGCAGATTCGCCGCCTCGGAGAGATCCTGCCTAAGAAGGCCGCGTCGCAAGCTTGATCGTAAACCGGCCTCATCGCCCAGATGCACTCCGGTATACTTTGGGGGTCATGACCAGAATGCGCCGACTGTTATGCGGTCTTTTCCTGGTTACCAGTTGGACGGGATTCCTCTACGTCATTGAGGCGCAATCCAGCCAGCAAACGGCACCTCCAGTTCCAAGTCCGGCAGAGGAGGCCGCACACAAGGTTCCGGTAATGGACGGCGGTGCCGGGCCGTGTTCATTGGAGTTGAAGGTCTCGACCACCGACGGCAAGCCGGTCTATGCCGCCACCATCAAGGTCCACATCGCCTACGGCTTTGCGGGGGCCCGCAAACTGGACTTGGAAGCTGCCACCAACGTCGACGGCAAGGTGAAGTTCATGGGGCTGCCGGCCCGCGTGCGTCGCCCGCCCCTCGTCTTTCAAGCCTTCAAAGACAAGCTGGTGGGCACGGTAACCTACAATCCCGAGACAGAGTGCCAGGCGCAACACGACCTCACGCTGGACCAGCCGAGGTCAGAAGAAGAGAAGAAGTAACGACGGGATTGGGCCAAGAAAAAGCCGCGACTTGCGTCGCGGCTCTTTAACTCTGTTTTGATCTGCGTAAATCAGCGGCTCTAATGTCTTCCGCCGCCGTGGCCACCGCGGCCGCCACCGCCTCCGCCGCGACCTCCGCGGCCATGACGGCGTCCTCCGCCACCTCCGCCGGGACGTCCGCCCCGGCCTCCGCGGTCGCCCCCTCGATCTGGGCCCCGATCTCCGCCTCGGTCCCCTGCCCCGACCGCATCGCGGTTGAAGTTGGGCTCCGGCTCATCCGGGAAATCGCCGCCACCTTCGATGGTCAACGCCGGCGCCGGAACTTCACCGTGGCTCTCGCCGCCGGCTTCGCCTGCGCCATCGCCTCCACCCATCTTGGCGCGCTGTTCTTTGAGGATCGCCTTGCGTGAAAGACGAATGCGGTTGCCCTCGACGGCCAGCACTTTCACCAGCACCTGGTCGCCCTCTTTCAATTCGTCGCGGACATCCTTAATGCGATGTTCCGCGACTTCGCTGATGTGCAGCAAGCCATCGGTGCCGGGGATAATTTCAACGAATGCTCCGAAATCCGCCAGCCGCGTGACTTTGCCCAGATAGGTCTTCCCTACCTCGGCGGTCGCCGTCAGATCGCGAATGATCTGCAGCGCCTTGTTGGCCGATGCTTCATCGTTCGAAGCGACGTTGACCTTGCCGGAATCTTCCACGTCGATCTTGACCCCGGTCTGCTCAATGATCGAACGGATCATCTTGCCGCCGGGCCCAATCACGTCGCGAATCTTATCAACCGGAATCTGCAGGGTGTAAATTCGCGGTGCGTACGCCGAAACCTTGTCGCGCGGTTCGGAGATGGCCTCGCTCATTTTGCCGAGGATGAACAGCCGGCCGCGTTGCGCCTGGGCCAGTGCTTCCCGCATGATCTGCGACGTGATGCCCATGACCTTGATGTCCATCTGCAGCGCAGTGATGCCGTCCTTGGTGCCAGCAACCTTGAAATCCATGTCGCCGTAGTGGTCCTCGGCGCCGGCGATATCGGTCAGAATGGCGTATTGCTCGCCTTCCTTCACCAATCCCATGGCCACGCCAGCCACCGGGGCCTTCAGCGGCACCCCGGCATCCATGAGCGATAAAGAAGCTCCGCAAACCGTCGCCATGGACGACGATCCGTTCGATTCCAGAATGTCCGAGACCACGCGCATGGCGTAAGGCCACTTGTCCTCGTCCGGCAGCATGGTGGAAACCGCCCGTTCCGCCAGCGCTCCGTGTCCGATCTCTCTCCGTCCCGCTCCGCGCAGAAACGCAACCTCGCCCACGCTGAACGGCGGAAAATTGTAATGCAGCATGAAACGCTTCTTGGCTTCGCCCTCGAAGACTTCGAGGCGTTGCATGTCGTCGCTGGTGCCGAGGGTGGTCGTGACCAGGGCCTGGGTTTCGCCGCGGGTGAAGATGGCCGAGCCGTGGGTGCGGGGTAGGACTCCAACTTCAATCCAGATATCGCGGATCTGGTCGAAGGCGCGGCCGTCAGGACGGCGATGTTGTTTGATTACCTGCTCGCGGAAGATCCGTTCGCGCAGGGTCTCGTAATAGGTCTTCAGCTTGGCCTGGGCTTCTTCGTCGTCTTCCGGGATGGCCGCCAGCAGCTCTTTCTTCAGGTCCCGGACCAGATTGTGGCTTTCCGCCTTGGGATGCTTGTGAGTGTCGAGCCGGTCGGCGAGGTCGGTGCCGATCTTCTTCTTCAGGGCGTCGTAGTACGCCTGATCAAATTCCGGCGGCGTAACTTCGCGCTTGGACTTACCGGCCTTCGCGCGCAGATCGTTGATGGCGGCGCAGATCTTCTTGATTTCGGTGTGGCCGAACTCGATGGCATCGACGACGGTCTCTTCCTTCACTTCCTTGGCGCCCGATTCGATCATTACGATGCCATCGGCGGTGCCGACCACCATGATATTCAGCAGGCTGTCGCGCATCTCGGTGTAAGTGGGATTGACGATGAACTGGCCGTTGACCAAGCCCACTCGCACAGCGCCAATCGGGCCATGGAACGGGATGTCGGAAACGGTCAGCGCGGCCGACGCGCCGTTAATGCCTACGACGTCGGGATCGTTCTCCGTGTCGGCGGACAGAACGAAGGCAAT
>Ga0335084_10005137_pt1 | contig 12918 bp, 8 predicted proteins | sample Lox_Sample_44_FD_206721 | JGI IMG/M metagenome (GOLD analysis project Ga0335084, IMG submission 206721) | Soil microbial communities from Loxahatchee National Wildlife Refuge, Florida, United States - Lox_Sample_4.4 | ecosystem: Environmental > Terrestrial > Soil > Wetlands | place: USA: Florida... | reverse complement strand
CCCTGATCCTCTTCCCGAAAAAGCGGTTCCACACCACGATCCTGCTTTCTACAACCCGGATACCCTCTTTCAATATATGGACGGCGCAGCCGACGCCTTCCTGTCCTACGATTTCCAGACCCTGCTGCATCGCGAATTTCGCGCGGGCGAAGTCGAGTTGACCGTCGACCTCTTCGACATGGGCACGCCAGAGAACGCCTTCGGCATGTACGCCGCCGAGCGCGCTCCCTGGTACTACTTCATTCCGCTCGGCACGGAGGCCTACCGGACCGAAGCGGCCCTCAATCTCCTGCAAGGCCGCTACTACGTGAAGCTGCAGGCGTTTGGCCCAAACATCGATCCTGTGCTCGACCAGTTTGCCCGCGGCATCTCTGCCAAGATTGGCGACAACGGGAGCTTTCCCGATCTCGTGCAGAAACTGCCTCAAACGCACCTGAAGCGCCGCTCCGAGCAATATCTGGTCAAAGACCCGCTCGGTCATCCGTTCCTTCGTCCAGCGTATCTCGCGACGTACAACCTGGAAAACCAGGAAAGCATGCTCCTGGTATCGATCGCCGCCAACGAAGCCGAAGCGCAGCAGCGGCTGAAGCAACTTGATCAGCACTTCCGCGAGACGGGCAAGAGCGAAGCCGCGCCGGAGCTTGGAGCGGGCGCGATTCGTGCTAGCAACAGCTTCGAAGGAAAGCTGATCGCCCAGGCAAAAGGCCGATACCTGATCGCAATGTTCAATCCCGTGGCCGGCGCGCCAGAAATCTTGAAGGAGGCGGCCGAACGCCTCAAATAGCTTGGGAGCCGTTTGATGAATCGACATTTCCGGAATTGTCATCCCGAGCGCAGCGAGGGATCTGCAGTCGCGCGGTCCAGGAATATCCAAGGCAGTCGCACAGATTTTGAAAGTGGGGGTTGGTGGAAGAGCGGGCCTTCAGGCCCGCGTCGAGTTGCGAGGTACGAGGGGCTTTAGCCCTGGGAAATTCGCGATCATTCAGGAGCTTACGATGAAGAACTTTCAATCATGGAATCGCAGAGACATCATCACCAAACCTCTGGCCTGGCTGGCCGCGACGCGCATCTTTAGCGGCTTCGATTTCCTCTTTGCTGAAACCCCATCCGCGGCTAGCGAAGCCGCTGCGCCCATCCTCTATCGCACCCTCGGAAACACCGGCATCCGCATGCCAATTGTCAGCATGGGAGTGATGAATGCCAGCATTCCCGCCGTGGTCCGGCGAGCCTATGAGGTCGGCATGCGGCACTTCGATACTGCCGCGGGCTATCAGCAGGGACGCAACGAAGAGATGGTAGGCAAGGTCATCAAGGAACTGGGCATGCGCGACCAGGTGACCATTTCGACCAAGGCTTACATTCCGCCGACGCAGCGGAGAACACGTGAAAGTACAGATCGAATCCGCAAGATCTTCGAAGGCAGCCTCACTCGCTTACAGATGGACCATGTGGACATCCTGTACTACCACGCGGTCGATTCCGCCGACGAAGCTGGCCTCGAAGGTCCGCTCACCGCTCTGACCAGCTTGAAGAAAGACGGCAAGACGCGCTTCATCGGAATCTCGACGCACTCGCCCGAGGCAATTCTGCGTGAGACCACCAAACTCGGCGTCTTCGATGTGGCACTTGTCATCTACAACTACACCATGGCCTCCGACAAAGGCTTGGCTGATGCAATCGACCTCGCGGCCAGGAAGGGCATCGGCTTGGTGGCGATGAAGACTCAGGCCGGAGGAACCACTCGTCCCGATCCCAAGCTGCCCAGGAATCTTCCCGCGTGCAGCCAGACGGCGCTGCTCAAGTGGGTCCTTCAGAATAAGTCCTTCGGCACGGCCATCCCGGGTTTCACAACATTCGAACAGTTGGAGCAGAACTTCACGGTCGCGCGCAATCTGGAATACACGGAACCGGAGCGCCAGTTCCTTGCCAACAAGGAATCAGTCGCTCAGGCCGAATTCTGCGTGCAATGTGGCCAATGCCGCTCGGATTGTCCGCTCGAGGTTGAAATCCCCACCCTGATGCGCTCACACATGTATGCGGTTCAATATTCAAACCATGGACTCGCCCGCGACACGCTGGCTGAAATCGTTCGCGGAAAGGGACTGGATGCCTGCGCGGATTGCGCCTCATGCCGGGCAACTTGCCGCGGAACCGTCAACATCGCGCGCAAAATTTCGGACCTGAAGGAGATCGCCGAACGGGATTTCACGGTGGTCGCTTAACGCATTTCTCGTGTCATCTCACCTCGAACTGGAATGCAGGTTCAGGAAACTTGAAACTGGTGGCTGGTGACGCTCAACCCGGTTTTTGGCTTGAGTGGGACTGTCCTGCATTGCCTCTAGTTTTTGTGACGTCTGTCCTTGACAATTCTCCGTGTACAAAAAGATAATCACGATAAATCAACAATAGCTCGTTGACAACATAATCGCGGGAAAACTCAGTGCAACTCCTTTGTTTCCAAGATTTTGCCTCTAACTCCTTGGGGCTCAAGATTTTGGGTGACAGTCGCGCACTATGACAGGTGCTAACTCCTTGTTCTTCAAGATTTTGCAGAATTGAGGGGGAGGGGGGGTACCCGTTATCATCGAGTAAACAGGAAATTCGATCAGAGGTTTCCGACCCTGTAGTAGAATCTGCAACCATCTTCGATTCTGAGCGGGAGTTCGGGGTCTCCCTCTCGGCGCCACGCGGGATTCACGGGGCATTCTCGGAACATTCTCAAGGAGGCTCAACATGGTGGCTCTGGGTCGCACCCTCCTCGTCGTGCACATTGTTTTTTTGCTGCTGGCGGCGATCCTCTTTTTCGCTTCCATTGGAGGGTTTTGGGGCAGCGGCTACATGATCCTAAGCGCGGTCATCGTCATGCTTGCATGGGGCACGTTTGGGGCGTTTACGATCTATGCCGTGCGACTCGCCTACTGCCTGGCGAGTCAGGCTGGCGACCAGACACAGACCTTGAAGGTGTCGAACCGGCTGTTTTGGACAGGCACGATCCTCTCGCCCGTTACCGGTCTCGGCCTGGGATTCCTGGCGTTCGTAGGATGCGGGCCGCTGTATCTTCCGAACCTTTATCACTGGTGCGGGATGATCGGGACCGTCCTGGGCTTTCTGGCTTTCTTCTTGTTGCCGGTGATCGTGCGCGCGTGCGTTGGCGATAGCGACGATTACGCCACTTATCATCATTGGGCGTGGGTTGTCTTCGCTCCGTTAGGGGTAGCGTTAGTGTGGGGGTTCGCCTGGCTGATTGCGTATTGGATTCTCAGCGGCAGTGTGAATGTGAGCGAATACCAGGCCAAAGATCACGTCTACAAGCTGCCATTCCCGGGCGGCGACAGCAGTTGGGTGATTCAGGGAAACAACTCCTCACTCAACCACAACAACTCGAGCTTCGGGCAGAAATTTGCCTGGGACTTCCGGCGCAGTTGCGGCTCGCCGGTACTGGCGGCGCGCGATGGAACCATTGCGTCGGTTGACGATACTCACGATGGAATGGGTGGAACGAACAACCAGATTCAGGTCAAGCAGGGAGACGGCACAGTCGCGTTTTACCTTCACATTGAAAAGGGCAGCGTGCCGGCGAAGTTTCGCACCACCGGAGCCGTCGTCAAGCAGGGAGACGAGATTGCGAAGGTGGGCAGCGTCGGAAACAGTATGACCGGGCACATCCACTTCATGGTCAGACCGGCATCGGGCTCGACCACCGTCGGAGTGAGCTTCACCGACGTGAGCGATGACAACGGCATTCCGCGCGCGTTCAGTTCCTACACATCCGGAAACCGCAGAGTGCCGTGAGTGCTTCAGGGGCAGCCCTGCGATGGAAGACCGTAGTTGGCGGAATGGCCTGACACCGCCGACATTCCGCGAGACGCGATTTTTTCCCTTGCTCGCGCCCCATGGTGGAAGACAAGGTCATAATCCGCTACGATTGCCTTTCAAGTCGAGGCAGCGGTCGCAACATCTCGGTGAGAAGGGAAATCAATGGCAAGGGCGAAAGAGTTCACGGTCGCGATCGCAGACAAACCTGGAGCGCTGGGGAAGTGCTTCCAGGATCTGGCGGCGCAGGGAGTCAATATTCTGGCATTTCAATCGTATGTCGAGGACCGCGAGAGCTTAGTCCGATTCCTGGTCGATGACAGGTCCGGCGCGCAGAAGGCTCTGGCCGCCAACCACATGATCTTCGAGGAGACGGAGGTCGCCGTCGCCAGGTTGGCGAACCGTCCCGGAGCGCTGGGCCGAGCGGCCTCGCGGTTGGGAGAAGGGAAGATCAACATTGATTACAGTTATTGTGGACAGGAAGCCGGATCGGCGTTGGTGCTGCTTGTTTTCGGAGTTGATGATTTGACGAAGGCGTCGGGGTTGCTGGACGCGCTCGCCGCCGAAGATCACGATAGATAGAGATCCCAGAGTAAAAGATCGCCAAAAGTGGATCACCGAACCCGAAGGGAGGCGGAGATGTTTGAAACCAGTGGGACGACCGATGTGATGGAAAGAAGCCGATGGCAGGCATACGCGCTCTGCTTCGCGGCAGGCTGCTTGGTCACAATTCTGATTTTCTACTTGCTCCTCATACCCGGCATGAAGCGCGCCGCAGCTGAGTCCGCTGCAAAAGCGGCGCATCAGAAATTCTTCCTCGAACTGGCGATGAATCCATTGGAAGCTCAACTGAACAGCACGAAGGGCGCATTGCAGACTGCAACGCAGGAGCGCGACACGTGCAAGGCCAAGTTCGATCGCCAGACGATTCTCTACGACAACAGCATCATCGTCGATCCTGACAAGGTCTGGGTCATCCCCGCCGATGTTGAACCGATCGCCATCGGCGACCACCGCGTCTCTTATACGTACTACGACCCGAACACCAAGCGCGAGACGGCCCACTTTCATCCGCAGCGGCAGTAGGCGAGGACGACCTGGCACCCCACCTTAACCTGTCGAGGCGCCCGCGTCTGGACAGCTGGCTGCGTGATGCCGTACCCTCTCGGACATGAACCGCCGAGACTTTGTAGTTGGGACCGCTGCTACTGCTGCCGCCCTCACTCTTCCGGAAGTTTCCTCTGCCGCTCAAAACCTGCAGCCCGTATATGCCGAGATAGCGAAGCGCCACGACGAAGCCGTCAAGCGCCTGCAGACATGGATTCGCCAGCCTTCGATCGCCGCCGAGAACCGCGAAGTCGAGGAAGGCTGTGCCCTGACCATGCAGATGCTGCGTGATGCCAGATTCCAGTCGGTCTTTAGAGTTCCTACCGACGGGCAGCCCGGAATTTTCGCCACGCTCGATGCCGACGCTCCGCGGACGCTGGGCGTGTATTTCATGTATGACGTGAAGCAGGTCGATCCCAAGGAATGGTCGTCGCCACCGTTTGACGCGGCGCTGGTCGACAAGCCCGGACTCGGCAAATGTATTGTGGGCCGGGGCGCGGTCAACCAGAAAGGTCCGGAAGCCACATTCCTGGCGGCGATTCACGCCATTCACGGCGCGGGCCGCAAGCTTCCGGTGAACCTCGTGCTCGTTGCCGAGGGCGAGGAGGAAATCGGCTCACCGCATTTTCCGCAGATTGTCCGGCGTCCCGAGGTGATTGCCGCGCTCAAGAAGACCGACGGCATTTTTCTGCCCGACGCCGGGCAGGATCTCGATGGCAGCGTCAGCATGCAGCTCGGCGCGAAAGGCGTAGTCGAGATCGAGCTGGTCTCGAGCGGGGAACGGTGGGGACGCGGCCCGACTCACGACATTCACTCCAGCCTGAAAGCCTGCGTCGATAGTCCGGCGTGGCGGCTGGTCCACGCGTTGAACACATTGGTCTCGGCCGACGGCAACACGCCTGCGGTCCCGGGCTTCGCCGACAAGGCGCGCCCGCTCAGCCCCGCCGAGAAGCAGATGATCTCCGTCGCCGCCAAGCGCATGGATGAGAGTGTCGCCAAGGAAGCCTATGGGGTGAAGCACTGGATCAACAATGTAAGTTGGCAGGAATCGCTGGAGATGCTGACGTCGCTGCCGACGATCAACATCGAAGGTCTCGTCGGCGGCTACACCGGCCCCGGAGGAAAGACGATCCTGCCGCACCGCGCCGCTGCCAAACTTGACCTGCGGCTGGTGCCGGACATGACCGCCGCCGAGGCGCTGTCATCGTTGAAGGCGCATCTGGCGAAGCAGGGCTTTGGCGACATCGAGGTCAATATGACGGGCGGCTACGACCCGAACAGTTCGTCGATTGACGCGCGGATCATCCAGAAGGAGCTGCAGCTTTATCGCGACAAGGGCATCGATCCGATTGTGCTGCCGAGGAGCGCCGGTTCCTGGCCGGGCTATGTGTTCACCGGCGATCCGCTGCATCTGGCGGCTGGCGGGTTTGGCCTGGGACACGGCAACGGCGCGCACGCTCCCGACGAGTATTTCCTGATCGACTCGGTCAACCCGAAAGTCCAAGGGATGGATGACGCCGTGCGCTCATACGTGGAACTCCTGTACGCGATGGCGAGTTAGTTGCGAGTTACGAGCTACGAGGCGCGAGCGAAACGGAGAGCGTCCGGGAGGCCACTGCCGGCTAGCACCAGGTAAATCAAGTTCGTGCTGTTGCGCGGGCCTGTTTCACATTTCCACTTAGTCTGGAATTCTGCCGATTTGATTCAATGAAGGAGAAAAATGCAGGCTGGAATTGTCGGTTTCCGCTATGCGTTTCCCTCAACGTTACACTCCGATGCGAGGAGCGCAATTTCAGGCGTTGAGCGATCGCGGAAGCCGTGTTTTGCTCAGCGCGTGTTCCAGTTTTATGATGCGAGTCAAGGAAATTTCGTCCAGTTTATTTCCGGAAAGGAATCGATGATCACGATTGTTTCAGGTTTGCCACGGTCGGGGACTTCTCTGATGATGCAGATGCTGGCCGCTGGGGGCCTGACGGTTCTGTCGGACGGCGAACGGGCGGCGGATGCCGATAATCCGCGAGGGTATCTGGAGTGGGAGCGTATTAAACAATTACCGAAAGATCCGGGATGCATTGCCGAAGCCGAAGGCAAGGTGGTCAAGGTGATTTCGCAGTTGCTGCTAACGCTTCCGGAGGGACACGAGTACCGGGTCATCTTCATGCAGCGTCCCCTGCCGGAGGTGATGAAGTCGCAGGATGAGATGCTGCGGCGCCGCGGCACGTTCGACGCAAGCGTGAATACTGCACCTATCGAGCAGGCTTTCGAGCGGCATCTCATCGAAATCAACCGATGGCTTGAGAGCAGGGCCGAAACGCAAGTGTGCCGCATCCATTACCATCGGATCCTGCGCGAGCCGCGAGCCGCGTCCGAAACCGTCCGCGAATTTCTTGGAGTCGCGCTTGACGTCGACGCCATGGCGCGCGAGGTGGATCAGAGCCTGTATCGCAATCGCATGAAGTGAATTGAGGGGGCGCGCCGCCACTACAGGGATTGCAGGAATGCGAGCAGCGCCTTCTTATCCTCGGGTTTCAGCCTCACGTAGCGTTCTGTGACTTCGGCCGCTTCGCCGGCATGGCGGCGAACTGCATCGCCCAGATCTACCGACTTACCATCATGCATCAAGCGCGAGCGGACACGCAGTCCCCACAAAGGCGCAGTCCGCACCTTGTTGCGAGCACAGTTCACGTCGCGGGCCAGATCGGGATGATGACGTCCTTCCAGGAGTTCGGACTGATAGGTAGCGCCGCATTCATCGACCGCGTGGGCAGGCTTCGGCTTCTGCGCTTCCTCGGCGCGAGCGAGTTTCTGCGCGGTCAGAATCTTTTCTACGCGCGGGCGCCCGAAGTGTTCCACGAGGGCAATGGGGATTCCATCGCCGGTACCGACATCATGCAACAGGAAATCGCTGTAAGGATGAATCGTCTTCCCCTCAAGGGCGTCGAGATGCAGTCCAGGACCGGAAACAACGGCTGGGCTCTTACCGGTCGCAATGGTCTCGACGTGGCAGGCAGAGCAACCGATTTTGCCGAAGAGTTGGGCGCCACGCTTGACCTCGGGTGTAGCGGCCGCGGTTTCGTCTCGCGCGGGCGCGCGTAGTGAGCGCATGAAACTGGCGAAGTGGTCGATGTCTTCCAGGTTGTTGTCGCCGGGATCGGGAAGGCTGTTGGGTTCGGTGATTTTGGTCTCGTCGTGATTGGGCACCGTCGTCGTCACCGGTGGATTGCAGATGGCCGTCACTTCGGCCGGCTGCAGGCGACTGGTAATTCCCATTTCATTCAAGTACGCGTCAGCGCCAAACGCCAAGAGGCTGGCGTGCTGATCCTTCCATCCGAATCTGCCGATGCGGTCGGCGCCTTCGCTTTCCGGGACCGGCACTTTCACAGCCTGGCCGCAAATCTTTCCTCGCGATTTCTTGCATTGATCCCTACGAATCTGCAGCAGAGTCTCGTCAGCGATGGCTTCGACGTAGCCGTCTCCGAGTGTGCTCGTGGTAATTCGGGTGGTTCGCACTTTTTCCATTTCGGGGACTCGCTCCTGAATCTCCGCGCAAATGGCCCGGTCGTTAATCAAGTTGCGGTCTTTGATAATTTCAGCGCCATGGTTGATCGAGATTTCCGGGTTTTGAAAGCGGCCATGCGAGTCGAGATGACCTACGCGCAGTTCCGTAATCTGACTCGACGCGCCACTGACGGGATCCTGGTGGCACTCACGGCAAGACTGCGCGTTATAGAGAGGCCCGAGCCCATCTGGAGCGATCTGCTCAACTTCCTCGAAGAACTTCTGGTCGGCCTGGCGGCGGTCGGAATCGGAGAATCCGTTGCTCTTGTTGTCGAAACCGGTCAAAGCCTCGGAGGATGGTGTCGGCGCTTGTCCACCCGAAAGCACTGCCAGGCCGATCAGGATCAATGCGGCGACGAAAGACAACGGTGGCGTGTACTTCATTGGGGCGCTCCTTGTGTTTTGCGGGCCTTGAATTTCCAGAATGTCGAAGCGGCGGACTACAACGATACTACGAGTGTCAAATTCGCGGAAACGTAAAATCCCGCGGGCGCTAGGTGACACTCACCTCTGTGTAAGTACCGTATACCTGCTTCAAAGCGGCGCAGATTTCACCGACGGTGGCATAGGCACGGACAGCGTCGATGATGCAGGGCATGGTATTGGCGGCGGAGACGGCGCCACTCGAATCAGAAGCCGGAGTTTTCGCCGCGGCTTGCTTAAGGGCGTCGAGACGGCGCTGGACTTCCTCATTGGAACGGCGGGAGCGCAGAGCTTTGAGCTTTGCTTCCTGGGCGCGGGCGACGGACTCGCCGATGTAGAGAATCTCGGGGGCATTCTCGTCGATCACAAAGTCGTTTACGCCGACAATGAGTTTCTCGTTCGCTTCCACGGCGCGTTGGTATTGATAGCTGGCTTCGGCAATTTCCTTCTGTGGATATCCGCGCTCGATGGCTTTAACCATACCGCCCATGGAATCAAGCTTTTCGAAGTAATCAAAGGCGCCTTTCTCCATGTCAAGCGTCGACTTTTCTAGGAAGTAAGAACCGCCGAGCGGATCCACCGTGTGAGCAACCCCGCTCTCGTGGGCAATGATTTGTTGCGTGCGCAGCGCGATACAGGCGGCTTCTTCCGTAGGCAAAGCAAGCGCTTCGTCGTAAGCATCGGTATGAAGCGATTGTGTGCCGCCGAGTACGGCGGCGAGCGCCTGCAGCGCGACGCGCGCGATGTTGTTCATCGGCTGCTGGGCGGGAAGGGAAACGCCGGCAGTTTGCGTATGGAAGCGCATCAGGCGAGTACGATCGTTCCTGGCGCCGAAGCGGTCTTTCATGAGGCGGTACCAGATTTTGCGCGCGGCACGGTACTTGGCGATCTCTTCGAAGAAATCGTTGTGGGCATTGAAAAAGAAGCTGAGGCGCGGTCCGAATTCATCGACATCGAGGCCGCGGCGGCGGGCCCACTCGACGTATTCGACGCCGTCGTAAATGGTGAAGGCGAGTTCCTGCAATGCGGTCGACCCGGCCTCGCGGATGTGGTAGCCCGAGATAGAGATCGTATTGAATCGCGGCGTGAATCTCGATCCGAACTCGAATGTATCGACGACCAGTCGCATGCTTGGCGCGGGCGGATAGATGTATTCCTTCTGCGCGATGTATTCCTTGAGAATATCGTTCTGAATCGTTCCCGAGATTTTCTTCCAATCGGCGCCCTGCTTTTCAGCGACAACCAGATACATTGCCCACAGTACGCTGGCAGGAGAATTAATCGTCATCGAGGTCGTGGTTTTTTCGAGGTCGATGCCGTCAAAGAGAATCTCCATGTCTTCGAGGGAGTCGATGGCGACGCCACACTTGCCGACCTCGCCTTCGCTGGCCGGGTGGTCGGAGTCGTAGCCCATCAGGGTTGGGAGATCGAACGCGACGGAGAGTCCTCCGCCACCATGTTCGAGCAGATATTTGTACCGTTTGTTCGTTTCCTCGGGCGAAGCGAAGCCTGAGAACATCCGCATCGTCCAGGGTTTGCCGCGATAGCCGGTGGAGTGAATACCGCGCGTGTAGGGCGGTTGGCCGGGATAGCCGAGATACTGCTCGTAGTTCCAGTCGGCGGGAAGATCGGCCTGAGTGTAGAGGCGGCGAATCGGGACGTTTGAGATGGTGCTGAAGCGGGCGCGGCCATGTTCGTCGAGGTTCGTGCCTGTTGGGGCGCCGATAGGTTTTTCGGGAGATTTCTCAAGAGTCGGAGAGAGCGTGCGCTCTGCCCACTCGATCTCGGAAGGGGCGGGACGTCGGTCTTCAAAAACGTCGGAGACCGGACTTTCCCCGATGACCTGTGACTTGCGCTCCTTATCCGGCATCTGGTGTTTCCCCACTTTGATGACGATGATACGGAGTCCAAGAGGCGGGAACAAGCTGCGGAACCGACCGGGTGGTTGGTGAGATCCGCAAAACGAAAGGCGGGAGGTGTCGACCTCCCGCCTCAAGACAAGGCGAACGCTGCGAGGTTACTGTTGCGGCTGTGGTTGCGGCATGACGGGTTTCTGCTGCTCCGGTGGCCGCGCCGTCACGTAGGGCACAACCGGCGTCTTGGTGACCTGGCCGCTCTCGGCGTCGGCCATGAGGATGCCGAGGCGTTCAAGCGTGGCGCCGGTGGCGCGGTCGAGTTCCACCAGCGATTTCTCATAGGTGGACGTGGCAGTCACGAGCTTCGACTGCGCGTCTGTCAGGTCACGTTCGAACTGCAAAACGAGCGTGGTGGTTGAAGCGCCGAGCGCATACTTCTTCTGCTCGGCATCGAGGGACTGCTTGGCGAGTTCCACCGCTGCCCGGGCAGCTTCAACCGCGGCGCGGTTCTGCTGGACAGAGAATTGGGCGTTGCGGACTTCGATACGAACCTGGTTTTCCTGTTGCTGCAAGTGCATTTGAGCCTGGCGATATTCCAGCTCCGCACGCACCTGATTGGCTTGCGCGGTGCGGTTGCGAATGGGGATGTTCAACTGCAAGCCGAAACCCTTGTCGGGAGCTGTGGAGTCAACAAGTTGATTGAGCGCATCGCCGTAAGAACTGGCGGGAATCCTCGGGTTCGTGCATTGCGTCGGGTCGATTTTACAAATGTAGTCAGGGTTCAGCGTGCCTGCCAACCCCGAGCCTCCGTAGTAGGCAAACAAGTTCAGGGTGGGCAGCAAGGCGTTCCTGGTCGAGCGGGTATTGATGCTGCGATTCGTCAGATCGATGCGGTTCTGGACGAGTTCCGCGCGGTGGGCTAGGGCCTGGTTTACCAGGTCCTGAATCGGCACCACCGGTTCGTTTTCTGGAACGGCCATCGTGTCAGTGGGAATCACCTCGGCGTCAGCCAAGACGGGATCCACGAGCGTCCGGCTTAGCGCATTCTTCATAAGCAACTGCTGCAGCTGAAGATTGGTTTGGGCCAGAATCACCTGCTGCTGGTTGGTCGCAACAACGCTTTGCGCGCGGACCACTTCGATCGGGGCCAAGGTTCCGATTTCAACCTGCTTCTTATTGTCCGACAATGTTTTTTGCGCTAGAGCCAGCGAGTCCTGCTGCACTTTCACATTCTCGTATGCGTTCACCAAATCCCAATAGATGTTCTGGATCTGATTCACCGTCGTGATCACCTGCAGGCGAAACGCGACATCGGAAATCTCACGATTGTTCTTGGCGATCTTGATGAAACGCGTGTTCGGCAAGAATCCGAAGCCAGACAGCAAGGGCTGGCTAATCGTAGCCCGGAAGTTCGAGTTGAACTGAGGACTTAGAGCCTGGAAAGGAGAGAGCGGACCCGCGGAGCCTCGGCCGTTATTAAAACCAACCGAGAGATTGGTGCCCCAATGAAATCCTTGCTGGTACGCAAAGTCCCAGGTGGCAGTATGACTATCCGAGAAAGAAGATGCAAATGGGCTCACGTTCTGTACTCGGCTCTGATCGAGCTGGAAGGTTCCTGTCAAAATTGGGTCGAACGAGGGAATCGCCGCACCTACGCCAGTCGTAGAAGTCACCAGTCCCAGAGCGCCAGTGCCTGCGCCGCCGGTGCCTGTAGTGGTGCCGCCAGCGCCTCCGCCGGTTGAGGTGGCGCCGACGCCGACACCAGTGCCTCCGGGAGTTCCTTGTACCAGGCCCGTATTCACGCCCAGCGTCGCGGCTCCAGCCTTGGCACGCCAGATGTCGGTGTCGGCGATGTTCAGGTTGTAACGCGCAATTGCGATATCGAGGTTGTTCTCCAGCGCCAACGAGACAGCGTCAGACATGGAGAGATACAACTTGCCTTCGCGCATGAGTTGGTCGATACGCCCAGTATTCGCCAGATTCGGCGGAGCCACGGTGCGCGAAGTGTAGGGCCCAATCGGATTGGGAAAGTGCGATTCGGGCTGGGAATACTGTTTGATGTCGAACTTCTGCGACGACGGCATCGCCTTCTGTGTCGACGGCGCATTCGGCACTTGCGCATCCTGAGCAAAGCCGGCGGTTACAAGGATGAGAGCAACAA
>Ga0335084_10005136_pt1 | contig 12919 bp, 11 predicted proteins | sample Lox_Sample_44_FD_206721 | JGI IMG/M metagenome (GOLD analysis project Ga0335084, IMG submission 206721) | Soil microbial communities from Loxahatchee National Wildlife Refuge, Florida, United States - Lox_Sample_4.4 | ecosystem: Environmental > Terrestrial > Soil > Wetlands | place: USA... | reverse complement strand
GGGGTGCGAGCGCGTTTACACCCCTACATGTTGTGTTGTCAAGGCAGGGTAACATGACGCGGCGCCCGACGCGACTCGGCGAGGCGCTGCGCACGGTGCTGGCGCGTCTCCCCGTGGCCGCAGAGCTCGCGGACTACGCCGTCTGGCAGCACTGGGACGCCGTCGTCGGCCCGACGCTCGCCAAACACGCGCGTCCGCGCCGCGTGCGGCGCGGTGTGCTCGTGATCGAGGTCGACAGCACGGAGTGGATGCACGAGCTACACTACCTGAAGCACGATCTGCGCGATCGATTGAACGCGCGCCTCGGACGGCCCGCGCTGCGCGAGCTGTTCCTGGTGCTCGCGGGCGACGCCTAGAGCGCGCTCGGCGCGGCCATCGCCGGCGCCTCGACCGCCGGCTCGGGGAAGCGGAAGCGCACCCGCTCCGTCGCCGCGACCGCCATCGCGACCAGCTCGGCCACGTCGTAGCGCGCCTCCGCCGCCAGCACCGCGTCGGGCCGCGCGCGCGTCGTCGGGTGGCGCGGGACGAACACCTGACAGCAGTCCTGGTCCGGGATGATCGACGTCTCGAACGTCCCGATGCGCTCCGCCTGCCGCGAGATCTCCTCCTTGTCCATTCCGACCAGCGGCCGCAGCACGGGCAACGTCGCGACCTCCCCGATCACCGCCATGTTGGCGAGCGTCTGCGACGCGACCTGTCCCAGGCTCTCGCCGGTGACGAGCGCCTCCGCGCCACGCGCCCGCGCCAGCGCCTCGGCGATCCGGAGCATCATCCGCCGGTACAGCACCACGCGCAGCGGCCGCGCGACCGCCGCGACGATCTGCCGCTGCACCTCCGCGAACGGCACCAGCAGCAGCGTCGCGTCGAGCTCCCAGGCCGTCAGCGACCTGGCGAGGAGCCGCACCTTGTCCTGGCTGGTGCGATCCGTGAACGGCTCGCTGTGGAAATGAACGAAGTCGACGCGGCAGCCTCGTCGCATCATCCGCCAGGCGGCGACCGGAGAATCGATGCCCCCCGAGAGCAGGCTGAGCACGACGCCCCCCGTCCCGACCGGGAGCCCGCCCGCGCCCGACACCTTCTCCAGCGAATAGAACGCCCGCGTCCGCAGCAGGTCCACCGCGACCGTCAGCGCCGCATGCTTCAGGTCGACCCGCGCACCGGTCATCGCCTGGATGCCCGCCCCGAGCCGCTGGTTCACCTCCGGCGAGCCGTACGGGAACGTCTTGTCGCCGCGCTTGGTGAGCACCCGGAAGCTCGGCACGTCGACGCCGCGGAGCCGCTCGAGCAGCGCCGTCCCGAGCCGTTCGAGTGCGGCATCGGGATCCACCGGGAGCGGCAGCTCGTAGGAGAGCGCCAGGTTCGCGAGCCCGAAGACACGCTCCAGCCGCGCACGGATCTCCGGCCACGCCGACACGTCGCGGATCGGCACCACCAGCCGTGCCGACGCGCGCCCGACCGGCCCCACCGGCAGCCCCGCCAGCACGTGCTCGACGTGCTGCACGAGCCGGCGCACGAACAGGGGCCGGTTCCGGCCCTTGAGCGCGATCTCGTGATAGCGCAACACGGCGACCGCGCTGCCTTGAGTCATGCCGCTCCATACCACACGCGTCGGCGACGCGGCACGCTTCGGCTTTCGGAGCCCCGTCCCCGATGCTACTGTTTGCGTTCGCACCATGCTGGACGATCTCGCTGGGCATCTCGGGCGCGTGCTCGCCTCCCGCTCGCGCCGGGTGCTCGAGCGGCCGGAGAAGGTGGTCGCGGCCGTGCTGGTTCCGCTGGTGGCCGTCGCCGGGGAGCCGCACCTGCTCTTCACGCGCCGCTCGACGGCGCTCCGGCACCACCAGGGGCAGATCTCGTTCCCGGGCGGCCGGCGCGACGCCGGCGTGGACGCCAGTTTGGAGGCCACCGCGCTCCGCGAGGCAGAGGAGGAGATCGGCCTCACGCCCGCCGAGGTGCGGCTGGTCGGCGCCCTCGACGACATCGAAACCATGAGCACGCAGTTCGTGATCACGCCGTTCGTCGGTCTGGTGGCCCGGGCCGAGCCCTGGCGGCCGGATCCGCGGGAGGTCGACGCGGTCTTCACGGTCCCGGTGCGACGGCTCCGTGCGCCCGGTGTCGCGCGCCGCGAGACCTGGGACTTCCAGGGGCGGCCGGTCGAGATCGACCTCTACGACGCCGACGGACACGTCATCTGGGGCGCCACGCAGCGCATCACACACAACCTGCTCGGCCTGCTCGAGCCGATCGTCTGATGCGGACGATTCTCCTCCTCCTGATCGCGGCCGGCGTGCTGCTCGCGACCCGCGCCGAGCCCCTCGCGCCCACCGCCGCCCTTGAGGCACCGGTCGACGTCGTCGGCCGGGCGACGACGATCCACGTCCTCGGCCGCGATCGGGGGACCGGACTCGCCGAGATCGAGCTCCGGCTCGTTCCCGCCGGCGGCGGCGCCCCGACGGTCCTGGCGCGGCAGGAGTATCCGGCCACGTCGTGGTTCGGGAGCGGCATCCACGAGGCCGTGCTCGCCACCACCGTCGACGCCGGCGCCGCTCACCTGCCCGAGGGCCCGGCCACTCTCGAGGTGTGGGCCCGTGACCACTCCTGGCTCGCCGGCCTCCATCGCGGCCCGCTCCTGGTCCGCCCCGTCACGATCAAGCTGACGCCTCCGACGCTGGAGGTGCTCACCAACCAGCACGTGGCGCGGCTCGGCGGCACCGAGTGCGCGATCTTCCGCCCCGGCGCCGACGCCACCGAGAGCGGCGTGCAGGTCGGCACGGCGTCGTTCGCGAGCGTCCCCGGCCTGTTCACCGACGCGACGCTGCACGCGGCGCTGTTCGCGGTCCCGCAGGATCTCCCCGGCGCCGTCCCCGCGGTCTTCGCGGCCGACGTCGCCGGCAACCGCCGGACGCAGCCGCTCGACATCACCGTCAAGCCCCGCACCTTCGCCGACAAGACGCTCGACCTGACCGACGATTTCCTCGCCCGCAAGGTCCCCGAGCTGCTGCGGGCCAACAACCTGGACGAGGGCGGCGACCTGATCGCGGGCTACCTGCGCATCAACCGCGAGCTGCGGGCCAGCACCGAGGTGAAGCTCCGGGAGCTGTGCCGCGAGAGCGTCCCGACGCCGCTCTGGGAGGGGGCGTTCCTCCGGCTGCCAGGCGCCGCGCCGCTCTCGGGCTTCGCCGACCGTCGCTCGTATACCTACCACGGCCAGGTCGTCGACCATCAGACGCATCTGGGCTTCGACCTGGCGTCGTTCAAGGGGAGCCCGGTACCGGCGGGCAACACCGGTCGGGTCGTGTTCGCAGGGCCGCTCGGCATCTACGGCACCACCGTGATCCTCGACCACGGGCTCGGGCTGTTCTCCCTCTACGGACACCTGAGCGAGACCGCGGTCGCCCCCGGGGCGCGCGTCACGCGCGGCGACACCATCGGCAAGACCGGTGACACCGGGCTCGCCGGCGGCGATCACCTGCACTTCAGCATCATGGTGCACGGCATCCACGTCGACCCGGTGGAATGGTGGGACGCGCACTGGATCCACGACCACGTCGAGGCGCGGCTGGCGGCGTTCCCGCGCGCCGTCCCGCCCGCCGCGCCCGAGAAGCCGTCGTGAGCCCCCGCGCCGACGCGACGGCCACGCTCGCACGGCTCGGCCTCGACGCGGCGGCGCTCGCGGCCGGCACCGCCTCCACGGAGCAGGTCCGCGCACTCCTCGCCGGCCCCGAGGCCATGGCGTTGCTCGACGCGCTCGGCGACGTCGCGGCGCCGGCCGTCGCCGCGCTGCTGGTCGCGGTCGAGGCGGCGGTCACCGACCGGGCGGTGCGCAAGGGCATCCGCCGCGCGCTCTATCGCCTCTCGCAGCGCGGCGTGCCGACCCCGGAGCGCCCGCCGACGCCCGCGGCGGCGCCGCGTCCCATCGCCGGTGACATCGAGGGGTACGTCACCGCCTTCGACGGGCGCGGCGAGCGGCTCCTCTGGCTCGTCCGCGCGCTGCCGAGCGGCGGCGCGCTGCTGGTGGCGGGGTCGGCCAACGAGCCCGGCGGGCTCCGCGACCTCCGCACGGGCGAGAGCAGCCGGAAGCAGCTCAAGGCGGGACGGCAGCAGCTCGCGAAGGAGACCGGGCTGCGCCTGGTCGAGGCCGACTGGCGTGTCGTCGACGCGCTGCTGGTCGAGGCCCATCACCGCGCCGCCGCGCGCGAGCGCGACTACCTGCGGGTCCGCACGCGTCTCACCGACGCCCCGCCCGCCGAGCCCGGGGAGCCGGTCTCGTCCCGGACGTCGGTCCCTACCGGCGCGGAGCGCGACGCGCTGGTGGCGTCGTCGGCCGAGCTGCTCGGCGAGCCCGAGCTGCGCGTGTGGTGGCCGTCGCCCGAAGCGGCGGCGCCATTCCTCGCCGAGATGGCCGAGGTCCGCGACAGCCCGATCGTCCTGGCACCCGTCCAGCAGGAGGAGCGGCTGGAGGCCATCCTCCGCCGCGCGACCCGGGAGCTGTTCCCGCCCGACGTCACCGCGCGCCGGCTCGAAGGCACGGCCTACGTGCTGGCCGAGACCGGCCGCGTTCCCGCCGCGCGTCAGGCGCTCGCCGTCGCGGCGGTGCTGCGGACGGCGCCCGCCGTCCAGGACGTTCCGCTCCTGGCGGCGCTGGTACGTCAGGGCGTGGGCGCGCTGTTCGTCGGCCAGGAGCAGCGGCGGTCCGAGGAGCGGCAGGGGTCGCTGGTGATGACGCCGGAGGAGCTCAGAGCTCGATCGTCATCCCGTCCCGGGCGCACTCGAGGCTGATCTCGCCGAGCCGCCGCAGCGGCTCGCATCCGAGGTGCGTCAGCACGAGCCGCTTGCACCCGAGCTCGGCGGCATGCGCCGCGATCTCCGGGTAGGACAGGTGGTACTCCGTGGTCTCGAAATTGGTGCAGTCGCACAGGAACAGGTCGACGCCGCGCGCCTGCGCCATGAGCGGGTCGTGCCACATGGTGTCGCCGGAGAAGAGCAGCGTGCGGCCGGCCACCTCGACGCGCAGGCCGAGGCACTCGAGCTCGGGCGCGTGCGGCACCGTGATCGGCAGGATCCGGACGCCCTGGATCTCGCGCGAGGTCCCGGGTGCGAGCTCGCCGTACTCGACCGGAAACGGCGTGCCCTCGAGCGCGCTCTGCTCGTAGAGCGCCGCGAACAGCTTCCGGACGCGCGTCTCGACGTGTCGCGGGCCGTGGATCCCGAGCGGGCGCGTGCGCGGGTTGCACCAGCGGTACTCCATGAACAGGAACGGGACCCCGCCAAAGTGATCGCCATGGAGATGCGTGAGCAGCACGAAGTCGATCGTGCCGGTGTCGCGTCCCGCCGCCTTCAGCCCCTGGAGGACGGTGGGGCCCGCGTCCACCAGGAACGTCGCCCCCGGCGCCTCGACCAGGTACGCGCTGTTCAGGCGCCCCGCCGATCCGAACGCGTCGCCGGAGCCGACGATCGTCACCCGCACCATCGTTGGCTCCTCGCCCACTGCGCGACGACGTACACCCCCGTCACGCTTGCGTCGGTCGCCCCGGGCGCCGGCCGGCCGGCGTGCCGCCCGGGCGTTCGTCCTCGTGGCATGCCCGTTGCTCATACGACAGGAGACTGGCGTTGGCCAGTGTCGCGAGATGTCAGGCGTCGACCAGGGGATGAGCACCGAGCTCCTGCACGAAGCATGGGGATTGCTCCAGCTCGTGATCGTCGGGGGAATCATGGGGTTCCTGGCGAACCGCACGCTCGACTCCGGGCTGCGGACGCGCGGCCTGTCGGCGACGATCGGTCTCTTCGGGCTCTACCTGGCTCCTTTCCTCGTCGAGGCGGGCTGGCCCTGGCCGACCGGTCCGATGGTCGCCGGACAGCCACTCCTACCGGCGGTGGTCGTGACCCTCGGGCTCATGGGCACGCTCAAGCTGCTCGGCCTGGGCCTCGCCGGACCGCGCTGGTAGCGCGCCTCAGTGCGCGGGCGCCGGCGGCGGCGCGTGCCCCGCGCGCGCCCCGTCGACGTCGCGTTCCATCTCGTGGAAGCGGCGCTCGAGCTCGCCGAAGGCGGTCTCCATCTTGGCGGAGCGCGCGACCATGTCCTCGAGCTGGCGGCCGACCTGGTCGCGCTGCTGCTCGACCTCCCGCAGCCGTCGCTCGAGATCCTGGACGACCTCGGCATGCCGGATGACCAGGTCCCCGGCGCCGGTCTTTATGAGGTAGACGGTCGTACCCGCGCCGAGCAGGAATCCCAGCAGCAACGCGAACAGGAATCGGATGACGCCCATGATCAGTGTGGCTCCTCTCTCACCGTGCTCTCGGCCAGCCTGCGCAGCTCGCGGACGACGACCTGGAGCGCCGCCAGCGTGACCCGCTGGGTCGCGCGCAGGTCGCGCACCAGCGCGTAGATGGTCTCGAGGGCCCTGGCGGGAATACGATCGGAGGCGACCAGGCTCAGGTCGCGACGCGCCCGGTACAGGTCCTCCACCAACCCGGCGGCCGCGCGCCGCTGCCAGCGATCCTCGTCCGCAGCTTCGCCGAGGCGATCGATCAGCCACACGAAGTCGAGCTGCTGCCCGAGTCCGTAGTAGCGCGGCCCGACGTCCGCCGGCTCGAGGCCGTGCGCCTGGGCCAGCCGCACCACGTCGAGGAGGCCGGGCAGCCACTCCCCGGTCGTCAGGTCGCGCGCCAGGTCGGAAGCGACACCGCCGATCTCGAGCGCCGAGACGCGATGCTGGAACGCCTCTGCCTCGGGTCCCGTGATCCACGCCGGGAGCCGCGGCGCCACCGCGGCGACGGCCGTCGCCAGCTCCTCCGCCGCCAGCGTCGCCGCCTTCGCCGGATCGACGTTCGCCAGCACCCAGCGCGTGACCCCGTCGCCGACCCGCTCGAGCGCCAGCCGGCACGTCGCCGCGACGTCGGCCGCGAGGCGCGCCGCCGCCAGCGCCCCGGCGAGCCGCGCGCCGTCGGCGATCGCCCAGCCGACGACCCAGGCCCACATCACCTGCGCGGCCGTCGCCCCGGTGTCGCGCGCCACCCGCTGGACGAAGGTCGTCCCCATGTCGTCGACGAGCGCGTTCACCAGCTCCGCCGCGATGATCTCGCGCCGCAGCCGATGCGTGCGGACGGCGTCCGGGAAGCGGGCCGCGACCGCCGCCGGGAAGTAGCTGACCAGGATCGGCTCCAGCAGCGGATCGTCGGGGAGCGACGACGCGAGCAGCTCGTCGCGCAGCCGGATCTTCGTGAAGGCCGTGAGGACGGCGAGCTCCGGACGGGTGAGCCCCAGGAACGTCGCGCGCCGGTCGCGGAGCGTCTCCCGATCCGGGAGGCCGGCCAGCACCCGGTCGAGCCCGGCGCTGCGCTCGAGCTCCGCCATCACGGCGCGGAAGTCCTCGAGCCGCGTACGGCTCCGGATCTGGTCGACCCCGAGGAGCCGGTTCTGGCTCCGGTTGTGGGCCAGCACCCGGTCCGCGACCTCCGGGCCGACGTCGACCAGCAGCGCGTTCCGCGTCGTCGCGTCGAGCGCGCCCGACGCGACGACCGGCTGGAGGCAGATCTTCAGGTTGACCTCGTGGTCCGACATGTCGACGCCCGCCGAGTTGTCGACCGCGTCGGTGTTGATGCGTCCGCCCGCGAGCGCGTACGCGATGCGCGCCCGCTGCGTGAACCCAAGGTTCCCGCCCTCGGCGACGATCCGCACGCGGAGCCGCCCGGCGTCGACCCGCACCGGGTCGTTGGTCGTGTCGCCGACGTCGGCGTCGGATTCTCCCGGCGCCTTCACGTAGGTGCCGATGCCGCCGTTCCAGAGCAGATCGGCGTCGAGCGCAAGGATCGCCTGCACGACCGCCTCGCCGGAGAGGCGCGCGTCGTCGGCGACCCCGAGGAGCCGGCGCGCCTCCGGCGTCAGCTCGACGCGCTTGGCGGCCCGCGGCGCGATCACCCCGCCCGGCGAGAGCACCGCGCGGTCGTAGGCGTCCCAGCCGGCGACGGCCCGATAGAGCCGCTCCCGCTCGGCGAAGCTGCGGGCCGGGTCCGGCTCCGGGTCGAGGAAGACGTGCTGGTGGTTGAACGCCGCCCGCAGCACGACGTGCGGCGAGCGCAGCAGCCCGTTGCCGAACACGTCGCCCCCCATGTCGCCGATGCCGGCGACGGTGAGCGGCGCCGTGTCGGCGTCGAGCCCCAGCTCGCGGCAGTGCTGCCGCACGCTCTCCCACGCCCCGCGCGCCGTGATCCCGAGCGCCTTGTGGTCGTAGCCCTGCGACCCGCCCGACGCGAAGGCGTCGCCGAGCCAGAAGCCGTACTCGGCCGCGATGCCGTTGGCGACGTCGGAGAAGCGCGCCGTCCCCTTGTCGGCCGCGACGACCAGGTACGGATCCTCCTCGTCGTGGATCACGAGGCCGCGCGGATGGACCACGCGCCCGTCGACGACGTCGTCGGTGAGGTCGAGGAGCCCGCGGATGAAGGTCTCGTACGCGGCGCGCACCGCGTCCGGCGTCGGCGGCACGCCGCGCAGCACGAAGCCGCCCTTGGCGCCGGTCGGCACGATCACCGCGTTCTTGACGGTCTGGGTCTTCATCAGCCCCAGCACCTCGGTGCGGAAGTCGTCCGGGCGGTCGCTGGCACGAATGCCGCCGCGCGCGATCCGTCCCGCGCGCAGGTGGACGCCCTCCATCCCCGGCGCGTGGACGAAGATCTCGTAGAGCGGGCGGGGCGACGGCAGGAACTTCAAGTCGCCGCTCCGGAGCTTGATCGCGAGCCGCGGCGGCGGGTCGGGGACGTAGAAGTTCGTGCGCACCGTCGCCTCGACCAGCTCGAGCAGCGCGCGCAGGAGCGTGTCCTGGCGGAGGCTCTGCACGGCGTCGAGGCTCGTCGTGAACACCGGCTTCGGGTCCACCGGGATGGGGCCGGACCCGAAGCGGGCCGCGAAGCAGGCGAACAGCGCCGCTGCGGACGCCGGATGCTCGGCCAGGGCCGCCAGCACCGCCGGGCGCGGCCCGAGCCCCGCCTGGACCGCGTAGCCCGCGTAGGTCCGGAGGCAGGCGACCGCGCGCCAGTCGAGTCCGGCCTCCACCACCAGGCGGCCGAGCACGTCGCTGTCGGTGCGACCGGCGCGGACGGCGAGCAGCGCATCGATCAGCCGCGGCCCGACCGCGTCGACGTCCAGTGCCCGGCCACAGCGATCCTGGACCAGGAAGCTCTGGATCGTCAGCGCCGGTCCGTGCCCCGCCAGCGCGATCTCGTCCTGCCCCAGCGCGCGGAGCCCCAGGTGCTCGAGCAGCGGGACGAAGTCGGCCAGCACCAGCGGGGCGCCGGCGAGATACAGGCGGAGGAGCGTGGCGTCGCTGCGGCCGTCGGCAGCCCGGAGCACGATGCGCGGCGTCCCTTCGACGAGCGCCGCCTGGAGCAGCGTCACGTCGCCGAGCGCCTGCTCGGGGCCGACGGCCGCCTTGTACGACTCGGGGAAGGCGCGCGTGTAGCGCGCGGCGAGGGCGCGCCCCTCGCTCGCGCCATACCAGTCGACGAGCGCATCGCCGAGCAGCTCCTCCCAGGTCCGGCAGCGATCCGCGATCGCGTCGCGCAGGTCCTCGACGTCGGGATCGGTGAGCTCGGGCGGCACCGCGAAGGCGAGGTGCAGGCGGGTGTACCCGTCGTCGCCGGCGTGGACGTCCTCCTCGAGCAGCGTGCCGCCGAAGCGCTCGGTGAGGAACGACCGGATGCGCGTCACGACCGCCCCCGAGAAGCGGAGCGTCGGGAGGATCGCGAGGACCGAGAGCCGCCGCCCGCGCCGGCGGACGGTGACCGTGGCGGCGTCGGTCCGCGCCGCGGCCATCGCGGTCCGGATGTCGTCGCGCACGTCTTCCGGCGTGCTGGCGAACAGCTCCCCCTTGGGAAGCGCGTTGAAGATCGCGACGATCTCCTTGTGATCGTGGCTTCCGGGGACGACCTGCTCCGCGGCCAGCACCTGGCGCAGCACGCGACGGAGCAGCGGGACCTCGGCGGCCTCCTCCGCGAGCGCCTTCGACGTGAAGAGCCCGATCAGCCGCCTCATCCCGACCACCCGCCCCTCGGCGTCCAGCTCCGCGACGCCGACGTCGGTCATCGGCGTGCTGCGGTGCACCGGCGCGGGGGCCGTCGTGGTGGTGACGGTCAGGAGGCGCGGGCCCAGGAGGCGCACCCGGACCGCCTCCGGCAGCGACGCGAGCGGCGTCGGCTCGGCGACCGCGGAGCGCGACTCGCGGCGCAGCAGCCCCAGCCCGGTGCCCGCCCGCACGCAGACCGTGCGCTCGGCGTCGGACCCTTCGAGCGCGTACTCGCGATAGCCGAGGAACACGAAGCCGCCGTCGACCAGCCAGCGCAGGAAATCGGCGGCCGCAGTCGCGTCGGCGGAGACCTGCGGGAGGCGGGTCCGGCCGAGGCGCTCGAGCTCGCTCGCGAGCGCGTGGGTGCGCGCCAGCATCGCCGGGAAGTCGTCGGAGACCAGGCGGACGTCCTCCAGGCGGGCGCGGATCTCGTCGGCCAGCTTCGCCAGCGTCTCGGCACCGGTCCTGGGAATCGCCGCATGCACGAACGACTCGCGCGCGGCCTCGCCCGTCGGGACCGCGACCTCCTCCAGGCAACCGGTGGCATCGCGGCGGACCGCCAGGATGGGATGCAGGAGCGCCCGGATCTCGATGCCGGCGGCGCGCAGCGTCTCGCGGATCGTGTCGACGATGAACGGCCGATCCGGCATGCAGGTCTCGATCACGCTGACCTGCGCGTCCCACCCTTCGGTGACGTAGGTCGGCGTGCAGGCCCGCACGCGCAGGTCGGGGCCGGGCGCGCCGAAGAACCGGAACGCCGACAGCACCAGCGCCGCGGCCTCCTCCTCGGCCAGCCCCTCGAGGTAGCCCGCGCCGCGCCGGAGCAGGAGCTGGGTGAACGTCGCGAGCTGCGCCGACTCGGCGCCCTTCGCGTGCCGCGCGAGCAGTGCGCGGAGCCGCTCGCCGATCGCGAGCGGCCGGAGGTCGTCGGAGCGGGCGATCGCCATCAGCGTCCCGCCGCCAGGTCGGTGGTGAGCAGCGCGCCGGGGTGGTAGCCGCGCTTGAGCAGCGCCGCCCGGAGCGCGCCGTCGTCGGGCTCGACCCAGGCCGCGAGGCGCCGGCAGCCGCGCCGTCGCGCGCGCTCCTCGGCGAACGCGATCAGGCCTTCCAGGATCGGCGGGTGCGCCGCGCGCGCGCCGTCGAGGAGCGCCGAGGCGCCGCCCCGCACGAGCGAGCGCGCGTACGCCACCGACACCAGCCCGACGATCGCCCCGCCCGCATCCTCGGCAACGTAGACGTCGGCGCCGAGGTCCGCGAGCAGCCGGCGGAAGACCTTCGGCGGCAGGTCGTCGGTGCCGAGCAGCGTCCGCACCGCACCGAGGTCATGGCGACGGCCACGACGCACGCGGCAGTCGCTGCCGGGGAGGACTCGGGCTGCCATGGTTCGACGGCGTCTTAGCACACTTCCGGCGTCGCGCCTCAACACGCGCCCGGATGCCGGCGGAGCACGCGCCGCCCGCCGCGGCGCGGGTTGCAAATCCCACCTGTGCGGCTAGCGTATCGCCATGCGCGCGCTCGCTCTCACGGTCGAGCGCCTGACCTTCGGCCCCGACGCGCTCGCGCACGCGGGACGTCAGGTGGTGTTCCTGCCCTACGCCGCCCCCGGCGACCAGGTGACCGCCGCGGTCGTCGAGGAGCATCCCGGCTACCTGCGCGCGCGCGTCGAGTCGGTCGACGTCCCCGGCCCGGACCGCGTGCTCCCGGGCTGCGCCGCGTTCCCGATCTGCGGCGGCTGCCAGTGGCAGCACGTCGCGCCGGCGGCGCAGCGCGACGCCAAGGCGGCGATCGTCGCCGAGCAGCTCGCCCGCATCGGGCGGGTGCGCGACGTGATCGTCGCGCCGACGCTCCCCTCCCCCGCGGACTGGCGCTCGCGCACGCGCATCACGCTGGCCGCCGACGGCCGGCGCCTGGGCTTCCACCGTGCCCGGTCCCACACGCTGGTCGAGATCGACGACTGCCCGATCGCCGACGCGGCGTTGATCCACCCGCTGCCCGCCGTCCGGCACTGGGCGACGACCGTCCGCATGGCGCTCGAGCGCGTCACGCTCGCGGTGGCCCCGGGGGGCGTCGCCCTCGCCGCCACCGCCGCCGGCGCGCCCGGCGCCGCCGACGTGGCGGCCACCGAGCAGCTCCTGGCCGGGACGCCGGAGGTGCGGGGCGCCGTGCTCCTGGGCCGCGGGACGCGCGTCGCGGTCGGCGATCCGGGCGTCCGCGTCCCGCTCGAGTCCGGCCTCGATCTCGAGGTTCCGGTCGACGCCTTCACCCAGGTGAACCCGGGCGCCAACGCGCTTCTGGTCGCGACCGTCGCGCGGCTCCTGGGCGACGTCGCCGGCCGGCGCATCCTCGACCTGTACTGCGGCGCCGGAAACTTCGCGCTGCCGCTCGCGCGTCGCGGCGCGGTCGTGCTGGGGATCGAGCGTGCGCCGGAGGCCGTCGCCGCGGGCGCGGCCAACGCCGCGCGGCTCGGACTCGGGACGGCGACCTTCCGGGCCGCGACCGTCGCGCGCGCGCTCGCCGACGTCGCGGCCGGCAGCGTCGACGCCGTCGTCCTCGATCCGCCGCGCGCCGGCGCCGCCGACGTCGTCAACCAGATCGCGGCGCTCGGCGCGCCGCGCATCGTCTACGTCTCCTGCGATCCCGCGACCCTCGCGCGCGACGTCCGGAGCCTCGGCGCGCGCGGCTACCGGCTCGGCACGGTGCAGCCCATCGACCTGTTTCCGCAGACGTATCACGTGGAGACGGTCGCGGAGTTGCGATTGACTTGAAGGGGGGTCCTCCCTATCTTCGACCATCGCGCTGCGCGCGCCCGGAGGTCAGCCCCGTCGATGTCGAAGCAAACTGAGCGTCCCGCCCGGCCGAAG
>Ga0335084_10005135_pt1 | contig 12919 bp, 8 predicted proteins | sample Lox_Sample_44_FD_206721 | JGI IMG/M metagenome (GOLD analysis project Ga0335084, IMG submission 206721) | Soil microbial communities from Loxahatchee National Wildlife Refuge, Florida, United States - Lox_Sample_4.4 | ecosystem: Environmental > Terrestrial > Soil > Wetlands | place: USA: Florida... | reverse complement strand
ACTCTCAGTTCTACTATCTTGATTCCATCATATAGCAGATTGCGCATATAAGCAACAGCGTAATATAGATTGCTGTGGCCGGTAATACGCTGAATCTTAGCTCACAAAGGCGGAAAATGGTTTTTTTATCAAACTTCATCAATATGTTCCATTAATCTCTTCCTTGCACCAAAATGGCGTGCATAAAGTTCCTGTTCCCATGAAAACGGGATCTTGTTAAGACCTGTTTATCAAGGCATCTGTTGAAGGCGCTCCTCTAGCAAGGGAAGCTGTTTTTTCTGCGGTGCATCCGCAACGCTGGCTGAGCTGCGGGACAACAATCTCACCAAACATCTTCGGTGCAGCCAGTGCGGAGCAGACTGGCGTCTCCGGCGTCTCCAGCGTGTGCACTGCGGGAACTAAGAACACAGGACGCTCAGATTCCTTTATGCTGAAGGATAACAGGAAACAGGACGTGTCGAGGTCTGTGACAGCTGCCGTGGGTATATCAAAATAATTATGTCCTTTGGCCCGACACATCCTGAGATGCTGTGGTGGAGGACCTTACGGCACTTCGCCTAGACTATATTGCGCAAAAACACGGATACATCCGCCGAGACGTTAAAGGTTCTGCTTGGAATTTTTCGATTGAGTAGTCAGGCCTAAACCTCTTGATATCAGAGAATATTATGAATATACCAGGCTGGAAGTGCGATTTTGTAAGGGCCATCGCAAGATATGTAGGTGAAAAAGAGATATTACACAAGCTAAGAAGCATTATTCAAGGCAAATTAATGATCATACGACGTTCCAGCCTATAACGTAATTAAACTGCGAAAATCAGCCTCGGACTGCTTGGTTTCATAGTTGCGAAAGAGCATAATAAGGCGCATACTATAATCAAGAAGAGTTAAACGTACAGACGAGAAGAAAATAGTTCTTCTCTCTTTGTTGAGAAAAGAGGTGGGAAATATGAAAAGCCTGTTTCCCATAATGTTTGTATTGACGCTGTTTGTACTTGTGCCAACCATACTTGCTGCGCAGACTGACCAAGTGTCTGCCATTAATCCTCCAGTATCTCAACCTCTTATCAGAGAGGGAACACTTGCAGTAAGATTGGCTGATGCACTGAATGTGGGTAGGCCGGCAAACGAGGCAGAGGCAGAGACCATGCTAGGTGCAGTGGGCATTTCCCCTCGTAATGGCTGGATCGGTGATTACCCGGTGACGCCTGATATTGCGAATGAATTGCAGACTGCAGTGGGTGAAGCAGCAGACGCCGGTAATCTGCTTATGAGTAGAGATGAGGCGGTGAGGACATTCGGAGATGTTATCGCAGAGGACGGGTTCGCTGTGCAGGCAGATACCTCGGGTCAAGATTATAACAGCGCAGTTGCCCCCGCATATCCTGACTCCACCGTTATCACCGATTACTATTACCAAGAAGGGCCCCCTGTGGTTACATACTATGCTCCGCCTCCCTACTACGCATATCTGTATAGCTGGGTTCCTTACCCATTCTGGTGGTGGAATTTCTGGTTCCCAGGGTTCTTTGTGCTGACAGACTTTCACGTACACGGCCATGGACATGGTCACGGCCATGGTTCCCATGGAGAATTTGTGAGCAACCATTTCCGTGATTCCAGGACAGGGATGGTTTCGCGCATTGACCCCGCGCACAGGGTTGGTGGCGGGAGATTTTCAGACAGGGCAGTGAGTGGATGGTCAAGTGCTTCTGGACAGAGAGGGGCACAGCCAATTTTCAACGGTGGCCGGACTGTTTCCACAGGAAGGAGTAACGCGGTAGTTACCTCACCCTCTGGAAGTGGAAGGGCAACCGTGATGCCTTCACGAAAGAGGACAGAAGTCTCTCCTTCCGGCAGAAGTGGTATAGTGTCGGGCAATACAGCGGTAAGAACTTACACGAATGCGCACTACTCCGGTGGGAGCACGTTCAGCCAGAGGTCATTCGGTTCGCCGTCCGTCGGATCGAGATCATTCAGCCAGCCTTCGGGTGGAAGCAGGTCATTCCATTCATCCGGAGGGGGCACAAGTTCCTTCAGCGGAGCAAGCAGAGGCTCATTTGGAAGCACGAGTTCCTTTACCGGAGGCGGCAGGGGTTCGTTTGGAGGAGGGGGCAGAAGGTAACCCTCTCCCCAATTCCCTCAACTTACCGGGATTCAGTCTCATAAGGTCCCACCAATAGCTGCAAGAAATGCCTAAAGAAAAGCAAAAAATGCATAGAAATGCCGTATCGCGCCTGAGATACTTATCCTATAGTCTGGGTGGAAAGGACATTTGTGCAATCGCTGTTCAAAAAAGGCTTTCGCGGAAAGACCATCTAAGATGAATCGTAAACCTTAAGAGTACTGAATCGATGAGTCGCGCAATGGCCAGATTATACACGATCTCAATACGAGCGCAGCTGCTCCTCATGGCTTTTGTCGTGGCCCTTCCTGCAATGGGGATTATCATCTATTCAGGTCTTGAACAGCGAAAAGAAGCGATCAATAATGCCCGTATCGAAACCAAAAAGCTGGCTGACAATATTGTATTTGAACAGCAGAACCTGGTTGCCGCTGCGCAGCAATTAGTAAGTGCCCTGGCTCAGCTGCCCTATGTCAAGAGTCATGATACCTCCAAGGTGAAGGCAATCCTTGCGGATATACTCAGACTGAATCCCCAGTATCTGAATATATTCATCGCTGACCGTTCAGGAATGATGTGGGTCTCAGCTGTGCCTGTGAAATCGAGTTTCTCGATATCTGACAGGAGATACTTCAGGAATGCCCTCTCAAGCGGCCAGTTCTCATCCGGCGAATACATTATAGGCAGGATATTCGGTAAACCTACCATTAGCTTCGGCTACCCGTTCAAGGACCAGGAAGGTGAATTTGACGGTGTCATTGCCGTGAACTTCGACCTGGATTACTGCAGGCAGCTCCTGGAAAGATCGAAACTGCCTGAGGGATCAAGTTATGTGCTCATTGATCACCAAGGAGTGATTTTGAGCAGGGGCATACACCCTGAATCGTATGTGGGAAAGCATGTCGATCAGGAAATATTCAGGGCAATGCAGACAGGGCCTGATGCTGAGAAAGTTGTGAGCCCGGGAATTGACGGCACTGAACGCTTCTCGACCTATCGAGCTCTGCGCCTCAGCACCGAGCGGGCCCCTTATATGTATATCCGGGTGGGCATTCCTGTCAAGAGTGTCGTGTCAAAAGCAAACAGAGCCCTTTTCTATAAGCTGGCGGTGTTTACCCCTTTCCTGCTGACCGCCCTTTTGCTCGGCTGGCTTATAGGCAAACGTTCCATTGTGGACCGTGTCTCGGCATTGCAGGAGGCCTCGCGTCGTCTGGCAGGCGGAGATCTGAATACCAGGGTTTCTGATCTTGTCAAAGGAGGTGAACTGGGGAATCTGGGGCAGGCGTTTGATGAAATGGCCCGGCTGCTTGCGTTGAGGGAACAGCAACAACAGACAGCGGCAAAGGAGAAGAAACTTTTGCTTGAGCAATTGGGCCAATCCCAGAAAATGGAATCAATCGGACGGCTTGCCGGGGGGGTTGCCCATGACCTAAACAACCTCCTTACACCCATCCTTGGATACGCTGATCTCCTCAAGCGGGAGTATTCTCGAAATGCGCGTGCAGTTGAGAGACTTGATCATATCCTCACCGCCTCCGAAAAAGCGAAGAGACTGATAGAACAGTTGTTGAGGTTCAGCCGTAAACAGATTCTCGATATGAAGACCATTGATCTCAATCGGGTGCTCTCATCCTTTTATGATATCCTCAGGAGGACTATTCGGGAGAACATTGATATCCAAATGCATCTTTCGAAGGAACTGTGCGGCATCCGGGCCGACAAGAACCAGCTCGAGCAGATCATTATGAACCTTGCCATAAATGCGCAGGATGCAATCGAGGGCAATGGGAGAATCTCCTTTGAAACCGCTCTGGTAGTGCTTGATGAGGAATATGCCCGTCAGCATGTAGGAGTGAAGCCTGGGAGATATTTTATGTTGGCGGTGAGGGATAATGGATGTGGCATGGACAACGAGACGCTCAGCCAGATATTCGAACCATTTTTCACCACAAAGGGAGTAGGGAAAGGCTCAGGGCTTGGCCTCTCAACTGTCTATGGTCTTGTAAAACAGCATGGAGGCAATATCTGGGTATACAGCGAACCCGGCAAAGGCAGCATATTCAAGATCTATTTCCCCACTGCGGATGGCAGGCCTGCAGATGAGGAAGAAGCAGCCACAGTCCCAGAGCACTGTGTGCGTGCGATGAAGTGCGCGATATTGCTTGTTGAGGACAATGAAATGGTGAGGGGTATGGTGAGAGATGTGCTGAAGAATTACGGATGCGTGGTGATTGAAGCCGGCGGGCCAACACAGGCTTTCAACATGGTGAACGGGAAACATGTGGACCTGCTCATCACAGATGTCGTAATGCCTGACATGAACGGCCCCGAGCTTTATAGCCGGCTGTTAGAATTCTATCCTGAACTGAAGGTGCTTTATATGTCTGGTTATACACAAAACGTCATTGTGCACAATGACGCACTCAGCGAAGGTGTCAACTTTATCCAGAAGCCTTTTGCTGTTCACGACTTTATCAGGAGGGTCGAAGAGATACTGATACCACCTGCGAATCCTCATTAGGTCTGAGCCCCTCAAAATCCGCTTTCTGTAAGAAAAGAGAACATGCGTCTCTTTATTGTTTCCTTATCCATTCTGTGACCTGCACAGAGACACCAGAATTATGAACGAATCATGCCCGCGGTGAGCAACCATCCTTCTATCCTCGCCACTTCGTTAAATGATAGGACTTGAAGTACACTATGCAGCAAAGCCAGGAATTTCTTCAAGTGGTGGGCGCTGATCAGGGTCCCTCTCTGGAACGCTGTCGGGAGGTCCCTTGCATAGTACCTTCAGGATTGCCCAGGCCTTGTTCTTTTATATATTCTTTGCATTGCATTGCCATCATCGCGCTATTTCAATAGAGAATTGAGACCGATGAGGGCTAATGCAATGATTGCGGTTACAATGTTAAGAATGATCACCCGCAGGACTTTTTTCCTGCCGCGCATATAATCTCTAAGTGCCCAGACCGCGATATTAACGGCGAGAGTGATACCCAGGGCAGTGAGGCCGAGCTTCCGCATATCCATGTTGCCCAATAAGAGCGCAATTCCGATGAGAAGGGCCTCAAAGGTGTAGAGCACCTTGAGCCAGTGTTTGAAGATCAGTTGAGGTATGCTTCCGGGCACGGCAACGGTGACGAAGCCCCAGAATAGCTGTCCCAGTCGGGCGATCCACGCGACTGAAGACCGTCTATCGTGCTTGCCCGCGATATTTTCAAGCATGCTTCCGACAACCTGGATTGAACGTGAGATTGTCCCCAGCACGGTTTTGGGATTGGGCTGGCGGTTGACTTCATAGTGCTCCCTGAAAAACCTGAGCAGATCCTTTTCGTTTAGGCAACTTCTGAGAATAGCCTGGAGCCCGGAATTGATCGGTGAACCTACCTCAGCCTCTGCGAGTTTCTGTAGCCTTTCCTCATTGATTTCTCCTTCGCCTGACTGGATGATGGCCTCAACAAGGAGTTTGCAGAGTTCTTCCCGGTCAGACTGCATAAGGTCTTCTGCAATGATCCCTTCATGCGCCTCGGCAATGAGCGTATCCCTGAGGTTCTTATTCTCAAGACCGGGGAGCAGTGCACAAATAATGCGCTCAGCGCCGTCAAAGCGGCCCCAAAGGATGTCATTGACCCGCCAGGCCTTATCGAGAAAAGCGCCGAAGTGGCCGAGAGAGATCCCGGCGAGCTTCTTCCTGCCTGTTCCTTTGCTTTCCTTCTTTTCATCGATAATGCTCGTCGCGTCTTCGGGAGAGATACGGATGACCTCGACCGTATCTGCTTCGCCCATGTCCTGGCAATGGAGGATCGGGAAGATGATCATATCGTAATCTTCGTAATACTGATAATAATGCCAGAGTGAGGCCTTTGCGTGCTCCTCGGGCGTCGAGACAGAGACAGGGGGGGTGAGTGTTTGCGTGCAGATTCGGGAGCATTCCCTTGTGGCTTTGCTTATCTCAGCACTAAGGATTTTCAAAAAGCCGGCGAACGCATCCTTTCTTTCCTCAATGAGCCGCTTTGCGCGGGCCATCCGCGCTTCTTCATTCTGTCCATCAAGGATGGTATGGAGATCGGCCGGAGAAATTATCTTTTCTCCGAGAAGGTTAAGGAGAGGGTTTCTCTCGCCCTTGGACCAGAGTCTTCGTCTGACCATCCTGAGCACCCTGAAGGCCTTGTTCAATTCAGACTTGACCCTGAGAAGCTCACTCTTAAACCGTTCTGTTTCCTCTGGTCCGAGACTGATCTTGGTTTCGCCGTATGCTATCGCATTCATGCTGCCTCGTTTCAAACAGTACAACGAATCAAGCCTGCTCCTCACGTAGTTGAGACGGCGCATCCGGTATCCAAGATCAAAATTGAAGAGGAACCTGTTCTCAGTGTATTTATCTTCCCTGTTCGATTCGGGGTTGCCTGGCTCGGGATAATAGATTACATAATGGAGGCTCCGCCATGCCCTCACAAGATACCTTATGGCGAAATACTGGTCCGAGTCGGTGTCAAATCCGGAAATGCTCGCGATGAGGTCCGCGATATCGTCAGACACTACTCCCACCTTGAGACGGTGGTAGCCCCCATACCCAATGCCGTTTTGCTGGATCAGCGCTTTCAGATCCTGGGCAGCCCATTCAAGACCTGTTTTGATGCCTTGCCTGGTGGTGGTGCCGGCAAGGCCGTATGTTACGTCATCCTCGATGCCGTTCGTGATGCGGCTCACACGCTCCACCCGTCTGTTCCGCTCCAGGACCTGCTGCAGGTCTTCACGGATCGTCTCATAACGGGGCACTTTCAGCACTGCGGCCATTACATTTTCAATGGCATCGGGCTTTCTGTCGGTCTCGTGCTCTTCTTCGGGATGCTCTGGCGACGGTTCGATATAGATAAGCTTGCGGTCAACAGGAACGTCTGCCTGGCGCTTCATAAGGGCCTCAGTGGCATAGCTGAATGGCTTGTTATTCAGGTATCCGCCGTCGCCGAAAGACCGTTTCCGGAACGGGACCGTCTCTATCCCTTCAGCCTGTAAGTAGTCTCTGAAAAAAATGTTCCAGCGATTACTGTCGGACGGGCAGGAGCCACTCCGGTAACGGGGGAACAGCCTAATGACCTCGTCGATGTCAGTGAGGCTCATTGGCTCGAAGGCAAAGGGAAACGATGAAGTACACCGGGCGGCGAATGCGAGGAAAGGGTTATAGTTCATAGTGAGATCGTTCTGTGGAAAGTCCGAAACCCTCTCTGTCCTGTAGCTGAAACGGTACACGGTCTTGTGTCTGCGTTCGTAGACCACCGCATCAGAGAGGCGAAGAGGCAATGGTATCCCCTGGATATCGGTGGCGGTCACGAAAAGGTCCAGTTCATCAACGTAAGGGGAAACTGCGGGCACGGCTTCTTCCGCATCACTGACAGCGCTGTCCTCCATATCATCGAAGGCTTTGAACAACTTAAGGTACATTCTCCTGCTGTTAAGAAGTGACTGGGGCGGGTCCTGTTGAGGGATACCGAGATTCTTCACGGACTTTTTGTCGTTAAGCAACAGGTCTATGTCCCCCTCAGTAATCCAGAGGTTCCTGAGTTGATCGATCTTCTGGTTGTTTGCGAGTGCCTTTGCGAGAAAAATTGCATTGATGCCGCCGGCTGAGGTGCCTGAAAGTATGTCAATCACAAAACGTGTCTGAATATCAGAAGCGTCGTTGTCGTTAATATCATTCTTTATCTGGCCGTCTCTGCTGATCATCTGCCCAAGTTTTCGGTATACCCTTTCTGTCCTTGACAGGGCTTCATTTGACAGGAACGCCTCAGAAAAAGAGCCATCTTTCGGTGCGGTTGCCCGAACAAGATGATAGAGTTCCTGGGTAATGCCATTCATATAGATGGCGAGCGATACGCCGCCATACATGACCACAGCGAAACGGACCTCCTGGGTGTAGGTGCACTTGGGTGTTGTGGTTACCATGATCCCTCCTGGTGGTTAAAAGAGAAGCCTATTCCAGTGAGAAATGACATTTCCTTATCACGCATGCTCACAGAGCAAGTATGTTCTTCAGTACGATTGCCTGATAGTGATAAGAGTTTATGCCGGCGCCGTTATACCTTCTCACTGCATAAGGCCAGTCACAACCGATGTTCTTTCTGACAGGAACCCCAGAATATGAGGCTTTCTTATAGTACTGGGTTGGGATGAACGTGACCTGTGATCCCTGGTAGACTGGTGTCGACCCTTCTTGTATGTCCATCTGGCCTGCATCTCTCATGCACTGTGTGCAATCCTTCATATAGCGGGAATCCCCTGAAGCGTACCTGCAGGGGCGTAAGGGCCCACTCCCGTATTCAGCAATCCGGTCATCAGAACGTGTCCCTGTGGTAGCTCCGTTCACGAAGCGGTCGAACTTCTCCCTGAGCTCGTTCATTGACTTCCGGGTGTTTTTCCCCACGTCAAGCATGAAATCATTGACCTCATCCTGCCTCGGCGGATGATGAAAAAGAGTGTATTGTCCCACACCATACCCCCTCGACGTGATGATATATTTCTCGGTGGCATTTGTATCAAGCCCTACCGTTATGAATGTGTCCTCATCATCTCCTTTGGGTTCGTGATAATGCCTCAGACCGCTCTCCTGCTGCAGGACTCCCATGAGAAAGGGGATGGGAGCAGTAGTTGACGGCAAATCGCACATGACAGTGATGAGCTTGTTATTTTCTGCTTTGGGATCATCAACCTTGGGAAGTAGCGGTATGTGCGCGTCATCCAGCATGTCGGAAATGCATTCCGCGAGCGTCTGGGTTGCCTCTCCCGTTATCTGCACGATCCTTCCACGATTGTAATCCAGGATACTGACTGATGCGTTTCCATCTTGCCGGGTGCTACTCCCATGATTATGGAGGAGGTCGTACTGAAGAGATTTTACGGCTAACTCTGTCACCTTACCGAAGTCGCCATCTATACCACCCGGGAGGTATCCCAATTGTCTGAGGTCTCTCTGGAGATCCTTGATTTGCGTTATCGAGGCATTGCCTCCCCTTCTGATGATTAATCCCTGCTTGTTATAACTCCGTGTTGGCACGATTTCCTCCTCTCTCATTTCATGATGCCTGTTGCATTATTGTCCTGACGGTGGTCATGGAAACCACCCGGATTCGATCATTCGTCGGTTTCTTCAAAAAACCCGGTACCGTTCCTGATTTCCTCAGCAACCACTTTCTCTGCCTCCGCATAACCCATGTCAACCATTTCCCTCATCTTCACCGGATCGAAACTGAGGGAATCGGGCATTAATTCTTCATGGGGCTGGATAACGGTGACACCCACGATCCTCTTGTCCGAGAATGGGTTGTCTCCCTTCGTAAAGAGCTTTCGTATCTGGGGTTCTGTCAGGCCGAGTTGCTCACGAGCGTTCTTCTTGATGAGATTGACGAACTGAAGGCTTTCGGTATAGAGATTCGCAATCTTTACGTCATTATCAACTATCTCCTCGGTCAGAAGATCGAGTGTTCTCTTGAGGATGTCCATGGAGCTGGAATAGTTCTTGTCTTTCGGCGTCCTCTCCTTTTCGTTCGGGGAAAGGATGATTGATATGACATGGGTGGCACCCTCATCGATTGCCTTGCTGAGAGGAGCGATTTCCTTTACGCCGCCATCGACATATTGATACTTCCCGACCTTCACCGGTGGCATCATGACAGGGACGCTCGCTGATGCCAAGATTTTCTTGAGCAAGACAGTCCTGGAATCGCGGTGCTGGTTTCCATACTCCACCCGACCGGTCTGCAGGTTCACGACTGTTACGAACATCTCAATGGGAGAATTGACAAGCCTCTGGTATCTCTTCTCTTCACCAAAGAATCGTTCGATCATCTGTTCAAGGGGCTCCGTACCATTCAGGGCATCAGACAAAAGGAAGGCAAGGAGGTCAGGCCTGTTTGAAAGCACATCCTGGTCTTCCACGTTCTCATAGATGGTGAGAAGGTCTGCAATATCCTGTGTCGCAACAAGCGGAGAAATCAATGCGCCGGTGCTTGTACCAATAATGAGATCAAAGCTCAGTTCACGATCAACCATGAGGTATTTGACCGCGCCTGCAGCAAAGGCACCCTTTGCCCCTCCCCCGCTTATGACCAGGGCTCGCTTATGTTCCATCTTTGCCTCCTCCCAATTGGTCAATCGCCCGCCTCATTCCGTGGACAACTGCGGCCGCGACTTCCCGCTGGACACCCGGTTCAGTAAAACTGTCCTTTATGCCCTGGTTCTCAGGTTTTTTCAGTTCAAACTGAATGTCAGCTTCGATCATCTCAGGAAGTCTGTTGAGCTGTTCAATGTTCTTCAGCTCGTCGTATATCTCGCTTACGGTCGATTTTGTTTCCAGTGAGGGGATCTTCTTTACGAGGAGCTCTTGTCTTGCTGTATCACCCCGGAGATAGCCCCGGACAGTCGTTGTGACCAGGACTTCAATCTTTTGAGGAAAAGTCGCAAGAGGTTCGAGAGCTGGTGTATGTTTAGTACACACGCATGAAGAGAGAAGAAAGAGCGTGGGAATGAAGATGAGCCAAAATCCCTTGACACCGCCCAAATAGCCCGTTACAGCAGGATACCTGTCATCTTTCATGCTACCCCCTTTGAAATGGTTCGGAACAGGTCTCTTTCTCTTGCCATCAAAAAGAAAGGCCTGCGGGCATCCATCCCGGGCGCTACGGATACATTGCCTTGATCATCTTGATATCAGTTGCAGACACCTTCGTATTCTCGTTCGTGGGCCCGAGGCCGTCCGAGAACAAAGACGCATCGAATGCATAGAGCATGATCGACTTGGGGTCGTACTTTGTAGCCGAAATGCCCTTGGGAGAATATTTGTCCAGTACGTTGCTCCGGATATCGTCAGGCGACCAGTAGTTCGGCGGCCCCTGGAAGTACTTCATGACAGCCTGGACGTTCCACTTGCGGGTGAACTTCGGGGATTCATGCTCATGGATGCAACCGAGCGCGTGGCCGAATTCGTGCGTCACGACGCGGTGGTATTCCACATCATCAGTGTTGTCGCGCAGCCAGCCGTAGTTCATGGTGGGCTGGTGCAGGGGGAAGTACTGCTGGTTCAGAGCGTCCCGGCCCACGGCTGACCAGGACCCGGAGTCGGCATAGAACGATATGCGGATATCTGCCGGACCCGAAGGAACGAACTTGAACCTGATGTCGCAGAGCTTCTCCCACTCATGGGCGACGGCTTCGGTCTTCTTCCTCATCTTGGGGCTGCCGTCAAGGAACCTGCACTTCAGCGTGGTCCCGGGCTGCCATCTCTTCGAGTTGATCACTGCCATGCGGGCAACGTGCGCCATTTCTCCGGCGTCCAACGGCTTTCGCGTGGCTGCAGCCATCTCTTCGCGCAGCACTCTCCGTACCGAGCGCTCGGGGTCCAGGTCGTCGGGAATGATCCTCTCAAAACAGATTCTTACCGGCTCATGCAAGCTTGAGTGAACGGCTGAAGAAATTTTCTTTTTCATGTCTGCCTCCTTGTTCTGATATGGGGCATATACTTAAGATCACATCCTTGTTCGGGATGCGAATGTCTATCCCATTCTCCTCTATTTGCAACCAAGTTTCTACGCATTTCTTGCTTTTTTTTAGGCATATTTTGCAAAAGGAATTGACCTTTTTTAGCGCAATAATTAATAATCAGCCGGTTGAAAGGAGAATAGTAATGTGTTACTTTTGATAAAAGTTTTGTGGAGAGAAAATGCTGGTGTGATTAGAGGCATTTTCCGAGATGCCGGGTGAGAGAAATATCAGTGGAGATGATGTCAGAAGACCGAGACCCTAGGTCTTGGAATGGGAACTCGTCTGATCTTTTCTGTATCTGCTGGGTGATATTCCGTACGCTTCCCTGAACACCTTCTCAAAATGTGAAACACCATTGTAGCCCACCGAAATGGCTATATCCGTGACGCTCAAATTCATATTCTTTGTAAGCAGTTCAGCTGCCTTATTCACTCTAATGCTATTCAGATACGATTTGAAACCTTTCCCAAAGTGTGCGTTAAAAACCCTGCTGAATTTGTACCTCTCCATATGCGCCTTTTCGGCGAGACTGTCCCGATTGAGGTCTTCATCATAGTGGTCGTCTATAAATGCTGCTATGCAATCCATGACGAACACCTCATGGGTTTCTACGCTTTCTGGTCTGTCTTCCCTCTTTTTCCCTTCGATGATCTCGGACAACTTCCCCATTAGGTATACGAAACTTAATGGCTTCTTTATGAAGTCTGTCACCCCTAACCTGAGGGCCTTTATGACGAGATTGTCAGTGCTATACGCAGTCATCAAGATAGCAGGGATCTCTGGTTTTACTTCCCGAATGGCCTTCAGCACATCAAAGCCATCTGCGTCAGGCAGGTTATAGTCAATGAGAGCGAGGTGTATGGGTTTTCCAATTTGCTTTATTGCTTCTGAATATGTCGATGCCTCTAAAACGTTGTACTCCCGCTCAAGGGCACCTCTTATCAAGTCCCTAACCACACTGTCATCTTCCACTAATAGAATGGCTTTCTTCTCCATAGCTTCCACCTACCGAAGAAATGACATTATGAAATTGGAGGAATTTTCTAATTATCATGGAAGTCATAAACGATTTCTACTCATTTCTTGCTTTTTTTTAGGCATATTTTGCAGGGGAAATTGACGTGTTTTTTCTCACAATAATTATTAATCAAACAGTTGAAACAAACATATAATGTGCTACTTTTGATAAAAGCTTTGCGCAAGGATAATGGTGGTGCGATTGCAGGCATTTTCGCGCATTGCCGGGTGAAAGAAATAT
>Ga0335084_10005133_pt1 | contig 12920 bp, 12 predicted proteins | sample Lox_Sample_44_FD_206721 | JGI IMG/M metagenome (GOLD analysis project Ga0335084, IMG submission 206721) | Soil microbial communities from Loxahatchee National Wildlife Refuge, Florida, United States - Lox_Sample_4.4 | ecosystem: Environmental > Terrestrial > Soil > Wetlands | place: USA... | reverse complement strand
CACTGAGTCTGAGTCAGGCGGCGTGGCTGGCGCGCGATCCCGTCAATAGCGCGTAGAGCGCGTCGGGCTTGTCGGCCCCGCGCAGCTTCTCGCAGGTGGCACGGTCGCGCAGCAGGCGCGACACCCGGGCCAGCGCCTTCAGGTGATCGGCCCCGGCGCCCTCGGGCGCCAGCAGCAGGAAGATCAGATCGACCGGCTGGTCGTCGACCGCATCGAAATCCACAGGCGTCTCCAGCCGCGCAAACAGGCCGTGCAGCCGGTGCAGCTCGGCCAGCTTGCCGTGCGGAATGGCGATGCCGTCGCCGACACCGGTGGTGCCGAGCCGCTCGCGCTCCAGCAACACGTCGAAGATCGTGCGCTCGGGCAGGCCCGTCATCTCGGCTGCGCGCTTGGAGAGCTCCTGCAGCACCTGCTTCTTGCTCGACACCCGCAGGCGGGCGATCACGCTTTCCGGCGTGATCAGGTCTTCGATCTCCATCCCCATCTCTTGCCCTGCCACTCTCGCTCAGGCGGAAGGATTGGCGCGCGGATCCACCCATCCGATGGTCCCGTCCGACCGGCGGTAGACCATGTTCAGCTCGCCATGGGTGCGGTTCCGGAACATCATGGCCGTCCCGTTGGCGAGATCGAGGCGCATGACCGCCTCGCCGACCGACAGCGTCGGTATCTCGACCGACTCGACGATCGTCACGGGCGCTCCGTTCTTGTCCTCTGCCGGCGCTTCGTCGACATCCATGTCGCCGGTAAGAATGTACTGCGCGCCGACCTCCGTCGCGGGCGGCTCGGCGCGGTGGTGGTCGCGCAGGCGGCGCTTGTGGCGCCGCAGGCGCTTGGAGAGGTGCTCGGCCGCCGAATCGAACGCCACATACGGGGTCTCCGCATCGGCCTGGCTCTGCATGTTGATGCCGCGACCGATGTGAACGCCGATATGTGCCCGGTAGAGATGGGCTTCGCGCGACAGCACGACAGTGGCCTCGATCGGATTGCCGAAATACTTGCCGAAAACGCCTTCGAGGCTCGTCGCGACGTGGGACTTCAAAGCGTCGCCGACGTCGAGATGCTTGCCTTTTACCGTGAGTTGCATTGGCTGACTGGTCCGGATGGCCGCATGGGAGAGCAAATCACCGGATGGCTATCAACAAAGCCAAATCGTCCGCTCCCGGTCGAGGGCGCGGGAACATATGGAGCGCCTTGGAGCAAGTCAAGCGCCTCCTCATCCCCCTGTTCCTTACATCTATGTGGTTTCAACGCAAGTGCAATGCCCGTGCCCTCCGGCGCTGGGAGGACGACGGTATTCGCAAGGATTCCCGGTATTTAGCGACTGTCCGTCGGGCGATCTCGATGCCCTCGGTGCGGAGGATCTCGGCGATCCGGTCGTCGGAGAGCGTGGCGCCCGCGGGCTCCGCCTCGATCAGTGTCTTGATGCGCGTCCGCACCGCCTCGGCGGAGTGGCCGACGCCGCCATCCGCATCGGCCAACGCGCTGCCGAAGAAGTAGCGCAGCTCGAACAACCCGCGCGGCGTCGCCATGTACTTGTTCGTCGTCACGCGACTGACCGTGCTCTCGTGCATCTCGATCGAGTCGGCGACCTCGCGCCGGGTCAGCGGCCGCAGATGCTGGACGCCATGGCGGAAGAACCCATCCTGCTGGCGTATGATCTCCGTCGCGACCTTCAGGATCGTCGTCGCGCGCTGCTGGAGCGCACGCACCAGCCAGTTGGCGGCCGTCACCCGGTCATTGATGTATTCCCGGGCGGCCTTGTCGGTGGCGGAGCGCCGGACCTTGGCGACATAGCTCTCGTTGAGCAGGACACGCGGCAGGGCATCCGGGTTCAGTTCGACCAGCCATCCACCGTCGGACGCGCGCCGCATCAGGATGTCAGGCACCACCGGAACCATCGGTGTTGTCGAGAACGACTCGGCCGGCTTCGGGTTCAGGGCACGGATCTCGGACACCATTTCGGCCAGGTCGGCGGCGTCGACGCCGCACAGGCGCATCAGCCGCTCGCGTTCCCCTTGCGCCAGAAGATCGAGATGCTCCAGCAGTTTCTGCATCGCGGGATCGAGCCGGTCGCGATCCTTGAGCTGCAGGGCCAGGCATTCGGCGAGGTTGCGGGCAAAGATGCCGGGCGGATCGAGCTGCTGTAGACGCAGCAACGTTGCCTCCACCTTTGCCGGCGCGCAGCCCAGGCGTTCCGCGATCGGCGCGAGTTCACCGTTCCAGTAGCCCGCCTCGTCGATCTGCTCGATCATCGCCAACCCGATCAACCGCTCCATGGAGTCCGTCAGGTCGACATTGATCTGTTCGGTCAGGTGTTCGCGCAAGCTGATGACGCGGCTGAGGGTCTGCTCGACGGCGGAGGCACCATCGATATCGTCGGCGTCGACGCTGGCGCGTGATCCGACACTCAGGACCGATGGCGGAGTCGGCGCGTCCGCCGCATCGTTGGTCCAAAGATTGTCATAGTCGACGTCGAGCGGAGACTCCGGCGCGTCCGGCATCATCGCGGCCGCCACGAACTCGCTCGCGTCCAGCGGATCGCTGGGCGGGCTGACCGGCGGCGGAGATTCCTCATTCGTCGGGGAACCTTGCTCGGCGGCGCCGTCGGCGCTCGGGTCGTCGCGCTCCAACAACGGATTCTGCTCGAGCTCGTGCTCGACATAGGCAGCCAGTTCCTGGCTTGAAAGCTCCAGCAGCTTGATCGCCTGTTGGAGCTGAGGCGTCATCACCAGCGTCTGGGTCTGCCGCAGATCCATGCGCTGGCGCACCGCCATGGTGGCCGCCCTCCCTACAGGCTGAACCGTTCGCCCAGGTAGACCCGCCGCACGGTCTCGTCGTCCACGATCTCCGACGGACGGCCCTCGCGCAGGACCTTCCCTTCATAAAGGATATAGGCGCGGTCGACGATATCTAAAGTGTCGCGGACGTTGTGATCGGTGACGAGCACACCGATGCCACGGTCCTTGAGGTGACTGACGAGCGACCGGATGTCGCCGACCGTGATGGGATCGATGCCCGCGAACGGCTCGTCAAGCAGGATGAAGTTGGGGCGCGAGGCGATCGCCCGCGCGATCTCGACGCGCCGCCGCTCGCCGCCCGACAGCGCCACCGCCGGGGTATCCCGCAGATGGCCGATCGAGAACTCCGACAGCAATTCGTCGATCCGCGCCTCGCGGCGGTCGCGCGAAGGCTCGATGATCTCGAGCACGGCGCGAAGATTCTCCGCGACTGTCAGGCCGCGGAACACCGAGGCTTCCTGCGGCAGATAGCCAATGCCGAGCCGGGCCCGGCGATACATCGGCAGGTCCGTGACGTCGACGCCGTCGAGCACGATCGCACCGTCGTCGGCCTTGATCAGGCCGGTGATGATGTAGAAGCAGGTGGTCTTGCCGGCGCCGTTGGGGCCGAGGAGGCCGACCACCTCGCCGCGCCGCACCGAAACGGAGACGCCCCGCAGCACCGGGCGCTTACGGAACTGCTTCATCAGGTTGTTGGCGACGAGACCCGGCGCCAGAGGCGCGATCTTGGCGCTCGGTTCGCCCAGTTCCGGCCGCGTCACGCGCAGGCTCGGCTTGTCCTTCGGCAATGCGGATGCGGCCATGATCACTGCGACTGCGACGGTTGCGAAGAGGGCATGATCAGGCTCTTCACCTTGCCCGTTCCACTGGGATTGCCGAGCAGGCGACTGACGCCGGTCTTCACGTTGACCTCGGCGTATTCACCGTTGAACTGGTTGCCGGCGTTCGTGACTTTGACGTTGCCCGACAGGGTCATGATCTCGGCGTTGAGGTCATAGTCGCCCTTGTTGCTGGTCGCATAAGTGTCCGGCGTCTTCACTTCGACATGCCCGTCAGCTTCCATTCGCACCAGGTTCAGCTTGCCGTCGGCCTGCCGCTGAAAGTGTCCGGTCATCGTGTCCGCGCGCACGCGGCGGTCGGTCTGCACGACCGTCGCGTTGCCGCGTGCGATCGCGATTTGCGGCCCATCCTGATATTCGAGGCTATCATCCGCGGTCAACCTCTCCTTGCCGGTATCGACGCCGACGTTGCCGCCCGTGACCTTCAGGATGCGGGTGTCCAGATTGTAGATGGCGTGCTCGCCCGTGACGGTGCGGCCCGGCTGCTGCAGGCGCACGTGACCTTCGGCTTCGATCTGCCAGATCTCGGAGCCGCCGGCGGGCTTGTCGCGATAGTGAGCGGTGAGCGTATCGGCGTTGACGGTAAGATCGCCGCGCTTCGCCGTGGCATTGCCACGCGCGATGTATTGCTTCTCGTTGCGCCGCCACTCGATTCCCGATTCAGCCTCGATCTCGATCGGCGCGTTCGATTGGCCGCCGCCCATGACGCCGCTGGTGTCCCCCTGGGCGGCCCAGGCCTTGCTGCGCGCGCCGCCCGCCATCAAGGCGGCGGCCGACCCGGCCAGAAGGGTCAAGACGGCGCGGCGCGTCCGGGCTTCGGTCGACGCGCTCATGGCGTCACCGACTCCTGGTGCGGCTGCAGGATCGCCCGCGCATGCCCGCGGAAGACAACGCGAGCGCCGCCATCGAGAATGTCGAAACCTTGAGCGTGAATCTCCCCCTGAGGGCCGCGGCCGTCCACGGGCGCGTCGCCCGCGGCGGTGCGCTCGCCGAGGTCGATGCGGGCGCGCGTCGTATGGAACTCGTAGTCCTGGTCCTGCGTGAGCGTGACTTTTCCGGCGAGTTCCAGGATCTGGGTGTCGCGCTGCAGGCCGGCGGTGTCCGATTGGACCGTAACCTTCGCGCCGCTGGTCAGAACGATATCCGCCTTCGGTTGCTGCAGGTCCACGTGGTTGTCGTCGTCCGCCGACTGGACGGCCCGCACGGCCGTGATGTTGAAGCTCCGGTTCTGCGCGTCGACGCCGGCGAAGCGGGCATTTTCCATCGTGACCGCGTCGATCTCCTGCGGCGCCGGCTGCGTGTCGCTGATGTGGATACGCTCGATGATCGGATTGATGCGCGACCAAGCGAAGATCAGGCCGGCGAAAGCGAGGGCGACGATCGGGAGCGCGATGCGCGCGAAGCGGGCCAATCGCCCGTGCCTGCTGCGCTGCGGCTGCCGAGGCAGGGGCGGCTCGGTGAGGAGTGGGCGCTCGACCGGCCGGCGCATGGTGACCGGACTGCTCATGCCACACCGGCGCGCAAGCAGTCATGCATGTGGATGATCCCGATCGGCCGTTCGTTCTCGACGACGAACAAGGCGGTAAACGGGCGCTCGCTCATGTTCATCATGGCGAGCGCTTCTTGCGCGAGCGCCTGCGGGCGGATCGTCTTGGGCTTTCGAGTCATCACGTCGGCGGCCGTCTGGGAATTGTCCGACCAGTGGCGGCGCAGGTCGCCGTCGGTGACGATGCCGATGAGCCTGCCTGCGTCGTCGAGGATGCCCGCGCAGCCGAACCCCTTCGCGGTCATCGCAAAGACGGTCTCCTTGATCGAGGTCGTCGGCGGCACCAAGGGAACGCTGTCACCGCCATGCATGATGTCCGCAACCTTCAGCAGCCTACGCCCGAGCAGTCCGCCGGGATGCAGGACCTGGAAGTCGGAGCTCGAGAAGCCGCGGCGCTCCAGCAAGGCGATGGCGATGGCGTCGCCCAGCGCGAGAGTCATCGTCGTGGAGGTGGTCGGCGCCAGGCCGAGCGGGCAGGCCTCGTCCGCCTGGGGCAGCAACAGGGTGACGTCGGCCGCCTCGGCGAGCGGGCTGCCGGCCCCGGCTGTAATGGCGACGAGGGGAATACGGAACCGGCGCGTATGGCCGATGATGGCGGCCAATTCCGGCGTGCCGCCGGAATTGGAGAGCGCCAGCACGGCATCGCCGTCGGCAATCATGCCGAGATCGCCATGGCTGGCCTCGGCAGGATGGACGAACAGCGCCGGCGAACCAGTGGAGGCCAGTGTCGCCGCGATCTTGCGCCCGATATGGCTGTTCTTGCCCATGCCGGTGACCACGATGCGGCCGGTGCGCTGGGCCAGTATCTCGATGGCGCGCGCGAAGCTGTCGCCGAGGCCGAGCGCCAGGGCGCGGATGCCGTCGGCCTCGACCCGCAGCACGCGGCTGGCCACCGCCAGGTCGTCATGCGACTTGGCCTTGCTGCCGCGCTTGGAAGCGCCAGACTTGACGACTGCCGTCACAGCATCTGCTCCCTGTCTTCCTTCACGCATGACCGGACTTTGGCCTGCGCTCGTCCCGCCGACCGGCGCTGGTGGTGCGGCGGGCCCGACTCGCGGTCGGCCGCTCCGGCTCTTGCCACAAGGTAGGCATCCAGGCGGCGGACCGTCAATCCGACCGACGGCCACCACGCCATTAGTACTACAGGGTCAGTGGGCGAAGATATCGACTTCCGCCCAGCCGGCCAGATCGAGTTCCGCCCGCGTGGGCAGGAAGTCGAAGCAGGCCTGCGCGAGCGATGTCCGGCCCTCGCGGACCAGCATCTCGTCGAGCTTGGCCTTGAGGGCATGAAGATGAACGACGTCGGTGGCGGCATAGCGGAGCTGCTCCTGGCTCAGGTCGGGCGCCCCCCAGTCGGACGTCTGCTGTTCTTTTTTGAGTTCGATGCCGAGCAAGTCCTTGCACAGATCCTTGAGCCCGTGCCGGTCGGTGAAGGTGCGGACCAGGCGCGAGGCCGTCTTGGTGCAATAGATCGGCCGCGCCATGACGCCGAGCGCATGCTTCAACGCGGCGATGTCGAAGCGCGCGAAGTGAAACAGCTTCAGGACGCGCGGATCGGTCAGCAGGCGCTTCAGGTTCGGCGCCGGCACCAGCGCGCCCGCAGGCTGCAGCGGAATGCGGACCAGATGGCTGTCGCCGTCGCCGGCCGACAGCTGCACCAGGCACAGGCGGTCGCGATAGGGGTTGAGGCCCATGGTCTCCGTGTCGATCGCCACGCTCGCCCCGAGGTCGAGGCCGTCGGGGAGGTCACCTTGGTGAAGCCGGATATTCATCGACGACATGGCGGCCGCGGCTTCCCTTCGAAGGAACGACGCGTCGGCCGTGCGTCGGGCCATGGTGCCCAGGAGAAGACTCGAACTTCCACGACCTTTCGGCCACAGGTACCTGAAACCTGCGCGTCTGCCAATTCCGCCACCTGGGCAACAGAGGGCGCGATTGTGGTTAGTTGTCGGTCAAAGTCAACCGGGTTTTCGCTGTTGCGAACAAGGGATTGCGGGCTATATGTGCGGCCGCACGGCGCCCGGCTCGCGCCGGCTCCCTAGAAATGCCGGCTCCCTAGAAATGAGGTCGATCATGGCAGCGCGCTCCGTCACCGTCTTCGGCGGGTCCGGCTTCATCGGTCGGTACCTGGTGCAACGCTTGGCGCGCCGCGGCTGGATCGTGCGGGTGGCGGTGCGGCGTCCGGACCGCGCGCTGTTCCTGAAGCCGATGGGGGCGGTCGGGCAGATCACGCCGGTTGCCGCCAGCCTGCGTCACGAGGGATCGGTTGCGGCCGCGGTGGCCGGCGCCGACGCGGTCGTCAATCTGGTGGGCATTCTGCATGGGCGCGGCGCCAGCAGCTTCACGGCCATCCACGTCGAGGGCGCGGCGCGGGTGGCGCGCGCCGCCCGTGCGGCCGGCGCGCAGACCTTCGTGCAAATGTCCGCCCTCGGCGCCGATCCCGATTCGCCCGCGGAATATGGGCGCACGAAGGCCGCCGGGGAGCGGGCGGTGCGGGAGGTCTTTCCGGCGGCCAGCATCGTGCGGCCCAGCATCGTGTTCGGGCCGGAGGACGATTTCTTCAACCGCTTCGCCACCATGGCGCGCTTCGGGCCGGCGCTGCCGCTGATCGGCGGGGGCCGGACGCTGTTCCAGCCGGTCTATGTCGGCGACGTCGCGGACGCCCTGCTGCGCCTGGTCGAGGATCCCGCGACCGCCGGCAAGACCTACGAGCTCGGCGGCCCGCGCGCCTACAGCTTCCGCGCCCTGCTCGAGCTGATGCTGCAGGAGATCGGGCGCCGCCGGCTGCTGCTGCCCCTGCCGTTCGGCCTGGCCAGCCTGATGGCGTTCTTCCTCGAGTTGCCGTCGAACCTGATCCCGGCGTTGCCGATGCCGCCGCTGACGCAGGACCAGGTGCAGATGCTGCGGCGGGACAATGTGGTCAGCGCCGGGGCCCTGACCCTGGCCGATCTGGGGCTGCGGCCGACCGCCCTGGAGGTGGTCATCCCTAGCTATCTGGCGCGCTACCGGCGGGGCGGGCGCTTCGTGGCGCCGGTCAACAGCTAGGAGTCCGGAGACTCACCGATTCTGCAAAACGACCCTATGGATCAAAAAATCTGCGTTGTTTTGCAGTGAGTTGACCTCGACCAATTTCGGTTCGTTTCGGCACTCCGCGGGCCTTTGCAGGCCGCAGGGAGCGGCCGATCGCCGGTTTTTTCGCCAGAAAGTAATAGTACCATTATGGTACTATCTGTGGCAGCGAAGTGACTTGAGACCGGTAGCAGGAAGTCAAGGCGCTTACTTTTATTAAGCAACATGTCAGCTTTTCTGTCTTATCAACGGGATTCCGCTCGCGGAGTGGCCGAAAACCGCGTATAGGGTAGGGAACAAGGTCGGCGTCGGCCGGGCGTCCGCCCGACCCGGCGGCGAAAAGCGGCCGGGAGACTGGGAGAGCGCGGATGCCGCCTCGGATGCTGAAGTTCGTCACCGTCGGCAAGGTCATGCCCGACAAGCGGGCGGCCGAGACGCGGCGCGCCGACTTCCAGGAGATCTTCCGTGAGTACAAGCCCGACCACGCCGCCGAACAGGCCGGTCGCTGCTCGCAATGCGGCGTGCCCTTCTGCCAGGTCCACTGCCCCGTCCACAACAACATCCCGGACTGGCTGAAGCTGACGGCCGAGGGCCGGCTTGAGGAAGCCTACGAGGCCTCGGCTGCCACCAACAACTTCCCGGAGATCTGCGGCCGCATCTGCCCGCAGGACCGGCTGTGCGAAGGCAACTGCGTGATCGAGCAGGCCGGCCACGGCACGGTCACCATCGGCTCGATCGAGAAGTACATCACGGACACCGCCTGGGAGCAGGGCTGGGTGAAGCCGGTGAAGCCGCGGCGCGAGCTCGCGAGCTCGGTCGGCATCATCGGCGCCGGCCCGGGCGGGCTGGCGGCGGCCGAGCAGCTGCGCCGCAGGGGCCACCAGGTGCACGTCTACGACCGCTATGACCGGGTCGGCGGCCTGCTGATCTACGGCATCCCCAACTTCAAGCTGGAGAAGCCGGTGGTGGAGCGGCGCGCCCGGCTGCTGGCCGACGCCGGCATCCAATTCCATCTCAACTGCGAGGTCGGGCGCGATGTCGGCTTCGCGGAGCTGCGCCAGCGGCACGACGCGGTGCTCGTCGCCTGCGGCGTCTATCGCGCGCGCGACATTCAGGCGCCCGGCGTGGGGCTCGGCAATATCGTCCCGGCGCTCGACTACCTCACCACCAGCAACCGCCATGGACTCGGCGACGCCATGCCGGCCTTCGCGGACGGCTCGCTCGATGCCGCGGGCAAGCATGTGGTGGTGATCGGCGGCGGCGACACGGCCATGGACTGCGTGCGCACGGCCGTGCGGCAGGGCGCCAAGTCGGTCAAATGCCTCTACCGCCGCGACCGCGCCAACATGCCGGGCTCGCAGCGCGAGGTGGCCCATGCCGAGGAGGAGGGCGTCGAGTTCGTCTGGCTGGCGGCGCCCGAGGCGTTCCTCGGCGACCGCGCGGTGACGGGCGTGCGCGCCCAGCGCATCCATCTGGGCGTGCCCGACTCCACGGGCCGGCAGACGCCGCGGGCGATCGACGGTTCGCATTTCACGGTCGAGGCCGACCTCGTGCTGAAGGCGCTCGGCTTCGATCCCGACGACATCGCGGCGCAGTTCGCGGTGCCCGATCTCGGGCTCACCAAGTGGGGCACGCTGAAGATCGATCACCGCACCAAGATGACCAATCTCGACGGCGTGTTCGCCGCCGGCGACATCGTGCGCGGCGCCTCGCTGGTGGTGTGGGCGATCCGCGACGGCCGCGACGCGGCCGATTCCATCGACCGGTACATTGCTGCCCGCGCGCTGCGCGCGGCGGCCGCGGAGTGAGGGAGCATGTATCGGGTCTGTCACGAAGTACGCCCCACCCCAACCCTCCCCCTCAAGGGGGAAGGGAAGTTCCTTCTATTCCCTCCCCCCTTGAGGGGGAGGGTTGGGTGGGGGGTCGCGGCCGCCGTGATCGTCGCCGTGATGATGCTCGCCGCGCCGGCCGGCGCGCAGAGCAAGGCCGACCCGGTTGCGCTCGCCAAGGCGAAGGAGCTGCTGCAGGTCTCGAATCTCGCCTCCATGCGCGACCAGATGGTGGCGCTGGTACAGGCGCAGATCAGCAACCTCGTGCTGGCGGCCAACCCCGGGCAGGAGGACAAGATCGATCAGGCGATGGACGACGTGATCCAGCCGGCGCTCAAGCGGCGCATACCCGAATATCTCGACCTCGCGGCCGGCATCTATGCCGACCATTTCACGCGCGCCGAACTGGAGCAGTTGGTCTCGTTCTACAAGAGCCCGGTGGGCCAGAAGCTGATGCGCGAGCAGGGCGATCTGATTCCGGTGATGACCAAGATGAGCAGGGAGTGGGTCAACCGTGTCGGCAACGAGGTGCTCAAGGGCGCCGCCGACGACTTCGCCAAGCGCGGCTTGAAGGCGCCGGGAGCGTGAGGCGATGATGCGTAGCATCTGGTTCGTGAGTGTACTGCTGGCTTGTGCGATCGGACTCGTCACGGTGGGTGCCGCGCACGCGCAGGAGAGCGATGCGGCGGTGGCCAAGGCGAAGGAGCTGTTGGCGGCGGCGCAGCAGGACAAGATGGCTGACCAGGTGATTACGCTGATGGAGAAGCCGCTCAGCCAGTTGATCGAGAGCACCAATCCCGGGCGCAGCAAGGAGGTCGAGGCGCTGCTGCACGACCAGTTCCTGCCGGCGATGCGCGACCATCTGCCGGAGTTCATGGATCTTGCCGCCCATGTCTATGCCCAGCACTTCTCGGTCGACGAGCTGGACCAGTTGCTCGCGTTCTACCAGAGCCCGGTCGGGAAGAAGCTGGTGGCGGAGCAGCCAGCGATGCTGAACGAGATGACCGGAATCGCGCAGGCCTGGGGCCGCAATGTCGCGGGCGAGGTGCTGCACAAGATGGCGCCGGAGTTCCAGAAACGCGGCCTGAGCATGCCGAATATCTGAAGTCGCCCCTAGATTTCGACGATGGGACCTGATCATGCGTGACGATTTCATCTCCAGTTGGCAACGCAATGCAGCGCATCTCGCCGAGCACGGGCTGTACGATCCCGCGGAGGAGCATGACGCCTGCGGCGTCGGGCTGATCGCGGCGATCGACGGGAAGCCGCGGCGGCAGGTGGTGGAGGCCGGCATTGCGGCGCTGAAGTCGGTGTGGCACCGCGGGGCGGTGGATGCCGACGGGAAGACCGGCGACGGGGCGGGCATCCATGTCCAGATCCCGCAGGAGTTCTTCAAGGAATATTTTCGCAAGCAGGGGCAGAAGACGGGCGGCGGCGGACTCGGCGTCGGCATGGTGTTCCTGCCGCGCACCGATCTCGGGGCGCAGGAGCGCTGCCGGGTCATCGTCGAGCGCGAGATACTCGCCTACGGCTATACGATCCATGGCTGGCGTCAGGTGCCCGTCAACGTCGAGGTGATCGGCGAGAAGGCCAACGCGACGCGGCCCGAGATCGAGCAGATCATGATCGCCAACAGCGTCGGCACGACCGAGGAGCAGTTCGAGGTCGATCTCTACGTCATCCGCCGGCGCATCGAGAAGGTGGCGATGGAGGAGTCGATCAAGGAGCTCTACATCTGCTCCATGTCCTGCCGGTCCGTGATCTACAAGGGCATGTTCCTGGCCGAGCAGCTCACCGCCTTCTATCCGGACCTGCTGGACGAACGCTTCGTCTCGAACTTCGCGGTCTGGCACCAGCGCTACTCGACCAACACCTTCCCGACCTGGCACCTGGCGCAGCCCTTCCGCGTCATCGCGCACAACGGCGAGATCAATACGCTGAAGGGCAACATCAACTGGATGAAGGCGCACGAGACGCGCATGGCCACGGCGGTCTATGGCGACTACATGGCCGACATCAAGCCGGTGATCCAGCCGGGCGGCTCGGATTCGGCGATGCTCGACAACGTGTTCGAATCCATGGTCGGGGTGGGACGCACCCTGCCGATGGTGAAGGCGCTGCTGATCCCGGATTCCTGGGCCGAGCGCGAGACCATGCCGAAGGCCCATCGCGACCTCTACAGCTATTGCAACTCCGTGATGGAGCCGTGGGACGGGCCGGCGGCGATCTGCGCCTTCGGCGGCAACTGGGCGGTCGCCGGCATGGACCGCAACGGCCTCAGGCCCTTGCGCTATGCGATCACCAACGACGGGCTGCTGGTGGCCGGCTCGGAGACCGGCATGGTACGCCTGCCGGAGCAGGAGATCGCGGAGAAGGGGCGCGTGGGGCCGGGGCAGATGATCGCCGTCGACCTCGCGGAGGGCCGCTTCTATCACCACCAGGAGATCATGGACAAGCTGGCGGCCGAGGCCGATTTCGGCGCCTGGGTGAAGGGCATCACGGTCATCGACACGCTGATCCGCTCCAAGCCCGGCAAGCCCGCGACGTTCGAGAAGGACGAGCTGCGGCGGCGGCAGGTGGCGGTCGGACTCACGCAGGAAGATCTGGAGCTGATCCTCCATCCGATGGTGGAGGATGCCAAGGAAGCCGTCGGCTCCATGGGTGACGACACGCCGATCGCCGTGCTGTCGGACGAGTATCGCGGGCTGCACCACTATTTCCGGCAGAACTTCAGCCAGGTCACGAACCCGCCGATCGACAGCCTGCGCGAGGCGCGCGTGATGACCCTGAAGACCCGGCTCGGCAATCTCGGCAACATCCTCGACCAGGACGAGAGCCA
>Ga0335084_10005132_pt1 | contig 12921 bp, 13 predicted proteins | sample Lox_Sample_44_FD_206721 | JGI IMG/M metagenome (GOLD analysis project Ga0335084, IMG submission 206721) | Soil microbial communities from Loxahatchee National Wildlife Refuge, Florida, United States - Lox_Sample_4.4 | ecosystem: Environmental > Terrestrial > Soil > Wetlands | place: USA... | reverse complement strand
CACGCTGCGATCACGGGAGGAGCCCTCGCGGGAGATGACTGGAAGTGTCGCCCGGTCAGGTGGGGCTGAACGAGACCCGACTCGGTCCCTCGCACATGAGACGGGGCCGGTACGACGGGCGAGGGGTCAGGGCAGAAGTGCAAGAAGACAAAGAAACCGAGCGGATCGAAGCGTTTCGCGATGGAGTCTTCGGCATCGCGATGACGCTTCTCGTGCTCGAGATCAAAGTGCCGAGCCATGAGGCGGTCGCGGCGAAGGGGCTGGTGTACTCTCTCGCCGCGCTCTGGCCCAGTTATCTGGCGTTCGGTACCAGCTTCGCGACCCGTGTTTGCGGATCTATGCGGAGGAGCTGGACGCCGCGCGCCGCATACTGGACCTTCGACTTCACCGACTGCTCGTCGCGTTGCTCGGGTCACGAGCATCGAGGTGGATAGGGTTGAGCAAGGGCGGTGCAATCTCGCCGCGCGTGATTAGCTCCTACCCTCTTACTGAGACCAGCTCGCGGGGTTGCGGTCCCAGCGGTGCGCGCGGAGCTTTTGGTGGAGATCGGCAGGGACCGGCCCGGCGGCGCCCGAATTGGTTTGACTAGTCCACGATACCTGCGTATAAGGATCCATGCAGGAGTCTTTGAGCCAGTCAGTTGGTCCTCTTGCCCACGTCCGCGGTCTTAACCGATCTGGTCACTTTTCTTCCAGCCCTTGTATCCCCGGGCGCAAGCTCCATTGCAACACCGCAAAGGAAGATCCAGATGAGTGTAGGTACGGTCAAGTGGTTCAACGAGGCGAAAGGCTTCGGTTTCATCACCCCCGATGGGGGTGGCAAGGACCTCTTCGCACATTTCTCGGCGATACAGGGCAACGGATTCAAGACCCTCAAAGAAGCGCAGCGCGTCACCTTCGACGTGACCACCGGGCCGAAAGGCGGGCAGGCGGTCAACATCCGCCCGGAGTAAGTCCGAAACGCGTTGGAGAAGAAGCCCGGACGGCCGGGCTTTTCTCCCTCGTGAAGCCGCGGCCCAGTGCGCATCGGAGCCCGCTCAGTCACGCTGGAGATGACCTCGACAGGAACGACTATGCATACGGGCACGGTAAGATGGTTCAGTTATTCGAAAGGCTGCGGATTCATCGTCCCGGACGATGGAAGTGGGGACGTGTTTGCGCATGTCTCCGCATTCGGGGACGCCAACCTGCGCTCTCTTCCTTGGAACCAACGGGTGAGTTTCCGCGTGAGTGCAGGTCCGAAAGGCGCAGTGGCGAGGGATATCCGCTTGCTGGCGTGACCTGAGACAGTAGGCTTCGGGTAGCCGGCCAGCACCGTGATGGCGAAGACGATGACCGTTCACGATGAGCAGTGCGTGACCAGGGGCGCGATGCTGCAAGGGATGCTTATCCCATGATCATCTTTTCGCAGAAGGAAGGACGCGGGAAGCAGGGAACTTCGTTCAAACGGCAGCACGACACGTGGCTCCGGGCATACACCGTGGCACACAGCGTGCGGGAGCGATTCCCGACGCTTCAGCAACTCGTCGTCGAACTCACTTTCATCGATCCGCGGAGCATCGGAAGGTACTCGCCGCGGCTGCACACTTTTTCCGCTTCAGCGAAGGCCTTCTTCGCGATTGCCTGCCCTCGAACGCTGTGCCTGGGCGGTGGCTTCGACCTCGATTCCATCATCCTCACGATGCTCGGCGCCGAGGCGACGACGTCGGCCGGTGTCCTGCAATGCCATGGTTGGATTGAGCCGACACGCAACGAGAACACGCGGTGTCTCCTGCAGATGCACTATCGGCTGCAGGCCCGCTACGACGCACCGGAGGCGTGCGCTCTTCAAACCGGCGCACGCGCGCCTGGAGCCTGAGCTCCCGAAGCCGGGTTGAGGGGGGGTCTGCCTGGGTGTGCGAAGAACGCCCGGCGTCAGCCGATTCCGTCAGGAACCAAGGCAAAGCCTCGACAAAGTCCGGATCTATCGCTGCAATCTTCCCCTTCTCGCCATCGTCGGGCGGGTACTTGACAAACCGGGGGGCGTCCATCTATGCCGAATATGATGCTCCCGCCTCGCTCCCGACGGATCTCCAGGATGAGCGAGACGGTCGACCGGCTCAACTCGCTCGGCCGGTTCGGCGTCCGGAAGGCGCGTGCGCTGTGCGGGCAAGCTCATGTCCCGAAACGCGACCGAGGGACCCGCAAAGACTTAGGAAGATCCTAGAATGTGCCACCGCGCCTCAGCTACTTAGACTGGGGCCGGAAGCCAGGCTTGGGAAATCGGTACAGACCGATCGCGAACCGCTAGCGGGCAGTCAGGAGCAAGGTATGCAGGGACCTCTGCGCCTCTTGGTCGTGGAGGATTCCAAATCCGATGTAGAGCTGTTGTTGCACGCCGTGCGCGGCGCCGGCCACGAGGTCGCCTATCGGGTGGTGGACACTGCGCTCGCGATGCGCGCTGCATTGGAAGGCCAGGATTGGGATGTCATCACCTCTGACCACGCTATGCCGAGCTTCAGCGCGCCGGAGGCGCTGGAGCTCGCCAAGCAATTGCGCCCGGAGTCGCCGTTCATCATCGTGTCCGGCGAAATGGATCTCGATCTTGCCGTCTCGCTCATGAAGGCAGGCGCAGAAGACTACGTCAGGAAGGCGGAGTTGCCCCGCCTAGTGCCGGCGATAGAACGCGCGTTGCGTGAGGTGACGGTGCGCCGGGAACGCCAACGCGCGGAGGCGGCCCTGGAAGCGTCGGAAACTCGCTACCGGCGCCTGTTTGAAACGGCCCAGGATGGGATCTTGATTCTCGATGCAGAGAAGGGACAGATCGCCGCCGTCAATCCGTTCCTCATCGCGTTGTTGGGTTATTCTGAAGCGGAGCTCGTGGGGAAGAAGCTGTGGGAAATCGGTGCCTTCAAGGATGTTGAACCAGCGAAGTTGGCGTTCGCGCAATTACAGAGAGAGGGCTATATCCGGTACGAGGACCTGCCGCTGGAAACAAGCGATGGACGGCACATTGCGGCCGAGTTCATCAGCAATGTGTACCTCGTTGATCACCAGAAAGTGATCCAATGCAACATCCGTGACATCACCGCGCACAAGCAGGCCGAAGCGGAACTGCGCAAGCTCAATGCCGATCTGGAGCAGCGCGTGCACGAACGCACGGTCCAACTGGAAGCTCTCAACCAGGAGTTGGAGACCTTCAATTACTCCGTGTCGCATGACCTGCGTGCGCCCTTGCGCCACATCGATGGCTTCGTCGAAGCCTTGCGGGAGTGCTACGCCGACAAGCTCGATGCCGCGGGGCTGCACCTGATCCAGAACATCCGCGTCGCTACCCAACGCATGAACGCTCTGATCGAGGCCCTTCTGGCGTTGGCTCGTTGCTCGCGAGACGAACTGCACCGGCAACCCGTGGACCTCAGTGCGCTTGCCCACCAGGTCTCCGCCGAGCTGCAGCTAAGCGACGGCACTCGCCGGGTCCAATTCGTCATCGCTGAAGGCGTCACGGCGATCGGCGATGATCGGATGCTGCGCATCGTGCTGGAGAACCTGCTGAGCAATGCGTGGAAGTTCTCGGCACAGCGTGCCGCCGCCCGCATTGAATTCGGCGTCGCGCCGCAGGCCGACGGCGGCACGTCCTATTTTGTGCGCGATAACGGCGCCGGGTTTGACATGGCCTATACGGACAGGCTGTTTGGTGCGTTTCAGCGCCTGCACAGCGGCGAGGAGTTCCCGGGCACCGGCATCGGCCTGGCTACCGTGCAACGGATCGTCCACCGGCACGGCGGACGGGTGTGGGCGCAAGGCGCGGTGGGCGAGGGTGCCAGTTTTTACTTCACGCTTTAATGCGGGGATTCAGTGAGCGCCGTCTCGCGCGACTCTGACTGAGCATCTGAGCTCTGTTCGGCGACTCGGCCCCGCGCGCGCAGCGTTTCCTGTCGGTGCATGAACGAGTGTCGAACGACTTCCGTCCTTGTCAGCATCTGCTGCGTGCTTGTCACTATCGGGAGATCGTGCAAGGGCGCTTCGAAGACTGGCGATCGATAACGGGTGCTGCGGGAATTACGACGCCGCTGCAATAGGCAGGGCGAAACGCCTTGGACCTGGCACCCCATCACTTGCGCACGAATCGCTCAAATTGACGGCGCCCTTGCCGGTGTGCTCCTTGACCGCGGCGATCTTCTCTTTCAGCCGCGCTACCCGGGCGCGCGGGACCGAGGCAGGTTCGCGATCGGCGCGGTCGAGCTCGGTCAGGTTGCGGGCAATGCTCTGCTCTAGCTGCTCCACCCGTGCCTTCAGCTTGTGTGGGGTGAAGTTCTGATCCCGGTTGTTGACCGCCTTGAACTTGCTCCCATCGATGGCGACCACGGCCTCGGAGAACAGACCCGCTCGGCGGCCCAATCCGACGAATCGCCGGCAGGCCTTGCGAATCGCCTTGCCGTTGTCCTTGCGGAAGCCGGTAATGGTCTTGAGGTCCGGCATCAATCGCCCAGTGAGCCAGACAAGCTCCACGTTGCGCTGCGCCTCGCGGTCTAAGCGTCGCGGGATGGTACGCGGGCCGGCCGGGGTCAGCGGGCTGCGCGCCATTAAATCCTAGGCCCTTCAGATCCAGCGCCTCAACGAAGGCATCGACGGCTCGGACTGGATCGTCCTCGGTGATCCCGTCCTCGAGCTGCCCGGGAAACAGCGCGCTTTGCGATCGGTCTTGCCCTTCGATGAATCGGCTCATCAGAAGCCCCATCAATGCGCTATGCCATATGACTACTAGGGACGCAGCTAGCTTTCACACGGCCTCGACGCGAAGAGGACATTCACGTCCCGGTAACGCAGCCTTACGATCGCTGCTCAAAGGTGTTGTGATAGAAAAAGCGAATCATCTCGCGCGTGGCATCCGGACCCTTCGGATCCACGTGCGAGCCGCGCGGGCTCCCGCCAAACCACGCGTGACCGCCTCCATGCACAAGCCAGTGTTCCAGAACTACGCGTCCCGTGGAATCGCGGTGAACCGTGCGGGTGTACGCGTGACCGCCAGGCACTTGGCCACGCTCTGTCGAGGCATCGGCGTTCGATGCGCCGCGTTGCTCCACCGATTGCGAGACCACCTGCTCGCTGTTTCGAGGATGCACGGTCTTATCCCGATCGCCATGAAACACGATAGTCGGGACTACGGGTCGTAGAGGCGTTGAGTCCGTATCGCGGCCAGCCATCGACGCCGGTATTCCGCGCATGGCGGCGAACGCGGACGGAAGATCGTGTGCGCTTCCGCAGGCGAGACCCGAGTGGATGCCGACGGCCGCGTAGAGCTCAGGGTAGAGCGTGCTCATGACAGCGGCCATCGCGCCGCCGGCTGACAATCCAGCCACAAAGACCTTACCCGGGTCGATACGGTAGCGATTCATGACCTCGTGCGTCATGCCGGCGAGGATTGCCGGTTCGCCTTGGTCTCGACGCTGGTCACTGCGCTTAAACCAGTTCCAGCACCGCGAATGGTTGGCGGTATGGGTCTGCTCGGGATACAGAACAAGGCACTGCCGCTCCTCGGCGAGCGCGTTCATGCGGGTCCCGTTTGCAAAGTCGTCGGGCGTCTGCGCACAACCGTGCAACATCACAACAAGGGGCAACGGTTGCCCCGCGTAGCTTGTGGGGATGTAGAGCTTGTAGGGGCGTGTGCCGGCTTGGTTGGAATAGGACCCCATGACGAACTGTCCCGCTTGCCCGTCCACGACCGTAGTTCGGGGACGCGACACGGCTGTTACGGAATCGCGGTCACGGCAGCCACGCACAAAACTGCTGAGTCCGGAGCGCTGGGATATGTCATCGCCCGTCGCCCTTTGAAGGGGAATCGGATCACGGTTCGAGGGCTCCGTGATCTCTGAAAACTCGACGTCGATAACTTCGCCACTGGCGCGGCCCTCGAGGTCCGAGGCGTGGCGGTCAGCACCTTCGGCCCATGGGGAGCTTTGCCGAAGGATGCGTTGAATGAGAGCTGTAGCTTCAAGAAGACGTCCCGCACGCGTGAGCTGAGTTGCCTCGATGAGGCCGATGGGTATTCCCTTGTTCAAAGCCATGCTGTTCCCTCGCGAGAGTAGATAGGCGGCTAGCGGATACGGTCGGCCAAGGCAGCCTTCACTTTGGGACTGGCGCGCAGAGCGCCGAGGACCACGATGGAGGCGATGGTTTGCGCGGCGAGTTGCGCCGGCACGTCATCGTCGATCGTCGCCAGGCCAAGTACCTGAATGTGCAGCTGCTCTCCGGCCGCCCGCAGGTTCTCGAGATCCTGGCGGGTGTAACGCTGCAAACCAAGCACCAGCGAGCGTCGCGCTACGGTCTGCTTCAGGACATCCCCGTGCGTGCCAAGCTGACCGCGGATTGCCGTTCGAATGAAGTCCGTGCGATTGGAATAGAACCCTTCCCGCACCAGCAAGTCGATCTGTCCAAGGTCGACGTACCCGATATTGATCGTGATTTTTTCCAGGTCGGGTTCTTTACGCCGCGGCTCGACTAATCGTAGCTTGGCCATCTGTGTACCATCCACATACCATCCAATTGGATGGTATCACAAACACCGGACGGGTTGGGGTTCGGAGCTAAGAGAAGAGACCCTGCACGACTCGCACCTCTCCCTAGCCCAGGGACGTGCACCGCCTGCCCCCAATCGAATGCTCGACGACCTCAAGCGACGAGATCTCCAGACGCTACCAGTCGCGGGCTGCAGCGACGGCGGCGGTGGCGCATAGGAAATCTGAACGCTGCTTTACCTCGCAGAACACTCTAGCCGCGGCGCCGGCGGGCGCTCATGCGCGTGAGTTGGAGCTGAAAACCTGCGGTGTTGCTTAGGTTTGCTCCGCCGATTCATGAGCCAAGCTAGGCCAACCCCGGTGAAATTGAGCGCGGGCACGTGCTCAGGACGCGCCGGCCCGCCGGCTGAGCTGTTGAGCCGCTTTGCGCTGCAGGAGTCAAGCCGCTTGGAACAGCGGCAAGGGCCGCGCCGGGGTGCGGGGCGGGGCGCGGGCGGGCAAGCCCAGGTGGGTGAGGATCTTGACGATCACCCGGGGATCAACGATGGCGGCGATGATCTTCAAGCGCGCGCCGCAGCGCGGGCAGTGCTCGATGTCGATATCGAATACGCGTTCAAGCCAAGCGCGCCCAACTCATCCGCGCGGGCACCTCAGGGTGCGCTTCCTGAAGGTGATGATCGCAAGCCGCATGGGCGTTGACGGTCGCGCTTGGCACGATCTGGGGCCTTCATTTGGCGTGCGCTGCCAGCACAGCATGGAAACGAATCAGACCCGCGGAAGACGACCGCTCTTGACGAGTCGGGTCCGCGGGCGCTTGTAGGCGATGAGCAGCTGTTGACCGGGGGCGGCGTGCGACCGATTTGCGACCTAGCGAGTAGCCGGAAGCGAAGATTGGGGCGTGGGGCAACGCACAGTTCGTGAGAGAGCCTGTGGCTGCGCCATGCTGCGATCGCGCCGCTGTGGCCCGAGCATTGCAAGGGTGAAGACGCCCGGGAAAATGGGCAGACTACGTAAGTAATCGTCCACGAGTAGCGAACATGGGAATTGCTGAACGAATCTATGAAATCGTCAAGGAGCTTCCCGAGGCCACAGCGGCCGAAGTGCTGACTTTCGCTGAGATCAGGCGCAACAGACTGGCCGCAAACGTCGCAGAGGCAGCGCGTCGCGCAGCTGCACTCGCTCTTCTCGAGAAGCACGCCGGCAGATTCAAGAGCAAGAAATTCGATCGAGCCGATCTCTACGACCGTGCGTGCCTTCGCTGATACGATAGCGCCGTTTACGCACAGTCCGACGACGGCGGGAAATCAAAACGAGCACGGGCAATCATCGAGGATTCGCCTGTCATCAGCACACAGGTTGTCAGCGAAGTCATAGCGGCACTCACCGGTAAGTACGGTTTCTCCAGGCCGGACGCCTATGAGGTCGCCGACGGCTTGATGGATCTTTGCGAGGTTGTCTCCGTAGATCAGGAAACCATTCGTGAGGCGGTGAGGCTTGCGCTCCGGTATCAGCTCTCTCAGTGGGACGCGCTCATCGGCGGTGCAGCGCTCCAGGCCGGTTGTGACCTCCTCTACTCGGAGGATCTTCAGCACGAGCAGGTGTTCGACGGGCGAGTGATGGTGAAGAACCCCTTCTGAGCGACCGACCAAATCTCGCGGCTGTGGTGTAACCACAGCGCTCGACCGCCTGAGTCTCGACCCGCAGGTCATCAACGACACGCTCGGCTCGTTGCTCAACTACCAGGACGACATCGCCCGCGTGCGTGGGAGCGAGGCGGCGCGGCCGCTGGATGAGGTGCGGGCGGAGCTGGCGAGCCAGTAGAGCCGAAGCGCAGGCGCACAGTGCTCGACGCCTAGCTCGCACACTCAACGCGAGCTCTCAGTGGGCTCGCGCAGCGTCCGATACAGCGCCTCGCTCTCGACCGAGGGCTCGATGCCCAATACGACGGACAAGACTTGCCGCATCCGCCGATATGCACCGAGCGCCTCGGCCCGCCGCTGGCGCGCCAGGTGACAGCGGATGAGTCCCTGATAGAAGCTCTCCGCGATCTCGTCCGCCTCGATGCCTCGTGTATACCACTTGATCGCAGTGTCGAAATCGGAGGATCGCTCGCGGTCCTTGGCTTCCTCGGCCAGATGCTGAAGGAACTTGGCGCGCAGGCGCTCTCGGGCGGGAATCGCCCACCGCGCGTCCGGTTCCTCATGCAGGAAGGGGCCGCGATACAGCTCAAGCGCGTCTGCGCGGGGTGCCGCATCGGCCTTCGCGTCTATCATTCGCACGAACGCACGCACGTCGGTCCAACAACGCTGCGAATCGAGCCCCACTTTGCCATCGCGCTGGCGCACGACATCGGGATGGCCGAGCAGGTCCCTTAGCCTGCGGACGGCGACGCTCAGCGCGCGGTGCCCGGCATCGGCTTCGAGCTCCGGCCAGATCGCGTCGGCCAGGCGCTGTTCGGGAACATTCTGCTCACCGAATGCAACGATGGCTTTCAGCAGGCGCAGCAGCGTGCGCGGTGCCTTGCGGGAGAGCCGCAACGGCTCGTCGTCGCGCAGCACGGCGAAGCGCCCCAGCGTGTAGATCTTCAGCGGCCATGGCCAAGCCCCGGTCTCATGCAGCGGCTGCCACGCATGCTCCCGGATCTGTGTCTTCACGTAGTCGGCCTCGATATCCGCAGCCAACGCTTCGGAACACAAACGCGGCATCCAGCCGGGCAACCAGGCGAGCATGTGACCGAACTGGTGTTGCCGGGCCCTGCCAAACAGATCACGCAGGCGCTCCTCGAACAGCGCTCGGTTGCCATGAGCTAGCGCCACCCACGCCTCGATCGCGTCCAAGCAGGGGAGCCAGAAGCCGCAGTAATACCTCTCGCAGCGCTGCCTGCAATCGGCTGCGAGCTCGCTGGCAGCCTGGAGGTCGCCCTCCTGGACCAGGCCCCAAGCAATGGGCAGGCGGTACATGATGGGGTGCATGTACGAACCGATGCGGTCGAAGATGTCGATTGCAACCCGCCCGTGCCGGATCGCCGCTTTCGCGTCGCCGTTGAACAGCGCGAACCAGCTGCGCATGCCGGACACGCTGCCGGTGTCGTACAGCGCCGCAGGGTTCGCGACCCGCTCCATCTCACGCAGCCTGGATTCGGCTGCCTCGACATGGCCTTCGGTCGCTTCCAGGTAGAAACCCGCGATCGCGGCAAAGCGCGTCACCAGAGGCAACCCCTCCTTCGCGCCGATCTCTTCCACCCGGCGCACGGCACGGGAGCCAATCCTGTAGTCCCCCGACACACAGCAATACCAAGCCAGGATGAACGAGCACAGCGCACGGTTGAGTGCACTCGCCTCTGGATTCTCTAGCAATGGGTCGAGGATCGGCAGCAGTCGCCGGCCGGCCTCGGGCGAGATGTTGTGCGCGTAGAGCAGGATTTGATAGCAGCCTCGTAGCCGCGCATTGGCGCTGGCGTTCGCGCCAAGCAGTTCGGAGATGCGGGATACGCATCGGTTCACCGAAGCGTCGGCACCGCGAATGATCTGCACTGCGATCGCCACAGCGGCAAGCGCGCTCAACTGTTCGTCCGGGCTAGCGAGCGCCTCGCCGTCGATCAGCTCCTCCAGAATCGGCAGCCACCTCTCGAGTGGGCGGAAGTTGACGTACTCGAGCAGGTAACTGTCGGCCATCGCGGCGGCGACCAGAAGTTGGACCCGCCGGTCCTGACGCTCTGCGGCCAGGGGATACGCCTGCTCGAGCGGTTGGCGCGCCCCTTTCGGGTCGACGGGGCTCAGCGCCAGGCCGCGCCAATACAGCAGCCACGGGTCCGTTGCAACGCGCTCGGCCGGAAGAGCGGTGAGCCATTCCAAGACGGTCTCGCGCCGGCCTTGACCGATGAGCCTGCCCGAGGCGTCTCGCACCAGTGTCGCCGCGCGCTCGTAGTCGCGCGCTGCGATCAGCAGCTTCACCGCGTCTTCGATCGAGTGCTCCGCCTGCAAGGCCTCTGCCGAACGCTGCACTACCTGCGCATGCTCCTCGGGCGTGAGCAGTTGGGCCGCCTGGCTCTGCAGGAACTCACGAAACAGAGCGTGGAACTCGTAGGCCGGGACCGACCCCACGCGGCGGTCGGTGAACAGATGACGGCGATAGAGGTAGTCCAATAGGCGTGCAGACCCCGCGTCGCCGGTGACGTGCTCGGCCGCACCGAGTGTGATTCTCGGCAGATAGGCGAGTCGCACGAGAATCGAGCGCGTCTGTTCGCTCGCTTGCGCGAAGATCTGGGTCGCGAAGTAGTCGAATATGCCCTGCTGCGAGTCCGAATCGTCGACCTGGTCCAGCGTGCGCTGACTGCGCGCGCGTTCGAGCAGCAAGCGCAAGCCCGCGGCCCATCCCGAGCAGCGCCGGTGCAATGCTTCGATTACAGCGTGGTCGACGGCTTCCTGGCTGACGACGATATCGCGTGTTTCTTCGTACGTGAGCTTGAGCTGTTCCCAGCCGATCGTCGCCAATGCGCAGTTCGCGCGCAACCGCGCGAGGCAGCGAGGCGCATCGCTGCGGCTCAGCAACTGGACGGTGACGCCTGGAGGCACTTCTTCGAACGCCTTAGAAAGCGCCTCGAGCAGCGGCGATTCCTCACCCAACTCGTGGAGGTTGTCGAGAGTCAGCGTCGCTCCGTTGGCCAAGCGCGAGAGCAGTTCCCGAAAGAAGCGTCGCGCGAAACCGGTCAGATCGGGGAGATATTCCGGGGTGAAGAGCGGCAGCGCCGGCGGCCTTTGCGCTCGGCGGCGGGTGAGCGACGAGGCCCCCAGTCCGAGATAGTAGAAGAACGTCGCCGGATCGCAGTCGCCGCTGTCGATCTGGTACCAGATTCCGGAGATCTTGCGGGCGTCCAGATAGCTCGCCATCAAGGTCGTCTTGCCCGCGCCCGGGGGGCCTGAAACGAACGTGAGCGGCTGGCGCCGCGCTTCGTCGAGCGCAGCGAACAGGCGGCCGCGCATCACCGCGTCATAGGGACGCGGCCGCGTGAGCTTCGCCAGCGTGGCCACCGGCGCCGTCATGGCGGCCGCGCACTTCGACCGCGCACGCCCGCCAAGGCGCGCAGGGTCAGTGCTGGATGGGGGCGCCCGTCAGCGCACCTTCTGCCAGACATCGACGAACGCACCCGGTGCGGTGGCCGTGAGCCGCTCGGCATCGAACACCGCCGTCGGCAGATCGAAGGGGAACTTGAACTGCACGCTCTTGCCGGTCAGCTGAACAGGCACCGTCGCGGTCTTCGATTCCAGCCCATATACCGGTCCGGCGCTTTCCGGGGGACGGTCGTACATGTTGTACAGCAGCGTCTCGGTGTACTCGGAGGAAGTCAGCTTGTAGGTCGAGACCAACGAGTACGAGCGCGGCGTTCCATCGGCATCGGTCCACATCACGTTGAGGTTACGATGCTGCCGGCTGTAGGACATCAATCCATTGATGGTGGGCGGCCTCTGGAGCGTGCCGTCAGGCAGCGTGCGTGAGACCAGCAGGTACGTTCCCTCTATGTTCGGGCCGTCCGCAGATGCCAACGGCACCGACAGCGGAACGGCTGCCACGGCTAGGGATACCGCCACCCAGGCGCGAAAGATCGAACACTTGTTCATAGTCTGCCCTCCTTGGATTGTGGTGAGTCGACCCCATTGACGTCCTCGCTCCGGCTCAGTCAGTTGAGCAGGTAGCGCTTGAACCAATCTACCGCCGGCAGTACGAATGCTTCATGCTTGGGGCCTTCGTACGCGTCGAAATGTCTGCCGGGCACGATGACCAGCTGCTTGGGCTGCAGCGCGCGCTCGTAGGCGGCCAGAGCCTGGTCGGTGGGCGTGATGATGTCCTCATTCGCCACGATCATCAGCAGTGGCGTCGGCGAGATCCTCTGAATCTGCGCGCCCGGGCTGAGCTCCAGCGACCTCTCCAGGGTCTCCACGGTCACGCGGTTCTCCCAACGTGGTGCCAACTGCGCCGCGCGCGTGAACCATTCCAGCGCTTCCTTCTGCGGCAGCGAGGAAGGTCCTTCTGCGGCCACCACGGGAATATAGTTGATCTTGCCGGTCGTGTAGCGCTCCTTCCGGTCCTGCGCGAACCACGCGAACATCCCATCCCATTGTGTCCCGGTGACATTCCGGCGAACCAGGTCCCAGCTGTCCAGCCCGGGTACCTGCGCGACCACGGCCTTCACGCGCCGGTCGAAGGCCGCGATCTGCAGGACATGCGCGCCGCTGTAGGAAGTCCCCCAGATGCCGATCCGGCTCGGATCCACTTGCGGCTGCAGCGACACCCACGTGATGGCGTTCCGGTAGTCCTCCTCCTGGTCAGCGGGGAAAAATTGTCCGCGCGGCTCGCCTTCGCTGGCGCCGAGGAAGCGGTAGTCGAATGCCAAGACCACGAAGCCGGCGCGAGCGAATCGCCTGGCG
>Ga0335084_10005130_pt1 | contig 12922 bp, 11 predicted proteins | sample Lox_Sample_44_FD_206721 | JGI IMG/M metagenome (GOLD analysis project Ga0335084, IMG submission 206721) | Soil microbial communities from Loxahatchee National Wildlife Refuge, Florida, United States - Lox_Sample_4.4 | ecosystem: Environmental > Terrestrial > Soil > Wetlands | place: USA... | reverse complement strand
TGTGGTTGGAGCCCGCCTCGGCGATGACGTAGCAGGGCTCGCCGGGGCCGATCCACCGCTCGCCGACCCTGATCCTCATCGTGCGCTCTCCACGAGTGCCGTCGCGACGTCGAGCAGTCGATCCGAAGCCTTGCCGTCATCGGCACCGATGAATTTTTCGAGATATTGCGCACGCGCAGCCGGCTCCACGGGGAAGTCCGCGAGCCGGCGCATCGGCAACTCGCGGACGATGTCTGGAATTCGCATCGGATATGTCACGCCGGGGAAATTGAAGCTGCTCCCCGCCGTTTCCGAGAGGAACCACTCCTGCCAGATCGAAGCAAAGCCAAGGTCGTTCCCGTCCGCGGTGATGCACACCGACGGAACACCTGCATACGCCGCCTCGTAGGCGACGGTGCTGAAGAAATGAAAACACAGTGAAGCAATACTCATGAGCTCCAGGAGCTTCGAGGGATAGTCGGATGCGGCCGCATGGTCGCGGACGATGCGGTCTGCCGCTCTACGCAGATAGCCCGGCACCGGATCCTTGGCGCGCTGCTTGACAATGAGCACGGCACCATTGGCATCGCAGAACGCGCGTACCGCGTCGACCACCGAGCGGTCATCCCAGCGATTCTCGACGTGACAGGCATAGCGCCGGCCGGCCGGGAGACGGACGGCCAGACGCTGATGGAGACGGCTCGCGCCATAGATGTGCCTGACCCAGAACGTTCGGGGATTGCTGTTGAACGGGAATGGGCAATACAGCACGACGGGGCGGCCGCCCTCGATCCCGAGCCGTCGGCGCAGCGCACGGCCATCGGCGTGCTGCAATTGATCCATTTGCGGGAACCCGACGACGGTGCCGCGCTTCAGCATCGTCCTTTCGATGGCGCGGTCGTCGACCTGCACGGGTGAACGTCCCCGATTGGCCATCAGGATCCGCAAGGAGTCGGCGGCGCGAGCCCGCCAGTATTCGGTGTGGACACCGACGGCATCGAACGGCGTGTTGCCGGACTCGTCGATGAATTCCCAGATATTGAGCGTGTACTGCAGCCCCAGCCATCGCGTGTGTCCGTCGGGAGCCGCCCCCCGTGGACGCCGGAGCGCGATGACCACATCGGGACGAAACGCCGACAGGAGTTCAGCGAAGGCCCGGCCCCGTCCATACTCGCGAATCGTCGGATCGCCACATCGAAACACGGGAGGCACGGGGGTCCGGCCCCACGCGCCAAAGCGCCGTTTGATCTTCTGATCGCCGTCCTGCCAACACTCGACCTTCCATCCGCGCGCGAGAGCCCGGTCAATGACAGGGCCGAGGAGGCGGTAGTGATTCGGCGCTCCGATGCTGAACGCCAGCTTCATCGCGCCGCTCCCACCGGCCGCGCGCGGCGGGCCGCGATCAGCCCCACGAGCTCGCCGGCCACGCGCGCGGCGCCGCCGCCGTCGATGGCGCGGCGGCCGGCCGCGCTCACGCGCTCGCGGAGCGCGCGATCGCCGGTTGTGCGCGCGACCGCCGGCGCCAGCGTGGCGAGATCGGAGACGACCACGAGGCCGGCGGCGCCGAGATGCTCGAGGTTGGGGCGCTGGTTGTCGGCGAGGCAGACGGCGACGGCCGGGGTGCCGGTGGCCAGGCACTCGTACAGCGTCATGCCGCCGCCGGTCACCGCGAGATCGGCGGCGACGAGGAGCGGGCGCAGGCCCGGCACGGCGCCGTGGCGCGTCACGCCGGGCGCCGGCGCCGCGCTCGCCGCCACGAGGCCGCCGAGCACGTCGAGACGCGCCTGGGGCAGGGCCGTGCGCACGGCCGTCACCGCGGCGGCGGTCTCGGAGGCCGGCGTGGAGCCACCGAGGGTCACCAGCACGCGCTCGACGCGCTCGGCCGTCGTGCGCACGGGCGCCTCGGCGAACGCGCGGTCGAGCAGCGTGTAGCGCGGGCCGAGCAGGCGCAGCGCCTCGCGCGGTACGCGATAGTCGAGCCGCTCGGCGTGCCAGGCGCCGTTGACGACGGCGTCCACCGGCAGCGGTCGGTCGGCCAGGTCGTCGATCGCCACCACGAGCGCGGCGCCGCGCAGGGCCGCGAACAGGCGCTCGTCGGCGTGATAGGAATCCACGACGAACGCCTCCACGCCGCGCCCGGCGACGGCCTCGAGCACCCGGCGCGGCGCCCCCCACCAGTCGAGCGGCGTCGGCGCCAGCTGCGGCGCCACCGCGGCGAGGCCGGCCTCATCGCGCGGGCCGCTGACGAGCACGTCCGCCGCGGCGCCCCGCGCGCCGAGCGCCTGCGCCAGCGCGGCGCAGCGCTTGAAGTGGCCGAGGCCCGCCTCGCCGCCGGCGTCCGTCACGAAGGCCACGCGGGGGGCGGTCATCGCAGGTAGTGCCCCAGCACCTTGCGCACCGCCGTCACCACGTCGGTGACGTCGGCGTCGCTCATGCCCGGGAAGAGCGGCAGCGTCAGCAGCCGCCCGGCCGCGTCCTCGGCCACCGGGCACAGGCCGCGCGCGTAGCCGCGCGCGGCGTAGTACGGGTGCCAGTAGGCCGGCACGTAGTGGAACGTCACGCCGATGTTCTCGGCGCGCAGCGCGGCGTAGACGGCCGCGCGGTCGGCGGTGAGGCGCGGCCCGTCGAGCAGCACGGGAAAGATGTGCCAGGCGTGGCGCACGTCGGGCGCCACCTGCGGCAGCGTCAGCCCCGGCTGGTCCTTGAGCGCGGCCACGTAGCACTCGGCGATCGCCTCGCGGCGGGCCAGGAAGCGATCGAGCTTGCCGAGCTGCGAGAGGCCGAGCGCGCACTGCACGTCGGTGATCCGGTAGTTGTAGCCGAGGTCCACCATCTCCGCCCACAGCCGGCCGTGCGCATCGCGAGTGGCGGCGTCGGTGGCCAGCCCGTGATTGCGAAACCGGCGCAGCCGCGCGTCGAGCGCCGGCTCGTCGGTGGTGATCACGCCGCCCTCGCCGGTGGTCACGTGCTTGACCGGGTGCAGGCTGAAGATCGTGAGCCCGCGCCCGCCGCCGAGGCGCCGGCCGCCCACCTCGGCGCCCAGCGCGTGGGCGGCGTCCTGGATCAGCGTGAGACCGCGGTCGCGCGCGAGGCGCTCGAAGGCCTCCACGTCGCAGGGCTGGCCGGCGAAGTGCACGGGCATCAGCGCGCGCGTGCGCGGCGTCAGCGCGGCGGCGGCGGCGGCCGGGTCGAGCGTGAGCGTGTCACGGCGCACGTCGGCGAAGACCGGCCGCGCGCCCTGGTAGAGCACGGCGTTCGACGTGGCCACGAACGTCAGCGGCGTGGTGACGGCCTCGTCGCCGGGGCCGAGGCCGGCCGCGAACACGGCGGCGTGCAGGGCGGCGGTGCCCGAGCTGACCGCCACCGCGTGGCGCGCGCCGACGGCGTCCGCGAAGGCGCGCTCGAAGGCCGCCACCGCGGGCCCGGTCGTGATCAGCGCGCCGCGCAGCGCGGCCACCACCGCCGCCACGTCGTCGTCGTCGATCGCGTGGCGCCCGTAGGGCAGCAGGGCGGCGCGCACGGGCGGGCCGCCGTGGATCGCCAGCGTCTCAGCCACGCGCGATCTCGCGCATCTCGGCACCGCTCAGCCACCAGTGGTTGGCATCGCTCGAGTAGCGGAAATTCGGGGTGGGGCGCTTGCCGCCGTCCCAGGCCGGGAACGGCCACGAGGGATAGATCGGCTCCACCACGAACATGTCGTCGAACTCCAGCGCCTGGCGGCTCTCGTCCTCCGAGATCAGGATCTCGTGCAGCTTCTCGCCCGGGCGGATGCCGATGACGTCCATCGTGCAGCCGGGCGCGATGGCCTCCACCAGGTCCACGATCCGCATGCTGGGGATCTTCGGCACGAAGATCTCGCCGCCCCGCATGAGCCCGGTGCAGCGGATGGCGAACTCCACGCCCTCGGCCAGGCGGATCCAGAAGCGCGTCATGCCGGGGTCGGTCACGGTCACCGTGCCCGTGCGCTTCTGCTCCTCGAAGAGCGGGATGACGCTGCCGCGGCTGCCGATGACGTTGCCGTAGCGCACCACGCTGAAGATGGTGGCGCGCGCGTGGCCGTAGGCGTTGCCCTGCACCACCAGCTTCTCGGCGCAGAGCTTGGTGGCGCCGTAGAGGTTGATGGGGTTGACGGCCTTGTCGGTGCTGATGGCCATCACCCGCTTCACCCCCTGGTCGATGGCGGCGTCGATCACGTTCTTGGCGCCGATCACGTTGGTCTGGATCGCCTCGAACGGGTTGTACTCGCAGGAGGGGATCTGCTTGAGGGCGGCCGCGTGCACCACCACGTCGATGCCGTGCATGGCGCGCTCCAGCCGCTCCTTGTCGCGCACGTCGCCGACGAAGAAGCGGAGGCTCGGGTGCTTGAAGCGCGCCATCATCTCCGACTGCTTCAGCTCGTCGCGGCTGAACACGACCAGGCGGCGCGGGTGGTACCGCTCCAGCATGATCTCCACGAACTTGTTGCCGAACGAGCCCGTGCCGCCGGTGACGAGCACCGAGGCCTCGTCCCACTTCACCGCCCCCTGGGCCCCTCCCACCGTCGCCGCCTCCTTGCGCGCCCGCTCGCTCACAGCGCGCCGGCCTCGCTGAACTGCAGCCGGTACAGGCTGCCATAGGTCTCGCTCGTCTCCAGCAGCTCGGCGTGCCGGCCCACCGCCTCCACGCCGCCGCGATTGAGGACCACGATGGTATCGGCGTGGAGCACCGTGGAGAGCCGATGCGCGACGACGATCGAGGTGGCGCCCTGCACGACCTGCTCGATCGCCTCGCGCACCAGGCGCTCCGACTCGCTGTCGAGCGAGCTGGTGGCCTCGTCGAGGATCAGGATGGGCGGGTTGCCCACCACCGCGCGCGCGATGGCGATGCGCTGGCGCTGGCCGCCCGACAGGCGGATGCCGCGATCGCCCACCAGCGTGTCGTAGCCGTCCGGGAACTCGGTGATGAAGTCGTGCGCGTTGGCCACGCGGGCCGCCCGCACGATCTCGGCCTCCGACACGTCGTCACGGCCGTAGGCGATGTTGGCGCGGATGCTCGTGTTGAAGAGCAGCGGCTCCTGGGCCACCACGCCGAAGAGGCGCCGGTAGGCCTGCTGGCGGAGCGAGCGCACGTCGCGGCCGTCGATGGTGACGCTGCCCGAGGTCGGATCGTAGAGCCGCAGCACGAGGTCGATCAGCGTGGACTTGCCGCCGCCGCTCGGCCCCACCACCGCCACCACCTGGCCCCGGCGCACTTCGAGATTCACGTCCCACAGGACCGGCTCGCCGTCCCCGTAGCGGAAGGCGACGTCGCGCAGGACGATCCGGTCGCGGAAGGTCTCGATCGTCTCGGTGCCGTCGGGCACGGCGGGGCGCTCGGCGAACAGCTCGTCCACCCGGCTGGTGGCGGCCAGGATCGACTGCATGGCGGTGTAGGCGCCCGCCAGCAGGCCGATCTGCACCATGGCGGCGCGGCCGACGTAGAGGAAGAGGAAGAAGACCGGCGCGGTGAGCCGGCCGGCCAGCAGCTCCCAGGCCGCCAGCACGATGAGCCCGGCCTCCACGACGTAGTTGACGACGGCCCGGGCCGGCTCCTCGATGTGCTTGTAGACGCCGAACTTCACGTTGACCCGCAGCACCTCGCGCAGGGTGGCGCCCAGGCGCGTGAGCTCGAAGGCCTCGGCCGCGAACGATTTCACCGTCCGCACGTTGACGAGCGCCTCCTGGAAGCGCGCGGAGACCTCGGCCAGCACCGAGAACTGATCGGTGGCGAAGCGCCGCACCGGCCCGCGGATCCCGCGGGTGACTGCGTAGTGCAGCACCGCCGCCGCCAGCGCCGCCACCACCAGCCGCGGGTTCGTCCGGGCCAGCAGGTACGCGTAGAAGGCGATCAGCAGCGGCGCGCTGAAGACGGTGACGACGATCGTCTCCAGCCCGGCGGTGGCCGAGCGCGTGTCGGTGGCCAGCCGCGAGACCAGCTCGCCCGAGCGGTGGCGCGTGAAGAAGCTCATCGACATCGTCAGCAGGTGGCGGAAGAGGTCGGCCTGCAGGGCGCTGGCCGCGCGCACGCGCAGCCACAGCGCCAGCAGGTAGTTGCCGAAGTCGAGCCAGCCCTTCACGACGCCGACGGCGACGTAGGCCAGGCACAGCAGCACGATGGCACGGAAGCGGTCGTCGACGGTGGCCGCGCCCAGCCAGCCGAGCACCGCGGCGCCGAGGTTGCCGAGGTTCAACCCGCCCACCCCGGAGGCCGGCGTCGCGCGCGTGCCGCCGAGCGCCAGGTCGAGGATGGGCGCCATGACGACGGGCAGCAGCGCGGCGAGCGCGGTGGCCAGCGCGCTGGTGAGCAGCAGCAGCGCCAGCGCCGGCCAGTGCGGCGCCACGTAGCGGCGCAGCAGGCGCGCGAAGCGCGTGAGGTCGTGCAGCCGGCTCACGGGCGCTCGCCGTTGGCGGCCGGCGCCAGCCGCCGCAGGGTGAGGCATTTCGCGGCCGGCATACCGCGGCGGACCAGCGCCTCCACGTCGGCCTCCGGCCGGTCGAACGTCGCCACGATGACGGCGTCGACGTCCCCGGCGCGCAGCTCGGCCGCCGCCTGCACCGGGAAGCCGAGGAACTCGCCGCCCGCGGAGGGCGCGAAGATCCCGACCGGCTCCAGCCCGAACTCCTTCAGCGTCAGGTAGGCCAGCTCGGCCGCCTCGCCGGGGCCGTAGAGCGCGACCCGCTTCATGCCGTGCGCGACCAGCCGCGCCAGCGAGCCGCGCAGCGTCTCGCGCGTGCGGCGGAAGAGGTGGAGCGAGTAGATCATGTGCTGGTAGGCCAGCCGGCTCTTCTCGGTGAGGCCCTTGGGCGTGAGCAGGTACTGCAACCGCTTGCGCGCGGCCGGCTTGGCCGGGAACTCGGCGATCTTCACGTAGCCCTTGCGCGAGAGGCGCCGCAGGTAGAGGTTCACCAGCCCCAGCGCGATGCCGAGCCGCTCGGCCAGCGCGCGCTGGCTCAGCGGACGGCCCTCGTCGATGGCGCTCAGGATCTCCAGTGCGCGCGCGTCGCGACGGTCCACGGGCTCAGCGCACGAAGCCGCGGGCGCGCAGCTCGTCGAGGATGCGCCCCGCGTTGTCGGCGGCCGAGCGGCCCACCGTGTCCAGCGTGACCTCGGCGGCGGCGGGCGGCTCGTAGGGATCGTCGATCCCGGTGAAGCCCTTCAGCTCGCCGCGGCGCGCCTTGGCGTAGAGCCCCTTGCTGTCGCGCGACTCGCACACGTCGATGGGGGTGTCGACGAAGACCTCGATGAAGCGGTCGGCGCCGACCAGCGCGCGGCACTCGTCGCGGGTGGCCCGGTACGGGCTCACCGCCGCGCAGAGCACCAGGCCGCCGTGGCGGACGATCTCGGCCGCCACGAAGCCGATGCGGCGGATGTTGGTGTCGCGGTCCTCGCGGCTGAAGCCGAGCCCCTTGGACAGGTGCGTGCGGACGACGTCGCCGTCGAGCAGCGTGACCTGCCGGCCGCACTCGAGCAGCAGCTCGGTCAGCACGTCGGCCGTGGTGGACTTGCCGGCACCGCTGAGCCCGGTGAACCACACGCACACGCCCTGGCGATGGCGCGCCGGATAGGTCTCGGCCAGGATCTCGGCCACCTCGGGCCGCGTGAACCACGGAGGCAGCGGGCGGCCCGCGTTCAGGTACTGATCGCGCACCTGCGTGCCCGAGATCGACGCGGTCCGTACCGACGGCGCCACCTTCGACGTCTCCTCGTAGCGCTGCTCGTCCGGCAGGTACACCAGCTCGCTGAACGGCACCATGGCCACACCGAGCTCGTCGCGGTGGCGGGCCACCAGCTCCTGGGCGTCGTACGGCCCGTAGAACGGCTTGCCGGCCGAGTCCACGCCGGGGCTGGCGTGATCGCGGCCCACGATGAAGTGGTTGGCGCCGTGGTTGCGGCGGATGAGCGCGTGCCAGAGGGCCTCGCGCGGCCCGGCCATGCGCATGGCCAGCGGCAGCAGCGCCAGTAAGATGCGGTCGGCCTCGTAGTACTTCTCGGCCAGGACCTTGTAGCCGCGCACGCGCGTGAAGTGATCGACGTCGCCCGGCTTCGTCATGCCGACCGAGGGGTGCAGCAGGAGGACGCCGTCCACGCTGGCGGTGGCGCGCTTGGTGAGCTCCTCGTGCACGCGGTGCAGCGGGTTGCGCGTCTGGAAGGCCACCACGTTGGGCCGCCCGAAGGCGGCCAGCCGCTCCCGCGTCTGCGCGGGCGTCAGGCGCAGCGGCCGGAAGTCGTGGCGCGTCGGCGGCTGCAGCAGTTGGAGGCGGCCGGAGACGTTGAGGGCGCCCCAGCGCTGCATCTCGGCCACCAGCGGATGGCGCGGATCGAGCGTGCCGAACACCTCGGCCGCCGCCGTCCGCCAGTCCCACTCGTAGATCTCCTCGACCGTCATCACGGCCAGGAGGTCGTTGCGGGCGTCGCGCAGCGCGACGGCGCCGTCGAGCCGCAGCCCGGCCGCCGGCGTGACCGGCAGGCTCACCGGGATCGGGTACAGCGCCCCGCCGGCCAGCCGCATCTCGCCGACCACGCGCTCGTGGTCGGCGCGGCCCATGAAGCGATCGAGCGGCGAGAAGCCGCCCGAGGCGAGCAGCTCGAGGTCGCACACGGCGCGGTCGGAGAGCTGCAGCGAGGGCAGCCGGCCGGCCTCCGCCCGCAGTGCGTCGGCGGCGGAGCCGGTGACGTGCAGGTCCACGAGGCGCCCGCCGTAGGGCGCGATCAGGGACGTCATCGACGGGGCCGCCCGGAGGGTCGAGTGTTCAACACTTGAACACGGATTCCATCACAGGGGCCGGGGGTCGGTCAATTCCTTATATATCGCCGTATATCGCTGCCGGGCGCCGCGGGGGGACCGGCGGGAGAGGCGGGACAGCGGTGGGACGCTAGTCGCCCAGCACCTGGACGGTGATCTCGCGCTTCCGGGGGCCGTCCAGCTCGGCGAAGATCACCGACTGGAAGCGGCCGAGCGAGAGCTCGCCGTTGACGACGGCGACCGCGATGTTGCGGCCGAGCAGCGCGGCCCGGAGGTGGGCGTGCGCATTGCCGCGCTCGCAGTCGGAGTAGCGCGGATCGTCGTGGCGATAGCCGCCCCGCTCGGGGACGAGGCGCTCGATGAGACCCTTGAGGTCGTCGATGAGGGCGGACTGGAACTCGTTGATGAACAGCGCGCACGTCGTGTGGAGCGTGTTGATGAGCGCGATGCCGTTCTCGACGGGAAACTGCTGGACCGCCTCACGGATGAGCTTGGTGATGTCCGAGACCTCGGTGCGCTCCTCCGTGGGCAGGGTGAAGCTTGTGTTGAAGACCTTCATGTCGGTGCACTCTCCGTGGCGCCAATGAGATTCGCCAGCGCGAGTGCCGGCGTGCCAGCGCCGAGGCCAACCGATACGATAAATGCAGCGTCGCCGAATTGTCAAATACGGATGCACTAGGCGGTCTTCGGGTCCAGGAGGTCGCGCAGCCCGTCGCCCAGCAGATTCAGGCCCAGGACGGTCAGGGCGATGGCGCCGCCCGGAAAGACCGCGAACCACGGGTTCAGGGACAGGAAATTCTGGGCCTCCTTGAGCATCAACCCCCAGGACGGGTACGGGGGCTGCGTGCCGAGCCCCAGATACGCGAGCGCGGCCTCGGCCAGGATGGCCACCGGGAAGCTCGTGGTGGCCTGCACGATGAGCGGCGGCAGCGAGTTGGGCAGGATGTGGCGCAGCAGCAGCCGGCCGTCGCCCCCGCCCAGCGCCCGCGCGGCCACCACGAACTCGCGCTCGCGCAGCTCCAGGACCGAGCCGCGTGCCAGCCGCGCGAAGGCGGGCACGAAGGCGAGGCCGATGGCCACCATGCTGACCACCATGCCCGGCGAGAACACCGCGGTGAACAGCAGCGCCGAGAGGATGGCGGGAAACCCCTGAACGGCGTCGACCAGGCGCATGAGCGTCTCGTCGAGCCAGCCGCCCGCGTAGCCGCTGCTCAGACCCAGCAGCACGCCGAGCCCGGCGCCGATGGAGACCGCGATGACGCCGACGGCGATCGAGGTCACCGCGCCGGTCATCACGCGCGACAGGATGTCGCGCCCGAACTGGTCGGTGCCGAACGGATGGTCGCCGGTCGGTCCCTCCAGGCGCGCGGTCATGGACATGGCGAGGGGATCGACGGGCGTGTAGACGAGGCTGAGCGCCGCCACCACGAGCAGGGCCGCGGTGATGGCCAGCCCCAGGGTGAACGTCACGTGGCGCAGCGGCCGCTGGCGCGCCATCGCTCAGTCCAGGCGGATGCGCGGGTCGAGCACGACGTAGAGGAGATCGACCGCGAAGTTGATCAGCACGATGCTGGAGGCCACGAAGAGCGTCACCCCCTGCACCACCGGCAGGTCGCGCGCGCTGATGGCGCCGAGGGCCAGCCGGCCGAGCCCGGGCAGCGCGAACACCGATTCCAGCACGATGGCGCCGGCCATCAGCTGGCCGAGCTGGAGGCCGGCCACGGTCACGACGGGAATGAGCGCGTTGCGGACGGTATGCACGCCGACCACGCGCCGCTCGCTGAGCCCCTTGGCGCGCGCGGTGCGCACGTAGTCCTCGCGCAGCACGTCGAGCACCGCCGAGCGCGTGGCGCGCACCAGCACCGCCGCCTGGAAGAGGCCGAGCGCGACGGCCGGCAGCAGCAGCGAGCGCAGCGCCGGCCCCGGCCCGCTCGCCCAGCCCTCGAAGCCGCCCGCGCTGACCCAGCCGAGGTGCACGGAGAAGAGCAGGATGAGCAGCAGCCCCGACCAGAACTGCGGCACCGAGATGCCGACCTGCGAGACGACCATGGCCAGGTAGTCGCCGGCGCGGCGGTGATGCGTGGCCGCGTAGATGCCGAGCGGCAGCGCGGCGGCCGCCATGAACACCGCGGCCAGCAGGGCCAGCGGCAGGGTCACCGGCAGGCGGCTGACGATGAGGCTGCCGACCGGCACGTCGTACTGGATCGAGCGGCCGAGGTCGCCCCGCAGCGCGCCGCCCACCCATTCCGCGTACTGCACGGGCAGCGGCCGGTTGAGGCCCAGCGACTCGCGCAGGCGGGCGAGGGCCTCGGGGCTGCCCTCGGTGCCCATGATGATGGCGGCGGGATCGCCGGGCAGGACGCGGACGACGACGAAGACCAGGGCCGAGACGAACAGGAGGGTCGCGGCGAGCGCCGCGACCCTCCGCGCGACGTACCGGCGCACGTGCTAGGGACGCGTCACTTGGCGGGCGCCCACGATACCTCCGAGAGATCGTTGGCGGAGGCGGGCAGGTCCTTCCACAGCCCCTGCAGCCCCTTCTTCGCCACCGCCAGCCGCGGATGCATGAAGAGCCAGTCCACCGGCGCCTCCTCCACGAGGAGCTTCTGCATGTCCGCGTAGACCGCGCGGCGGGCATGGTCGTCGACGGTGATCTCCGACTTGGCGAACAGCGCCTGGAACCTGGCGCTGTCGTAGCGGAAGTAGTACTTGGGGTTCGCGTAGTTCTTGATGTCCCACGCCTCGGCGTGGCCGATGATCGTGAGGTCGTAGTCGGCCTCGCGGAACACCCGCGCGATCCACTGCCCCCACTCGATCTGCTCGATCTTCACGTTGACGCCGATCTTCTTGAGGTTGTCGGCGACGACCTGGCCCGAGCGCACCGTGTAATCGTACTGGGGCGAGACCTTCAGCACGGTGTCGAAGCCGTTCGGATAGCCCGCCTCGGCCAGCAGCTGCTTGGCCTTGACCGGGTCGTACCCCATCGCCCTGGACAGGTCAATGTAGTACGGGTTGAGCGGGTCCACGTTGGTGCCGAGGATCTTGCCCATCCCGAACATGGCGCCCTTGAGGACGTCGGCCTTGTTCACGCCGTAGGTCACCGCCCGCCGCACGCGCACGTCGCCGTACGGCTTGCGGGAGTTGTTCATGGCGAGGATCACGTCGTTGGTGGTGTCGCCGGTGATCACCTGGAAGCGCGGGTCCTTCTGGAGGTCCTGCACGTGCTCGGGACCGAGCCCGAACAGCGAGGCGTCCACGTCGCCGGCCTTGAGCGCGGCCAGCACCGCGTTGGGGTCGGTGACGAAGCGGAACGTCACCCGGTCGAGCCTGGGCAGGCCCTTGACGTGGTAGTCGCCGTTCTTCACCAGCACCACGCGGTCGCCGCGCACCCACTCCTCGAAGCGGAAGGGGCCGGTACCGACCGGGTGGCTCTTCATCGTCTCCACCGTCTCGCGCGGGTAGATGGCGGCGCCGGCGCGCGCGACGTTCTGGAGGAAGTTGGCGTTGACCGTCTTGAGCGCGAAGGTGATCGTGTACTCGTCCTTGACGATGATGTCCCCGATCGCCTCGTAGTCCTTGGCGTAGGGGTGCTTGGTCTCGGGGTTGAGCGCGCGCTCGAAGCAGTACTTCACGTCGGCCGCCTTCATCTCGCGGCCGTTGTGGAACCGCACGCCCTTCTTCAGGAAGAAGGTGTAGTTCTTGTTGTCGGCGGTGTGCCAGCGCTCGGCCAGCGACCCCACCAGCTTGCCGTGGCGGTCCACCTTCACCAGCGACTCCTGCACGTTGTAGAAGACGATGCCGGAGGTGGCGGTGGCGGGGGTGGCGGTCATGTCGAGGCCCGGCGGCTCGGTCTGGCTCTGGACGATCAGCCGCGCCGGGGTCTGGGCGGGGGCCTCGGCCGCGAATCCGGTCAGCGCCAGCGCGGCGCTCAGCATCAGCACGAGCAGTCGAGCCATCATGCGCTCCTCCTGAAGTAGTCGACCGTGCGCCGGAACCCCTCGTCGAAGTCCACCCGCGCGGTGTAGCCCATCAGCGCGCGCGCCTTGCTCACGTCGGCCTGCGTGTGCGGCACGTCGCCGGCGCGGCCCGGCGTGTGGCGGCGGGCCACCGCGCGGTCCAGGATCTTCTCCAGCCGCGCGATGATCTCGAGCAGGCTCACGCGATTGCCGCAGCCGACGTTGA
>Ga0335084_10005129_pt1 | contig 12922 bp, 7 predicted proteins | sample Lox_Sample_44_FD_206721 | JGI IMG/M metagenome (GOLD analysis project Ga0335084, IMG submission 206721) | Soil microbial communities from Loxahatchee National Wildlife Refuge, Florida, United States - Lox_Sample_4.4 | ecosystem: Environmental > Terrestrial > Soil > Wetlands | place: USA: Florida... | reverse complement strand
CTTCATGCGCAAAGACACGGGCTGACCTGCTGAATTTCTGTGATGAAGACTCAAAATATCCAGTCAAAATATCCGGGCTAGCCATCGCGCGCCCGCAACGGAGAGCTGTTCGCGCACACCGGCGAGTCGGAACTTGCGCAACGACATCTGCGCACCGCCGTGGCCATGACACAATCGATGGAGATGGACCTGTGGCTGGAACGAGCGCAGCTCGCACTGCAAGAGGCGACTCGATGGCCGTTTCCTTCGCGGCAGTGTAGCTGGAGATGTACAGAGGTTCGAATCCACTGTGGTCGTCCCTGCTCGGTCCAGCGCCGAGCACGCAAGATGGGCCTTCAGGACAATAAAGTCCTTCCCATCCATGCCGTTAATAGGGCGTTAACCCTGTCCCGCACAAAACAGCGCCCACCATGAACCGCAGCATTACCGTCGGTCCGACCGCCTTCTATGTCCTTTTCGCGATCTCCGGCTTCTCCGGCCTGATCTACGAGTCGATCTGGACGCACTACATCAAGCTGTTCCTCGGTCACGCGGCCTACGCGCAGACGCTGGTCCTGGCGATCTTCATGGGCGGCATGGCCGCAGGCGCCTGGCTGGCGGCGCGGCGGTCGCATCGCTGGCGCAACCCGCTGGTCACGTATGCCATCGTCGAGGGCGTGATCGGACTGGCCGCGGTCGTCTTTCACCGCGTATTCGTAGCCGCCACCGACGCCTCTTATGAGCACATCATTCCCGCGCTCGGTTCGCCGGCGACCGCACAGGTCTGGAAGTGGATGCTGTCCGCGCTGCTGATCCTGCCGCAGTCGATGCTGCTCGGCATGACGTTCCCGCTGATGAGCGGCGGGATGCTGCGCCAATGGCCGAACACGCCGGGGCGCGCGCTTGCCATGCTGTACTTCACCAACAGCATCGGCGGGGCGATCGGCGTACTGGTGAGCGGCTTCTACTTGATCGGAAAAATGGGCCTGCCGGGCACGATCCTCACGGCGGGCTTGATCAACATCCTGCTCGCGCTGGTGGTCTGGCTGCTCACGCGCGATCAGCCGGTCGTGGCAGCGCCGCTCGCGCCGGCAGGCCATGCGCCGCAGACCAGGCGCTGGCTGCGCTGGATGCTGGCCGTTTCCGCTATCACCGGCGCCGCTTCATTCGTATACGAGATCGCGTGGATCCGCATGCTCAGTCTGGTGCTGGGCAGCTCGACACACGCTTTCGAGCTCATGTTGAGCGCATTCATCCTCGGCCTCGCACTGGGCGGCCTGTGGATCAGGCGCAAAATCGAATCAGTCGCAGACCCCATGCGCTCGCTGGGTTATATCCAGGTCGCGATGGCACTGCTCGCGCTCGCCACGCTGCCGTTCTACAGCATGTCGTTCGACCTGATGTATGCCGCTCTCGGCGCGCTCTCGCGCAACGAAGCCGCCTATCAAGGCTTCAATCTGATCAGCCATTTCATCTGCCTGGTGGTGATGCTGCCCGCTACGTTCTGCGCGGGCATGACACTGCCGCTGATCACGTTCCTGTTGATCAAGCGGGGCTACGGCGAGAAGTCGATCGGCGCCGTCTACAGTGCCAACACCATCGGCGGGATCGCCGGAGTGCTGATCGCGGTGAACGTGTTGATGCCCCTCATCGGCACCAAAGGTCTGCTCGGCGTCGGCGCCCTGCTCGATCTGGGGCTGGGCGTCATTCTGCTGAACAGCGCGCTCGCGGGACGCCGCTACAAGTTTGCCGCCGTCACCGGCAGCGCTGCCCTCGTATTTGCGTCGATTCTCGCCTTCACCCAACTCGATGTGCTGAAGCTCGCCTCCGGTGTGTATCGCGGCAACGGAGCGGTATGGCCGAAGGACTCGCAGATGCTCCGCTACCGCGACGGCAAGACGGCGACCGTGGCTCTGATCAAAGATGCGCAGGGCGGTGTCACCTTGAGCACCAACGGCAAACCCGACGCGAGGATCAATCTGGGCCCCGGTGCACCCAGCGCAGATGAGCCGACCATGATCCTGCTCGGCGCGCTTGCGCTCGCCGCCAATCCCCACGCGAAGAGCGCCGCAAACATCGGCATGGGCTCCGGACTTACCGCGCACACGCTGCTCAGCACGCCGCAGCTCGAACGCCTGGACATCATCGAGATCGAGCCGGAGATGGTCAATGCCGCGCGCCTCTACGGCGAGCGCGTGCACAACACCTTCGAGGATCCGCGCAGCCATATCCACGTGGAGGACGCCAAGGTGTTCTTCTCCACGCGCAGGAGCAGCTACGACATCATCGTGTCCGAGCCTTCCAATCCGTGGGTGAGTGGTGTCTCTTCGCTCTTCACGCAGGAGTTCTACAAGCACGTCAAGCGGCATCTGGCCGATGACGGCGTGTTCGCGCAGTGGGTGCAGCTCTACGAGATCGATTTGGAGGTGGTCGCCTCGATCATGAAGGCGGTATCGGCGGAATTCTCCGATTACACGGTGGTCGCTCTGACCGACTTCGACATCGTGATCCTCGCGCGCAAACAAGGTCAATTCGGCAGTCTGAATACGGACTTCCTCACCCAGGCGGGAATGGCGAAGGGTCTCGAGCGCATTGGTGTGCAGCATCCGCAGGATGTCCAGGCGCGCTGGCTGGGCAACAAGCGCACGCTCGATCCGCTGTTCCAGTCGTTCGGCGCGCCGGAAAACTCCGACTACTTTCCGTTCGTGGACCAGAACGCTGTACGCACCCGCTTCATGACGGTAAACGGGCTCGACTTCACCTTCTTGACGATGAACTGGATGCCGCTGCTCGAGATGATTACCCCAGCTCATGTCAATCATGGCTCGCTCACCAGCACGGTCTCATTGCAAAGACCGCAGGCCGATGCCGCCGCGCGCAAGCTGCGCAGCGCGATCATCGAGCGGCGTTACGGCGACGCTCCCGATCTGGCCACGGCCTCGATGCTGTTGCCGCACCTGTTCGTCGAAGCGTGCGACAGCGCAGCGCAGGAAGAAAGGTGGATCGACGGTCTGGTGGAGCTCGCTGCGCTCATCGTCCCCGAATCGACGCCGGCCGAGCTGGAGCCGGTCTGGGCACACATCACAGACGCAAAGTGCTTCGCGCGCCGCTCGCCGAACCAGAAGCAATGGCTCGCGCTGGTGCGCGCGGTGAGCAACCGCAACGCGGCCGGCATGGTCGCCGCATCCGAGAAGATTCTCTACGATGCCAAGGCGTTCAAGCCTTCGAATCGGATGCGCTATGCTCTGCGCGCTGCAATGCTGGGTAATCTGTTAGGGGGCGAGCGCGGAAATCTGGTGCAGCTGTGGAACGCCTACGGCCGCTCCGCTTTTCAGAGTCAAGAGCCCACGCTCGATGTACGGCTGATGCTGAGCCTCGATGAACCTGAGGCGTATCAGGCATGGCGCACGCTGTTCGCCGCTGGCACCCCTGTGATCGCTGCGAAGTAGGCTCCGAGCGCCCGGCGCTCGATCAAGCCGTGCCGCCCCGTCTCCCTGCAAAGGTATAGGCGCTAACTTAATGGCATACGCACACTCCCTCCCCTTCAAGGGGAGGGCCGGGGTGGGGATGGGGTGTGATTCACGTCCACACTCAGTTCCCCCATCCCCCTCCTCACCTCCCCCTTGAAGGGGGAGGAATGGGTTAAGTTAAAGCGCATGCCCACAAGGGGAGAGGGTGCTCACAGTTCCCTCTCCCCTTGTGGGAGAGGGCTAGGGTGAGGGGGCTCACCCTTCACTCTTCACCCTTCACTCTTCACTCTTCACGGGTTCTTAGCCTTCCACTGCGCCGCCATCTCCTTCGCCTTCGCGATCTGCTCGGGGCTCATCTTGCGCTCCAGCTTCTTGATGTCCTCGCGCGTATAGGCGGCATCGCGCGGATTGGGCGCCTGCTTCGCCGACAAGCTGAGCCACATGTGTGCGGCTACTGGATCGCGCTCCACACCCTCGCCGTTTTCGTACATCTTGCCGAGGTAATACAGCGAGCGTGAATCGCCCTGCTCAGCGGCCAGACGAAACCACTTGCCGGCTTCGGTCGGATCTGCTTTCACGCCGTAACCATAGCGATAGAGAAAGCCCATGAAGTACTGAGAGCGGGCATCGCCCTGCTCCGCGAGCGGCTTGAACTCGGCCATCGCCTTGGCGTAGTCCGCCTGGGCGTACGCTTCGACGCCTTCATCGAAACCCGCATGTGCAAGCAGCGGCAACAGGAGCGCAAGCCCCGCAACGATTCTGATCATGATGGTCCGCGTGTAGTTGGAGTTGTCCCGCCGGGTGGTGAGCCCTGGCTTGGGACTGCAATTCTAGCTTGACGGTGGTCGCAGCGACTTGTGCGGACACTCGCAGGCCGGAAACCCAAGTTCTGCGCTTGACTTGCCGGCTCATTGACCGCATTCCAGGTCAATGCCCGGACCCTCGAGGATCGGTTCTTTTTCCCTGGTCCGGGATGTGCATGGTCTCAAGGACTATGCAACCGTGCGGATAATAGTGTCGCCGTCGAGGCGAGGAGTAGAATCGGCACGCAGCAGACGGCGTGCCAGAGAAGACCCTCATGCCATCTTCACCCAGGGAGCATTCGATTAGTCTCAAAAGTATCGGAAACGCAGCCCGGCCGATGTCCCCGACCGCAGAAGGTGCGTCCAGCGGAGTCGTGGCGGCTGCCGCCGGACTTGCCGGCACAGTGGCTCATGCCGACGACAAACGCCTGCGCGCGCTCGTAGACGACGCGCCGGATTTCATCGAGATCCTGGACCCCGACGCCACCATCAAGTACATCAGTCCGGCGATCACGCGCCTGGCCGGCTATCGGCCTGAAGAGTTGATCGGCCAGAGCGCTTTGAGCTTCGTGCACCCGGACGATCTCGCCAAGGCAGTGGCCGCACTCGATCGAGCCTTGCATACCCCCGAGCTGGTGCAGGTGACGCTGCGCTACCGGCACAAGAACGGCTCCTGGCGCGTGGTCGAAAAGCTCGGCCGGAACTACCTGCATGAGCCGGCGATCGCAGGCATCCTCGTGCACACGCGCGATGTCACTCGCCACGTGCAGATCGAGGACGCGCTGCAGGAGACCGAGCAGCGCTATCGCTCGCTGGTGAGCGCAATGGCAGAAGGTGTCGTGCTGCAGGATGCACAGGGCGCGATCATCACCTGCAACAGGAGCGCGGAGCGGATTCTTGGTCTGACTATCGAGCAACTGCGCGGCGTAACGTCCATCGACCCGCGCTGGCATACGATTCATGAAGACGGCTCGCCCTTCCCTGGGGACACGCACCCGGCGATGGTCACGTTACGAACCGGCACGCCGCAGTCCAATGTCACGATGGGCGTCTATAAGCCGGACGGCGCGCTCACCTGGATCTCCGTCAATACGCAACCCATCATCAGGCTGGGGGCATCTACGCCGCACGCCGTGGTCGCGTCATTCCACGACATTACCGAGCGCAGGAACGCCGAGGACGCGTTGCGTCAATCGGCCGAGGAGATTCTGGATCTTTACAACAACGCTCCCTGCGGTTACCACTCGCTCGATCACGATGGCCTGTTCGTTCGTATCAACGACACGGAGCTCAAATGGCTGGGCTACACACGTGATGAAGTGATCGGCCGCAAGAAGTTCTCGGACTTCCTGACCCCGCAGAGCCTGCGCAACTTCGAGGAGATCTTTCCGCAGTTCATAGCACAGGGGTCCATCCGCGATGTCGAGTACGAAATAGTGCGCAAGGATGGCACACGGCTTTTCGTTCTGGGCTCGGCCAGCGCCATCATGGACCGCGACGGCCGCTACGTTATGAGCCGCTCCATGCTCTATGACATCAGCGATCGCAAGCGCTCGGAAGATGCCCTGAAGCGCGTCAACCGCGCGCTGCGGGTGCTGAGCGATTGCAACACCGCGCTGGTCCACGCCGACACACAAGCCGGCCTGCTCGATGAGATCTGCCGGCTGCTGGTGGATGCAGGCGGCTATCGCATGGCCTGGGTCGGCTTTGCCGAGCATGACAAGGCCAAGACGGTGCGCCCGGTCGCGCAGTACGGACACAACGTCGGTTACCTCGAAACCGCGCGGATCAGCTGGGAGGACAACGAGTTCGGCCAAGGCCCGGCGGGCACCGCGATTCGCACCGGCGCGACGCAGGTCAACCAGGATTTCGCCAGCAATCCACGCATGAAGCCATGGCGCGCTCAGGCGCTCGCACGCGGCTTTGGCTCCTCGATTGCGCTGCCGCTGCGCTGGGATGCGACCGTGTTCGGGGTGCTGGCGATCCTCTCATCGGCGCCGGACGCGTTCGACACCGAAGAGGTGGCGCTGCTGCGCGAGCTGGCCGACGATCTCGCTTTCGGCCTCGCCGGGTTGCGCACGCGCGCGCAACACCGGAAAGCTGAGGAGATCGCCCGGCAGCTCGCGTATTTCGATTCGCTGACTGGACTGCCCAACCGCGTGCAGCTGCGCGCGCGCATCGAGCGTGCGATTGCCGAAGCGCGATCGGCACAGCAGGCTTTTGCGCTGATGACCGTCAATGTCGAGCGGTTTCGTGATCTGCAAAGCGGGCTCGGCATCCGCCAGGCCGACGCGCTGCTGCAGCAGATCGCAGTGCGGCTGCGGGAGGCGGTGGCGGAAGCCTTTCTCGCGCGCATTACGGCCGATGAATTCGCGATCCTGGTTCCGGGGCACAACGGCGAAGCTGCACAGGCGCTGGCGCAACATGTACACCAGGCGATGAGCGCACCGTTCGAACAGGCCGGCGTCGCGCTCGATGTGCAGGTCAGGATCGGGGCGGCGCTGTATCCCGCGCACGGCACTGAGCCCGAGTCGCTTCTGCTGCGCAGTGCCATCGCAGCGCACGACGCCCGAGATACTGCCACACACTACGCAACGTACAGCGGCGCTACAGATCAGGAAAGTCCACATCGGCTGGCTCTGGTGGGCGAGTTGCGCCGGGCCATTCAGAGTAACCAGCTCACGCTTTTCTATCAGCCTAAGATCGACATCCGTACCGGTGCCGTCAGCGGCGCCGAGGCGCTGGTACGCTGGCAGCATCCGGATCGCGGGATGATGCCCCCGGCGGAGTTCATCGACCTCGCTGAGCATACCGGGTTGATGAGGCCGCTCACCGCCTGGGTGATCGAAGCAGCCATGCGCCAGTGTGCCGCCTGGCGGGCAGACGGGCTCGACATCGCGATTGCCGTCAACGTCTCGCCCAGCAACCTGCGCGAGCCCGATTTCGTCGAGCAGATCGTGGCACTGCAGGGCGCCACCGGAGTGGATCCCAAGCTCATGCAGCTCGAGATCACCGAAAACACGCTGATGGAGGATCCAGAGCGCTCGCAGGGAGTGCTGGCGCGGCTCAAGCAGATCGGCATGGCGATCTTCATCGACGATTTCGGCACCGGCTACTCATCGCTCAGTTACATCGCGACCCTGCCGGTGCATGCGCTCAAGATCGACCGCTCCTTCGTCATGAACATGATGCGCAGCGAGCAGCAGCGCACGGTGGCGGCGGCGTCCATCTCGCTCGCGCACTCACTCGGCATCCGGGTGGTGAGCGAAGGTGTGGAGACGATGGAACAGGCCCGCGAGCTCGACCGTCTCGAATGCGATGAGCTGCAGGGCTATTTGTTCTCTCGGCCGCTGCCGGCGGAGGAGTTCGTACGCTGGGTCGAAACGTTCTCGCTCGAACGCTATGGCCTGGTGCGCAAAGTATGAGCAACCGAATCGGTTCTCGCTCGTCATCCATTCGATCAGCGCACACGGGTTGCGGTTGACCCTTCCGTAGTCGCTTCCGCAGCGGGCCGATCAGTTGATTCGGGGACATCGGCCGCTGCCTGCTCGGTGACCTGCGGCCTTCGGTGCTCGCTGCCCCACGCAACGAGCTCCATGCGGCCATCGAAATGCTCGACGATGGCCGTGCAGCTGTCGACCCAGTCGCCGCAATTCATATATTTGACTCCATCTACCTCGCGGATCGCTGCTGCGTGGATATGGCCGCAGATCACACCCGCCATGCCGCGTTCGCGCGCGTGACGCGCCACCGAGGCCTCGAAATCGAAGATGAAGCTCACCGCGCTCTTGACCTTGCGCTTCGCGTAACCCGAGAGCGACCAGTAGCCGGGGACGCCCAGCGTGCGCCGCCACCACGACAGAGCGATGTTGAGCCGCACGAGCAGCGCATAGGCGTGGTCTCCCAGGACCGCGATCCAGCGGTGATACCGGGTGACTTGATCGAATTCGTCCCCATGCAGCAGGAGATAGCGTTGGCCATCCGCGGCGATGTGCTCATAGTCGTTCAGCACACGGATATTGCCGAACGATATGCCGGCGTGCTCGCGCACGGCTTCGTCGTGATTGCCCGGGATGAAGATTACCTGAGTGTGATGCCGCGCGCGCTTCAGGATCTTCTGCACCACGGTGTTCTGCGCGTTGGACCAGTAGATGCCGCGGCGCTTCATCGCCCAGAAGTCGAGGATGTCGCCGATCAGGAAAAGGTGCTGCGCTTCATAGGCCTTGAGGAACTCGAGCAACTGCTCCGCCTGGCAGGCGCGCGTGCCGAGGTGGATATCGGAGAGGAAGAGCGAGCGCACGTGTGTGATCATGCTGACCACGCACAAGACATTGCAACGCGACCCGGCGGCAAACCAACGATGCCACCCTCATCGGCATGCTGCGGCGAGGTCGAGCGGCCATTGATGGAATCCAGCACGATGCGCATAGCGTCCGCGGGGTGAGAATCCGCGATGGGCATGTTGTATGAGTGTACAGGGGCAACATGACAAACCCGTTGCAGGGCGAATGAGCTTGAACAACCATCCATGGCACGCGCTGCGGTGGCCTCTGCGATAGGCTGTACGCTTGTCCAGGACCTGCCGCACCAGATGAATCTGCTTCCGCGTCATCGTATCCTTCGAGTGGTGAATGGCGAGAGTGCATGCACGGTGTTTCGCAATCCCTGTCTCTTGCACGCATGTTCCGCTGGATCATGGGCTTAGCCTGCCCGCAGGGCCTGGATAGCGCGGCCGAGCTATTGGGACCGCGCAACGCCGCGGGACGAAAGGAGACCCGCTATTCGCTGTGACTTCCTGGAAGCGGCCGATGTTGAGCGCTCCCAACAGATTCGCGATGCCGCCCGCGCGGCGCTGTCGGGTGTGTGCAAATGCCTGGCGCCCGCCGTTTGCGCGATGTTGCTCGCCTGCAGCAGCGAGCCGAGCTTCCCGCCAGCCGCCCCCAGCACCGGCAAGCGGCAACCGCCAAGCGAAAAGGACTTCCGGGCCTCGGATCTGGCCAAGTCCGATATCGATATCGCCGCCGAAGTGCATTTGCGCGAGAGCCTCGCATCCACACGGCTGGTGATGGAAAAGCTCTATCGCCGCAATCCGCGGGAGTGGCGCAAAGGCAATTACGCAAGCATGGAGGCGGCGCTCGAGCGCGCGTTCGACCCGCAGATGGAATTCCGCTTCTCTGAGCTGAATGACGTCCATGGCACGGATGCGATCATGCTTGCGCTCAAGCCCGAGTATACGGGCGACCGGGTGTTCGCTTTCGGCGTCGGTATGGCGGGCATGATTTTTATGGCGTACAACGGTAAGACCCAGTTCTACGTTATCGATACGCTCGATCCACAGAAGCTCTACAACTCGTCGCGCAATGTCGAGATCGCCGCGTGGAAGCTCGCCAACGCGCGCGACGCACGCGGCGAGCTGCTGTTACTGTCCAACGAGATGGGAAGCGATGTGCGCAATCTCTCCTTCGAGCGCGAGATCGGCAAGATCATCGCCTACCAGGATGCGATGGCGCAGATCGCTGCACAGCGGAGCAATCGCACGATCCGCCGCATCGTGCAGACGCTCGCGACCGCGGTATTCCTGCCGATCTAAGGCGAGCTGGGCGAGATGCCCTTTGATTGGCCCGCGCCGCGGCGATTCGCTATGATGGCGATGCAAGCACGATAACATTCGAGCCACTCAACGGAGAACAACATCATGACCCGGCTTGTGACGCTGGTAGCGGCCGCGCTCGCCGCCGCTCCCTTGTACGCCCAGACTCCGGTCAAGATCGGCTTCATGGCGGAGATGTCCGGCCCGCAGGGGGCGCTGGGGCAGGACCAGTACGATGCGTTCATGATGGTGGTGGAGCGCAACGGCGGCAAGCTCGGCGGTGTTCCGGTCGAGATCATCAAGGAAGACAGCCAGCTCAAACCCGACGTCGCCACCCAGATCGTCCAGAAGTTCATCGAGCGCGATAAGGTATCGATCATCACCGGCATCAGCTTCTCGAACGTGATGATGGCGGTGCACAAGCCGATCACCGAGAAGGAAGTGTTTCTGATCGGTTCCAACGCCGGGCCGGCGCCGATCGCGGGAGCACAGTGCTCGCCCTATCAATTCATCGTCTCCTGGCAAAACGATACGCAGGCCGAAGTGGTGGGTCAGTACGCCACAGACAAGGGCTACAAGCGCGTGGTCGGCATGGCGCCGAACTACCAGGCCGGGAAGGACTTCATCGCCGGCTTCAAGCGCTACTACAAGGGCGAGATCATCGATGAGATCTATACGCCGCTCAACCAGCCCGACTTCTCGGCCGAGCTTGCGGAAGTCGCCGCAAAGAAGCCGGATGCGGTCTATGTGTTCTACCCCGGCGGCCTCGGAGTGAACTTCATCCGGCAGTATCAGCAGGCCGGGCTGCTCGGCAAGATTCCGCTGCTGGCAACTTCGACTACCGACGGTCTCACCCTGCCCGCTCAAAAAGAAGCGGCGCTTGGCGTCATCTCCGGAACGTTCTGGGGCCCCGACTTCGCCAACCCCGCCAGCAAGCGCTTCCTGGAAGAGTTCGAGAAGAAGTACAACCGCATCCCCTCGCAGTATGCCGCGCAGAGCTACGATGCCGCGCAGCTGCTCGACTCCGCGCTCGCCAAGGTCAAAGGCAATGTGGCGGACAAGAAAGCCTTGATGGCCGCGCTCAAGCAGGCGGACTTCAAGTCGGTGCGCGGCGCGTTCAAGTTCAACAACAATCACTTCCCGATACAGGACATGTATGTGTTCGAAGTGGCGAAGGACGCCAAGGGCCGCGTCAGCCTGAAAACCATCGGCACAGCGCTCAAGAACCACGAAGACGCGTATCACACTCAATGCCCGTTGAAGTAGCGCACGCTTTGGCTGGACACGCTCTCCCCTCGAGGCTTTTCCTCCCTCTCCCCTTGCGGGAGAGGGGTGGCCTGTTTTGCTGACACCCGATAGATGACCCTGGGCCTGTTCTTCACCCAGCTGCTGAACGGCGTGCAGCTCGGCGTGCTGCTGTTCCTGCTCTCGGCCGGGCTCACGCTGGTGTTCGGGATCATGAACTTCGTGAACCTCACGCACGGTTCGCTGTACATGATGGGCGCTTACTTCGCAGCGGCGGCGTACAACTGGTCCGGATCCTTCCTTATCGCCGGCCTGATCGGCGTGCCGGCGACCGTGCTGCTCGGCCTTGTGGTCGAGCGCGTTGCACTGTCCACGCTCTACACCCGTGATCATCTGGACCAGGTGCTGGCAACGTTCGGCCTGATCCTGTTCTTCGACGAAGTGGTGCGCATCATCTGGGGTCCGAGCGCCGTGTACATGAATGTGCCGGACGCGCTGTCCGGAACGGTGGCGCTATTCGGCCTCGCCTACCCATCGTATCGCTTTGCCATCATCGGCGTCGGTCTGGCGGTGGGCGTTGGCCTGTATCTGCTGATCCATCGCACACGCGTGGGCATGTTGATCCGCGCCGGCGCATCCAATCCGGCGATGGTGAGTGCGCTCGGCGTGAACGTCAAACTGCTCAACGCGCTCGTGTTCGGACTGGGTGCGGGGCTCGCCGGACTCGCCGGGTTGATGGCCGGCCCGATCTTCTCGGTGCAGCCGGGCATGGGCGAGCCGATCCTCATTCTCACGCTCGTGGTGATCGTGACTGGCGGCATCGGCTCCATCCGCGGCGCCTTCTACGGCGCCTTGATCGTCGGCATCGTCGATACGATCGGGCGCGTCTTTCTGCCCACCCTGCTGCGCGCGTTCTTCGAGCGCTCGATCGCGCAGGCGGCGGGCCCGGCGATCGCGTCGATGCTGATCTATCTGCTCATGGCTGCGGTGCTCGCTTTGCGGCCGCAGGGTCTGTTCCCGGTGAAGCATGGCTAGCGCGAGCGCGCGCACCGTGCTGGCGGCCACGATCCTGATCGCGCTCGGCGCCGTTCCGGCGATCGCGGCTGCGCTGGCGCAGCCGTTCTATGTCACGCTGTTTTCGCGCATCATGATCTTCGGGCTCGCCGCGCTCGGTCTCAATTTGATACTGGGCTACGGCGGGCTGGTGAGCTTCGGCCACGCCATGTACATCGGCATCGGCGCCTATGCCGTGGGCATCCTCTCGTTTCACGGCATCACCAGTGGCTGGGTGCAGCTCGCCGCGACGCTCGCCGTGGGGATCGTCGCGGCGCTGCTGGTCGGCTCGATCTCGCTGCGTACGCGCGGCATGGCTTTCATCATGATCACGCTCGCGTTCGCGCAGATGTTCTTCTTCCTCGCCGTCAGTCTCAAACAGTATGGCGGCGACGACGGGCTCTCGATCGTCACGCGCAGTGATTTCGGCGTGGGCAAGCTCGATAATGCCACGGTGCTGTACTACGTCATCTATGCACTGCTGGTCGCGACACTGTACGGCGCGTGGCGGCTGATTCATTCGCGCTTCGGCATGGTCCTGCGTGGCTGCAAATCGAACGAGCGGCGCATGATCGCGCTGGGCGTGCCCACACTGCGCTACAAGGTCACCGCATACGTGTTGTCGGCGATGATCTGCGTGCTCGCCGGGGTGCTGCTTGCCAATCTCACACGCTTCTGCGCACCGGCCTACATGCAGTGGCAGGTGTCGGGCGAGCTGATCGTGATGGCCGTGCTGGGCGGCATGGGCACGCTGCTCGGTCCGGTGGTCGGCGCCGCCGCGC
>Ga0335084_10005127_pt1 | contig 12924 bp, 12 predicted proteins | sample Lox_Sample_44_FD_206721 | JGI IMG/M metagenome (GOLD analysis project Ga0335084, IMG submission 206721) | Soil microbial communities from Loxahatchee National Wildlife Refuge, Florida, United States - Lox_Sample_4.4 | ecosystem: Environmental > Terrestrial > Soil > Wetlands | place: USA... | reverse complement strand
CGCAGCACCGGCTCGACGCGCTCGAACGCGCCGCGGTCGCCGCCCACCATCACCGACGCCTTGCCCTCGGCGAGCGTGATCGGGCTGCCGGAGATCGGCGCGTCCAGCATGTACCGGCCGGCCCGCGCGAACTCCGCCGCGATTGCACGGCTTCCGTCGGGCGATATCGTGCTCATTTCGACGAGCACGCCGCCTGGGGCGAGCCCCGCGAGCACGCCGGTCTCGCCGAGCGCCACCGCCTGCACCGCTGCCGTGTCGATGACGCTGGAGAACACGATATCCGCGCCCGCCGCCACCGCCCGCGGGCTGTCCGCCCAGCGCATTCCCTGCGCGAGGAGCGGCTCGGCCCTCGCTCGGCCGCGATTCCAGCCCGTCACCTCGTGTCCGGCCGCGAGCAGGCGTGGCACGATCGCCTGGCCCATCTTGCCCAGGCCGACGAATCCCAGCTTCAACGCGATCTCCTCATGAGTTGACGCCGCGCGCGCCTAGAGCGCGATCGGCTGCGAGCCGGTGGCGGCCGAGCGGACGATCGCCTCCAGGATGCGGATGTTGTCGAGGATCTGCTCGGGGGTGTGGCGATAGGTACCCTGCCCCGCGACGGCCTGCGCCCACGCATCGAAGTTGGCGAGCACCGTGTTCGCCGGCGCGTACGAAACCGTCGAGCGCCTGGCCGTCCGATCGGCGATGGTGACGTCGCTCGGCTGGCCCTGGTCCACGTTGGCATTCTCCTTGACCTCGATCCAGCCGTCGGTGCCGAACACCGTCAGCCGCCCGTGATACGGCGTGGTGGAGAGGCACACGAGCGTGCCGGTCGCGCCGGAGTCGAACTCGAGCGACACCGAGACGTGGTCCTCGCCGATCGCGCCGGTCATGACCCGGCCAGTGCGCGCCTGCACGCGCGTCGGCCGTCCGGCGAGAGACAGGAAAAGGTCGGTCACGTGCACGCCGAGCGCGGTCATCGCGCCGGCCGGCGCATCGGTCGGGCGCACGCGCCAGCTCGAAGGGTCCATCCGGGCGAACAGGTTGTGGCTCATGTTCGATTCGAGGTGGAGGAGCTGGCCCAGCTCCCCCGCCTTGATCGCGCGCGCGAGATGCTCCATCCCCGGCTCGTAGCGGCGCTCGTGGCCGATGCCAAGGACGATGCCCGCCCGGTCGCACGCGGCGAGAATCCGCTCGGCGCCCGCCGCGGTGAGCGTGAGCGGCTTCTCGCAGAACACCTGCTTGCCGGCGGCGATCGCCGCCAGCACCTGCGCCTCGTGCTGGCTGTGCGGCGTGGCGACGATTACCGCGTCAACCGTCCGGTCGGCGAGCACCGCATCGAACGAGGTGCCGAGCGCGACGCCGTGACCCCGCGCGAAGTCGGCGAGACCCGCGGCCGCGAGGTCGACGCCGTGCGTCACGCGCACGTGGCGGCTCTCGGCGAGGCAGGCGGTGATCTGCTTGCCCCACCATCCGAGCCCGATCACGGCCGCCTTGAGCACGCCGGTAGCGCCCACGCCGGATCAGCCGCTGACCATCTCCGCCCACTTCGGGCAGGTGCGCTTGTCGGCCGGAATGTCATAGGGCTGGTAGTTCGCCTTGTCGACCACGGTGACCGGGAACAGGATCTCCTTCGGCACCGGCTCGCCGCGCAGCTGCCGCAGCGCGGCCATGACACCGAAGCAGCCCTGGTTGAACGCGTTGTAGTCGCCGGTCGCGAGCATCTTCCCGCCCTTGATCAGGTCGACCGCCTCCTTGGTGCCGTTGATGCCGATCACGAGCGCCTTGCGATTCGCGGCGTCGAGCGCCTCGACCGCGCCGGTCGCCATGGCGTCGTTCGCCGCCATCACGCCGTCGATCTGCGGGTGCGCCTGCATCAGGTTCTCCATCACCTGGAGGGCGTTCAGGCGCTGGTAGTTGGCCGACTGCGAGGCGAGCAGCTTCACGCCTGGAAACTGCTTGAGCGCGTCGTTGAACCCGCGCGTGCGGTCGGTGTTGGTGATGGCGCCGCGAACGCCCTCGAGGATGACCACCCCGCCCTTGCCGCCCATCGCCTTGAGAAGATACGTGCCGGTCTCGAGCCCAAGCTTGTAGTCGTTGGCGCCGACGAAGGTGACGAACTGGCCCTGCTCGGCGCGGTCGGTGATGTTGACCACCGGGATCTTGGCGCCGTTCATCTTCTGGACGCCCGGGGTCATCGCCTTGTAGTCGACCGGCGTGAAAACGATCGCATTGGGCTTCTTCACCACGACGTCCTCGATCTGGCTCATCTGCTCGGGGATGCTGTCGGGCTTGGTGGGCACGTAGTGGATGACCTTGGCGTTCATCTGCCGGGCGGCGCTGTCCGCTCCGAGGCGCACGGCCTGGAAGAACGGGTTGGTCTGGTTCTTCGTGAACACCGCGATCGTCTCGCCGTCGGCGGCGGCGACGGCGGGAAGCGCGAGCGCGGCTGCGAAGAGGAACGAACGCCGGAGCGGGGGTCTCATCAAGGGTCTCCTTTGGGGGTGAAGAAATCTTCTCCGCACGGTCAGGCGCGCGAGCGCCGCCGCGTGAGCATGTCGAGGCACACCGCGGCGATCACGATCACGCCGGTCACCAGCGGCTGCCAGTTCGGGTTGAGGGCGAGAAGGTTCATCCCGTTAAGCACGAGTGTCAAGATGAGCGCGCCGACCAGGGTCCCGCCGACGGTGCCGACGCCGCCGAAGAGCGAGGTCCCGCCGATCAGCACCGCGGCGATCGCGGGCAGGGTCAGCGACTCGCCGATGTCGCCCTCGGCGGAGTTGAGCCGGGCGAGGAAGATGAGGCTCGCGAGCCCGGCCATCGCCCCCGACAGCGTGTAGACGAGGATCAGGCGCCGGTTGATCGGCACGCCCGAGAGCCGCGCTGCGACCGGGTTCGCCCCGATCGCGTAGATCTCCTGGCCCCAGGTCGTGCGCTGGGCGAACAGCGCGCCGATCGCGAGGAAGAGCGACATGATGTAGACGGGGATCGGAATGCCGAGCCAGTAGCCGCTGCCGAGCGAGCGGAACCCCGCGGGAAAGCCGTGCACCGTGCTTCCGGCCATGTACCAGTAGGTCACACCGTGCACGACCCAGAGCATGCCGTACGTCGCGATGAACGGCGGAATGCGCAGCGAGGCGACGAGCGTCCCGTTCGCCGCGCCGACCAGGGTGCCGCAGCCGAGGCCGACCGCCGTGCCGAGGAGCGGTGAGCCGGTGGCCTTCATCACGGTGCCGGCGAGACAGGCCGAGAGCGCGACGTTGGCGCCGACCGAGAGGTCGAGCCCGGCGGTGAGAATCACGAGCGTGAGGCCCGAGGCAAGCAGGAAGAGGAGCGCGGCCTGCCGCAACACGTTGAGCACGTTGTTCCACGTGAGGAACGCATCGCTCACGAGCGCGAGCGCCGCGCACAGCGCCGCGACCGCGATCAGGCGGTAACCGACCGCCTTCAGATCGCCGGACCAGTCGCGGCGCTGCACGACGCCCGCGACCGCGCTCACCGCCGGCTCCGCAGGTTGTCGACCAGCAGCGCGCCGATCACGAGTACGCCGATCGCGGCGACCTGGACGGCCGATTGCGTGCCGAGCAGGTTGAGCCCGTTGCGGAGCACGCCGACGGTCAGCACGCCGAGCACGCTGCCGAAGAGCCAGCCATTGCCCTTCTCGAACGAGGTCCCGCCGAGCGCGACCGCGGCGATCGCCTCGAACTCGAGCCCGATCGCGGCGGTCGGATGGCCTGCGCTCATCCGGGCGGTGAGCACCAGCGCCGCCAGCCCGCACGCCAGCCCGCCGAGCACGTAGACGCCCACGAGATACAGGTCGGCACGTACCCCGGCAAGGCGCAGCGCTTCGGGGTTGCCGCCGAGCGCGAACACGTACGTGCCGAAGCGGGTGTGGTAGAGGAGCGCGTGAGTCGCGAGGTAGAACAGGACCGCGACCACGATCGGCACCGGGATGCCGGCGAGGAACCCGCCGTACCACCAGGTGACGGTCACCGGCATGCCGACGATGCTCTGCGCGTCGGTGACGATGAGCGCGAGGCCCTGCGCGATGCCCATCGTGCCGAGGGTGACGACGAACGGCGGGATGCCGACCCACGCGGTCAGCGCGCCGTTCACGAACCCGAACGCCGCGCCCAGGGCAAGCGCGGCGCACAGTCCGAGCGTCGCCGAACCGGTGCCAACGACGGTGGCGGCGAGGACCACACTCGCGACCGTCAGCACCGCGCCCATCGAGAGATCGATGCCCTCGGTGAGGATGATGAGGGTCATCGGCAGCGCGAGCATCAGCAGGATCGTCGATTGCATGCCGACGTTCGCCAGGTTGGCCGGGTCGAGGAATCCCTTGGCAGCGAGGGCGAAAGTGAGACACAGTCCCGCGAGCGTGTAGGCGACGCCGGGGATGCGCGACCACTCGAAACGGGCGGCGGGCGCGTGCGTGACGCCGGCCGCCGGGAGCCCGACGGCTGCGGCGCGCTCGAACGGAGCCGGGTCAAGCATGGTGCATCGCGAGTCGCAGGATGTTCTCCTCGGTGAGCTCGCCGCGCGCCAGCTCGCCGACGATGCGATGCCCGCGCATGACGTAGGCGCGGTCGCAGACCTTCACCACCTCCGCGAGCTCGGAGCTGATCATCAGCACGCCGGCACCCTCTCTCACGAGCCGGTCGATGAGCGCGAACACCTCGGCCTTGGCGCCGACGTCGATCCCGCGCGTCGGCTCGTCGAAGAGATACACCCTCGCCTCGGCGTTGAGCCACTTGCCGACGACCACCTTCTGCTGGTTGCCGCCCGACAGGAACTGGACTTCCTGGCGAGCGCCCGGGGTGGCGATGCGCAGCTGCGCGATGTTGGCCTGCGCGGTGCGCGCGGCCGCGCCCGGCGAGAACCAACGGCGCGGGAAGAGCCGGGCGAGGCTCGCGAGGACGAGGTTGTCGGAGACCGTGCGGATCAGGGCGAGCCCCTCCTGCTTGCGGCTCTCCGGGATGAGCGCCGCGCGCATGCGCACGCTCCGGTCCGGCCCGCCGTGGCGCGGCCGCCCCAGGATCAGGACTTCGCCTGCGGTCGTGCGGTCGGCCCCGAAGATCGCGCGGGCGACCTCGCTGCGGCCCGCGCCGACGAGCCCGGCGAGCCCGACGATCTCGCCTGCCCGCACGGCGAGGTTGATCTCCGCGATGCCGTTCGCCGCGGCGAGGTCGCGCACTTCGAGCAGTACCTCGCCGGGTGCCGCGCAGTACTCGCGCGTGTACTGCATGTCGATCCGCCGGCCGATCATGAGGTCGACCAGCTCGTCCGGCGTCGTCTCGTCGACGCCCACCGTCGCCATGCACTTGCCGTCGCGCAGCACGGTGATGCGGTCGCCGATCTGGAACACCTCCGGCAGCCGGTGGGAGATGTAGACCATTGCCACGCCCTCGGCCTGGAGCCGGCGGATCACCGCGAAGAGCCGTTCCGTCTCCCGGTCGGAGAGCGCGGACGTGGGCTCGTCCAGCACCAGGATCCGGGCCTCCTGCGAGAGCGCCTTGGTGATCTCGACCAGCTGCTGCTGGGCGACCCCGAGCGTGTGCACGAGCGCGCGCGTGTCGATCTCGACCCCGAGCATGCCGAGCAGCCGCTTCGCTTCGGCGTGCATGCGGCCGTGGTCGATCGTCCCGGGAAAGCGCCCGCCCGGCTCGCGCCCGAGAAAGATGTTCTGGGCGACGCTGAGATAGGGGACGAGCGAGAACTCCTGGAAGATCACCGCGATCCCGAGCGCACGGGCATCGGCAGGGGAGCGGATGGCGACCGGCTCGCCGTTGTAGCGCAGCTCGCCCGCGTCGGCGTGGTAGGCGCCGCACAGGATCTTCATCAGCGTCGACTTGCCGGCGCCGTTCTGGCCGAGCAGCACGTGGACTTCGCCCGCGCGAATGGTGAACGAGACCGCGCTCAGCGCCTGCACGCCCGGAAAGGCCTTGCTGATGTCGCGGAGCTCGAAGAGCGGCACCGCGCCGTGCGCGGCGCGCGCCGCCTGCCCGCTGGCTACAGCCGGCACCATCCTCCTCCTTTGTTGTTCGGGTCCTGGGCGCGCGCCGTTCAGGCTTGCGCGGGGGTTTCTGCCGGTCGAGCCTCGTCCTCGGGGATCACGTAGCCCGCCTCCTGCAGGCTCGCTGCCCCGCAATAGCCCCAGATGCTGACGAGCGTCTCGGTGTCCGAGGCGTTCTCGAGACCGTGATAGACGTTGCGCGGGATGAAGCAGAGCTCGCCCGGTCGCAGGAGGAACGTGTCGTCGCCGACGTGCTTCACGCCGACGCCCTCAAGAACGAGTTCCCACTCCTCGGCGTTCGGGTGCTTGTGCAGCGCGTGCTGCGCCTTCACGCCCGGCGGCATAGTGGTCCGGCCGACCACCGTCATCGTCGAACCGACACTCTGGCGGGTAATCAGCCACCGGACGTCCATCTTGTGCCAGCCCCGGTCCTCCTTGAGGGAAGCATCCGGCGTGAAGTCCTCGAACCGGATCTTGTACTTGCTCGATTCCTGCACCGCCACGATTTCCGCCTCCTTGGGTCGGGGTCCGCGCCCGCCGCCGCGCGCACCCTGAGCCCGCATAGTGCCGAATCCACCCTCGCCCGGCAAATCGGGCCGCGACCGCCTGGGCTCATGTGGTATATCGGCGCGATGACCCGTCAGGCGTTCATCGAGCGGCATGCGCTCTGGTCGGACGACCAGCGCCGGCAAGCCGAGGCGCTCAAGGACCGCGTGCGTACCGACCGCCTGCGCCTCATCCGCCTCGCGTGGACCGACGCGCACGGCTACTCGCGCGCAAAGGCAGTCACTGTCCCTGCGTTCCTCGAGTCGCTCGCCGGCGGCTACAACGTCAACGTCGCGACCACGACACTCGATTCGGCGAACGCCCGCACGTTCAGCTCGTTCACGCGCGGCGGCGGCATGGGTCTCGACGAGATGACCGGCTCGCCGAACATCACGATCGTCCCCGACCCGGCGACGTTCCGGCTCCTGCCCTGGGCGCCCGGCGTGGGCTGGGTGCTCTGCGATGAGTACTTCAACGACGGCGCGCGCTATCACTTCGCCGCGCGTCACCTCCTGCGCCAGCAGCTCGAGCACCTGCAGTCGGCGGGCCTCGACTACGTCGTCGGGCTCGAGGTCGAGTGGTACCTTGCCCGCGTCGCGGAGGACCATCTCACCGACGAGCACATCGGCGTCCCGGGCCTGCGCGGCCGCCCGATCGCGACCTGGCCGGCCGAACCCGGCTACTCGTACCACTCGGAGTCGAACCTCGACCTGATGCAGCCGGTGCTGTCGGCCCTCGCGGAAGCCTACGAGGTGCTCGGCCTGCCGCTGCGGTCGGTCGAGAACGAGTGGGGGCCGGGACAGGTCGAGTGCACGTTCTCGGCGCAGGGCGCGCTGAAGGCGGCCGACGATCTCGTGCTGGTCCGGACCGCGACGCGGCAGGTGTGCCGGCGAATGGGTTACTTCGCCACCTTCATGTGCCGCCCCGCCCTCAAGGGCTACTACTCGAGCGGCTGGCACCTCCACCAATCGCTCGTCGACGCAAGGACCGGCGAGAACCGGTTCATACCCTCGAGCGCGAGCGAGCGCCTCTCGCCGCTCGGACGCGCGTTCCTCGGCGGGTTGCTCGCGCATGCGGCAGCGGCGACCGCGTTCGCGACGCCGACGGTGAACGGGTATCGGCGGTTCAAGCCGAACTCGCTCGCGCCAGACCGCGCGGGCTGGGGCTACGATCACCGCGGCGCGATGATCCGCGTCCTCGGCGGCCCGGGCGATCCGGCGACGCGGATGGAGAACCGCGGCGGCGAGCCGGCCGCGAACCCTTACCTGTACATGGCCTCGCAGCTCGTCTCGGGCCGCGACGGCATCGAAGCAGACCGCGACCCCGGCCCCCAGGACGACGAGCCCTATCAGGCCGATCGCGTCCGGCTGCCGACGAGCCTGATGGAGGCGCTCGACGCGCTCGAGAAGAGCCCCCTCTTCCGCCGCGAGCTCGGTGGGATCTTCGTCGACTACTTCCTGAAGCTGAAGCGCAACGAAGCCGGACGGTTCCTGCGCTGGCTCGAGGAGCACCGCATCGAGGACCGGCCGGACGAGACGACCGCGTGGGAGCAGAACGAGTACTTCGACTTTTTCTGAGCGCCGCCAACCCTTTCGCCGCGGACTTGGGCGAGGTTCAGCTCAGAGCAACGGGCCGATGGTCTTCGCCAGCTGAGAGCTTTGATCCGGTAGCAGTCGTTTCGGCATGATGTCTTTCGGGAGCCGCAAAAGCATCGCCACGCAAAGCGTCCAGGCAATCGCAGAAGGAGCGGGTAGGTGGGTCACGACGGCACCAGGTTCCCATCCTGCCACAGTCGCGCCCGCTCATGCGCTGAGCTTTCCCGCGCTAACCACCTTCCCGCGCGCCCCGCGGCGCGCGCCATCAGGCGCGCCCGGGTAACGATGCTTTTCATGCGCTGCAGCTTTGGAGACACCACCGGCACCGTAAGCATGGTGCTCGCAACGGCCATCAGCAGTAGTGCCGTGAACGGCTCGCTGGTGATCACCCCCTTGTCCAGGAGGATGTTGGCGAAGATGCTCTTGATCAGCGCCTTCGTCTGCAGCAGCCCACCGATGAGCGAAGCCTCGCCCGGCCTCCATTTGAGGACCTTCCCTGCGATCTGAACCCCGAGCAACTTGCCCGCTACCGAAGCGAAGAGCAACACGGCCGCGGCGATGAACACCGCCTGGCCGCCCACACTCCAGTTGGAGGGCGAAGGGCGCCTTCTAGGCAGTTCGCGACGTGCCCCGCTCGGCATCACGGCCTTCACGCCCATGCCGCACACCCAGGTTCCTCCGCGCGGCCCCGCCCCGCGGCCGCAAGTCCTTGTTCCGCTACACTGCATGGACGCTACACCACACGACGCGATGGGGTGCACGCACAACGAGTACTTCGACTTCTTCTAGGACGCGAACGCGCATGCCACAGCACGATCTGGACGAGCTGGTGCAGGAAGACCGGGTGCACCGCCTCCTCTATACCGACCCCGGGATCTTCGCGGACGAGATGACGCGGGTGTTCGGCGGCACCTGGGTCTATCTCGCCCACGAGAGCCAGATCCCGAAGCACGACGACTTCGTCACCGTCCGCCTCGGCCTGCGCCCGCTCATCGTGCTGCGCGACAGCCGGGGCACGATCCGCGCGCTCTACAACCGCTGCACGCACCGGGGCACGACGCTCTGCCGCACGGACCGCGGCTCGGCGAAGGCTTTTCAGTGCCCGTACCACGGCTGGACGTACCTCAACAGCGGGAAGCTGAGCGGCGTGCCGTGGCCGGACGGTTACGCGTGCGACTTCAAGGACGCGAAGTTCAATCTGGCGCAGGTCCCGCGGGTCGAGCGCTACCGGGGGTTCGTGTTCGGCACGCTCAACCCCGAGGCGCCACCGCTCCTCGAGCACCTCGGGCCGGTCACGAAGCCGATCGACGAGTGGCTCGACCGGCACCCCGGCGGGAAGGTCGTCTTCTGCGAGGCGAACCGGATCAAGTACCGGGGCAACTGGAAGCTCGCCTACGACAACTCGGCCGACGGCTACCACGTTGTGTTCTCGCACCGGTCGCTCCTCGACATGGAGAACCGGCTCGAGGAGGACCCCGGCAAAGGCATGTCCTTCTACCGCTCCCGCCCCGACGAGGCGCCGATGTACGTCCAGTACTTCGGTCACGGCCACCACTTCAAGGACAAGCGCCCGAACGTGCCGAAGGAGCCGGGCGCGCTGTGGGCGATCGAGGGCGCGCACCCAGGGATGGAGTACTTCGAGGAGAAGCTGCGGCGCAAGCTCGGGCCGCGGGCGAACGCGGCGCTCGACCTCGCCTCCTCCGAGCCGGTCAACATCAACGTCTTCCCGAACCTGCTGATCCTCGGCAACCACGTGCAGGTGATCGAGCCGGTCGCCGTCGACGAAACCAACCTCACCTGGTACGCCACCGCGGTGGTGGACGAGGACGGCGCGCTCGGCGGCGTGGTCGACGACGTGAACGCGATCCGGATGCGCACCCAGGAGGCCTTCCCGAACTTCGGCGAGGTGGACGACGCGGCGAACTTCGAGGAGATCCAGCGCGGCCTGCGGGCGGAGGAGGACGAGTGGGTCTACATGCACCGCGGGCTCGGCATCCCCGGCCGGGTGAAGATGGACGCGAACGGCGTGATCACCGCGCCCGCCACCGACGAAGTCTTCATGCGCGAGTACATCAAGGAATGGAAGCGGCTGATGAAGATCCGGCCCGACCTCACCGTGCGCCGGGAACCATGAGTGCCGCCGGCGGACGTGACCCGGCGCGCGAGTCCTGGTACGTCGGCGACGCCTTCTACCGCGACCTCGCGGCGGCGTTCACCGACTGGGCGCGCGAGGACAAGGCGGTCGGCGACCCCGGCCTGCGCGACCGTTGCCGGCAGCTCCTCGAGCGCGAAGCGCGCCTGCTCGACGAGCGACGGCTCGAGGACTGGCTCGCGCTCTTCGCGCCCGAATGCCTGTACTGGGTGCCGGGCACCCCGAACGCGGGCGACCCGCGGAAGGAGGTGTCCGTGTCCTTCGACGATCGGCGCCAGCTCGAAGGCCGGGTCTACCGCCTGCGCACGGGCTACGCGTGGTCGCAGGTGCCGGCGTCCCGCACCGCGCGGCTCGTCTCCAACGTCGAGGTCTTCCGGACCGCGGAGGCGTCGACGCTGATGGTACGCTCGACATTCCTCGTCAACGAGTTCCGCGCCGGCGAGACGCGGGTCCTGTCGGGCTGGTGCGGTCACCGGCTCGCCGAGCACGCCGGCGGCTTGCGGATCCTGGTGAAGCAGGTGAACCTGATCGATTGTGACCAGGCGCTGCGCAATCCGAGCGTGATCCTCTGATCAGAGCAGCCGGAACCGCACCGGCAGGAGGATCGCCTTGCCGCCGAGCGCCGGTCCGAGCGCGCCGAGCTGGCGCGCGGCACGCACCGCCGCTTCGTCGAGGATTGCATGGCCCGAGCCGCTCGCCACCGAGGCGGCGACGATGCGCCCGTCCGCGTCGAGCTCGAGCATCACCACGACCTCGCCTTCCAGTCCGCGCCGCACCGCCTCCGGCGGGTAGAGCAGCGTCTGCGAGAGCTGGCCCAGCGCCCGGTCGAGCACCTCGCCGGCGAGGGGTTCGGGCGGCGGACGCGGCTTCGGCGGCGCGGGCGCGGCGGCGCGCGGCGGTCGCGGCTCGGCGCGCGGGCGCGCCGGCTTCGGTGCATCGATCGTGTTCTTGAGCACCTCGGGCGGCGGCGCGCTCTCGACCGGCCCACGCGGCTCGAGGTGCGCGGTGAGGAACGTTACAGCCGCGTCATGGACGCGCAGGGCGCGCGGCAGCGCGAGCGCCGGCAGCATCAGCGCCGCGGCGTGCAGCGCCAGCGACGCCGCGAGCGCCCACAGGAGCGCGGGGCTGAGTGCACGTTTTAGCAACACGGGCTTTGACAATCGCGCACGACTTGGCGACTATGAGGGCCTTTGAAGCCACTGGCAAGCCGATGAATTCGCAAGTCCTTTCACGTTTCCTCGCCGCGGCGCTCGCCGCGGCGCTCGCCGCGGCCGGCCTGGTCGCGACTGCGCGCGCCGAGCTGCCCGATCCGGTCCGGTTCGGCGCGACGATCGAGGCGGGCAACATCCTCGCGGCGCGCGCGTGGCTCGACGAAGGGCTCGACCCGAATTTCGTCGGCGACCGCATCGGCACCGGGCTGATGATCGCCGCGTGGGACGGCAACATCGAAATGATGGAGCTCTTCGCGAGCCGCGGCGCGGACGTGAACCGGGCCAACGGGGCGCACGAGCAGGCGCTGATGTTCGCCGCCTGGCGGGGCCGTCTCGAGGCGGTGCGCTGGCTCCTCGACCGCGGCGCGCAGATCAACCGCCGGGGGCTGGAGTGGTCCGCGCTCCACTACGCGGCGTTCGCCGGGCACGACGAAGTGGTGCGAGCGCTCCTCGAGCGCGGCGCCGATATCAACGCGCGCTCGACCAACGGCTCCTCGCCGCTGATGATGGCGGCGCGCGAAGGGCGCGAGAGCGTGGCGCAGGTCCTGCTCGACCGCGGCGCCGATCCGAAGATCGTGAACGATCACGGGGACGATGCGTTCGTGTGGGCGATGCGTTACGACAATCCGCGCATCGCCCGGATGGTCGGGACGCCGGAACGCTTCGCCGAGGCCGCGCGGATCGGGAAGGAAGCGTTCGGGCCGGCGGTGCGCTCGGTACCGGTACCGGAGCGGATCGATACCCTGTTCCGCGAGATGCGTGCGGCCGAGGCGGAAGGACGGCTCTCCGACGAGCTCCGCGACGCCTACTATGCCGCGGTGTCCGAGCTGCGGCGGCCCGCGCCCGCGGCGGCCGCGCCCCCGGCGGCGCCCAAGGCGCTCGAGATCACCGCGCGCCGCGCGGCGCCGGGCGAGGAGAGCGCGGTGCTCATGTACGAGCGCGGGCCGAGCGAGCCGATCACGCGGCGCGCGCCCGAAACCACCCCGGCGAAGGTCGCCAAACCGGCGAAGCCGAAGGTGAAGAAGCCGGCGGCGGCTCAGCCGACCGTGGCTCAGCCGACGGTGACCCAGCCGACGGCTGCCGCGCAGTAGGCCGTCCACGCGCGGCGATCCCCGCGCGCTTCGGATGAGACCCGCTTACGTCCTCTTCCTCGCGGCGCTGGCGGCGACCGCGGCGTTCATCCTCGCGACGACGTCCGCTCTGCCCGACCGGCTCGGCACGCACTTCGGGCCCGGCGGCGGCGCCGACGGCTGGATGACCCGCGACGGTTACCGGCTCTACATGCTCGCCTTCGTGCTGCTCTTCGTCCCGTTCATCGTGGCGATGGTCGGCGTCCTGCCGCGCGTGTTCCCGCGCGCCCTCAACCTCCCCAACCGCCAGTATTGGCTCGCGCCCGAGCGGCGCGAAGCGACGCTTGCGTTCCTC
>Ga0335084_10005125_pt1 | contig 12925 bp, 16 predicted proteins | sample Lox_Sample_44_FD_206721 | JGI IMG/M metagenome (GOLD analysis project Ga0335084, IMG submission 206721) | Soil microbial communities from Loxahatchee National Wildlife Refuge, Florida, United States - Lox_Sample_4.4 | ecosystem: Environmental > Terrestrial > Soil > Wetlands | place: USA... | reverse complement strand
CTCGGCGGTAAGCGAAAGCGTCACCCGGAAGAGCTCGACGAGCAGCTCGACGAGAAGATCGCGGCGCCGGATCCGGACATGTCCGTCGAGGACCAGATCACGCTGCGCGAGGTGCTTGCCCGCGCGGACGTGACCGAGCGCCAGGCCGAGACGATCGCCCTCTCCCTGCAAGGGCTGGTGGGCAAGGGGCTCGCGGACGCCCTCGGCCTCTCCGAAGGGGCCGCCGAGGCGCGGATGAGACGCGCCCTCGAGAAACTTCGAGAAGGTGCGTAGGGTTTTCTAGGCCTCGCCGGGACTAGCCCGGTATGGCCCTTGAACTCGTCCTCGTCGACTGGACCGACCGGCCGGACTTCGACGGCCCCAAGCTGCTCGGACGGCTGCGCGACTCCGACCTCGTGGAGCAGGCGCAAGACCGGCTCGCTGCAGCTCATCTCCGCCAGCTCTCGGCCCTGCGGCCACCCGTTCGGCCGGCGCCCGAGCCGGAGAAGGCGTGAAGCCTCCGACCGATCCGCGGCTGCGCGCGTTCGCCGAGGCCCTCGGCCGGCTGCTCGCGGATGCGGTCTGGCGCGAGATCGACCCCAAGAACGCGAAGGCCGCCCGGCAGGACGGCACTTCGCAGGACCACGAACATGCTGAAGAACGTCAACGACCCTACCACGACGGCAAACGATCGCGCCGCTCGGCTCCGTAAGCGCGTGCTACGCGCCCTCGAGCAGGGCGACCCCGACGGCTCGTGGCGACGCATGGCCGAGCTACTCGACCACGCGGAGCGTGCGCGCCACCTGGCCGACGAGCAGCTCGAGGCAGGCGAAGCGTTGCTCGACGAGGCGGCGCGATGAGCGTCGCTCTCGTCCAGTACGACGCCGCATGTCGCGCGCTCGCTGAGGCTCGCTCCATCGACGTGGCCAAAGACATTCGGGACAAGGCAGAGGCGCTCCGCGTGTATGCCCGCCAGGCTCAGAACCGCGAGCTCGAGGTGGATGCGGCCGAGATCCGCATGCGCGCGGAGCGTCGCATTGGCGAGATGCTGCGAGAGCAGCGAGATGCCGGGGCATTGAATCGCGGTGGACGCCCGAGCGGAGAAACCGGGTCCGACGCCGACCCGGTTTCCGACGATGCACCTCCCACGCTCGCGGACGTCGGCATCGACAAGCATCTCGCCGATCGGGCACGGAAGCTCGCGAGGATCCCCGATGCGGAGTTCGAGGCGGAGCTGGCGAAGGGTCGGGAGCGAGCGCTCGACGCGCAGAGAAGGGTTCCGATCAACCTACTCGAGACGCCATTCGTCTCCCACTACTCAGGCGAAATCGAGTGGTATACACCGCCTGAGTACATCGAGGCGGCACGCGACGTGCTCGGCCAGATCGATCTCGATCCGGCATCGTCGGAGCGGGCCAACGCGATCGTAAGGGCGACACGCTTCTACGACATGGAGATGGATGGACTCGCGCAGCCGTGGCACGGGCGCGTCTGGATGAACCCGCCCTATGCCAAGGGGCTCATCGAGCGCTTCACCGCTCGGCTGTCCGATGCCATCGAGTCCGGAGAGATTACCGAGGCGATCGCGCTCGTGAACAACCCGACGGAGACGCGCTGGTTTCAGAACCTGCTGCGCCGCGCATCAGCACTTTGTCTTCCGCTGGGGCGCATTCACTTCATGGACCCGGAGGGGAACATCCCCGGCCCCCCGCTCCAGGGGCAGGCGATCTTGTACCTCGGCGAGAAGACGGAGGCGTTCCTTGCCCGATTCGCCGAGTTCGGCTGGACGACAGCGATTAACGGTCGAGAGGTGGGCGCGTGAGACCGGATCTGCGCGCCGTGAATGGTGGTCCCAGCCGGACGCCCGACTGCGAGGTCGTGCGCGAGCTCGAGCGCGCCGTGTTGAGCGGCATCCTGATCGAGCCGGCGCGGATCAGCGACGCGCGCCAGATCCTCGAGCCGACCGACTTCTCGATCCCGAGTCACGGCTCGATCTATGCGGCGCTGGATCGAGTCCCGGAGATCTCGCTCCAGTCTCTCGCCGACGAGCTGGATCGCAGCGGTGAGCTCGAGCGCGTCGGCGGGCTCCCGGCCATCGCGGAGCTCGCCGACTTCGAGGTGTCCGGCGCGCTCGTCGCCGCGCATGCGAAGCGCGTACGACGCCACGCCCTCGAGCGCGAAGAGCGGCGCCTGGCCGAGCGCGCTGCGCAGGGTGATCCCGACCGACGCCGCATGGCCGAAGTCGCGGAGAAGCTCGACGCCCTCGAAGCCGGAGGGCTCGGGATCCGACAGCTCGGCTACACGGGCGCGCGCCTCGAGGAGCTGAGGCAGCGACCCCAGCCCGTGTCGCCGCTCCCGGGGTTCTTCGACTGCGAGCCGGGACTCATCGTCGCGAGCGGGCGCCCGAAGGCGGGCAAGACCACGTTCGGAGCTTGCCTGGCGCTTCCATGGGCGAAGGGCGAGCGGCCGTGGGCGGGTGCGCCTGTGCTGCCGGGCACGGGCGTGCTCTTCCTCTCGGCGGAACAGAGCGCCGTGCGCGTCGATCGGCTGCTGCGCCGCCTCGACCACTTCACCGAACGGCCGTGCCTCTCCAAGTGGTCCGAGCAGGTGACCATCGTCGCGCGCGATCGCGACCTGCCGCCGACGGCGCGCCGGATGCTGACGCTCGACGAGGACGGCCGTGCTCTGCTCCGCTCGACCTTGATGCGCGATGCCGATGCGGGGCAGCCGTTCGGGCTCGTGATCCTCGACAGCCTCTCGCGGCTCGCGCCGCCCGACTTCGACGAGAACGACGCCGGGCAGGTGACGGCATACCTGCAAGGGCTTCAGGAAGTCGCGGAAGAGTGCCGGGCCTGGCTGCTCCTGGTTCATCACCGCGGCTACACGGCCGACCCGAGCCGCTCCGATGCCGTAGGCGCCGGCCGCGGCTCCTCGGCCATCGCGGCCGTCGCTCCGTGCGCATGGGTGCTCGACCACGTTCCGAGTGAGCCGCGCCAGCGCGTGCTCAAGGTCGCTGGCAACGAGATCCTCGCGGCCGAGCACACGTTCGAGGTGGCGAGCGAGAAGTCGGAGCCGGGCGCCGTGCTTTACTTCCGACTGACGGACCCCCTCGGCTCCGACGCGGCCCGGATCAACGACCTGATCGGCAAGGACGAGGCGCTCTCGCAGAGCGCGCTCGCGTGGCGCGTGTCGGGCGACATGCCAAGCAGCCCGAAGGACCGGCCGAAGGGCAACGCGCAGCAGCGCGCGAAGGCCCTGCGCGAGCGCTGGGAGGCTGCGGACCTGATCGACGTCTGGCACGAGGGGCAGGCCATCATGATGCGGCGGAAGTCGTGAGCGTGCTTAGCGTGCTGAAGCGTGCTGTAGAGGCGCGCACGCCCTCTGCGCAGCGAGCGTGCTTGGCGTGCATAAGAATGCACGCCGCACGCCAGCACGCTCTCGCGCTGTGCAGCGTGCTAGTGGCGTTAGCACGCTACGGGCTACTGCAGACGACGCAGAGCGACGCCGACGAAGAGACCGACCAGCGCGGGCACGCCCCATGCCGGGAGCGCCGCGAGCTGCGGGTTGAAGAAGGGAACGACGGTGTATGCGGAACCGTTCGTAAGAGGGAAGCCGTTTCCGTCGCTGGTGCGCGCGATGATCGTTCGATGCCCACCCGTAGGTTCGACACGATACGCCACTATTTCATTCGTGGGGTTGTCCAAACCTACGACGATCACGAAGCCGTCGGGTTGGACACTTGCAGAGGGGTAGCCACTCAGAGAGGTCGACTCCCAAAGAGGTCCGGTACCGACGATTGCGCCCGGTTCGCCCGCGCAGTCGGGGCTGTGCGGATCCGAGCAACCGGAGATGACCTCGCGAGCGCCCGTAGCAGGGTCGAAGTGCACAAGCGCCGCGTCCCACACGTAGAGGATGTCGCCCTGTTTCAAGACGACGCCCGCGGCCGGGAGCGCGGGCACGAGAGCAGCGAGTGCGAGAGTGAGGAGAAGGGACTTCATCGAGGGGCCTCCAGAGTGGTGGCCGCCACTCTACGCGCTGCGGGTCCGCGTCGCGCATGTCTCACCGCGCCGGCTCGATCCGCTTGGCGTCGGCGCGAAAAGCTCGCGCACGTGACGACTTGGCGTCAGCTCGGGCGTAGCGGGACCCCGCTTCGCCCGGAGAGGGGGTGCTCGTGACTGCGGCGCCTAGCCCTTCGTGCACGCCACTCGCTTCCGCGCGATCCGCTCGGCCGTCGCGCGCAGCTCGGCAAGCTCCTCCGTGCTCCATGACGTCCAGTCGGGCGCCTCGACCTGGATCGCGTCGCCATCGATGCCGGAGAACTCGGAGCGGTTGAGCGCGGGCCATAGGCGGTCGGCCGCGACCTTGAGGCACGTCGAATCACCCGCGAGCGCGCGCTCGAGCACCTTCCTGGCGAGCTCCCCGATCGCTTCTTCCCCGACCAATGATGCGAAGGTCGGTCGAGACCCGAGGACCTTGGGCCTGCCTGGGCCGCCGGCATGTCCCTTTAGAAATCGTCCAGTGGCGGTATCGCGCACGTCTCTCATGCCGTTTTCCCCGTTTTCGAAACGGCTGACTAATTGTAGGAGGAAGCCGGTTGGAGTGCGCGGAGGACTCGCACCGTACACCAGGGAATCGGCTCCGCTACTTCCCGCCCTGGCTTACGACGAGGTGTCCACGTCGCCTTGGAGCCTCGAGGTCTTCGCCGTCTGTGCGCACGAGCCTTCGCGCGAGATCGCTTCTGCGCAGACCCTCCTCGACAACACGGCTTTCAAGACCAGCACTGCAACCTGCCCAGCCGGCAAGGTGGCGACAGGGGGCGGCGCTCGAGTGATCGGTTCGAGGCTGAAGAAGCTCGTGGCCGAGCTGTCCCTGGGACAAGGCGATCCTGCAAGACACCAATTCAAAAGGTTGGCCCGGCCGGCGCTGAAGCGTCCGGTGATCGCGTACCTCCGCGATCACTAGGAGTGATTCGTAACCCCGTTCATCAGTCGGGGGGTGTAGGATCGGAGAGCCGGCTCGCTCAGACGCCCTGGGGGACGTGCCCGATGCACCAGAAATCGCCGGGCTATTGGGCAGTGGTCGCAAGCGTGGCGGCCGCGGTACTCCTGTCCTGTCTCTGGGTTCTCCCAGCCTTGGCGCAGGCTCCGGTGGCGCAGGGGCCGGAGGTCCAGGTCAACAGCTACACCACCGGCAATCAGGCGCTTCCCTCCGTAGCGGTGGAGGCCAACGGCGACTTCGTCGTGGTGTGGGACAGCTATGCATCCCCCGGGACCGATGCCGACCGGAGCATCCAAGGACAGCGCTACGCCTCGAGCGGCACACCGATCGGGAGCGAGTTCCAGGTCAACAGCTACACCACCAACACCCAGTACTACCCCTCGGTTGCAACGGCCCTGAACGGCGACTTCGTGGTGGTGTGGGCCAGCTATGGATCCTCCGGGACCGATACCAGCGGCGCGAGCATCCAGGCTCAGCGCTACGCCTCGAACGGCACCCTTTCCGGCAGCCAGTTCCAGGTCAACACCTACACCCCCGACAACCAGAAGAGACCCTTCGTGGCAGCAGCCGCCAACGGCGACTTCGTCGTGGTCTGGCAGAGCAATGGGTCGGCCGGAACCGACTCAAACTTTGAGAGCATCCAGGGCCAGCGTTACGCCTCGAGTGGCACAAAGATCGACGGCGAGTTCCAGGTCAACACTTACACGCCAGGCGCGCAGGAGAGACCCTCCGTGGCGGCAGCCGCCAACGGCGACTTCGTCGTTGTGTGGGCGAGCCCCGGGTCGCCCGGAACCGATAGCGACCCCGGGAGCATCCAGGGGCAGCGTTACGCTTCGAGTGGCACAAAGATCGGCAGTCAGTTCCAGGTCAACACTTACACCCCGGGCGATCAGGACTATCCCTCGGTGGCCGCGGCTAACAACGGCGATTTCGTCGTGGTCTGGCAGAGCAATGGGTCGGCCGGAACCGACACGAGTTATGAGAGCATCCAGGGCCAGCGTTACGCCTCGAGTGGCACAAAGATCGACGGCGAGTTCCAGGTCAACAGCTACACCACGAACTCGCAGAGTGATCCCTCCGTGGCGGCGGAGGCCAACGGCGATTTCATCGTGGTGTGGAAGAGCGATGGGTCCGCCGGGAGCGACTCCGATGAAACCAGCATCCAGGGCCAGCGCTACGCCTCGAGCGGCACACCGATCGGGGGCGAGTTCCAGGTCAATAGCTACACAACTATGTTTCAGCGGTATCCCGGGGTGGCGGCGTCACCCATTGGCGACTTCGTCGTGGTCTGGCAGAGCGACGGGTCCTCCGGGACAGACGCCAGCGGTTTCAGCATCCAGAGTCAGCGCTTCGCCTCCATCGCCGTCGGCGACCAGTTCCAGGTCAATAGCTACACGACGAATAAACAGATCGAACCCTCCGTGGCGTCGGACGCCGAGGGCGACTTCGTCGTGGTGTGGGAGAGCTTGAGTTATGGACCCGACGGGTACAACCCGTCCTGGAGCATCGAGGGCCAGCGCTACGACTCGAATGGCACCAAGCTCGGTATGGACTTCCGGGCCAACAGCACCTCCCAGGCCTATCCCTCCGCCCAGCCCTCCGTGGCATCGGACGCTAAGGGCGACTTCGTTGTAGTGTGGCAGGGCCAGGGGACCTTCGGGACCGACACCAGCGAGTACAGCATCCAGGGGCAGCGCTACACGTCGAGCGGCGCGATGCAGGGCTCCCAGTTCCAGGTCAACACCTACACGTCGTCGTTCCAGTTGCTGCCCTCCGTGTCGTCGGACGCCAACGGCGACTTCGTCGTCGTGTGGCAGAGCTACGGATCTTCGGGGACCGATACCGGCACGGCCGGCGGCTTCAGCATCCAGGGTCAGCGCTTCGCCTCGAGTGGCACCTCCCTCGATGGCCAGTTCCAGGTCAACACTTACACGTCGTCGTTCCAGGCGCAGCCCTCCGTGTCGTCGGACGCCAACGGCGACTTCGTTGTTGTGTGGGAAAGCAACGGGTCGGCCGGAACTGACCGCAGCGGCAGTAGCATCCAGGGACAGCGTTACGCCTCGAGCGGTACCCCTCTCGGCGGTCAGTTCCAGGTCAACAGCTACACCACGAATAATCAGTATTACCCGTCGGTTGCGACGGATTCGTACGGTGACTTCGTCGTAGTGTGGCAGAGTTACGGATCTTCGGGGACCGATACCGGCACGTTCAGTGTTCAGGGTCAGCGCTTCGCCTCGAGCGGCACTCCCCTCGGCGGCCAGTTCCAAGTCAACACCTACACCACCGCAGGCCAGTACGCTCCCTCTGTGACGTCCGATGCTAGGGGCAACTTCGTCGTGGCCTGGACGAGCTACGGATCGTTCGACACGGATGCGAGCGACAGCAGCATTCAGGGCCAGCGCTACCTCCCGGAGCCCGGAGGCACGCTCGGGCTGGCGGCGGGCGTCGCGCTACTGCTTTGCCTCCGCTCGCGTGCTCGCCGACGCACGGCTCGAATCTCGAACGCCCGCTGAAGGGCCGGCGACGTTCCGCGCCTTCAGCGCTGCGCCTCGCCCGGCGCGCCGGTCACTCGCGTCTCGACCCGCGACAGCCGCTTCGTGAGCGCGGCGATCTCCTCTTGCTGCGCCTCGATCACGTGCTCCATCGAGCGCTGATGCTCCTGCGCTACCGCTCGCTGCTTCTGAAGCTCGTTCAAGAGCAGCGCCGGCAGCACATGATACTTCACGGAGTCAGGCTTGCCGTCGGCGTCGGACGCCACCAGCTCGGGCGCCACCTCGGCTACCTCTTCCGCGATGAGCCCGTACTGCTGTGTCTTCGCCTCCTCGGCACCCACCACGTCTTCGCGGTAGTGAAAGGTCACAGGGCGAAGCTTCATCAGCACGTCGCTCGAGTCGCCCATGTCGTGCACGTCCTGCTTGAAGCGGATTGACCTGCCTGGGTTCCTCGGCCCACCGATCTCTAGAAAACGGCCACCGTTTGCTGTGTTGATTGTCTCCGCTCGGCGAACTCCGCCGGCGTGAGATCTCCGAGGCTCGAGTGCGGGCGCACCGTGTTGTACTCGCGCCGCCAGCTCTCGATCAACACCCTTGCCTCGACTCGATTGCGAAACCATTGCATCCCAAGACACTCGTCGCGGAACTTCCCGTTGAATGACTCGTTCGATCCGTTCTGCCACGGCTTCCCGGGATCAATCAGCGCCGTCTCGATCTTCTCGTCCGCCGGCCAACGCAGGATGGCTCGCGAGATGAACTCCGAGCCGTTGTCGGATCGGAGATAGCGAGGCGCCCCGCGCACGCTGACTAGCTTCGACAGCACCTCGATCACGCGGCCGGAGCGGATGCTCCCGCCCACATCGATGGCCAGACACTCGCGCGTGAACTCGTCGACGACCGTCAGACACTTCAACGTCTGCCCGCTGGCGCAGGCATCGAACACGAAGTCATAGGCCCAGACCTGGTTCGCTCCGCTCGGAGCCAACGGTCGAGGCCTTCCCGTGGCGATGCGCCGCCGCGACCTCTTCCGAGGAACCTGGAGCCCGGCCCGGCGCCAGATGCGGTGAGCCCGATCCGTGCTCATTCGCATTCCGCGCCGTTCGAGGAAGACCCGGATCCTGCGATACCCGAAGCGCGGGTACTGCGCGCCGAGCTCGCGCATCGCTTCGATCACCGGTGCGTCGCGCCTGGCCAGGATCGACTCGTAGCGAAGCGTCGAACGCGCCACCGAGAGCAGCCGGCATCCCCGGCGGAGCGATACGCCACGCTCGTGTGCGTAGCGGACCTGCTGCCTTCGCACGGTGGCGCTCACCATTTTTTTCGCGCCACTTCGCGCATCACCTCGATCTCGAGGTCGCGCTCCGCCACCAGCTTCTTCAGCTTCAGGTTCTCGTGCTCGAGCTGGCGCAAGCGCCGTACGTCCGCAGGCTCGAGCTTGCCGAAGCGCTTGCGCCAGGCGTAGATCGTCTGATCGCTGATGCCGTGGCGCTTCGCGACCTCCGGCACCGGGCTCCGATCCGCCTCACGCAGGATCTTCACCATTTGCTCTTCGCTGAACCGGCTCTTCTTCATGGCCTCCCTCTCACCAAGAGGCCATTTTCTCAGGAATCAGACGGTCCGAGAATCACCCAGCAGGTCACTCGCGCGTGTGAAGCAGCTCACACCAGACAGCGTGGAATCCGTGCACCATGCAGCTTTGGTGTCCAATAATTCGAGGGTGCACGGGAATTCCGTGGACAGCTTATGGACACTTGGACCGTTGGCGCGCGCCGCCGCCGCGGCTGTGGGTCAACTATCTCCTGCACCGCTTCTCAGCGATGACGAAATCGGTGTCGGTCCGCCGTCGGGGGATGATCTAATGGCGGCGGCTGCCGGGGCCGGGTGCGGTGTGGTGTGCACATGCGCTCGGGTCCGGACCACGCGCAGGAGACATCACATGACCCGCAGCAGTCACAGCGCTTTGCCCGGATTCCGCTCCTCCCTCTTCCTCGCAGCGCTTGCCGCCGCAGCGCCTGCCCAGGCCGGCGACGTGAGTGTGCAGCTCGACAGCGGCACTGGCTTCGTGGTCAAGAACAGCACTGGCGCGATACAGCGGCTTCGTGTGGACGAGGCCACCGGGAATATCTCGCGAAACGGCGCCCTGTTCGTGCACACTACTGGTAGTTCAAATACGTTCGTGGGAGTAGGCGCGGGCAGCTCGAGCGCCTTTTCCTCCAACAACTCCGCATTTGGGGACAGCGCCCTTCTCAGTAACACCGCTGGCGGCGGAAACTCTGCATTCGGGGCCAACGCGCTTGGCTCCAACATCGTAGGAAACTTCAACTCGGCGTTTGGGGGGAGCGCCCTCCGCAATAGCACGGGCACTGCCAATTCCGCCTTTGGCTATGAAGCTCTACGAGATAGCACCACGAGCAATGCCAACTCGGCGTTTGGAACTTCGGCCCTCCGCTCGAACACCACCGGCGGCCACAACACTGCAGTCGGGTTTGCCGCAGTCTATGCCAACACCACCGGCGGCGACAACACCGCAGTCGGGTACTCCGCTCTTAAAGCCAATGTCACGAGCTTTGCCAGCTCCGCCGTTGGCTCCGGAGCCCTTGCCTCTAATACCACGGGAGGGCACAACTCCGCGCTCGGCTGGTTCGCCCTCTATTCCAACACCACGGGCTATTCCAACTCCGCCGTCGGGTCCGGAGCCCTCACCTCTAATACCACGGGCCAGTTCAACACTGCCGTCGGGAACTCCGCTCTCCCCGGCTCCACGAGCTCGTACAACACCGCCGTTGGTTCAGACGCACTGGGCCTCACCAGCGCCGGCGGCAACAACACCGCAGTCGGGTCTTCGGCCCTCTTTTTTAACCTCACGGGTCATGACAACGTCGCGGTTGGCCGGAACGCGGGCCTAAACGCCACAGGCAATAACAACATCTACCTCGCGAACGCCGGCGTCGCTGGCGAGAGCGGTCAGATTAAGATCGGGACTCTCGGCACACACACGCAAGCGACGATCATTGGCATCGCTGGCAGGACTTCCAGTGGAGGCTCCGCTGTGTTCGTGAACTCGAATGGGGTACTCGGCACCGTTACCTCGTCCGCGCGCTTCAAGCAGGACGTGCACGACATGGGCGACCAGAGCGACGTTCTGATGAAGCTGCGCCCGGTGACCTTCCACTACCGCGAGGACGTTGTCGGCGCCGAGGACGCGAAGACGACGCAGTACGGGCTGATCGCGGAGGAGGTTGAGCAGGTGGCGCCCGAGCTGGTGGCGCCGGACCTCGAAGGGAAGCCCTACTCAGTGAAGTACCACGAGCTGCCCGCGCTGCTCGTCAACGAGGCACAGAAGGATCACCAGGCGATCGCGGAGCAACAGCGCGCGCGTGCCCAGCAGCAGCGCGCGATCGACGAGCAGGCGGCCGTGATCGAGCAGCAGCGCCAGGAGAACGAGGCCCAACAGCGGGAGATCGCCTCGCTAACGACCCGGCTCGCTCGAATCGAGACGCAGGTGAGCGCGGCGCCGCACTGAGTAACCGGTGTCCAGTATCTGAGGCGGATAGGGACATTCAAGCGGGGGTGCGAATTTCCGAGAGCGGTCGTTATCTCAAGTTCAGCAGCCCCATGTACCGGCAAGCGTCGTTAGTTTGCGATCACGATTTACGCCAAGTTCGAATCGTGAGCAGCGTGAGGCCAAGTGTCGTAAGAACCGCGGTGGCGGGCTCGGGGACGGGGACGACCTCGACCTCCGGGTAGACGCCATCCGCGAGCTTCTCGAGCACACCAGTCCCTCGATCGAATCGGGTGAGACCACCCGCAGCACCGAGCAAGAGCGTGCCGGATAACTCCGGCGCGATGTTGAGCGGCGCGAGGGTGCCAGGGACTCGGGGAACAGGCAGGCATTGCCCTCCGCTCTGCGGGTCCATTTTGAAGAAACACTCTTCCTGAGAAAAGTCTGCCCCAAACATTTCACCGTCGGCGGACACGCCGAAACCGACTACGTCTGCGAAGTGCCCTCCTGGACTCGTGAGATCTCGATAGGCGTAGGTTTGCATGCCGGTGTCGAGAGCGATGGCGATCACTTCGGCAGGGTTTGCGTATTCGTTCTGGAATGCAAGCAGCTCCCCGTTTGCTCCAAGAGCCAAATCGACGGTGCCATGCACTGTCAGGAATGTGCTCCAGTTCGTGAGCAGCAGTCCTCCCTCGGACAAGATCGATTGTGATCCGGTGTCAGGATCGATTCGAATGATCCTCTGGTCGTATTGCCGCGCCACGAACACGCTCGTGTCGTTCGCGGCGATGAAGCTGCCCCCGGATGGTTCTCATCCCACGGCCGCGACGGTACCAGCATGCCCCCCGATGAGACGATCGTCTGCACTCCGGTCGTCGGGTCGATGCGCACGACCGAGTCCCCAGCCGTCGCATAGAGGCTGCCGTTGGGGGCGATTGCGAAGTCACCGAAATTGCCGGACGCGACCAGAGTCCGCGCATTGGTCATCGGATCGACGTGCACGATTCCCGTGTTGACCCCGTAGCCGTCGCCGTAGAGCGCCAGGATGTCGCCCGGCACAAGCGACACAGCGGTCGCGGAGCAGGCAATCGACAAGACACCGATGAGCGCCATGGCTAGACGCACGGTCGTTCTCCATCGCGGCGCCGTGCCACCGACAACGTGGTGAGGGCCACAGTTACGTGCAGGGCGGTAGTGGGCTCGGGAACGGGAGCTGGCACGATCTCGACTTCACTGAAAGAGCCGAACGCGATCGGGTCGACGAGCCAGCCATTATAGGTGAACACGGGTTCACCTTGGAGATCGATGCGGCCGAGGCCCAGTCCGTCGCCGATCACGAGTAGCTTGCCGGATTCCTCGATCGCGACATTGCTTGCGTAGATCATCCAAATCGTCCCGGCGTCATTAGGCCAGCCGACCAGGATCGAGATCGAACCAAGCACTGGATCGAGTTCGAAGAATCTCTGCGCTACCTGCGCATCGCCCGCGATCATCGTCCCGTCCGTAGCCACTCCAAGGCCCACAGGGTCTGACAAGCCGCTGGTCTCGGGGTGGGGTCGACGAATGCATAGCTCTGGACCCCGGTTGTCAGCGCAACACGGATCACCTCTCCCGTCGAGGGAAACTCATTCTGCAAGACCAAAAGATCATTGGTTACGCCAAGAGCCAGATCCACAGTGCCATTCAAGTCGTGTGCGGGAAGGTCAGGGTGCGGGCGACCTAGCAACCCGCTCTCTGAGAGGATCGCCTGCGTGGATGGGCCGCCCCCCTGCTCAGGGCGAATAGTGCGAACACTCATTCAGTCAAGCCGGCCCTTGCCGCCTCTGCCGGTACGCAATCCCGAGTAGGTCAAGTCCTGACTTTGCTGGAAACGTTGGAGGGGGACCTGGCCTCTGACGTTCGCGACGGCGCGACGTGTCGCCGTCTGTGGTCCTGGTCGAGCTCGGCCCGGATC
>Ga0335084_10005123_pt1 | contig 12929 bp, 11 predicted proteins | sample Lox_Sample_44_FD_206721 | JGI IMG/M metagenome (GOLD analysis project Ga0335084, IMG submission 206721) | Soil microbial communities from Loxahatchee National Wildlife Refuge, Florida, United States - Lox_Sample_4.4 | ecosystem: Environmental > Terrestrial > Soil > Wetlands | place: USA... | reverse complement strand
GGCAATTCGCCCGGCGAGTTCGCGGCCTACATCAAGGCCGAGATCGCGAAGTGGGGCAAGGTGATCAGGGAGTCGGGCGCGAAGGTCGATTGACGGTGCAGCTCTTCGAGGGAGTTATGCCGCCGCGAGGAACAGCCGCATGCTCCAGAGCGAGATCTGCGGTACGTAGGTGATGACGACCAGCGCCGCGAGATACAGGAACAAGAACGGGACAATGCCGCGATAGATCGTCCCGAGCGGCAGGCCGAGCGCGGACTGCGCGACGAAGATGTTGATGCCGAACGGCGGATGGAAGAGTCCGATCGCGAGGTTGACGGTGACGACGAGCCCGAAGTGGACGGTGTCGACCCCGACCGACTTCACGACCGGTACCAGGAGCGGCGTGAGGACGATGATCGCCGACAACGGGTCGACGAAGCAGCCGACCACGAGTAGCACGACGTTGATCGCGGCGAGCACGCTCCACGGCTCGAGGGCGAGCGCTTGGATCCACTGGACGAGCTTCACCGGCACCTGGTTCACGGTGAGGACCCAGGAGAAGACGTTTGCGCAGGCGACGATGATCAGCACCTGGGCGGTGAGGAGCGCGGTGGTCGTGGCCGCCTCGATCACCTCGCGCCACGACAGCTCGCGGTAGACGAGCCGGGTGACGAGCGCCGCATAGACGCAGGCCACGCCGGCCGCCTCGACCGGCGAGAACACGCCGCCGTAGATCCCGCCGAGGATGATCACCGGCGCGCCGAGCGCCCAGGCGCCGCGCACGAGCGCGCGCGCGAGCGCTCGGGCGTCGAAACTGCCCGCGGCCGGAATCCCGGTCCGCCGCGCGTACCAGAACACGTAGACGGCGAGCAGGCTCGCGATGAGGAGGCCCGGCAGCACCCCTGCAGCGTAGAGGCGCGGGATCGATTCCTCCGCCGACATGCCATAGATGATCATCGGAATCGACGGCGGGATGATGATGTCGATCGCACCCACCGCGGTGATCAGCCCGGCGGAGAAGGTCTCCGGGTAGCGTGCGCGGCGCATCGCCGGCAGCATGATCTTGCCGATGGTCGCCACCGTCGCCGCGCTCGCGCCGGAGATCGCGCCGAAGATCGCCGAGGTGCCGACCGTGGTCAGTCCGAGGCTGCCGCGCACCGAACCGACGCCCGCCTGCACGACGTCGACGATCCGCCCCGCGACGCTGCCGCGCCCCATCAGTTCTCCGGCATAGAGGAAAAACGGCACCGCGAGGAGCGCGAAGCTGTCGATCGCGCCGTAGAGGTTCTGGTGCAAAGCCGCCAGCGGGACGTTCATGAAGAACACCAGCGCCGCCGACGCCGACGCGAGCAGCACGAGGTAGATCGGAAAGCCGGCGAGGAGGAGCACGACCGGCAGGACCACGAGCGCGAGCGTCACGTGCCGGGGCCTCCGGCCGCGCGCCGCGTAAGCCGGTAGATCGCGATCAGGCCCATGAGCCCGAACGCGATCGCCACGGCCGAGTGCGCGATCCAGCTCGGAAGCCCGAGCGCGTCGCTCCGCCGGTCGATCTCGAACATCCGCGCGGTATAGCGGCAGGACTCGCCGAGCACGAGCGCCGAGAGCACCGCCGCGACGAGAGCCTCGGCGAGACGGATCCCGCCGCGCACGACCGCCGGCAGCCGTTCGGCGACGAGATCCATCCGCAGGTGGATCCGGCGCCAGGTCACGACCACCACGCCGAGGAACGTCATCCAGACCATCAGGAAGATCTGCAGCTCGTCCGCGCCGAGGATCGGCGCGCGGAAGACGTAGCGCGCGACGACGTTGGCGAAGCCGACGAGGACGGCGAGGACGAGCGCGTACGCGACGATCCGCTCCACCGCGCGCGCGAGGCGGTCGGCGAACCGTTCGATCAACTGCGGCCCCGTGTCAGCGCAGTGAGGTCGCGGACGTCGGCGAGCGAGTCGAGGGCCTCGACCGCGCCGATCATCGCATCCGCATCGGCGAGCGGCTGCGGTGCGAGCGCCCAGCAGCGCCGGAACTTGGCGAGCTGCACTGCGCGCGAGAGCGGGTTGTCGGGGTGGCCGATCGCCTTGTCGACCGGGCGATCCCAGGTCCAGCCGTCCTGCAGCCGGATCGCGAAGCGCTGCGGCCAGAGCGCGTTGAGATCGGGGTTCGCGTCCTGCTCGACGCGGATCCGCGCCGCGAGCGCGTGCGTCGCGGCGTCGGTGAGGCTCGCGCCTGCGAACGCCTCGGGGCCCACTTCGCCGCGCCGGAGCGCCGTCGCCATCACGAACGGAATGCAGAGCCGGGCGTAGTTCGGCGCCGGGTCCGGGATGTCGGGCCGGCCGACCAGCCGGAAGGTGAGCGGCGTCACCCACCCGTGGATCGACTCGACCTCGTCGGCGGCGAACGCGCGCTCCTTCCGCGCGCGCTGCACGGCGTCGATCGCTGCGTGCGTGAGACGCCCGCTCGGAAAGGGCTTGTGCGAGAGCCGCGTGATCTGCCACGTCTGCCCGAGCTGGGCCCACCACGTCTCGATGTCCGACTCGGGTTCGAACAGCTTGTAGAACCCGTACGGGCCGGTCAGCACGTCGTGCGGCCCGGTTAGGCCGGCCGCGGCGAGGTCGACCGCGTTCAGGCCCGCGCGCGCGTTGAAGCCCACCTGCAGCCCGAGGACCATCGAGCCCTCGAGATGCGCCTGCAGCGTGCCCGAGGTCTGGCCGTACAGGATGCCGAACGCGTCGACGAGCGTGGACGCGTCGAGACCCGCCATCCTGCCGGCGCCCGCCACGACGCCGAAGCCGCCGACGGTCGCCGGGCGGAAGAACCGCATCGGCGAGCGCGACGCGGCGCCGATCGTGCACGCGACCTCGACGCCGAGCACCGTCGCCGCGATGAGTTCCCGGCCGCTCACCGGCTGTCCGCGCGCGCCGCGCCGCTCGGCGGCGGCGACGAGCGCGGAGAAGAGCGTCGCCATCGGGTGCACGACCGCCGGCTCGTGCACGCAGTCCCATTCGAGCGCGTGGATCTGGTAGGCGTTGACCACCGCTGCCGCGCCGGCGGGCAGTCGCCTGCCATCGACCCAGACGGTCGACTCCTCGCCGGCGCCCCAGCTCGCAGCGGTCGCGACGAGCTCGCGCACGCACGGCGCGCTCGCGCCGCCGGCGCCGACCCCGAGGGTGTCCAGGATGAACGTCTTCGCCGCTTCGATCGCGTGCGGCGGCAGGTCCTCGTAGCGCGTGCGCGCGACGAGCCCGGCGAGCGGGAGGATCGGATTGCCCGTCGTCACGATCCCGGCCCCCGGCGGAGGTTCATCGTGTACCCGAAGCGGTCGCCGGGATGGATCGAATCGGACGCCTCCAGCACCCGGCCGCTCTCGTCGTGATAGAGCCGCAGCGTCCGGAGCGCCGGCGCGCCATGCCGCTCGTTCAGGCTCGCGGCGTCGTCGCGGTCGAGCGACACCGCCGAGATGTGCTGCTCGACCCGCGCGAGCCGGTGGCCGAATACCTTCTCGATCACCTCGTAGATCGCGCCCTCTCGGGTACGGAGATGATCCTCGATGCCCTTGAGGACGGGGTTGAGATACACCCGCGACACGCAGATCGGCCGCGATTCGTTACCGTCGCGACCGCGGTCGACGCGGATACCCGCGGCGAAGTGCCACTCCTCGCCCGGCTTCGCCTTGAACTGCCGGGCGAGCAGGCGGTTGAGCGCGACCTTGCCGGTGTAGAAGACGCGGAACTCCGTCGTGTGCGCGTACTGTGTCAGGTCCTGGACCGACCCGACCTCCTGCACGAAGCGCGACTTGCCGGGCACGGCGACGACCTGCGTGCCGGAGCCCTGCCGCCGCGTCACGAGCCCAGCCTCGAGGAGCTGGCGGAGCGCCTCGCGCGCGGTGAAGCGGCTGATGCGGTACTTGCGGCAGAGCGCGAGCTCGGGCGGGAGGAAGCCGCCGATCGGGTACACACCGTCGGCGATGTCGGCCATCAGCTGGTTGCCGAGCTCGCGGTAGCGCGGCAGCGCCTCGGGGGCCTTCCGCTTCCGCGGGCGCGCCGGCGCGGGGGAGCGGCGGAGCGCGGCGGCACGGGCGGCGGGCACGCTCGCATTGTAGTATGTCCGGACAATGCTAATGGCCCGTCCTCCGTCGGTCGCCGGCTCGGTTACTGCGCGGCTCGCCGGGATCTGCCTGCGCAAGGTGTCCGCGGATGACCGGCGGCGCGCCGCGCTTCACGTCCTCGACTGGATCGGCTGCGCGATCGCGGGTGGCGCGGCGGAGCCGGGCCGCGTGCTCGCTACCTGGGCGCAAGGCGATCCCGAAGGACCGTGCCACGTGATCGGCGCCGGCCGGCGCACGCTCTGGACGGCGACGCTGGTGAACGGCGCGGTCGGCAACGTGCTCGAGATGGACGACGTGCACCGGACCGCGATCCTCCACCCGGGGCCGGTGGTGATCCCGGCCGCGCTCGCGGCCGCCGAGCGGCAGGCCGCCTCGAGCGCTGCGTTCCTCGACGCGGTGGTGCGCGGCTACGAGGCGGTGATCCGGGTGGGCATGGCGGTCGGGCCCACACACTATAAGTACTGGCACAACACCGCGACCTGCGGGCCGTTCGGCGCCGCCGCCGCGGCCTGCTCGCTCTTCGGCCTCGAGGCGAAGGGCTGGATCGACGCCTTCGGCAACGCCGGTACGCAGGCCGCCGGCCTGTGGCAGGTACGGCACGAGCCGATCATGTCGAAGCAGCTCCACAACGGGCGCGCCGCGCACGCGGGGTTGCTCGCCGCCGACCTCGCGCGCATCGGGTTCACCGGTCCGACCGCGATCCTTGAGGGGCCGCAGGGCTTCTTCGCCGCGATGTGCCCGGGCGCCGATCCGCACGACATCGTGCGCGATCCGCTCACCCGCTGGAAGATCTACGAGACGAGCTTCAAGCCCTGGCCGGCCTGCCGCCACGCGCACCCGGCGATCGACGCCGCGCTCGACCTGCGGAGCGAGATCGATGCCGGCGCGGTGCAGCGGGTGGAGGTGCGCACGTACCGCGACGCGCTCGCGTTCTGCGACCGCGCGGACCCGCGCACGCCGATCGACGCGAAGTTCAGCCTCCAGCACTCGGTGGCGGTCGCGCTCCTCGACGGCCCGCCGCCGCTCGAGGCGTTCGAGCCGGCAGCGCTCGCGCGCACCGACGTGGCGGCGCTGCGTGCGAAGGTGTCGGTCGCCGCCGCCGAGCCCTACGCCTCGGCATATCCGGCCCACTACGGCGCCGAGGTCGAGGTCGAGCTTGCGGACGGGACGCGGCGAGTCTCACGGATGCCGGACGCGCTCGGCGACCCCGAGAATCCGCTACCCGCCGAGGGCGTGCGGGCGAAAGCGCTCACCCTGATGCACGCGGCCCACGTCGAGTCGGCGCGCGCCGAGCGGATCGCCGACGCATGCCTCGCGCTCGCGGCCGGCGAGACCGTCGCCGATCTGGTGGCGCTGCTGCCGTAGGACTCCTTGCTCGTTCCCGGCGCGGGGCGCGCTACTACTTGAGGTGCGCGGTCAGCCAGAGCGCGATCTCCGGGAAGACGCACAGCAGAAAAACGGTCACGAACATCACCCCGAGAAACGGCAGCGCGCCGATCGCGATCGTAGTGATCGGCACGCCGCGCCCGATCCCCTGCAGGACGAAGAGGTTCATGCCCACCGGCGGGTGGATGAGCCCGATCTCGGCCATGACGACGAGGATGATCCCGAACCAGACCGGGTCGAAACCGAGCAGCTTGATCAGCGGGAACACGACGGGAAGAGTCAGCACGATCATCGAGATCGAGTCGAGGAACATCCCGAGCACGATGTACATCGCCGTGATGATCGCGAACACCACCCAGCGGTCGACGTCGAGGCTGGTCGCGGCCGTCATGAGCCCCTGCGAGACCTTGAGGTAGTCGAAGCCGAACGTGAGGACGCTCGCGCCGACCACGATCAGGAACACGAAGCTGGTCACGTTGACCGTCTCGACGAGTGCGGCGAAGACCGTGCCGCGGCCCAGGCGGCCGCGCGCGAGGCACAGCAGGAACGACGCGAACGCGCTTAGCGCGCCGACCTCGCTCGGCGTCGCAAGCCCGGCGTAGAGCGAGGCGATGACCAGCAGGATGAGCAGGACGACCGCCCCGATGTCGAGCGCTGCGCCCGGGGCGAGCTGCGGGCCTTCGCCCGGACGGATCCGCGGCGCGTCCGCTGGTCGCCAGATCGCCCAGGCGGCGATCACCGCCATGAAGAGCGCCGTCATCAGGATGCCCGGTAGGATGCCGGCGATGAAAAGCGTCGCGACCGGCACGCCGACCGCCGACCCGTAGACGATCATCGGCACGCTCGGCGGGATCAGGATGCCGAGCGTGCCGCCGGCGGCGATGCTGCCATAGGTGAGCTCGCGGCTGTAGCCGCGCCGGATCATCTCCGGGCACGCGACCGTGCCGATCGTGGCTGCGGTCGCGACGCTCGACCCCGAGACCGCCGCGAAGACCGCACAGCCGGCGGTACCCGCGTGGGCGAGCCCGCCAGGGAGCCGGCCGAGCAGGCGCGCAGCGAGGGTGAAGACTTCATCGGTCAGGCGGCTCCGCACGAGCAGGGCGCCCATCAGGACGAAGAGCGGCACCGCGGTCAGCGAAAAGCTGTTCACCGCAGTCCAGATCCGGTCGGCCACCGTCACCGGAAACGGTACCGGCGTGAGCAGGTAGATCGCCGCGAGCCCCACTCCGCCGAGCGCGAACCCGATGCGCACGCCGACGGCGAGGGCGACGAGGATGCTCGTGACGAGCACCACCGTGATCCAGCCGACGCTGAGCGCCTTGCCGAACAGGAACGCCGCGATCGTGCCGCCGACGATGGCGATGACACCGATGCCCGCCCGCAGACCGCTGAACGCGAACGCCCCGCCAAGGGTCGCGACCAGCAGGATGAGGCTGCCAGCGTCGAACTTCGTCGGCGCGACCACGGGCGGGCGCGGCCCGAGCGCGACGAGGACCACGGCGACTGCCGCGAAGAGCGCGTACGGGCCCCAGCGCCGCCAGCCCGCGGGCTCGGGCGAGAGGCGCTCGATCTCGAGCAGGATCGCCGCAGCGAGCGCCGCGAGGCCGATCGCGATCGGCGTCTTCGGCAGCCACGACGGCGTCAGCAGCAGGCTGAAGACCCGCGAGCCGTTGCGGTAGTCGGAGAGCGCGAGCACGCCCGCCTGCCACGCGGCGATTGCGATATAGAGCAGCGCCGTCCATGCGACGACGAGCTCGAGCTGACGGCGCCCTTCGCCGCGCATCCGTCCAAGGAACAGCTCGACCCGCACGTTCGCGCCGTCGAGATGCGCCTTGGCCGCGCCGACGAAGACGATCCCGATTAGGATGTAAGTGCTGATCTCGGTCGCCCAGATCGTCGGGTTGTTGAAGAAGTAGCGCGCCACGACGTCGTAGACGGTCACGAGCGTCATGGCAGCGACCGCGACGGCCGCGACCGCGCCGAACGCGCGCGCGACTGCGCCGATGGCCGCTCCCGTGCGGCTGATCCGCACCGTCTCGTCGCTCACGTGTCGTGGCTCATGTCGGCCGTCGGCTCGAGTGTCGCGCTTGACAGGACGCGGGGGCGAGGGCTTAATTTCCGCGGAATTGTCTGGACAAATTATGAAGGGGACGCACCCATGCGAGCAAGCGCCATCCTGATCGCCGCCCTCGGGCTCGCCGCCGGCACCGCGGCGGCGCAGGAGATCAAGTGGAACGTCGGGTTCGTGAACGCGGTCGGCTCGAGCTACCTGATCACGCTCAAGACGGTGCCGCAGCGGATCGCCACCGCGACCGACGGGCGGCTGAAGCTCGAGCTCTTCGACACGCTCGTCGCCGGGCCGGAGCAGCCTGCAGCGGTGCGCGACGGGCGGCTCGATGCGTCGTTTGCGGTGTCGCCGTGGCTGAGCGCCGAGGCGCCCTACATCAACTTCGGCCACCTGCCGGGCCTCATCACCGACGTCGGCACCTACCAGAAGATGCTCGACCCGCTGCTGCGCGAGGAAATGGCGAAGGTGTGGCGCGCGAAGTACAACGCGGTGCAGCTCGCCACCGGCGTGTTCGAGGACCAGTGCATCATCTCGCGCGTGCCGATCCGGACCGCCGGCGACTTCGGCGGCAAGAAGGTGCGCGTGCACAACACCGAGGCGGCGACGCTGATGGGCAAGCTCGGCGCCGCGCCGACCCCGGTGCCCTTCGGCGAGATCGTGCCCGCGCTCCAGCGCGGCATCGTCGACATCGTCATGACCTCGGTCGGCACCGCCAACGGCTTCGGCTTCCACACCGTCGCGAAGGAGGTGAGCATCTGGCGGATCGGGACCATCGTGCCGTGGTCGTTCGTGGTGAACCAGCAGGTCTGGGCGAAGGTCCCGGACGACGTGAAGCGCCAGGCGGAAGCCGAGTTCCGGAAGATCGAGAACGAGCATTTCGCCCGCCACGCCTCCTTCTCCAAGGAAAACCTCGACCTCATGGTGAAGAACGGGATGACCGTCTATGAGGCGCCGCCTGCGGAGCTCGCGAAGGTGTTCGCGCCGCAGAACGTCGATGCGGTGTTCGAGGCGTGGTACGCGCTCAACCAGAAGACCGGCACCGACGGCAAGGCGCTCGTTCAGAAGATCGAGATGCTGAAGAAGCAGATGCAGGTGAAGTAGCGTGGCGGGACTCGACGTGCGCGACTCGCTCGCCTGCCTCGCGCTCGTAGACGCCGCCGGCGAAGCGGCGCTGAACGCGGCCGGTCCCGAGGCGGCGATCCGCGCGATCGCGAACCGCTACTACGAGGGGCTCGGCGACCGCACTGCGCACGAGCGCGCGGGCGCGCTCAAGCCGGGCGAGCGCCAGTACTTCGTCGCGGGCGGATTCTTCATCACGCCCGACGGCGCGTGGCACATGCTGGTTGGCAACGTGAACTTCCCGAGCGAGCAGGAGCGCCTGATGATCCCGATCGACGGCGGGCATCCGGGCTGGGTGGTGAGGAACCGCTCGAAGCTGCTCCTGCGCAACACCGACGAGCACGGCCAGTTCCGCCAGTACCTCAAGACCTCGCGGATGGGCTCTGCCATCTTCGCGCCGCTCTTCTGGCAGGGCGAGATCCTCGGCCAGATCGTGATGGCCGCGCAGGCGCGCTACACGATGCGCGAAGAGGACCTGGCGGTGCTCGTTGCCTGCTCGCGCGCCGCGGCCGCGGCGTGGATCGCGCACGGCGGGCCGGCCTGGCTCGCGGCAAACTATCCGCCCCCGAACCCCTTCAAGGTCGGTCTCGACGGCGTCTGACGGGCGCCGCTGCCGCCACAGTGTCTGAGGCGCCGAACTACCTGACGTCGGTCGACGCTCGCTCGCTCGCGGCGGAATTCCCGCTCGGCGCGGCGTTCGTGCGACGGTTTCAATCGCTCAGCCGCGACGCGTTGCGGGCCCTGCAGGAAGCGCGCTTTGCGCGCGTCGTCGAGCGCGCCTGGCAGATCCCGTTCTACCAGCGGCTGTGGGGCGAGGCGGGCGCGAAGCCGGGCGACATCCGTGGGCTCGACGATCTCCCGCGCCTCCCGACGTTCGACAAGTCCGACATCATGGATTCGCTCGCGCGGCGTCCGCCGCTCGGCGACTTCCACGGCATGGAGAGCTATCCGGCGGAGCAGCGCCCGCCGGTGATCCTGCACACGACGAGCGGCACCACCGGCAAGCCGCAGGTGCTCCTCTTCGGCCCGCGCGGCCGCGAGGTGCAGAACCTGCTGCTCGCGCGGGTGTACCTCTTCCAGGGATTGCGCGACGACGACGTGGTGCACTCGGTCTACGGGCACGGGATGATCAACGGCGGCCACTACATCCGGGAGGCGGTCACCCACTGGACGCGCGCACTCTTCCTCTCCGCGGGCACCGGTGTGGAGACGCGCTCGTCGACGCAGATCGAACTGATGCGCGATTTTGGCGCGACGGTGATCGTCGGGTTCGGCGACTACATCAAGCACCTCGGCGAGCTCGCGCGTTCGAGCGGCGTGGAGCTGAAGGTGCGCATGATCTCCGGCCACGTCGGCGAGGACCGCGATGCGGTGTCGCGCGCATGGAGCGGCGCCGAGGTGTTCGACTGGTATGGCGTGGGCGACACCGGCATCATCGCGGGGGAAGGGCCGGACCATGCGGGTCTCTACGTCATGGAGGACGCGCACTACCTCGAGCTCCTCGACCTCGAAACCGGGCATCCGGTCGGCGAGGGCGGGACCGGCGACATGGTGGTCACGGTGCTCTTCAAGGACGACATCTATCCGATGGTCCGCTTCAACACCCACGACGTGACCGGGTTCCGCGCCGACGCTTCGCCGCTCGGGCTCAGTCTGCGGCGCATCCGGGGCTTCCTCGGCCGCAGCGACAACATGGTGAAGCTCCGCGGCATCAACGTGTTCCCGCAGGCGATCGCCGCGATGCTCGCCGATGCGCCCGGCTACGCCGGTGACTACCTCTGCCGCCTGGAGCGCGACGCCGCGGGCCGCGACGAGCTGACGGTTGCGATCGAGGTCCACGCGGCGGAGCAGGCGCTCGGGTCTGCATACCGCGAGCTCCTCCGCCGCAAGCTCGGGCTCGAGGTGACGATCGAGCTCGCCGCGCCGCGTTCGCTCGCGCCGCTGACCGGCATCGAGTCGCGTCAGAAGCCGATCCGGCTTCTCGACCTGCGGAAGCGCGCGTGACCGAAGGTGTCGCCGCGCTCGGCGGAGCGCTCGAACGGGGCGAGATTACCTCGGAGGACGCGACTCGTGCGTTCCTCGCGCGGATCGAAGCCCGCGACGGTGCGCTGCGGGCATTCATCCGGGTGATGCGGGAGGAGGCGCTCGCAGGGGCACGCGCGTCCGACGAGCGGCGCCGGGCGGGCGCGGCCAAAGGCGCGCTCGACGGGATCCCGATCGCGATCAAGGACAACATCGACGTCGCGGGCGTGCCGACGTCGGGCGGCATCCGGCACTACCGCGACAGCATCGCGCACGAGGACGCGTTCGTGATCCGCCGACTGCGCGACGCCGGCGCGGTGATCCTCGGCAAGCTGAACATGCACGAGGCGGCGCTCGGCGCGACCGGCGACAACCCGTGGTTCGGCCGCTGCGAGAACCCGCACCGGGCCGGGTACACGCCGGGCGGGTCGAGCAGCGGCTCGGGCGCAGTGGTCGCGGCGGGGCTCGCGGCGGCCGCGCTAGGCACCGACACGCTCGGCTCGGTTCGCGTCCCGGCGTCTTACTGCGGGACGGCGGGCTTCAAGCCCACCTTCGGCCTCGTCAGTACGCGCGGCGTGATGCCGCTCTCGTGGACGCTCGACCACGTCGGGTTTCTCGCGCCGCACGTGGCCGATCTCGAACTGCTCTTCGCTGCTTGCGCGGGCTTCGACCGCGAGTGGGCGTACGCGCGGCGCGGGCCTCGCTTCCTGAGCCCGAAGCGCGCCGACCCGAGCGATCTGCGCGGCCTGCGCGTCGGCAGACCGGCGCTGCCGAGCCCGTTCGAGCCCGACATTGCGAGCGCCTGCAAGCGCGCGGTCGAAGCGCTGGCCGGGCTCGGGGCGACCATCGTGGACGTCGAGCTCGCCGGTTACGATTTCTCGCGCATGCGCCGCGAGGGACTGCTCGTTTCGGAGGTCGAAGGCGCCACCTTCCACAAGGAGGCGCTCGAGCGCGACCCGGAGGGGTTTTCCGCCGGGCTTCGGGGCATGCTCGCGTTCGGCGCAAAGCAGACCGCGCTGCGCGCAGCGCAGGCCTACCGCCGGCTCGCCGACGTCCGCGTCATCGCGCGCCGCGCTTTCGCCGGGATCGATGCGATGGTCCTGCCGACCACGCCGCAGGCCGCGTTTCCGTTCTCGCAGGCGGTCCCGGTCGATCAGGCGGACCTCACCGGGTTCGCCAACATCGTGGGTATCCCGGCGGGCTGCGTGCCGTTCGGGAAGAACGGCGACGGCCTGCCGCTCTCGGTGCAGGCGATGGCGCCCGCGTTCGAGGACCGCCTGGTCCTCGACGTGCTCGCGGCGCTCGAGGGCGCGGGACCAGCCTGATAACATTGTCCGGACATCCGAACCATACGATGCCCGCCCAGCCCTGGTCCTGGCCGAACGGCGCCCGCCTCGCGCTTTCTGTCGTCGTCAACGTGGAGGAAGGCGCGGAGAGCTCGATCGCCGAGGGCGATCGCGGCCCGGAGCCGGTGGACGAGCTGGGGATCGCGCTCAAGAAGCCGATTCGCAACTACGGCAACGAGTCCAACTACCGATACGGAATCAAGGCCGGTGCGCCGCGGGTGATGCGCCTACTCAAGGCGCACGGCGTGACCGCGACGTTCACTGCGGCGGCGGTCGCGCTCGAGCGCGCCTCCGAGCTCGCGCGCGAGATCGTCGCCCAGGGTCACGAGGTGTGCGCGCACGGCTGGCGCTGGGTGCACCAGTTCCACCTCGGCGAGGCCGACGAGCGCGAATTCATCCGCAAGGCGGTCGCGTCGCTCGAGAGCACCACCGGGACGCGCCCTTATGGCTGGCTGTCGCGCTATCTCCTCACCGAGAACACGCGGCGGCTGCTCGCCGAGGAGGGATTCCGCTATCACATGGACGATTACAGCGACGATCAGCCGTTCTGGGACGTCGCCGGCGGCCGGCCGATCGTCGTGATGCCGTATGCGCTCGACACGAACGACATGAAGTTCTGGATTGACCCGGCGCTCTCGACCGAGCAGTGGTTGCGCTACGCGACCGACACGTTCGACTGGCTGTACGAGGAAGGCGCGAGCGCGCCGCGCATGATGTCGCTCGGCGTGCATCTGCGGATCATCGGCCGGCCCGGGCGGATCGGCGTCTTCGACCGGTTCCTGAAGCACGCGATCGCGCGGCCGGGCGTATGGATCGCGACGCGGCGCGCGATCGCGGAGCACTTCGCTTCGAAGGTGCCGCCCCCCAAGGTTTGAGCAGGAAGGAGTGATCCCATGAAACTCGAGCA
>Ga0335084_10005122_pt1 | contig 12932 bp, 10 predicted proteins | sample Lox_Sample_44_FD_206721 | JGI IMG/M metagenome (GOLD analysis project Ga0335084, IMG submission 206721) | Soil microbial communities from Loxahatchee National Wildlife Refuge, Florida, United States - Lox_Sample_4.4 | ecosystem: Environmental > Terrestrial > Soil > Wetlands | place: USA... | reverse complement strand
TCGGCTCGCCAGCCCGCTGACCGAAGAGGACCTAGCCCGCGGCCATGAGTACGCAGCCTACATCATCAACGCCTTGCAGGGCGGCGAGATGTACAAGTTCAACGGCAACGTCCGGAATACGTATCTCATCACGAACCTGCCCGAGGGCGCGTGCGTCGAGGTCCCGGTGGTCGTGGATAAGGCCGGATTCCACCCGATCCACGTGGGCGCGCTGCCGCCCGAATGCGCCCTGCTGACCCAGCTTTCCAGCGGCATCGAGGAGATGGCGATCACAGCCTCCATCGCCGGCGACCCAACCATGGTCTATCGTGCCATCTGCCATGACCCGCTGACCGCATCGGTGCTGTCGCTCGCCGAGATCCGGCAGATGACGGACGAGCTGTTCGCGCAGCACAAAGACTATCTTCCGCAGTTCAAGACACACAAAGTCTAGCGAAAGGAGGCGGGGCCCGATATCGAGCGTTGTAGGCGCGTGGCGGGGTGCGTATCGTACCGTTTCCACGTCCCTGTCAGGCACACCGTAAGGCGGTGTCGCGGGGACGGCATTCGATCCGAACGGAGGTTCATATGATCCGACCCAAGAGCATCTTCGCGGGCCTCTTGCTCACCGCAATCCTATTGGCAAGCCCCGGCGTAACGAATCTCAACAGCGTGCAAGCCGCATCGAAACCCTCACGGACGCCCATGATCTCCGCCGCGGCTACTCTCTTACCGCCCCGCAGCTATTACGTGTCGGTGAAAGGCTCGGATGCCAATCCGGGTACGCTCGCCGCGCCGTGGCGGCACATCCAATACGCCCTCGATCACCTCGGCGCAGGCAGCACGATCAACGTCATGAAAGGCGTTTATAACGAGTATGTCACCTTCCGCCATTCCGGGTCAGCCGGCGCGTACCTGACCTTGCAGAATTACGCTGGTCAGCACCCCGTTATCGATGCCACAGGCCTATCCATCACGGGCGAGGTCGGCCTTGTCAGCATCGTGAACAAGAAGTACGTCAAGCTGATCGGGTTCGAGGTCCGCAACCTCAAGGCGGGCGGGGACCCTTCGGCATTTCCGCAGGGCATCTCTGTCCGCGGCAACGGCGCGTTCATTGAGATCCGCAACAACCGGGTACACGATATCGAGAACAGCTGCGAAGAATGCGGCGCACACGGGATCGCCGTGTACGGCCGCGACCCCAATGCCTCCATCCATGACCTGATCATCGATGGCAATGAGGTCTACAACGGCAAGTTCGGCTGGAGCGAGTCGTTGGTGCTGAATGGGAACGTGGAGAAGTTCACGGTTTCCCACAACATCGTTCACGACAACGACAACATCGGCATCGACTTCATCGGCTTCGAAGGCGAGAACCCGAACCCGGCTTTGGATCGCGCCCGCGATGGCGTGGCAGTCGGCAATACGGTCTACAATATCGATTCCTACGGCAACCCCGCCTACGGGGAGGACCGCAGCGCGGACGGCATCTACGTGGATGGCGGCACGGACATCGTCATCGAGCGCAACATCGTCCACCACGCAAATCTCGGGATCGAGCTTGCCAGCGAGCACGCCGGAAAGAACACCAGCTACATTACCCTGCGCAACAACTTCATCTACAACAATACGCAGGCCGGCATTGCCTTCGGCGGCTACGATACGATGCGCGGCAGCACGGAGAACTGCGTCATTGTGAACAACACGCTGTACAATAACTTTACCCAGGGCGATTGGGGCGCCGAGCTGTACATCCAGTATGACACCCGCAACAACCTGGTCGAGAACAACCTCATCTTCGCCAATGCCTCGAAGCGCTACATGGAGAGCTGGAGCCCCGTCATGAAAGCCAACGTCGTGGACCGCAACCTGTACTTTGCGCCCGGAGGCGGCAGACGCGGCACGTGGATCTGGAAAGGAGTGACGTACACCGCGTTCTCAGCCTATCAAAGCGGCTCTGGCAACGACCTGAGCAGCCTGATCGGCCTCGACCCGCATCTTGTCAAGCCCGCGGAAGGCGACCTGCATATCCGTGCGGGCTCGCCGGCCGTCGATGCAGGGAATAACCTCACCGGCCCGCAGGTGGGTACGCTGGACATCGACGGTGCGCCGCGCATCAACGACGGTGCCATCGATATCGGCGCAGACGAAAGGTAACCAGCATTTCGGGGGCATGGAGTGACCATGCCCCCAACTCCTCCCTAGGACGGGAACAAGGCATGTTTGACATTCTGGTTGCCGGAGAGATCAATCCGGACCTGATCCTCACGGGCGATGTCAAGCCCGAGTTCGGGCAGGTGGAGAAGATTGCCGAATCCGCTGCGCTGACGGTGGGCTCCTCCTGCTCGATCTTTGCGTGCGGCGCGGCGCGGCTCGGCCTGAAGGTTGCATTCGCCGGCGTATGCGGTGACGATGTGTTCGGCCGCTTCATGCTGGATGCCATGCAGGACCGCGGCGTGGATACGTCGGCGGTCATCGTCCGCCCCGATCGATCTACGGGCATCAGCGTGATCCTCAACCTTGCCGCCGACCGGGCGATCCTGACGTATCCCGGACTGATCCCCGCGCTGCGGGCTTCCGATATCCCGGATACAATTCTCCGGCAGGCAAGGCACCTGCACGTTGCCTCTTATTTCCTGCAAACGAACCTGCGGCCCGATCTGCCAGCGTTGTTCCGTCTCGCCCGCTCCTACGGGCTGACAACTTCGCTGGACACGAACTACGATCCCTCTGGAGAATGGAAAGGAATGGACGAACTGCTCCCCTTGACGGACGTCTTCCTCCCCAATCGGACCGAGGCGCTTGGCATCACACATGCCGGCGCCGCCGAGGATGCCGCGCGGCAGCTTGCCCGGAGCGCCCGGATGGCAGTTGTTAAGCTTGGAGCGCAGGGCGCATTGCTCTGTGAAGGAGATTCCGTGATACGGTCTGCCTCGATCCCGGTGCCCGTGGTGGACTCCGTGGGCGCCGGAGACAGCTTCGATGCAGGATTTCTGCTCGGATTCCTGAATGGGTGGAAGCCGGAGAGAGCGCTCCGCATCGCATGCGTGTGCGGAGCGTTATCCATGAGAAAGGCAGGCGGCACGGAAGGACAGCCGACCGCGGAAGAGGCTCTCGCATATGTACCTGGATGAAGTGCTGGCTGCGCAGAAGCGCGGCGAAGCGGTCGGGATCACCTCGGTCTGTTCAGCGCATCCCGTCGTCTTGCGCCAATCGCTGGAAGCGTTCAAGCATCCGTTGATCGAAGCTACCTGCAACCAGGTGAACCAGTTCGGCGGATACACCGGCATGACGCCGGCCGCCTTCGTGACCTTTTTGCGCGGCCTCGCCCGTGAGCAGGGAACGGATCCGGAAAGCATCATATTGGGCGGCGACCACCTTGGGCCGCACGTCTGGCAGGATGAGCCAGCCAGAAACGCCATGGCCAAGGCACGGGATATGATCGCAGATTACGCCCGGGCCGGTTTCACCAAGCTGCATCTGGATTGCAGCATGCGGCTTGCGGACGATCCCCAGGGTTATCTCGACCCCGGGGTAGCCGCCCGCCGCGCGGCCGAGATGGCAAGTGTGGCCGAGCAATCCTGCCAGGATCCGCTGCATTACGTCATCGGCACGGAGGTTCCACACCCGGGCGGCGTGATGGGCGCGCAGGAAGGCCTGCATGTCTCGGGCGTCGATGACACGCGTCAGACGGTCGATCTTCACCGGAAGGCCTTTGAGGAATTAGGCCTGCAAGCGGCCTGGGAGCGGGTGATCGCCGTTGTCGTGCAGCCGGGAGTGGAATTCGGTGATGACTTTGTCGTGCCCTATGTGCACGAGGCGGCACGGGCATTGTCGAAGTTCATCGAAGAACAGCCAGTCATCTATGAGGCGCATTCAACGGACTATCAGACGCCGCAAGCATTAAGGGAGCTCGTGCGCGATCACTTCGCGATCCTCAAAGTGGGTCCCGCGCTCACGTTTGCCTACCGCGAAGGCCTGTTCGCGCTGGCGATGATCGAGAACGAATGCATCCCGGTCGACCGGCGCTCCAACCTGATCCAGGTGGTGGAGTCGACGATGCTGGATTCGCCCGCGTATTGGAAGGATTATTACAAGGGCGCCGAAGGAGAACAGGCTTTCAAGTGCAAATTCAGTTTGAGCGACCGGGTCCGCTACTACTGGACCTTTCCCCGGATACAAGGCGCCATCGAAACCCTCCTGGCGAACCTCGGTGAAGGGCCTCTGCCCTACACGCTATGCAGTCAATACCTCGGTGAGGCCGGTCTGACCGCCAGGCAGGCGCTGCAATGGAAGGTCAACAAGGTGTTGATGGACTACAAGCGCGCGTGCACTCCGACGGCCTAAGCAGAACGCTCCCGGACAAACCGGGAGCGTTCTTTTCGATGGGGTTCTCCTCGCTGGCACGTCCACAAACCGGCGCCCCATCCGCGGATATTCACTTTGCGTGCTGGCAAACGCCTTAGATCAGCTTGCTCAGGTGCTCGAAGCTCCGGATCGCATCCGGAACCGTGCCGCATTCCACACTGAACACAATGTCATTGGGACAGGTCTTGACGATGCTGATCACGCGCTTCCAATCCACCACCCCGTCGCCGCAGGCGCAGCCGACCGGCGTCCCGGTGACTTTGCCGCGTTCCTCGCCGCTCTGGGAGAAGCTGATATCCTTGGCGTGCAGGTGGACCAGGCAGTCCTTCACGTGGGTCAACCAATCGTAGGTGTCGGTCGTGCCCGCCAGGAAGCTATTGCCCGTGTCGTAGTTGATGCCGATGGCCGGGGATTGCACCAGGTTGTAGATGCTGTCGAGGCCTTCCTGCGACTTGCTATATTGCTGGTGAGGCTCCAGGCCGATCTTGATCCCGTACCGCTCCGCCACCATGGAGGCTTCCTTGAGCGTGTACGTCATCAACTGGTAGTCCATCTCCTTCGTCGTCCATTCGGGTTTGGGGCCCTCGTCGGTGTTGACGACCGGAGCGCCGGCATCGGAGGCCCACCGCACGGCCAGCTTCAGGTATTCCACGCTGATCTCCGGCTTGCAAAGCGGCGTGTGAGAGGACAAGCCGGACATCTTGATATGGTGCGCGTCGCAGACGTCGCGCGCCCAGCGCGGGTCGTCGTACATCGAAACGCTGTGGAAATAGCGCGCCTCGCTGAGCAGTTCGCGGCCCCAGTGGACCATTGGTTCGACATACTGATAACCGATCTCGGCAGCCTTCTCGACACCCCACTCGAACGGCTTGTCATGGCTGCGCACGAACTCCATATTCACGCCCAGGAACACTTTTCCCATTTTGCCCTCCGTACTCGATTTGTGGCGAAGGTCCTAGCTTGCAGCCATCCGCCGGTTGGCATCGTCGACCAGCGTTCGGACGAAGGCAAGGCTCTTCTCGATCATGGGCCCGCCCTGACCCTCACACTCGAGGCTTACCACGCCGTCGTATTTGATATCCACAAGAATGTCCAGGCACTTCTTGATGTTGTCCTTGTTCACGCCGTCGCCGATGGCGCACTGGCTGACCGCAATGCCGGTCAGCTCGCCGCGCAGGGAAGCGGCAAGAGAATCGCTGACGTCCTTGATGTGGACGTGGCTCACCTTGTTTTTGAACTTGTTCAGGAATGCCACCGGATCCTGCCCGGCAATGAACGTGTTGCCGGTATCCATGTTCATGCGCAGATACGGGCTGTCGACAAAGGCCAGCATCCTCTCCATGAACTGGGGCTTGGTGGTGTAGTAACCATGCGGCTCGATGTCGATGATGGTCTTGTAGCGCTCGGCGACTTCGACGATCTGGCCGTACGAACGCTTCATCATTTCCATCGCCTGGTCATCGGTCAGCCCCTTCGGGGCAAAGCGGTCGTCGGTCGTATCGATGTGATGGCAGCCTGCGATATGCGCCCACCGGATGGTGCGCAGTGCGTACTCCACGCCGAGCGTCGCGCCCTGCGGGAGGGACAGCGGGAACGCTGCATCGATCTGGGAAAACCGCACGCCATAGCTGGCAGCCTTCTCACACCACTCCAGCGGGTCCTCCCAACTGGCAATGTGGGGCTGGTAACCAAGGCCGTGGATCCAGCTTACGCCGTCGACCATGCCGCATTCGATCCAATGCACGTCGTTCTTCTGCGCCCATTGCAGGGCCTGCTCAAAATTCCAGTAAGCGCTGTTGAAGGCGTCCGTGTGGAAACCGATCTGAATCATGGGTCTCGCACTCCTTTCCCAGAGATGCACGGATGAATGGAGCCCGCCCGGTATGCGAGCGGGCTCCATTGTGTTGCTTTCGGAGCTAGGGCCTACGGGACGACATCCTTGTACTTGTTGACGTCGACGTTCTGCCAGGAGGCCGGGTAGTTCTTCATATCTTCGCAGCCGCACAGCGCGTAGTGAAGCGGCGGCATGGAGGTGTTGATGTACTTGTCAAGATTCGAGGTCACAACCTCCGGCTGGGGCATCGTCCAATGATGCTGGACGTCCTTGCCCTGCAGGAACATGACAGCCGACAGGACGGCCGTGCGCCACTGGAAAGTCGGGAAGGTCGGGGCAATGGCGGTCAGGTTGTTGAGCTTCCAATACTGCAGGTAGTCTTCCTGATCCTCGCCGACCATGACCTTGGGATAGGGAGCGCCGGCATCCTTGAAGGCCTCGAGGATGGTCACAGCCGTACCACCGGCATCCATCCACACAGCATCGATCTTGCCGTACTTCGCCAGGTAATCGCTCACGACCGTGTTGGCCTTGAAGCTGTCATAGCCGACGAATTCGACGCCGATGATGTTCAGCTGCGGGTTCTGCTCGAAGATCTTGCGAGCCGCGCCCCAGCGCTGTTCCAGCACGTCCACACCGGGCAAAATGCGGAAGGCGAGCACATTGCCGCCTTGAGGCAGATTGTCGACGATGAACTGGGCGCCGGAGATGCCGAAGGCATAACCGCCAATGGTGCGCTCGGAAACGACTGGGCAGTCGGTCTGGGCAAAGCGGTCAAACTGGACGACCGGCATGACCTCGCAAGCCTTCTCGACGATGGGGGTCAGGGCTTCGCTGGTGTTGGAAGCAACGATCAGGACGTCGCACTTCCCGGGAGTGTTGATGATGTCGCCAATGTCGGCGATCTGCTTGGCATCGTTGCCCTGCGCATCGAGGTGATAGAAGTTCTTGACCAGGCCCTGCGCGCGCAGCTCTTCCACCTGCTCGCGGATGTCAACATAGCCCACCACGCGCCACGGGTTGTTCACGCCCGCGTTCGAGAAGCAGATGTTGTAGGGCGGCTTCTTCTGCGCAAACGCTGCATACTGCGGATACTTGGAGATGTTAGTCGGGTTGCTCTCCAGGTACTGCAGATAGATCGGGTCGTTCGGGTTCAGCGCCGGCATCTTCATGAATTCCAGCGACTTCTGGTAGTCGGCATCGGTGAAGAACTGCGTTGCCACTTTCGCCGAGTCCATCTGGAGGCCGGGGTTGGCGGCTGCGGCGGGGGCCGCAGGAGCCTGGGTGTCTGCTGGAGCCGCAGGAGCTTGGGTGTTCGCCGGGGCAGCGGGAGCTTCCGTCGGCGCAGCAGCCGGCTGGCAGGCGGTGAGCACCAAGGTCGCGACTACGACCAACAACAGGAACTTGTTCATTTCTTACATTCTCCTTTTCAAGACTGATTCAGCTATGGACGTGCGAATTGCATTGCACTTGCCTTTTCAGAACGTTTCCCTGCACCACCTCCTTGGTCACAATGCTCTCGTCTGGTATATGGACGGGAATGGCAAAACCAGCGAGTGGATGGATCGAGCGTTTACCGCTTCCGGCGCGTACTGTATGCGCTGTAAGCCACCGCAGCAATGATGATGATGCCCTGGACCGCATCCTTGTAGGGCTTGGGCAGGCCCAGGAGATTCAGCAGCTCCACGAGTGCCTGCATCGTGAAGGCACCGAAGATAGCGTTGGGCACGGAGCCTTTGCCGCCCAGCAGCATGACGCCGCCCACGACGCACGCGGCAATGGTCTGCATCTCCAGCCCCTGACCGATGGTCACGTTCACGCCGCCGTAGCCGCCGATCATCACGCCGCCGATGATGGCGCACAGCGAGCAGATCACAAACGTGACCACGCGCACCAATTCGATGCGGCTCCCGGAAAGCCGGCTGGCGCGCACGTTATCTCCAATAGCCAGGATCTGCCTGCCGTAGTTCGTCCGATGGAACAGAAAATACGTGATCGCGGTAATGACCAGCAGGATGATAAGCGCGTACGGCACCCTGCCCAACACAGGCACATGCTCGATATAGTTGCGGCCGAACGCGCGCCAGTTGTCCGTCAGATAGCCGCGCGGCGCGCCGCCCACCCAGTACAAGGCTCCGCCCCTGACCAGCAGCATCATCCCGAGCGTGACGATGAAGGAAGGTACTTTCAGATAGCTGACCACCAGACCGTTGGTCAGGCCGATCAGCAGACCCAGGCCCAACATGATGCCGATCGTCGGATACGCCTTCGCCGGATCGTTATTGAGCAGCAGGGAGCTTGCCAACACAACCAGGGTGACAAGGGAGCCGATCGAGAGGTCAAAACCGCCCAGGGCTAGCACGAACATCTCCCCGATCGCCAGGACCGCCAAGGGGGAAGAACGGCGCAGGAAGGTCATGATCCCGTTCGACGTCGCGAAGAGATTGGGGTTGAGGTATGCCAGGGCGATGTAGACCACGAGGAAGAGCACGTACACGGGCGGGATCTTCCGGATCCATGCCCAGATGGATTGAAGCGCCTTGTTGGTTCCAGCCGGTGACTTCATGGCAGTTGTGGTCATAGGTCAGTTCCTTAAGCCGGTTCTTCTTTGGAGCGGAAGGTATAGCTTGCCACAGCCAGCACCACGATGGCGCCTTGCAAGACGATCTTGAGATAGGGGTTTACGCCTAACTGGTTGAATACCGTGTCCAGAACTCCGAAGATCAAAACGCCGGCCAGCGTGCCCCAGACGCCGCCCTTGCCGCCGGAAAGCGCTGTGCCGCCGATCACCGTGACTGCGATGGAGTTCAGGTCGTAGACGCCGTTGGGACCGACCCAGGGAGCGCCCGAGCGCATCTGGCTAACCAGGAAGACGCCGGCCAATACGGCCGTGAGGCTGCACAGGACGTGGGCGCCGATCAGGACGCGGTCCGTTCGCAGGCCGGAAAGCCGCGAGACCTCTGCATTGCCGCCCACGCCGTAGAGATGTGAGCCAAACTTGGTCCGTGACAGCAGCAGCCAACCCCCAATGAACATCACCGCCAGCACGATGATGGACACCGGCACGGGACCGATCGTGCCATAGCCGAAGTACTCGAACTCCCGCGGCACGCTGCCCGTGTAGTTCGAGAATGTCGCATTAATGATGCCTGCGATGATGAGGCTGGTACCCAGCGTGGCGATGAAGGAGTTGACATGCAGCTTGGTGATGACCAATCCATTCACCAGGCCGATCGCCGCCCCAATGCCGAAAACACCCAGAAGCGCCAGCGGCACCTTGGTCGGATCGCCCTGCATGATGTAGGAAGACATGACCGCCGTGATGCTGATGGTGTAGGCCACCGATAGGTCGATCGACGCGCCCAGGATCACCAGGGTCTGTCCCACGGCGACGATGCCGAGCGCGACCGAGCGCACGATGATATTCAACATGATCGCGGGATTCGTGAATATCTGGCCGTCGGAGAACAACTGATCCAGCACACCTCCGACCAGGAACACGATGATCAGGAAGACAAAGACCGGCGGAATACGGAAGCCGCGCAGGCCTCGAGAGAACCGATTATCGGAGACAGTGGTAGTCGTCATATGATTGTTATCCTGCCGCGACTGCGGTCTTGGAGCTTTCGCCGTTCGTATGCCCGGTGGCCATCAGCATGATCTGTTGTTCGCTGGACTGCGCCGGCAGCTCGCCTGCAACCCGCTTGTCGCACATCACCAGAATACGATCGCTCATCCCGACGATCTCGGGCAGCTCCGACGAGATCATCAGCACCGCCACGCCGCGCTTCGTGAGATCGCGGATCATGTCGTGGATGCTGGCTTTTGACTCCACATCGATGCCTCGGGTGGGCTCATCAAAGATAAAGAGGTCGGCATCCGAGGCCAGCCACTTCGCCAATACGACTTTCTGCTGATTCCCGCCGCTGAGGTCCTGCGCCTCACGGTCATAGGAGTCGGTCCGTATGTCAACCTGCTTGCCCAGGGTCGGGACCAACTGTCGCGACTTGTGGATGCCGTCGTTGTAGATGACGCCGACCATGTTCCCAATGGAGCGAACGGTGAGGAGCATGTTGTCCCGGATGGGCTGCCGCGGGATTATGCCCTCGCTCTTGCGATCCTCGGTCACGAAACCCAGCTTGTTCTTGATGGCGGCATTCGGATTCTTCAGCGCGATAGCCTTCCCGCGCAGTTCGACCGTGCCCGTCTTGAACGGCATCACTCCGAACAGCGCCTGGGCAAGCTCCGTTCGCCCGGAACCTTGCAGACCGGCAACGCCAAGCACTTCGCCCTTGCGGAGCTCAAAACTAACGTCCTTCAGCAACTCGTTGGAGCCGCCCTGCACTCGAAGCACCACGTCGCCCAGGTCTTCCTTCTGGCCCAGAGGCGGGAAGTAGTGATCTAGAGCGCGCCCCACCATCAGGAAGACCACGTCGGCGGGTTTTACATCCGCCTTGTTGACGGTCTTCACGAACTTGCCGTCCTTGAGGACCGTGATCTTTTCGGCGATATCGAAGACTTCGATCAAACGGTGTGAGATGAAGATGACTGCCATGCCGCGGGCCTTCAATCTCTTGACGAGATCGGCCAGCAGCTTGACTTCGGTGTACGTCAGCGCAGCCGTGGGCTCGTCCATGATGAGGACCTTGGCATTGAAGGAAATGGCCTTAGCGATCTCGACCAACTGCTGTTCGGCCACGGAGAGACTGTTCACCACGGCCGTGGGTGAGATCATCTTCTCCACGCCGATTTCCTTGAGGACTTCGCGAGCCTGCTGGTTCATCCGGGCCGTATCGACCACCCCCAGCCTGGCTGGTTCGCGGCCGAGAAAGATGTTGTGCGCGACGGTCCGCTCAGGGAGCAGGTTGAACTCCTGGTAGATGATGCTGATGCCCTTGCTCTGGGCCTCCACCGGGTGCGCGAACGAAACCTTCTCGCCGTCGAGATAAATCTCGCCAGAATCGGGGATGTATGCGCCGGACATGATCTTCATCAGCGTCGATTTTCCGGCGCCGTTCTCCCCGACCACCGCATGCACCTCGCCCGGCATGAACGGAAGACTTACGTCATCCAGGGCCAGCACGCCGGGAAAGCGCTTGGTGATGTTGCGGACTTCCAGGAGAGGCTGTTGCTGCGCGCTTGCCTGTGGATCTGCATTCGTCGTGCTTTCTGCCATAGTGACCTCGTCTTTCAAGGTGCCTCATGCAAGTAAAGTCTTCAGGAACCTGAGTCCGTCGGAAGCGATTGCATCCTGGCTGGGGGCGATCTCGCGCCATATGCAAACCGCCCGCGCGATCTCTTTCACCTGGGCCGTGAACGACTCGATCACGACTGCCTCGTCATAGCCGGTGTCTTTCAAGGCGGCCGCCACTTCCTGCCAGTGCACCTGGCCCGTCCCCGGCACGCCGCGATCGTTCTCACAGGCGTGGAAGTGATAGATCCTCTTGCCCGCTTTGCGGATCGCGGCCGCGCTGTTCTTCTCCTCAAGGTGCATGTGGAATGTATCCAGATGCAGCCCGACGTTGTCCATGCCGACCTGATCAATGAAATCCAGGCCCTGGGACACCACGTTGAGCATGTCGGTCTCGAAACGGTTCAGGCATTCCAGAGCCAGCCGCACTCCCTTGCCCGAGCCGTATTCAGCCATTTCCCGGACTCCCGTCACCGCACGCTCCCACTCCGCCTTCCGGGCGGCATCCTCTTCCAGGTGATCCTTTCCAACCGAAGAGTACATCGGGCCTGCCACGACGCGCGAGCCGACGACCTCCGCCGCATCGATCAGCCAGCGGATGTAATCCCTGGCGTTGTTCACGTACTCCGGGTTGGTGCTGCACAGGTTACGGTCGGGGCCGAACGCGCCGCAGATGATCCCGCGCAAGCCGTTCTTGTCCAGTTGGCTCCGCACAGCCCTGGGGTCGATCAATGCCGGGTTCTCAACCGCGATCTCCAGGATATCGAACCCCAGGTCCTTCACCTTCGGAGCCAGGTCGCAGACCGCCTCGGTGGTGCAAGGAGAGACCCAGACAAATGTGTTGATGCCGAATTTCATCATTACTCCACAGCCACCGCCCGAGCTCCATTGCCGCTCGCAAGCTCGACGGTGAAGATATAACTGAGTGCAAGGCTCACCGCTCCGAATATTCCGGCATTCGAGGCGGTCTCGGAAAACACGATTTGCAGGTTGCGCGTGGCGAGCGGCAGGGACCGGCTGAATACGGCTTGCCGGATGGAGGAGAGCAGCAGGTTTCCGAGGTTGCTCACGCCGCCGCCGATCACGATCATGTCCGGGTTATAGAAGTTCACGAGCGCGGCGAGCACATCCCCCACCAGTTGCCCGCTCTCGCGGATCACTTCGATCGCAAGCGCATCGCCCTCGAGCGCGGCCTCGCCCACGTCCTCCGCGCGCAGGACGCCGCCGTTCTTCTCATAGTGCTTCAGAAGGATGGGGCTCCGCCCGGCCTGCGCTGCCAGGAGAGACCGTTCCGCGATGCCGGGTCCGCCTGCCACGGTCTCCAGGCATCCTTTGTTACCGCAATGGCAGACCGGCCCCGATTTGTTCACACAGATGTGGCCGATATCTCCCGCGCAGCCGTTCGATCCGCGATAGATCTTTCCTTCGCAGATAATACCGGCGCCAATGCCGGTGCCGATCTTCACGAAGATGAGGTTCTCAACCGCCTTGGCGGCACCCTGCGTCATTTCCCCCAGGGCCATCACGTTCACGTCGTTGTCCACGACCACGTTGGCGGCC
>Ga0335084_10005120_pt1 | contig 12934 bp, 17 predicted proteins | sample Lox_Sample_44_FD_206721 | JGI IMG/M metagenome (GOLD analysis project Ga0335084, IMG submission 206721) | Soil microbial communities from Loxahatchee National Wildlife Refuge, Florida, United States - Lox_Sample_4.4 | ecosystem: Environmental > Terrestrial > Soil > Wetlands | place: USA... | reverse complement strand
TGCGTGATGGCGCCGGACGACGCATATCTCAACGACGTCGTGACGCGGCGCGCCGGCGGGTTCTGGGCGACGAACATGATGTCGAAGCGGCATCAATTCATTGCGCTGTTGAAGACGTTGTTCGGCACCGACACCGGCAACGTCGTCCGGTACGTGCCGCACGCAGGGTTCGCGGTCGAGCCCGGCAGCGCGATGTCGATGCCCAACGGCATCGAGAAGGGGCCGAACGAGGACGTGCTGTACGTCGCCGCGTTCGGCGGCAACGAAGTGCGCAAGCTCGACATCGCGAAGGGTACGGTGACCGCGCGTGCGAAGGTTGCGCGGCCCGACAACATCACGTGGACCGACGACGGCAAGCTGCTGGTCGCGTCGCACACCGATTCGTTCATCGAACTGACGCGCTGCCGCAATTTGGCGGTCGGCGCGTGCGGCACCGCGTTCGAGGTGGTCGCGCTCGATCCCGATACGCTCGCGCAGTTCGTGTGGCTCGCGCATCGCGGCGCGCCGATCGGCGGTGTGTCGGCGGCGCTGCGCGTCGGCGACGTCGTGTACTTGGGTTCGTTCGCGGGCGACCGCATCGCTCGGTGGCACATCGTCGGAACGCCGCCGTAATTCGAAGGCGGCGCCGGCGGGGCCGTCAACTCAGCGCATCGGCGACGCGCCGCCATAGCTCCTGCTGAGCGGCGGTCAGCAGCGGCGACGTCGCGATCGGGAACGAACCGTGGCCCACGATCATCAACTCGGCGTGCAAGTCGAACCACGCGAATTGGCCGTGGATGCCGAGCATCGCGAGCTGGCTACGACCCGGATCGATGACCCAGAACTGATTGCGATAGTGACCGTGCGGGAAGCGCGCCGTGCGGCCCGCCGCGTCGAACGCGCGATGAGCCGCGTCGTTCGGTGCACAGAGCGCATCGATGAACGATGCGGGGACGACGCCGCCGCCTGCGACGTTGCGGCCACCGTTCGCCACGACGCTCGCCCAGCGCGCGAAGTCGCGCAGCGTCAGGCTCAGCTGGCCCTCGACGATCGGAAAGCCGAACCGATCGGTGTTGAGCCAGCCGACCGATTCGGCGCCGACGCGCTGAAACAGTCGCTGCTCGATGAGCGGCAGAATGGGTTCGCCGAACGCGGCTTCGGCCGCCATCAGCAAACCGTTGGTGAGCGGCGACGAGTAGTTGAAGTACGTGCCGGGCGTGTGCGCGCGCTCACCCATTCGCTCGATCAGCCAACGCCGCGCGCCGATGGATTCGGCGTCGGTGGCCGGGTAGTAACCGACGGCACGAGCGTACGCGTAGTAGACGCCGTCGCGATCGTCGTAGTTCTCGACGTACGACAGGCCCGCCGCCATGTCGAGCACGTGCTGCAGCGTCACGCCGTGCCATGCGGGCGCGTCGCGCAATTCGGCGACGTAGTCGGCGAACGGCGCGCGCGGATCCATGCGTCCTTCGTCGATCGCCTGTGCGATCAACAGCGTCGTCAGCGACTTCGTCGTCGAGTGCTGCAAGTGATGGTCGGCCTTCGTCATGCCGTCGCGGTACGACTCGTGCACGACGTTGCCCCGATGCATGACGAGCAGCGAGTCGTTGAAGAGGCGCCGGTTCAGAAATGTCGCGCCGTCGATCGGCCGGTCGCTCAGCGGGTCGGCGAAGATCAACGCCTCGACGTCGAACGAATGCGCCGCGCGCGGCAGCGGGAGCGGCGTCGCCGGCTCGAGGAACGCGACCGGCATCATCCGGTCCATGCGCAATTGGCTCGCCGCGAGGTGCGGCGGATGGTCCCAGTTCGACCGATCGATGCCGCGCTCCGCGTCGATCACGCCGTCGACGATGCCGTGCGTGACGACGCGCACCATGCCTACGATCGGCGCTTTTCGAGCCGAACGGCGTAATCGCCGCCGAAGCGCGCGGCGATCTCCCCGTTCGCTTCGATCGAGCACTCGAGCGGGAAACGCGTCTTCCCGTCGGTTTTGAGGCGCGCGAGCGCCGTCGCGTGCTCGTCGGCGGCGAAGCGACACGTCGCGACGATCTCGGATTTGACCGGACGATCGTAGTGGATGCGGCCGTCGGCGATGACGATGCTGCCGTCGATCGCATGGACTTTGAGCTGCAACCACGTCATGCCCCAGCCGCACAGCGCTGCGATCGCGTACAGCGAACCGGCGAAGGCGGTGCCGTGTACGTTGATGTTGGGCTCGAGCCGCGCGCGCACCACGAGCCGGTCGTTGGCGAATTCGCCGACACGGATGCCCATCGCCTTGCTGATCGGAATTTCGTCGTGCCAGGTGCGTTCGAGTTCGGCGCAGAGTGATTTCATGGCGCGGCAGTATAGCGGCCGAGCATGTCCGGTGCGCGCTCGGCGTGTCGCGTCGCCGCCTCGACGGCCTTTGCGAACGCGAGCAGCCGCGCCTCGCCGCGCACCGGCGCCACGATCTGCATACCGATCGGTAATCCGTCGCGGCTGAAGCCGGCCGGCAGCGACAGCGCCGGGCAACTGGTCACGGTGATGCGCGCACAACTCTGCATCCATTCGAGATAGTCGCGCATCACGATGCCGTTGATCGCCCTCGGATACGGCTGGTTCACGTCGAACGGCAACACTTGCGTCGTCGGGCCGACGACGAAGTCGTAGCGGTCGAAGAATGCGTTCATGCGCTGATAGACCGCGCGCCGCGTCGCATACGCGCGATCGATGTCGTCGACGGTTAAAGCTTCGCCGGCGGCGAGATTCCAGCGAATCGTGTCCTTCAACTGCGCGCGATCGGTCGCGGACAACGCGCCGAAGCGGGCGCGGAAGCCGTGCGCGCGCAGCACGTGGAAGACTTCGGTCGCACCGGCAAGATCGGGGCACGCGAGTTCCACCGTCGCACCGAGCGATTCGAGCAGACGGCCGATCGATTCGATGCACGCGCGAATCTCGGCGTCGACCGGCAAACCGAAGTCGGCCGTCAGCGCGACGCGCACGCCGCGCGGTTCGAGCGGCGTCACCGGATAGAACGCCGACGGCGGATCGGTGAACGCGAACGGCACGCGGCGGTCGTCGCCGACGAGCACCGACAGGAACAGCGCGATGTCGTCGACGCTGCGCGCCATCGGCCCTTGCACCGCCATGTCGGACCACGGATTCAACGTCGGGTACGCCGGCACGCGGCCCGGCGTCGTGCGCAGACCGAGCACGTTGCAGAAGCTCGCGGGATTGCGCAGCGAACCGCCGAGGTCGCTGCCGTCGGCGATCGGCAGCATGCGCGCCGCGAGCGCGACGGCGGCGCCGCCGCTGCTGCCGCCGCAGGTCGTCGCCGGGTCGTACGGGTTGCGGGTCGCGCCGAACACCGTGTTGAACGTCTGCGAACCCGCGCCGAACTCCGGCGTGTTCGTCTTACCGACCGAAATCGTACCTGCCGCGCGCATGCGCTCGACGATCGAATCGTCTTCGGTCGGCACGTAGTTCGCGTACAGCGGCGAGCCGAACGTCGTGCGCACACCGCGCGTCAGCACGAGGTCCTTGTGCGCCGTCGGCAAGCCCCACAACGGCGGCGGCGCCTGCGGCCGCCTCGCGTCGAACGCGCGGGCGGTGTCGCGTGCCCGGTCGGCGTCGAAGGTAACGATCGCGTTGAGGCGCGGATTGAACGCGTCGATCTGCTTGAGGTGAGCGTCCATCACCTCGACGCAGCCGGCGTCGCCGCGCGCGAGCAAGCGCGCGAGGTCGACCGCACTGCGGGTGCAGAGTTCGTTCAACGGCGGGTCAGGGCGATGACCGGAATCCTACGCGTCGTCTTCTTCTCGTATTCGGCGAACGCCGGCATCGCCGCGGCCATCTTCTTGTACAAGTTCGTGCGGTCCGGCTCGCCGAGTACGGTCGCGCGCACGTTCACCTTCTCGGCGCCGACCTCGATCGACACGTCCGGGCTCGCGACGAGGTTGTGATACCACGGCGGGTTGTTCGGCGCGCCGGCGAACGACGCGATGATGACGTACCGTTTGCCGTCCGGCAGATAGGCGAGCGGATTGACGCGCGTCTTGCCGGTCTTCGCGCCCTTCGTCGTCAAGAGCAGCATGTGCGCACCCTCGAAGGGACCGCCGACCTTGCCGTTGTTCTTGCGGAATTCGTCGATGATCCCTTTGTTGAATTCGTTCATGTCCATCGTTGCGTCCTCGCGTGCCGTGAGTCGCTAACTTAGTAGGCGGGCGCGGCTTCGGCTAGGGCCGTGTTTCGGCGGCGGACCGCGGCGCCCTCGAAGGCGCTGCCGATTCGACGTCATAGGAGTCCGTGCGGTTCGCCGCCGAGCAGGCATTGGCCGTAGATCTCCGCTGCCGCGTCGAGATCGAAGATCGCGTGCGCGGACGCAGTGTTGAGGTCGCGCTGGATGCGCTGCAGCGGGCTTTTCGCGAGCTGCGCCGACGCGCCGCTGCCCTGTGCGGCGCGCGCGACGACGTCGCGTGCGGTGTCGACCACGTGGGCGAGCGCGAGCCGCAGCCGCGCGCGTTCACGCACCGGACACGGCTCGGGATCGCGTCCCCACGCTTCGATCGCGCGGCCGATACGTCTTAGTTCCGCTTCGTTCGCCTCGTGTCGAATGCGCAGATTGCCGAGCCGGATCTGCGCGGCGCTGCCCTCGGCCTGCTTCTTCGCGCTGCCCCACAGCGTGCGCTCGGACAGCCGCCGCTCGAAGAGTTCGACCGCCGCGCCGGCAGCGCCGACCAGCGGCGAAGCCGCCGTCAACGCGAGGAACGGAATCATCGGGTAGCGGAACGTCGACGAGCCGTGCCAGTGCGCACCCGGACTGCGGCCGTCGCGCATCGGTGCAATGTCTTGGCTCAGGTGCTGCGGCACGAACACGTCGCGCGCGACGATGTCGTTGCTGCCGGTCGCGGCCATACCCGACGCGAACCAGACGTCGTCGATCTCGACGTCGCCGCGCGGGATCGCGAACAAGCGCGCCTCGGGGCGGCGGTCGTCGTGCTGAATGATGCCGTTCAGGATCACCCAGTCGGCGTGCATCACACCGGTGCCCCACGACCAGCGGCCGTTCAGCACGTGGCCGCCTTCGACCGCCTTCGCGCGACCGTTGGGGCTGATCGAGCCCGGTGCTATCACGTACGGCTGTTTGCCGAAGATCGCCTGCTGACCCGCAGGGCCGAAGTGCGCGAGCAGCCAGTTGTGTTCCATGCAGAACGTCGTCACCCAGCCGGTCGACGCACACGCGGCACCGAGCGTCGTGCCGACGTCGATGAACGTGCCGATGTCGATCTCGTAGCCGCCGAAGCGTTTCGGTACGTAGGCGCGGAACGCGCCGGTCGCTTCGATCGCGCGCATCACCGCGTCGACCGGTTTGCGGATGCGCTCGGCGTGATCGGCCTCGGCCGTGACGAGCGGAACCAAGGCTCGGACTCGATCGAGCAGTCCGTCTGCTGTCGCCGGTAGTCTGGTCGAGTCGATCATGCGTGCCTCGTGCGAACGGTGGTGCGGCGACTGTACGACACCATTGAACGCGACGGGTACACGCTGGCATCGTGTCGTGCAGCGCAACCTTCCGGAGATCACATGGACGGGCTCGATCGGGCGCGCCAGCCGGGCCGCCGCAGCGACGACGCACTGCGACGGATCGTCGACGACATCCGTGCGCTCGGCCTCGCCGACCATTTGATCCAACTCGAAACGCAAGGCTTCGCGACGATCCGCGGCGTGTTGCCGGCGCAGACGATCGAGCGCGCGAAGCGGGCCATCGTCACGCGCGTCGAGAGGACCACCGGCAAACACGTCGACGTCGACGGCGAATCGGGCCAAGCATTCACCGGCATGCAGTACGTCCCGTATCTCCTGTACGACGACGCGGTGTTCGAAGAGATCCTGATGGAGCCGAAGCCGCTCGCGTTGATCACGTATCTGCTCGGCGAGAGCTGCCTGCTGTCGAGCATCGGCTGTCACTTCCGCGGTCCGGGCGGCGCGCCGTTGATGCTGCATTCCGACAACGGCAACGGCATTCCGCCGCCGTTCTCGACGACGTCGTTCGTCGCGAACGTGAACTACGCGCTGACGCCATACAGCCGGGCGGCCGGCGCGCTCGCGATGGTGCCCGGCAGCCACAAGCTGCTGCGGCAACCCGGCGCGTACGAGAACTTCCGCGCGCAGCACGCCGCCGGCGTCTGGGACGATCCGCCGGGCGTCGTGTCGATGGACCTCGATCCGGGTGACGCGGTCGTCTGGCACGGCAACACGTGGCACGGCTCGTTCCGGCGCGAATTGCCGGGCGTGCGAATGAACCTCGCGGTCTATTTCAACCGGCAGTTCGTGCAGACGCAGGAGCGCCACGGCCGCTCGGTGCCGCCCGAGGTGCTGAAGCGCCACGCGAACGACGAGCGGTTCAAGATCCTGCTCGGCGCCAAGCAGCCGTACGGTTGGCAGCACGAGGGGCCCGACTATTCCGTGATGGCGCGCAATCCGCAGGGGTCGTACGACTGACGGGGTGGCTCAGCCGCGCGGACAGCGGTCAGCGCAACGGCAAGTAGATGTCGGTAATCCACTCGTGTTCGGGCACGTTGGAAAACAGGTTGACGCGGTGAAAGTACAGCGGGAAGTCGCGCAGGGCTTGCCCGCTCCGCATCGCCCAGATGATGCGGGTGGCCGCGGTATTCGAGCGCGGCGATCGCGATCGCGTCGTTCTCGACGATCCGCACGTCGTCGGTTCGGTAGTCGGTCTTCATGCAATCGATCCTTCGCAGTGTTCGGTACGCGGCGTGGCACGCGTTCGCGCGGGTCGTACCGCGCTCAACGCGCGGCGCCGACACCCCACTGTTCGCCGAAGCGCGCGTCGAGCACGTCGACGACCTTGGCGTCGGGCCGCGCGAGGGTATCTCCGGAGCGGAGCCGATAGGCCGCCGCGGCGCGCAGCCCGTGTGGCGGCTTGCCGGCGGCCCGCGCCTCCACCGCGCCGAACATCATCTGTCTGAACCGCACGATGCCGAGGTCGGTCTGGCCGAGCAGCTCGCGCGTGCGGTCGGCGATGAGCCCTTGGCTGTCGGCGATGGCGGCGTCTTGCTCGGAGATGCCTTCGATGCCGGTGTACGTCGACCGTCGTTGTTGCTCGCGATCGATCAGGTAGTCGTTGGCGCGATTGCGACGCGGGGCGAAGTCCGCGTCCATCGCCGGAAAGATGCCGGAGCCCTTCTCCCAACGAGCGCGCTCGTCCGCGGTCAGCGGCCGCTCGGGGTTCCACGCGTAGCAGAAGATCCAGCACGAGTGATCGTCGATCGGTACCCAAGTATTGCCGAGCTGGTTGCCGCCCGGCCAGCTGCCCGGCGCGAGCGAATGGTTCGGCATCAGGAATTGCGTGACGCGATAGTACAGATCGGCGCCGTCGGTCTTGCGCGAGGCCGCCAGCACGAGCCCCGCGTCGTGTTCGATCACGTCGAAGTGCGGCATGCCGTCGTTCGCCATCCAGCGGAAGCTCGCGACGCTCGGCGGCTCGTTCTCGCCGGGTTGCAGCGGCCGGCTGCCGAGCGCTTGCAACAGGCTCACCTTCACGCCGTTCTCGACGCCCGCGTGCAGGTACGAGAAGTGGGCGGTGTCGATGCCGCCTTCGACGGCCTGCGCCCAGTTGCATTGCTGCAGCTTCTTCGACACGTAACGATGCGACTGCGGCACCGTCGCAAATTCGAACTGCGGGAGTTCCGGTGCGTCGCCGTCGCCGAGGTACGCCCACACCACGTCGCCCCATTCCGCGACCGTCAGCGCGCGGATCGCAGCCCTCGGGCGCACGCGCTCGGCCACGTCGTCCGGCAACGTCGGTAGGTCGATGCAGTTGCCGTGCACGTCGAACTTCCAGCCGTGGTAGACGCAGCGCAGACCGCACCCTTCGTTGCGGCCGAAGAAGAGGCTCGCGCCGCGATGCGAGCAGTGCGGTTCGACGATGCCGACGCGGCCGTCGGTGTCGCGAAACGCGACGAAGTCTTCGCCGAGCAGGCGCAGGCGCACGGGCGGACAGTCGGGCGCCGGCAGCTCGCGCGACAGCAGTGCCGGCATCCAGTAGCACCGAAACACGTCGCCCATCGGCGTGCCGAGACCGGTCAGCGTCAGCGTGCGGTTTTCTTCGGCGGTGAGCATGGCGGATCCCCCATCCGATGCGTGGCTCGATCATCGCACACTGCGGCGGCGAAACCGGCAGACCGTTTCGGAGATCGCGGCGCCGCACCTAGGACGTGCGTCGGGGCGCCCTCGCGGCGGCCCGCTCCACGTCACCGCTTGCTCTCGATCAGACAGAACCCGTGACCGAACGGATCACTGCAAAATGCCGCGCCCCCATGTTGCGGATTCTCGAAGACCTGCTCGCGGACCGCGCCGGCCGCGATCGCCTTGGCGAGCGCCGCGTGCAGATCGTCGACGTGGATGTCGAGGTGCACCGGCGTCCAGTGGCGGTCGTAGCGGCGCGCGTCCGTCGCGCCGATCGACGGCTTCGCGCCGGCGCGTTTCTCGAGCAGGCTCATCCGCGCGTTGCCGCAGTCGAGCACGACGACGCCGGGGTACGGCTCCGCGATCTTTTCGAAGCCGAACGCATCGGCGAAGAAACGGACGCCGTCGGCGAGGTTCGGAACGTCGACACTGAACGAGATGGCCATCGAGCAGGCTCCCAACGATGGAATCAAGGCGCCGGGCAGTGTAACGCCGACCTACGCGCTCCCTAAGGCCGCTTCACGCCATTCAACGAATCTTCAAGGAAAGCCTCAGGCCGCTCGAAGCCCGCGACGCTACGGTACGGGCGTTCCATCCAATTCGACGCAGGTCATCATCATGAACGTCCGTTTCGGCTCGGTTTGCATCGTGGGGCTCGTTGTCTTGGCAGGTTGCCAGAGCGCGGCGCAGCATCGCGCCGCCGTGCAGAACGATACGACCGATCGAGTCACCGTCGGAATCGTCCAACGGGAGATCAAAGCCGGAATGTCCGGCGCCGAGGTGGCGGCGACGCTCGGCGCGCCGAACATCGTCACCACCGACGACGGCCGGCGCGAGGTCTGGATCTACGACAAGATTGCGACCGAAGCCGCCTATTCGAAGAGCGACAACGGCTTGTCCTCGCTGATCGTCGGGGTCGGTGACTCGATCGGCGGGCTCGTCGGCTTGAGCGGCAATCGCTCCGCCGGCGCCTCGGTGAGCACGCAGCGTTCGCTCACGGTGGTCGTTCGATTCGACGCAGACGGACGGGTTCGCGACTTCGCCTATCACGCGTCGCAATTCTGAGGCATCGACATGAACACACGACTCGCGGCGTGGGCGCCGGTTCTGGCGATGTCGCTCGCCGGACCGGCGTGCGAGAACTTGCCGAACGAAACGTTGAAGATCTCGCCCGATACGGTCGCGCACCGGCAGCTGCAAACGCGTCGATTCGACGGCGCCGACGAGGCGAAGATCCTGTCGGCGTCGGCCGGGGTGCTGCAAGACCTCGGCTTCAACCTCGACGACAGCGAGACGCACCTCGGGTTGATCGTCGCGTCGAAGAATCGATCGGCACGGTCGCCGGGTCAGGTGGCCGGTGCGGTGGTGGCGGCGTTGCTCGGCATCTACACGACGATCGACGAATCGCAACTGATTCGCGTCTCGCTGGTGGCGCGGCCCGCCGATACCGAGGTCGGATCACCCATTGTGAACGACATGCTCGTGCGCGTGACGTTCCAGCGAGTCGTGTCGGATACCCAGGGACGAGTCACTCGCGCGGAGACGATCGACGATCCCGCGATCTACCGGGAGTTCTTCGATCGGCTGTCGCAAAGCCTATTTCTGACGGCGAACCAAACATGAAACCGCTGTACGTCTCGCTTTGGAGTTGGAGGGCAATTCGGAGTTGGTGCCTGGTCGCGACCGTCGCGCTGTCGGTCGGATGCGTACCGACGACGCGTCAGGTGTTGGCGGCGGACACGAGCGCGGTCGCATTGCGAAGTTTCCAGAGTCGCGCGTTCGATACGACCGACCAGGAGAAGACGCTGCGAACGATCATCGCGACGCTGCAGGATCTGGGGTTCGTCGTCGACAAAGCCGACGCGACGTTGGGTGCGGTCAGCGCCACCAAGATGTCCGGCTACGAACTGCGGGTCACCGTGACTGTCCGCCCGCGCGGTGCCGCGCAATTGCTGGTGCGCGCCAACGCCCAGTTCAAGGCGTTTCCGACGCTCGGCGCGAAGGCGGTGGACGACCCGGTGCCCTACCAGGATTTCTTCGCTGCGCTCGAGAAATCGATGTTCCTCGCAGCGCAACAGGTGGACTAGCGGACCGCGCGCACGAAGAAACGTATCGATCAGGGATGCGTAGGCGGCGCAAACTGCCAACCCGTTTCGACCACCGTGCCGCCGCCGCGCCGCATGTTGCTCGCGTAGTTCGACGCGTATTGCTGCGCCCCTGCCGCGTCGGTGCCGCTCGGCGGCATCACGCATGTGACGTCCCGATCGCCGGAGCGCGGATCGGGCTGCGAGCCGTATTGGGCGGACAGGAATTGCCGAAGCTGGGCTTGCGCGCCGATCGCGCCGAGCACGATCGCGATGATTCGATGCATGGCCCCTCCGAAGAAGGTGATCGTCGACGACGTTACGCCCGTGGAAAGTCGTTGGGAAGGCGCGTCACCGATGGGGCGTCGTCGAACCGATGACGCTTGCGCGGATAGCGCGTGTCGGCGGCTACGGATGCGTCGCGTGCTGCGGCAGATCGTCGCCGATGGACGCCCAGTCGACTTTCGATTTCGTCCACACGTGCATCGTCGGCGGTGCGACGGTGCCGTCGTCGATCGCACCGAGCGGAATGCCGCGAAACTGCGGCAGCCCGTTCGGCTCGAACCAGAGCGGCGAACCGCACGTGGTACAGAACACGCGCAGGCCGCCGCCGGAGTCGTACGTCGTGACGTCGTTCGCCGCCGACGTCACGCGAAATTCGTCGACGCGCGCCAGCCCCCACGCCGCGTACGCGGTGCCGGAGAACTTGCGGCAGTTCGAGCAGTGGCAGTAGCGCGCGTTGTGAATCGCGCCGTCGATTTCGTACGAGACGCGCCCGCAGAGGCAGCTGCCTTTCACGGCGTCAGCCTCCCAACCGCTTCGCCATTGCCGCCTCGAACTCGGGGAAGTAGCGATTGATCACCGCCACGTCGAACTCTTGCAGGATCGCCGTGTTCGGCTCGCGTTCGAGCAGGAACTGAAACGCCTGGATCAGCACCCATTCGTGTGTGAACTGCGCGCCGCTGAGCTTCTGGTAGTAGTCCGGCGACATGCGCACGCGGTGCGTGGTCTCGGTTTTACCGGAGACCACGACTTCGTAAGTGTTCGCATCGACCAGCGACGCGCTGATCACGCTTCGGGACACCCGAAGGGGTGCATCTCACCACGTGTTCCAGTGCGTGATGCCCGCCACCGGCGGTCGTTCGGCGCGTTTGAAATCGGTGCCTTTCGTGTAGGCGACCGGCAGCAGCGCGACCTGCACGACGTTGTCCGGTATGCCGAGCACCTGCGCGGCTTCCTTCTCGTGGATCAGGTGCAGCGTCGTCAGCACCGAGCCGAGTCCGCGCGAACGGAGCGCCAGTTGGAAACTCCAGATCGCCGGGAAGATCGAACCGAAGTAGCCGGCCAACATCGCGGGCGGTGTGCCGGCCGGCGGACGGCCTTCGAGGCAGGGAATCACGTGCAGCGGCACCTTGTGCAGGATGTCGATCAGGTACATCGCGGAGTCGTAAACGCGTTGCGTCTGTTTGTTGCCGGCTTCGGCCGCCTGTGCGCCGGCGGTCTTCAGATACGTCTCGCCGCCTTTGCGATAGAGATCGGCGAGCGCTTGTTTCTTCTTCGCATCGTCGACGACGACCCAACGCCAGCCTTGCGAGTTCGATCCGGTCGGGGCTTGCACGGCCAGTTGCAGGCACTCCATGATCACCTCGCGCGGCACCTTTCGATCGAGATCCAATCGCTTGCGCACGGCGCGCGTCGTCGCGAGCAATTCGTCGGTCATCGCGAGATCGAATTTCATCGTGTCACCCCGTCTTGGTCTTGAAGGAAAGAGACGCAGTGTATCCGACTCGTCCCGGACGGCTCTACCCGATGCTCGCGATCGTCGTGTTGCTGATTCTCCTCTTCGCGCAACAGCAGCAGATCGTGGAATTTCCTTGGTCCGGACGCATTGCGACGGCATTGCCGGACGCGATCCATGGTTCGTGGTTCGCGTGCGTCACGTCGATCGTCTTGTTCTTCGTCGAGCGCGTGCGTCGCGGTCGCTCCGCGTTCGTCGCGACGGCGGCGATCGGCGCGTGCATGGCGGTCGGCACGGAGGTGGTGCAGGGTCTCACGGGCGGTGACGCGGAGGCGGGCGACGTGTTTTTCGATTTGGTCGGCATGAGTGCGGCGTTGTGCTTTGGGGGCGTACGGCGACGCATGCTGCGGCCGCGCATCGGCTATAGCGCCACAGCGTTGTTGTTGGCGGCGTCGTTGTGGCCGGTCGTGCCGGCGCTCGCCGTGGAACACTGCCGCGATTCGATCGCGCCGGAACTGATCCGATTCGATTCGCCGTGTGCGCGCGAACTGTATTCGGTGAACGCGCCGTCCGAGATCGTGCCGGCGCCGCAACCGTGGTCGATCAAGGGTCAGGTGCTCGAGGTGACGTTGGCCGGCGACACCTCGATTCATCTCGACGATCCGATTGCCGATTGGCGGCCGTACGGCGAATTGCAGATCGACGCGTTCGTCGGCGGCGATGCACTGTTGCCGGTCTCGGTCTCCGTGCGGCTCGACAACGCGCCGGTCGATCACGTCTATCGAACGATCGATTGCCCGCCCGGACAATGCAAAATCGAGCTGCCGCTCGACGGTTTGTTCGATCGCGAGACGGCGCGCGTGAACGCGGTGGTGATCTATTCGGGCCGCGCGGCGACCGGACGCGTGCTGTACATTGGGCGGGTCGTGTTGCGGCGCTGAGCGAA
>Ga0335084_10005119_pt1 | contig 12934 bp, 9 predicted proteins | sample Lox_Sample_44_FD_206721 | JGI IMG/M metagenome (GOLD analysis project Ga0335084, IMG submission 206721) | Soil microbial communities from Loxahatchee National Wildlife Refuge, Florida, United States - Lox_Sample_4.4 | ecosystem: Environmental > Terrestrial > Soil > Wetlands | place: USA: Florida... | reverse complement strand
CGGCGCCCGCACTAGCGGTCCGTCACCGGTGCCGACGCTAGTCCAGCAAACAGCCAGTTTTCTTGCGACCAACCCAAACATCCCAGGCGACGGACTCTACGTGGTCGAAGGCGGCGGCAACAACGCCCGCGACGCACTCATGGCCATTGCGGCGAACCCGAACGATCTGGCGCAAATCATCAAGAGCACTGCCGAAGGCTATGCCGAAGATGTGAGTGGCATCGTTCACAGCTTAGAAAAGGCGGGGGCTCGAAATATCGTCGTCTGGGACGTCCCGGACATCGGCCGGGCGCCTTCGCTGGCCCAGGCTTCATTCCTCGGAACCGTGATGGCGCTGTCGATGAACGTCGCGCTGGATGTGGCGATCAAGAACGATCCCAACGTCACGCTGTTCGATACCTTCGGCATTGTCGACGATATCACCGCCAATCCAGGGAAATTTGGGCTCACCAACGTGAAGGATGCCTGCGCGGCGGCGGTGCCACTCACAAACTGCGATCCGTCCAAGTTCTTTTTCTGGGATGGCATCCATCCGACGTCGGCCGGCCATGAGATTTTCAGCGAGGCGATGCTGCAGCTCGTGCCCGAGCCCTCGACGTATGCGTCGATGCTGGCAGGATTGATCGCTTGCTTGCTGCTCGCACGGGGCAGACTCAGGCCTGCGCGGCGTAGCTCGCCATAGAGGCAGGAACTCAACTTGCCGCGCGGCGGGGCCGGACCCCGCGGCGCGGGCTTCCCTACGCCCCCGGGATTTACGATCCAAGGCACGTGCCATTCGTTTGATCCTCGTCAATTTGTCCGCTCGCCGCGCCTGATAGGCTGCCTATAAGGCGCCGGGTGTTGGAACTCTTTTGGTTCAGCGCGCCGCACAAGACTAGATAAAACAGGGCGGCCGGGCGATGGACACCGCAGACAGACTGACGAGCTTCCGCACGCGATGGCTCACCTACTTCCGCGAGCGCTTTCCGCTCCTCGGCCACGGTATCCCGATCGCGTTGTTCGTGTTTGCCACTCTTGCTTATTCACGCGTGACGCAGGGCGAGCCGGCCTGGCCGGGCGTGCTGCAGTATGCCATTGCATTGGTTACGGTATTCCTGACTTTCCTGCAGCTGCGCATCCTCGACGAGTTCAAAGACTTTTCCGATGACGCACGCTATCGCCCCTACCGTCCGGTGCCGCGGGGCCTGGTGAGCCTCAAGAGCCTTGGCTGGCTCGGTATCCTGGCCGCATGCATTCAGCTTTTCGCCACCGCGTTGCTCGGTGCTGCACCGCTCGCCTGGCTCGCGATCGTTTGGGCGTATGCATGGCTCATGCGATTGGAGTTCTTCGCGCCCCGCTGGCTGCGGACGCATGCGGTGGTGTATATGGCCTCGCACATGATCATCATTCCGCTGATCCTGTTGTATGTGGTCGCGTGTGGGAATGTGCCCGTATCGCTCGGGAATCTGGCCCCGTTCGCGGCCACAGCGTACCTTATGTTTTGCGCCTTCGAGATCGGCCGCAAGATCCGCGCGCCAGCCGACGAGCGCGAAGGCGTAGACATGTACAGCCGCATCTGGGGGCTGCGGCGAGCGGTGTTCGCATGGTTGAGCGTGCTGGCAGCGGTCGCGGTGCTCGCGGTGGTGAGCGCCCATCCGTTGGCTCGAGGGCCATGGATAGCGGCGATCGTCGCGCCACTGCTGATCGTCGCGCTGATTGCGAGCCTGCGCTTCTTGCGCGATCCCAAGCCGGGAAGCGGCAAGGTCTTTCTGACGCTGTCTGGAGCCTGGATGCTGTTGTTGTATAGCGCGTTGGGCGCGCTGAGCATCGCCGGCTCTCATCGTTCGATTGGTCTATGAGCGAGCCGGCGCTGCTGTTCCCCAATGAGATCGACCGCGAGAGTCGCGTGGGCGGCAAGGCCGCTGCGCTGGCGGCGATGACACAGGCGGATTTGCCGGTGCCGCCCTGGTTCGTGGTTCTGTCGTCCGCATTGAATGCCAGTGTTCCGGACGACTTCGGGCTGCGCCTGTCGCGAGCGGGGACGGCCGATGAAGCACAGGCGCTCGTGAGCGGCGTTGTCTTTGCCGCACCGATCGCCGAGCAGATCGGCGCTGCGGTCCATGCTATCGGCGGTGCCAGTGTGTTGTTCGCCGTCCGCTCGTCCGCAATGGAAGAAGACAGCGCGCGCTTCTCGTTCGCAGGACAGCTCGACAGTTTCCTGTTCGTACCTGAGGTCCACGTCCTCGCCAGGATCGTAAGCGTCTGGCGCTCGGGCTTCAGCGATCGCATCCTGCGCTATCGTCAGCAGGCGGGCATGAGTCCACTAGCTGGCGTGCCTGCGGTGATCGTCCAGCGGATGATCGATGGTGAGGTGTCGGGCGTGGCGTTCAGCGCGGATCCGGTTTCGGGCCGCCGCGGGATTGCGGTTGTTGCTGCTGTACCCAGGCTAGGCAGCGCATTGGTGTCCGGCGAAGCTGCGGCGGACACTTGGCGTGTCGATCGCAGCGGCGCGATCGTGGAACGGCTGATTGAGCACAAACGCGTCATGCATCGTGCCGATGCGGCGAGCCCGGAAGGTGTCATCGCGGTACCGGTGCCTGTCGCGCTGGCGAATCAGCCGACGCTCTCCGATGCTGCGGTACGCAACGTGGCCGTGCTGTCGCGGCGTGCACAGGCGCATTTCGGCCGCCCGCAGGATATCGAATGGACCTATGCGGCAGATCAGTTGTTCCTGTTGCAGAGCCGGCCCATCACCACGCTCGCCGACAAAGCCGATCCCGATGCGGTGCGCGCGCTGTGGGACAACTCCAACATCATCGAGAGCTACAGCGGCGTCACCACTCCGCTCACGTTCTCCTTCGCGCGGCGCGCCTACGAGAACGTGTATCGGGAGTTCTGCCGATTGATCCGGGTGCCGCAATCGGTGATCGAGGCGCATGCGGACATGTTCGCCTGCATGCTTGGGCTCATCAACGGGCGTGTGTACTACAACCTGTTCAACTGGTATCGCCTGGTCGCAGTGCTGCCTGGCTACGCCCTCAATCGCCGCTTCATGGAGCAGATGATGGGTGTGCGTGAGAGTCTGCCGGAGGACATCGCGGCCGCACAGCAGCGCGTGACCGCCGCCGCGCGCGTGCGCGATGCGCTGCGACTCGGTATCACCGTGAGTGCCTTCATCGCCAGCCTGCTGACGCTCGATCGCCGCGTCGCGCGCTTCTACCGGCGGCTGCGCGACACGCTGGGTACGGGGCGGCCCGATCTGTCGGCATCCCGCATCGATGAGCTCACGGCCTATTACCGCGACCTCGAGCGCAAGCTGCTCACGCACTGGGACGCGCCGATCGTGAATGACTTTGCCAGCATGATCTTTCACGGCCTGCTGCGCAAACTGTGCACGGCCTGGGTCGGGGAGGAGCGCGGAACGCTGTCCAACGATCTGCTGTGCAGCGACGAGGGCATGATCAGCGAAGAGCCGGCGCGCCGCGTGCGCGAGATGGCTCAGCTCGCTGCAGCCGATGGAAATCTCGTGGCGGTGCTATGCGAGCAGTCGCTGCCGGCGATGCGCAGCCATATTCGTGCAGTCCCGGCGTTGCAGTGCCAGCTCGCCGAGTATCTGGAGAAGTTCGGCGATCGCTGCATGGAGGAGCTTAAGCTCGAGAGCGCCACTCTGCACGACGATCCCACACCGCTGTTGCGAGCCGTCGGGCAGTACGCACGCAATCTGTCGACGCACGCCGTGCGCGGCGAGGCGTCCGCCGAAGCGAACATCCGCAAACAGGCCGAAGCTCGAGTGCGCGACGCGCTCGCGGGGCATCCGTTGCGCCGGCTGGCGTTCGCGCGTGCACTTGCGGGCGCTCGCGCGCGGGTCCGTGCACGCGAGAATCTGCGCTTCGAGCGCACGCGTGTGTTCGGACGCGCACGGCAGGTCCTGGTCGAGATCGGCCGCCGCTTGAGCGCGATCGACGTGCTGGACGATGCGCGCGACGTGTTCTATCTGGAGATCGAAGAAGTGCTCGCATTTGCCGAAGCGCGTGCCACCACGATCGATCTCCGCGGGCTTGCGGCTGTGCGCAGAGCGGAGTTCGAGCGTTATCGCAAGCTGCCTGCGCCCGCCGACCGCTTCGAGACGCGCGGCATCGTCTATCGAGGCCACAGCTTCGGAGTGGAGCAGGTGCCGGCGCCGGTTTCCGGTGAGACGTTGCACGGGCTCGGCTGTTGTCCCGGGATCGTCCGCGGTCCGGTGCGTCTGGTGAGCGATCCGAAGAACGCAAATGTGCGCCCGGGGGAGATCGTCGTCGCGGAGCGCACCGACCCGGGCTGGGTGATGATCTTTCCCTCGGCCGCCGGTCTGCTGGTGGAGCGCGGCAGCCTGCTGTCGCACTCGGCCATCGTCGCGCGCGAGTTGGGGCTGCCCACTGTGGTTTCACTCGCCGGCGTTACCCGCTGGCTATCGGACGGCGAGTGGGTGGAGATGAACGGCGCCACCGGTGTCGTGACGCGGGTCGCGTCCGTCGAGCAGGAAGCGGCGCATGCTACGGGATGATGCGGCGAGTGAAGTCGCGGCGCGCGCCGACTTTTCCATCATCCGCTACGCGCAGTGCTGGGAAGACACCGATGTGGTGCTGGAAGCGATCGCCATTCGTCCCGGCGAGCGCTGCTTTTCGGTCGCCTCCGGTGGCGACAACACGCTGTCGATGCTGACTTGCGCGCCTGCGCAGGTCATCGCTGTCGATCTGTCGCCCGCGCAGATCTATTGCGTGGAGCTCAAAGCCGCCGGTTTTCGGGTGCTCGAGCACGCGGCGCTGCTGGAGCTTGTCGGCGTGCGCCCGGGCACGCGCCGTCTGGAGCTGTATGCAAAGGTGCGGCCCGCCCTGAGCGCGCCGGCGCGAGCGTACTGGGATAGCCTGCGTGATGTTCTCGAACGAGGGCTCAGCTCGGCCGGAAAGTTCGAAAGCTACTTTGCGCTGTTCCGCCGCCGCGTGCTGCCGCTGGTCCATTCGCGCGCGCAGACCGAAGACCTGCTCGCCCCACGCAGCCGCGAGGCCCGGGCAGCGTTCTACCGCGACGTCTGGAATAACTGGCGTTGGCGGCTCCTGTTTCACGTGTTCTTCTCGCGTACCGTGATGGGTTACGCAGGCCGCGATCCGAGCTTCTTCAAATACGTGCAGGGCAGCGTCGCAGCGCCGATCTTGCAACGCGCGGAACATGCACTGGTGGATCTCGATCCCGCACTCAATCCCTATCTGTCGTGGATCGTGCGCGGCAGCTTTGCCGAGACGCTGCCGCATGTCTGGCGGCCGGAAAACTTCGACCCTATCCGCAATCACATCGACCGGTTGACGCTGCAGATCACTTCGGTGGAGACGGCGCTGACGCAGGCGGATGCCGCAAGCATCGATCGCTTCAATCTCTCGGATATCTTCGAGTACATCTCCGAAGAGGCCTCCGCTCAGGTGTTCGACGACATCGCGCGCTGTGGCCGTAGCGGTGGACGCCTCGCTTACTGGAACATGCTTGCCCCGCGGCGCCGCCCGGAGCGGCTCGCCGCGCGGTTGCACACGCTCGAGGAGTTGAGCCGGCGTCTGCACGCACAAGCCATGACGTTCTTCTACGGCAGCCTGTTCGTGGACGAGATCCGGGCATGAGCGCCGCCGACGCGATCAAAGTCGTGATCGTCCTCGGGCTCACCGGCTCGCTGCTCTACGTGCTGCGCTGGTATCAAGTCCATGCGAAACCGCCGCCGGACCCTGAGCTGGTGCGCAAGATGTTCCATATCGGCGGTGGCATCGTCGGGCTCTCGCTGCCCTGGCTGTTCGATTCGCTGATACCCGTGCTGGCGATGGGCGGGGCGGTCGTCGCGTTGTTCGTCGCCATGCGTGTGGTGCGGCGCCTGCACGGTGGCGTGGGCCAGGTCCTGCTGGGTGTGAAGCGCAGCTCGGCCGGCGAGTTCTGTTACATCCTGAGCATCTGCCTGCTGTTCTGGCTCACGCACGGAAACAAGCTGCTGTACAGCGTGCCGTTGCTGGTGGTGGCACTCGCCGATGCTTCCGCGGCCCTGATCGGCGAGCAATACGGCAAGCTCCCGTTACACATGCGCGGCGATCGCAAGAGCTACGAAGGTGCCGCTGCGTTCATGCTCACCGCATTCTTCTGCGTGCATGTTCCGGTGCTGCTGTCGGAGCAAACCGGCCGCCTGGAGAGCCTCCTGATTGCGGTGGGCGTGAGCGTGATGGTGATGATGGCCGAAGCAGCCGCGTGGTGGGGGCTGGACAACATCATCATTCCCCTGTGGAGCTACATGCTCCTCAAATCGATGCTGCGCATGGATGCGGTCACGATCGCCTCCCACCTCGCGTTCCTGCTGATGCTGGCGTTGTTCATGCGGTTCTATCGCAATCACACCAGCCTCGGTGACGACGCTCTGTTCGGCACGACGCTGTGGGGCTACGTGGTGTGGACGGTGGGCGGTTGGCGCTGGGTGGTGCCGCCGATCATTCTGTTCGCGGTGTACGCGACCATCACTGCGCGGACGCCGCATGACAAGCTGCGAGTGTTCCGCTTTCCGATCGTGCTTGCCAATATCGCCGGCGCCTTCCTGTGGCTGCTGATCTATCGGCAGACCGATGAGGTGCGCATGCTGCTGCCGTTTGCGGCGTGCTTCGGCGCCGACCTCGCGATCATTGCGCTGGTCCGCGAGAAGTTCGCCAGGCCGGAGCTCGGATGGCGACAGGCTGTGTCGAGCACGGTGGCGAAGGGGATGCTCGTCATCGTGCCCACCGTGCTGGCGCTGGATGGTATCGCGCTCACGGTCGCGGTCGATCTGGCGTTCGCTCTGCTGGCGCTGTATGCCGCCACCGCGCTGTTCTATCGGCTGCAGCCGGCGCTGTCGACCTTTCCTGTGGATGGCGGGCGCTGGTTGCGTCAGGCGTTGATCGTGACTGCGACCTCGGTCATTGCGCTCGGTTTCAACTACAGCACGTTGTCGACGGCGCACGCGCCGCGGCTGCGTGACATTCTGGAGCTCTTCTGATGTGGCGTGCCATTTCCGATGCTCAGTCCGATCTTCGGCAGTTCTGTGCGCTGCCCGGCCTGGGCGAACTGTCTCCTCAGGCTGTGCTCAGCCACGCACCCGACGAAAAACTGCTGCTGGACGGCGCGGGCCGCTGCTCGCTCTGGTGGCGGCGCACGCCGGCCTACCCCGGTCATCGGCTCGGATTGATCGGCCACTACGCTGCCGATAATGCGCAAACCGCTGCACAGGTGCTCACGCATGCCTGCGAGCGCCTGCGCGATGCAGGCTGCACGCTGGCGGTGGGTCCGATGGACGGCAGCACCTGGCGCCGCTACCGGCTGCTCACGCAGCGGGGCAGCGAGTCGGTCTTCTTCCTCGAGCCAGACAATCCGGACGATTGGCCCGGACACTGGGAAAGCGCGGGCTTCACCCCGCTCGCGCATTATTTCTCGGCTGTGGTGAACGATCTCAACATGCCGGATGATTCGCTGGCGGCGCGGCTGTCCGGCGAGGGATACAGGATCCACTCGGTCGATCCAGCACGGATTCCGGCGGCACTGGAGGCGATCTGGACCGTGGCGGTCGATGCATTCGCGCAGAACTTTCTATACACGCCGCTCGCGAAGGAGGAATTTCTGGCCGGCTACACACAGCTGCTGCCGCATGTAAGGCCCGAGCTCGTGCTGACTGCCGAGCACGGCGGGCGACCTGCGGGCTTCTGCTTCGCGATCCCGAATCTGTTGCAGGGCGCGCGCGGCGAGCCGATCGACACGATCGTCGTCAAGACGCTCGCGGTGAGCGCTGACCATGCCAGGCGGGGACTTGGCAAGCTGCTCTACCGCCGCACGCTGAACGCGGCTGCTGCGCTCGGCTATCGGCGAGCACTCCTCGCGCTCATGCACGAAGACAACCCGTCACGGCGCATCGGCGGCCCCGGTGCGCGAGACATCCGCCAGTACATTCTGTACGCGAGGCCGCTCTGAACATCATCGAGCTGCTCGACGAGAGCGCGCGCCGCTTCGCACAAGAGCCCGCGCTCGTGTTCGGCCGAGGTGGAGAAGAACACACGCTGACTTTCGCTGCGCTCGCTGAGCGCTCCAAACGGCTGGCGACGCTGTTTCGCATGGCGGGATTGCAACCGGGCGATGCGCTGGCGGTTTTCGTGCCGATGTCGGCGCCGCTTTACATCATCATGGCGGCTGCATTGCGTCTGGGGTTGGTTCCGGTTTTCGTCGAACCGACTGCCTGGAAGGATGACATCGCCGCATGTGCGCGTCATCTGCGGCTGCGCGGTTTCGTCGGCACGCCAACAGCATGCCTGCTGCGCTGGTTCGTGCCGACTCTACGCGCAATCCCGATCGCATTCGTGAGCGGTGGCGCCTTTCCAGGGGTCAAGGTGGTAAACGATTTACAGCGCTGCGCGCCGCTGGAAGCATACGAACAGTGTGCACCGGATAGCACAGCCCTGATCACATTCACCAGCGGCAGCACCGGCCGGCCCAAGGGGGTATTGCGCAGCCATCGCGTATTGCTGGAGACGCAGCGTATCCTGGCCGCGCAGTTGCAGAGGCATCCCGGGGAGCTGAACCTCGCCATCATTCCATTCTTCGTATTCTCCAATCTGGCCGCCGGGGCGGGGAGCCTCCTGCCCGACGCGAATCTCGGCAAGCCGGCTGCGATTCCCCTGGCGCCGCTGGTGGATCAGGTCCAGCGGCTCGAGCCGCGCAGCGTGGTGGTATCGCCTGCGTTTCTCGAGCGGTTGGCCGATTGGTGCATCGGTGCGGGAACCGAGCTGCGCAGTGTGCAGCTTGCATTCGTCGGCGGAGCGCCGGTATTCCCGCGGGTGCTCGATAAGCTGGCGCGCATCGCTCCGAACGCAAGCATCCGCTCGTTGTACGGGGCGACCGAGGCGGAGCCCATCGCGCTCTTGCGTTATGAAGAGCTGTCTGCGGCGGTGCGCAGTGAGATACGCGCCGGAAAAGGATTGCCGTTGGGCGCGCCGGTCGCCGGTGCTGCCGTATCGATTCTGCCCGAGCCATCGCGGCACGGATCGCCGGCTGCGTCGCCGCGTGCCGCTATGGGGCAGGGCGAAATACTGGTCTCCGGAACGCACGTGTCGCCCGGTTACCTCGGTGGCGAAGGGGATCGCGAGAATAAGATCCACCTCGGCGGCGAGCGCTGGCACCGCACGGGAGATGCAGGCATGCTGGATGCCGAAGGACGGCTATGGCTGCAGGGCCGGTGCAGTGCGCGGATCGAAGATGCGGATGGTGTGGTGTACCCGCTCTCGGTCGAGGCGGCACTTTCTTTCGATCCCGAGCTGGGGCGTGCCGCTCTCGTATCGTGGCGCGGGCGCCGGGTACTGGTGCTGGAAGCGCGATCTCGGCTCCAGCGCAGCGCGCTCGCGCCCCTGCTCGCCGAGATTCCGTGGGCACCTGTGCACGAGGTCGCGATCGTGAGGCGCATCCCGGTCGATCGGCGTCACAATGCTAAAGTCGATTACCGAGCCTTGGTACGCGACCTTGAAGGGAATGCGGCGATCGCGCGCACATCGGTGAGAGAGATCGCCTCTAAGACCGAGACCGTGTTCCCTTGACCATCGTGCCTGTCGACCTACATCAGCAGCGGGATTCGTACTTGTTCACCTCCGAGTCGGTCGCAGCCGGCCATCCGGACAAGCTCGCCGATCAGATCTCCGACACCATCGTGGATGCATTCCTCATGCGCGATCCGCATGCTCGCGTCGCGTGCGAGACCTTGGTGGCCGACAACTATATCGTGCTCGCGGGCGAATTCAGCACGGCCGATGAGTCGATCTTCCGCGAGGTGCGCGACCACGCGCAGCGCATCATACGCGAGTTTCTGCGTTCGGTAGGGTACACCGACCATGCGAGCGGCATCGATGTGGAGGGCTGCGAGATCGTAGCCCGCTTCAATCATCAGTCGGCCGATATAGCGCAGGGTGTTGACCGACCTGATCGGGAGCAGGGCGCGGGCGATCAAGGTGCGATGTTCGGGTACGCGGCGCGAGAGACCGATGTGCTCATGCCCAAGCCGATCTGGCTCGCGCACGCGCTCATGCGCAGGCAAGCAGCGGTGCGGGCCGGCGGCCTGCTGCCTTGGCTGCGTCCCGATGGCAAGTCGCAAGTCACCGTGCGCTATCGCGATGACGCGGCTGCCGAAGTGGAGACTGTGGTGCTCTCCACGCAGCATGCTCCCGAAGTCACGCAGGATACGATCCGTCGCGAAGTGATCCGGCACATCATCGAGCCGGTCATCGCGGAGATCGATCGCGCGCCCGGCATTCGTTATCTCATCAATCCGACGGGCCGCTTCGAGATCGGCGGGCCGAGCGGGGACACCGGTCTCACCGGCCGCAAGATCATCGTCGACACGTACGGCGGCTCGTGTCCGCACGGCGGTGGCGCGTTCTCGGGCAAGGATCCGAGCAAAGTGGATCGCTCGGCCGCTTACATGGCCCGCTACATCGCCAAGAACATCGTCGCCTCCGGTCTCGCCGAGCGCTGTACCGTGCAGCTCGCGTATGCCATCGGGGTCGCAGAGCCGGTTTCGCTGCTCGTCGATACGCATGGCACCGCGGACGTGTCCGACGCTGCGCTGGAGGCTGCCGTGCCGAGTGTCTTCCCGCTCACACCCCGCACCATGACCGATGCCTTGGAGCTGATGCGGCCGATCTATCGCTCGACCGCAGTGTACGGGCACTTCGGCCGCGAGGAAGCGGCATTCACCTGGGAGCGCACCGACCGGATCGATGCGCTGAGGCATGCGCTCGGCCGGTGAGCGTGGGTTGTTGGCACCGTTCTTGCACCCTGAAGCGCGCTTCTTGTCCAGACGAGGAATCCATGCTCAATCGCGACGAGGCCGGGCGCCGGCTGGGAGGGTTGTTCGGTGCCGGCAAGCTGGCGACCGTGCTGCTTGTCATCTTTGTGCTGTCCCTGGCCTTCGGCGTATTCGGCACGATCGCCACCGGCAACGTCGGCGTTCGCACCACCCTTGGTGTGATCAGTCCAGAAACTGTCTCGCCGGGCGTCTACATGAAATGGCCCTTCATCTCTTCGGTCGAAGAGTTCTCCGCCAAGGAGATCTCGATCGACCTGAATGATCTCAAGCCCAAAGCGAAGGACAACTTGTCGCTGCGCGAGATGGACGTCACCGTCTACTACCGCGCCGAGGGCGCGAAGATCCCGGGTCTGCAGACCAAGTATGCGAATCAATCGATCCGTGCGCCGGAAGGCCACTACCATCTGCCCGCGCACGACCTGGTGTTCCGCGTGGCACGCAACCGCATCTACGAGGAAGTGGCACGTGTCGACTCGTTGGTGATGCACACGCGGCGCGAGGAACTGGCGGGGCAGATTCAGCAGAACATGCAGAGCGAGCTCGATCGCACTGATCCTGGCGTGTTCAAGATCACGCGCGTGGTGGTGCGCGCGGTGGTCACCGATCCATCGATCGAGGAGTCGATCCGCGCCGCCGTGGCGAACCAGAAGAAGCTGGAGGCGATGTCGGTGCAGACCGAGATCGCCAAGAAGGAAGCCGACATCCGAGTGACCGAAGCGCGCGGCATCGCCGAATCGAACCGCATCATCTCCGGCAGTCTCACGCGCGAGTATCTGCAACACGAAGCCAATCAGGCGCTGCTCAGATTCGCTGACAAAGGCAACACCAACACCGTGGTCGTCCCGGCGAACATGAGCATCAGCCCGCTGATTAACACCGGGCCGGCTGCGCACAAGTAACGCAACCGGGTCGGCTTGCCGTGCTGGGTTAAGCCGGGCATGCTTAAACTGCTGTGCGTTGCTGCGATTGTTCTTGCGTCGGTGGCGCCAGTACACGCGGAGCGCCCGGTGGCACGGGGGCTCGCAGCTCGGCACTTCGATTCGGTCGCCATCGCATCCTGGAATCTCGAATGGCTTTCGGACCCAGCGCTGCTCAACGCGGCAGACTATTGGAATCGCTGTCGGGACCGCGGATGGCCAAACGAGCGCTTGAGAGCCGACCTGCCGTTTTGCGACGTGTATCAGCGCGTCGGCATTGTCTCCGCGTCAGATTACGCGGCGCGTAAACTCGTGCCACTGAGGCGCGGCCTGGCCGCGCTCGCTGCACGCGGACTCGACATCCTCGCGGTGCAGGAAGTGCAGGGCCCATCAGCGCTCGCTGCCGTGCTTCCGCCGGGCTTCCACATTCTGTGCTTCACCACCCGCATCGATGCGCAGAATATCGGCTATGCGATCCGCGTAGCGTCGGATATCGCCGCGAGCTGCCGCGAGATCGTGCCCCTTTCGTTGGAGAACGATCCCGGGATTCCCCGACCATTACGGCGCGGTCTCGAGCTCAGGTTGACCATCAACGGCGCTAGCTTGAGCATCCTCAACGTTCATCTCAAGTCCGGCTGCTCACGCGAGCGCATGGATTCCACCGCCAATGATGCCTGCATGTTCCTGCAGCATCAGGCGCAGCCGCTGGAGAGCTGGGTGGAGTCGCGCGCTGCCTCCGGTGGTGGGTTTGCGATTGTCGGCGACTGGAATCGCGATCTCGAGAAGGAGATCCGCGGGCACTATCCCGCGCGCTCGGACGGCTCGAATCCCGCAGGGCCGATTGTGCCTGCCAAGGTGCGCAATCTGTTTCCCGAGATCAACGACGGGACGCCGGCGGCGAGCGCGATGGGCTTAGCCAAAGTGGATCGGTCAGCGGCGTCCACCAGCGGCTGCTTCGCGGTGCTGGATCAGTTCGTGATCAGCGATCGCTTCAAAGCGATGCTGGATCCGCGCTCTCTCGACAGCGGTCAAGTAGCGGCCCGCCTCATAGCCGGTCCTCCAGGCGCATCCGATCATTGTGCGCTGGAGACGGTGTTGCGAATGAAGCGGTGACGCGGGCTGCAGATTCAGCGCGCGCTGTCTCGCCCGGTGGTAAGCTCGCGCT
>Ga0335084_10005118_pt1 | contig 12934 bp, 13 predicted proteins | sample Lox_Sample_44_FD_206721 | JGI IMG/M metagenome (GOLD analysis project Ga0335084, IMG submission 206721) | Soil microbial communities from Loxahatchee National Wildlife Refuge, Florida, United States - Lox_Sample_4.4 | ecosystem: Environmental > Terrestrial > Soil > Wetlands | place: USA... | reverse complement strand
GGAGCGCGCGGGCCCGGAGGGAGAGCAGGGCTGGGTCCTCGGGGTGCCGGGCGAGCCCGGCCTCGGCGAGGTCGAGCGCCGCCCGCGGGGCGCCCGAGTCCAGCATGCGCCGGGCCTCCGCCTCCTGCCGCGGCGTCGAGTTCGCGATGACGCCGACCGCCAGCAGGATGGCCACGACGCCCCCGGCGGAGACGAGCGCGAGCCGCCTGCGGGCCGCGGCCCGGGCAGTCCGCACCGGCCGCGCCTGACCTGCGGGCGCATCCGCGGGCTCGGCATCGAGCGGTGTCATCTCGAGGGTGGGCGGCTCGGTGGGATCCCGCGGTATCTCGGCGGGCCGCTCGAGCGCGCCCTCGAGGAGCCGCCCCAGCTCGGCCGCGGAGAGCGGGCGGCGCGACGGAAGCTTCGCGCAGGCCCGGGCGACGACGGCCTCGAGCGCCGGCCACGGCTCGAGCTCGGGCCGCCCTTGACAGAGAGGCGGAACCGGCGCGTCCGCCTGCGCCGCGAGGAGGCCCTTGTGGTCGACGCCCTGGAACGGGTGATGTCCGACGAGCGCGCGCCAGGCGATGAGGCCCACGGAGTAGAGGTCCGCCCGCCCGTCCACGCTGCCACCCGTGGCCTGCTCGGGGGAGAGGTACTCCGGCGTGCCCACCACGACGCCGATGGCCGTCTTCGCCACGTCGGAGGCCACCGGGAACTTGGCGATGCCGAAGTCGAGGATCTTGGCGACCTCCCCTGCGGCCGTGCGGGCGAGGTAGACGTTCTCGGGCTTGAGGTCGCGGTGCACGACGCCGAGCGCGTGCGCCGCCTCGAGCCCGGCGCAGACCTGCACCAGGATCGGAACGATCTCGTCCGGCGGCAGGGTGCGCTCGCGGCGCAGGCGGTCGAACAGCGTCTCGCCGGAGAGGAGCTCCATGACGAGGTAGACGAGCCCGTCGCTGCTCCTTCCGAGGTCGGTCACCCGCACGACGTTGGGATGGTCGAGGCGGCGGAGGATGTCGGCCTCGCGGCGGAAGCGCTCCACGAGATCGGGCGCCGAGACGAGGTCGGGCCGCATCACCTTCACCGCCACGTCGCGTTCCGCCTTCAGATCGCGGCCGCGATAGACGCTCGCCATCCCGCCGGCCGCGATGTGGGCCGAGATCAGGTAGCGATTCTCGAGCGTGGCGCCGACGAGGGGTTCGGCGGAGCCCTGGCCGGGAGAGGCGTCCCTCAAGCGGCGGGGATTCTACTCCGGTATGCCCGGCGGCCGCTCGCCGTGGCGCGCCGTGACCACCGTGTGGATGCCGCCGCGCACGGCGAAGTCGCCCACCACCTCGATCCAGCGGGGCTGGAGGGCGGAGACGAGGTCGTCGCAGATGCGGTTCGTGACCGCCTCGTGGAACGTCCCCTCGTCCCGGAAGCTCCACAGGTAGAGCTTGAGGCTCTTCAGCTCCACGCAGATCCGGTCCGGGACGTAACGCAGGCGGATGGTGGCGAAGTCCGGCTGGCCCGTCATGGGGCAGACGCAGGTGAACTCCGGGCACACCATCGAGATCTCGTAGGGGCGCTCGGGCTTCGGGTTGGGAAAGGTCTGGAGCTCGCGGGAGGGCTTCGTGGGCATGGCGGTCGAGAGGCGGGAAGCCGCTCCTTGGGTCCGACGGGTCTTCGAGCGGTCGGGACGGAAACCCGTGGAGGCCGTGGGCGGGCTCGCCTCCAAGCCCCTGTAACCCCGTCCGTCGGCCGGAGGCAAGCCGTTTGCCACGGATGTGGTCGGTGCGGGACACGCCTCGCGTGGAGCCCGTTCCGCGGGGGATGCTCGGCTCGCCTGGCCGCGTCGTCTAGAACCCGAGCACGATCTTCCCGAAGCTGGCGTTCGCCTCCATCCGCTCGTGGCCCTCCCGCGCCCGGGCCGCAGGCATCACCGCGTCCACCACCGGCTTCACCTTGCCCGCCGCGACGAGCGGCAGCACCTCCCGGGCGAACGCCTGGGAGGCGGCGATCTTCTCCTCGAGCGGGCGCGGCCGCAGCATCGTGCCGACGACGGCGCCGCGCGCCCGCATGAGGAGCGGGAGGTCGAGGGGACCCTCGCGGCCCGCCATCGTGCCCACCACGACCACGCGCCCTCCTTGCCCCAGGCAGGCGAGGTCGTCCACGAGGTACGGCGCGCCCACGAGCTCCAGCACGACGGCGACGCCGCGGGCGCCGGTGAACGAGCGCACCTCCGCGGCGAAGCGGGGCGGGTCGCCCACCACGATCCCGTGATCGAGGCCGAGCGCCTTCGCGCGCTCCAGCTTGTCCGCCGTGCGCGAGGTGCCCACGACCGTCGCCCCGGCCGCACGCGCCATCTGGATCGCGAGCGTGGCGACGCCGGACCCGGCCGCATGCACGAGCGCGGTCGCCCCGGGGCGCAATCCACCCAGCGTGAACAGGGCGTCGTGGGAGGTGATGCCGGCCTCGGGCAGCGCCGCCGCGTCCTCGAAGGAGAGGCCGGCGGGGACGGGCATCAGCATCCGCTCGTGGGCCACCGCCAGCTCCGCCTGGGCCTCGCCCGACGCGATGGCCATCACCCGGTCGCCGGCGCGCCAGGCCGTGACCCCGGGGCCGCACGAGACCACCTCGCCGGCGAGCTCGAGGCCGGGCACGTCCTCGCGGTAGCCGGGCGGAGGCGGGTAGAGCCCGCGTCGCTGCAGGAGGTCGGCGCGGTTCAGGGCCGCGGCCCGCACGCGCACGAGCACCTCCCCGCGGCCGGGGACGGGATCGGGCAGCTCCGCCCACTCCACGACCTCGGGCCCGCCCTTGCCGCCGAAGCGCACCGCCTTCATGTGGCCCTCCTCATCCCGGGCACGCCGAAGTGCCCGCCGCCGCCTCCGAACGGAGCTTCCCACGCCGCGCCGTCGCCGTCGCGCGCCACCTCGGCGCGCCCGGGCTCGACCGTGCCCAGAGGCCGCGCCTCCGCCGGGGGCTCGCCGGCCCGGTCGCCCTCCACGGGGCAGGCCGCCTGGAGCGCCGCGGGCGCCACGGCACCGTCCGGCGCAATCGCCAGCGCGAGCGCGTAGCCGTTGAACGTCCCCTCCCACCACATGGAGAGCGTCGCCGGGGCGACTGCGGCGTGCGCGGCCGCCTCGAGGAGCGCCGCCCGGAAGGCCCGGAACGGCGCCGCGTCGAGCCGCGGGTCCGTGCCGGGCGCCGCGGGATGGCGCTCGCGGAGATCCTCCACGGCGAAGCGGACGATGCGGGCGGTCGCGTGCAAGCGGACCGGATCGTGTCACCCGCTCGCGGGTGCCGTCCACCCGAGCGCTCCGCCGGCCGAGCCGGGAGCGTGCTAGTAGTGCCGCATGTCGCACGCGGTCGCCCTGGAGGCCGTGCTCCTCGCGGCCGCCTCGCTCGCGTCCCCGCCGCCTCCGGCCGCCGCTTCTGCCGGGCAGGGCGCCCCCGCCGTCCGCTGCGCCGAGGGCGCGGCCGACGCGTGCCGCGAGGTGGGCCGGGCGCTCGTGGTCTCCGCCCAGGCGGATCGCATCCGGCTCGGCGCGGCGCACGTGACGCTCGCCTGCGACCTCGGCGATGCCCCCTCGTGCGGCGACCTCGGGGCTCTGCATGCGCTCGGCCGCGGTGTGGTGTACGACGCCGAGCGGGCCATTGCCCTCTCCCGGCGCGCATGCGACGCGGGCGTCGGGCTCGCCTGCTCGAACCTGGCCGTGCTCCTCGTGGAGGAGGCGGGTGGGCTCGCCCCCTCGGCTGGGCTCGGGGCAGGCCCCTCGACTGGGCTCGGGGCAGGCCCCGGCCGACCCGCGACGGAGGCGGTCCGGCGCTTCAGGATCGCCTGCGACTCCGGGGCGGCGGAGGGCTGCGTGGACCTCGCGGCGGCGCTCGAGGCCGGAGTCGGCGCGGGCAGCCGTCGCGACCGGGAGGGCGCCGTCGCCGCGCTTCGCCGCGCCTGCGACCTCGGCCTCGCGATCGGTTGCCACCGGCTTGCGCTCCTCACGGCCGCGACGGGACCGGCGGCGGTGGCCTGCCGCGCCGCCATCGCGCCCGCTTGCGAGGTCGCGGGGTTGCCGGTCCCCGCCCCCGGAGCGGCCACACCGTCCCCGCGCCTCGTCTCCGACCCCGGCGCGCTCGTGCTCGGCCTCCCCGGGGCGGGCGGCTTCCACCCGGCCGACCTCGCCGCCCGCGAGACCCCGAGCCCCTCCGGGCCGGAGGCGCTCGCGCCCTCCGCCGCGGTCGCGGCGTCGGTACCGGCGGCGTTGCGCCCGCGCCTCGCGCTCGACGGCCCGACCACGCCCGCGCCTCCCGATGCCGCCGTGTCCCTCCTCCTGCCCGCCCGGAAGGTCGAGCTCGGCCAGTGTCTCGAGGTGCCGCGCTCCGCGCCGCGCGAGCGCGTCCGTCTCGCCGTCGCCTTCGCCGTCGAGCCGGACGGACGCACCTCGGGGGTGCGCACCGCCTCGCTCCCCGCCGAGCCCGAGGTTGAGGCGTGCGCCGCCGCGCTCGCGGGAGCCTGGGAGTTCCCCATCGCCGGTCGCACGCTCGGGCCGTTCGCGGTCGCGTACGAGCTCGAGCCGCTTCCGGGCGGAGAGGCGCCGGGCTACGCGGGCCCGGAAGATCTGCGCCCTGCGCCGAGGGACCCCGGTTGCCTGGCGCGAGCCCTGCCGGTCGGCGGCCCGGTTCGCACCGTTTCGCTGAAGCTCGCCGTGGATGCGGGCGGGCGCGCGTCGCTCGTCCATCCCCTCTCGCTCGCGCCGGAGGCCCTCCTGGCGGCGGCGGCCGAGGCAGTGCGGGCCTGCCCATGGAGCCCGGGAACCGGCGCCGGCGGACGGCCCACCCTGCTCTGGACGACCGTCACCGTGCCGATCGGGTCCCGCTGACCCAGGTCCGTCCACCCTGCTCGGCGCGACCGAAAACTGGCCCGGCCGCCTCTGGCGCGATACCGATCGAGGCCGGTATCGTTCGATTCCGGAATGGCGGCCACCGACGTGATCAGTCTCGACGAGGTCGTCCGGGCGGGTCGGGTGCTCTTCGGGCCCGGGTTCGCCGCCGACCAGGCGTGGTGGCGCGACGCGCTCCGCTCGACCTACCGGCGGCGAGCGCTCGAGACGCATCCGGATCGCGCCCGCGCCCTCGGCCGGAGCGAGTCCGACCTCGCTCGCGAGTTCGGCGCCCTGTCCGACGCGTACCGTATCCTCTCCCAGATGCGCGCCGGCCCCATGCCGAACGCTCGGCACTCCGAGGCGCCCCGGCCGGCCCGGCCAGCGAGGCCGGTGCGCTCGCGCCCGGCGCACCGGAGCCGCGCGTCGGGCTCGGCCACGGCACCGCCCCGCAAGGCGTCGTCCGGTAAGGAGCGCTCGTCGTCGGACCCGTCCACGCCGGCTGGATCGGGCTCGCGCGAGGGCGGGCCGCGCGTGCGCGTCGGCGTCCGGCCCCAGGATCTCCCGCGCCGGCGCCTGCGCTTCGCCGAGTTCCTCTACTACTCGGGCCGCGTGCCCTGGACGGCGTTCGTGGACGCGATCGTCTGGCAGCGCGCCCAGCGCCCCGCCATCGGCCGCATCGCGGTGGAGTTCGGCTTCCTCTCGCCCGAGTCGGTGGCCGAGATCCTCGAGCGCCGCCGCCAGGAGGCCGCCCAGGCGGTGCCGTTCGGCGAGTACGCGCTCCGGAGCGGCTACCTGACCTCGTTCCAGCTCCTCGCGGCGCTCGGCCAGCAGCTCCGGCTGCAGCGGCGCATCGGCGAGTTCTTCGTGGAGCGCGGGCTCATCGACCCCGATGACGTGGACGAGATCCGCTCGCGGCTCTCGCGGCACAACGTCCGTTATTGATCCAGGGCGAAAGGCCTCGGCCGCGGCCGGGGAGCCCGGCGCGGCCGCGGCTGCATGCCGCGGGGTCGGAGCCTGCCGACCGCGCGGTGCGCGGGAAGACCTAGGCGACGACCTCGACCGTGCTGCCCTCCTTCGGGAGGACCTGCACCGGCGCGGGCGGAGGGGCGTTGCCGGCGGGCGGCGTCGCGAGCTTGGACCCGGGCTGCGCGGTGCTGGCCGCGGTGTCGATGAGCTTCAGGGCCTCCTGGCCCTCCATCTTCTCCGTCGACCTCACCGTGGTCGTCTGGGCGGCCACGAGCTCTGCACCGATGGCATTCTTCACGGGTTTCCTCCAGGGGCCGCCGGCGGCGGCCGTCCTGAGGCTACGAGCAAGAGCCGGGCCCCCGGCCGCCCGCGGCAAGTGGGCAGGATCGGCCGGGTTCCCCCTCCGCCGGACGCGGGATGTGGCTCGCCCTGGGTCGGGCCGGCCCTGGGCAAGCCGACCTCGACGCACGTCGTCCGGGGTCAGCCGATCTCCGACATCTCCCCCTCGCGCCGGAAGACGAGCAGGCGATCGCCCTCCTCGGGCATCGCAAGGTCGAGAACGGGCGCGAGCCCGCGGGCACGCGCGGCCCCGACGAGCGCCCGGGCGTCGCGGACGCCGAGCGCAGGATCGTGGGCGGAGAGCGTCGCCTGCAGCCGCGCCAACCGCCCGCGGAGCGCGCCGGCACCCTCGGTGAAGGGCCCGTAGACGGCGAGCGGGCCGCCCGGAGGCAGTACGAGAGCGGCCCCGGCGAGGAGCGCGGCCTCGACCGCGGGCGGGGCGACGTGCAGGACGTTCACGCAGAGGAGGGCCTCGGCGCCGCGGGACGTCCAGGCGGGCGCGGCGATGTCCAGGTCGAGCGGCGGCAGGAGGTTCGGGAGGCCGGCCTCCGCGCACCAGGCGCGGATGGAGTCGCGCGCCAGCGGATCCGGGTCGCTGGGCTGCCAGACGAGGGCGGGGAACGCCCGGGCGAGGAAGACCGCGTGCTCGCCCGTGCCGCTGCCGAGCTCGAGCACGACCCCGGTGGGCGGCAAGAGGTCCCGGAGCGCGCCGGCGATGGCGGCCCGGTTCCGCAGCGCGGCCTGGGCGGTGCGCTTCACGGCCGCATCTTGCCCGCGACGGCCCGGTTGCGCGACCCTCGGGCCATGCGTCGCTTCCCCGCCCGCGCGGTGGCCCTCGTGCTCACGGCCTGCGCGAGCTCGAGCGCGTCCTCGCGCCCGGCCGGACCCGCCGGCCCGGAGCCGCTCCAGGGCGCTCCGGCCGGCGAGCGGCGCGCGTTCCGGGTGCCGGAGCACGGCGCGCTCGAGCTCCTCGTGCCGTCCGGCTGGCGCGTCCGCGAGATCGGGATCGATCCGGACGCGCCGCCCTCGCTCCGCCTGGACCGGCCGGGCGGTGGCGCGCTCGTCGTCTCGCCGGTGTGGAGCCCCGAGGGGCCGGACGAGGGCGACCCGATGGAATCGGCGAGGCTCGTCGCGGAGCTCGCGCGACGGCGCGCGCTCCAGGACAGCGACGATCCGGAGCTGCCCATCCGGCCGCTCGAGCGGGGCGCGAACGAGAAGGTGCGCGGCTACTGGTTCACCGCGCGCGACCGGAGCTTCGTCCGGCCGCCGCCCGGGATCGAGCGCTGGCCCAACATGCTCCGGGGCGCGGCGGTGGTGGGGGAGCTGCTCGTCACCTTCAGCTGGTACGACGACGCTCCGGGTCCGGGGCGCGACGAGGTGCTCGAGATGATGCGCGGGGCGAGGCACGTCCTGGCCCCGGGCGTCGAGGAGCTCTGACGCCTCGGCGGTCTTCTCAGGAGGCGAGGTAGAGCCCGCCGGTCTGCTCCAGCCAGTCGGCCACGCGATCGGCCGCATGCGCCACGTCACCGTCCGAGACGTCGAGCTCGAGCACCGGCAGCGCCGTGGTGCGCACCACCTCCCGGAAGGCCTCCTGCTCGCGGACGAAGACGGAGAGGTCGTCGTACTGCCGCGGGTTGCCCGACACGAGCAGGCGCTCCTCGCGCGCCGCGGCGAAGGACTCCGGCGTGCGGGTGCAGAGCACCACCCGGAACCCGAGCGGGACGAGCCGGTCCTCGAGCCAGTGGAAGTCGACGTCGCGGCCGCGCTCGCGCCTCTGCCAGACCCGCGTCGAGAGGTGGAAGCGATCGACGATCCAGGAGTAGTAGCGCTGCAGCTCGAAGAGCCGCACCCAGGTCGCGTACGTCTCGTGGGCCAGGGCCTCCTCCTCCGGCCCGTAGTTGATGAGGCCCCGGCCCCACGGGAAGTTCGTGAAGGCGCACCACTCGGCCGACACGAGCGGCGAGTGGTAGCGGTACTTCCTCGGCCCGACGACGCGCGGGTGCTCGTTGAGCGCGAAGGCGAGGTCCGTCTTCCGGGTGAGGCGGGTGCCCTCGAGGATCACCTTCGGTACCATCTTGCCGGCCATGTCCTCGTCCTAGCACGCCGCCTCGCCGGGCGGAGCCGCGGTAGAGTGCGCCCATGACCCGACACCGGCTTGCCGTGCCGCTCCTCGCCGCGGCGCTCCTCGCCTGCGCGACCGCGAAGCCCGCCGCCTCCCCCGCACCGGCTCCCGCCGCGAAGCCGGCCGCCGCGGCGCCCTCGGGGCCGCGCTGGTACGACGGCGCGGTCTTCTACGAGGTGTTCGTTCGCTCGTTCCAGGACACGGACGGCGACGGCGTCGGCGACTTCAAGGGGCTCACCCAGCGCCTCGACTACCTCAACGACGGCGACCCGAAGACGACCACCGACCTCGGCGTGGACGCGCTCTGGCTCATGCCGATGCTGGAGTCGCCGAGCTACCACGGCTACGACGTCACCGACTACGAGAAGGTCGAGAAGGACTACGGGACGGAGGCCGACTTCGACGCGTTCCTGGCGGCGGCGCACGCGCGCGGCATCAAGGTGATCATCGACCTCGTGCTCAACCACACCTCGAACCAGCATCCGTGGTTCCAGGAGTCGAAGTCCTCGAAGACCTCGCCGAAGCGGGACTGGTACGTGTGGAGCGACACCGATCTGGGCTGGGGCCGGCCGTGGGACCCCGGGGCCAGGACCTGGCACAAGACTCCGACCGGCTACTACTACGGCCTCTTCTGGGAAGGGATGCCGGACCTCAACTGGCGGAACCCGGAAGTGCGGGCGGAGGCCCGGCGGGTGGCCGAGAAGTGGCTGGCCCGGGGGGTGGACGGGTTCCGGCTCGACGCCATCCGGCACCTCGTCGAGGAAGGCCCGGGCCCGGGGCAGAGCTCCTCCCCCGAGACGCTCACCTACGTCTACGAGTTCGCCCAGGCGGTGCGGAAGGCGAAGCCCGACGCCTACCTCGTCGGCGAGGTCTGGGCCGACGTCGACGAGGCGGCGGAGTACGTCGGCAAGGACCTGCAGGGCCTCACCGCGATGTTCGACTTCCAGCTCGCCGACGCGGCCGTGAAGGCCGCCACCGCGGCCGACGCGTCCTCGCTCGAGACGTGCCTCGAGAACGCGCAGAAGGTCTATCCGAAGGGCGGGATCGACGCGCCGTTCCTCACCAACCACGACATGAAGCGGGTCGGCTCCGTCGCCGGCGGCGACCGCGCCAAGCTCGGCCTCGCCGCCGCGGTGCTGCTCACGCTGCCCGGCACGCCGTACCTCTACTACGGCGAGGAGATCGGCCTCATGAACGGCCTCGGGAGCGACGACGAGTTCAAGCGCACTCCGATGCGCTGGGACGGGAGCGCGCTCGCCGGGTTCACCACCGGGAAGCCCTGGTTCCGGTTCTCCCCCGCTCCGGCGGACGGGAACGTCGGGGCGGAGACCGGCGACCCGGCCTCCCTCCTCTCGCGCTACCGCACGCTCATCCGGGCCCGCAAGGCCTCGGCCGCGCTCGCCCGGGGGGACGCCGTGGTGCTGCCCCGCGCGCAGGGAGGGCGGGTGGTGGCCTGGCTGCGACGCTCCGGCGACGAGGTCGTGCTCGTCGCACACAACCTCGGCGAGACGCCGGCCGAGGCAGGGCCGCTTCCCGCGCCCGGCGCCACGGCCGAGCCGATCTTCGCGGATCCGGCGGCCGAGCTCGTGCGCGAGGGGACCGGCTGGCGCGCTCGCCTGCCCGGCCGGGGCAGCGGCGTGTGGCGGCTGCGCTGACCCCGGGGCCCGGTCCGGCCATGACGATCCCCGCGGAGCCCGCGCTGCGCCACGCGGCGAGCTTCACGGTCCACACCTTCGAGATCGACGCCTACGGCGCCCTCGACGTGCCGGCGCTGTCCGGCTACCTGGGCGAGATTGCCGGCCGCCACGCCCGGGAACTGGGCGTGGGCATGGAGGCCATGTTCGCGCGAGGCACCACCTGGGTGCTGGGGCGGCAGCGCATCGAGGTGCCGGGCGAGGTCCGGCTGGGCGACGTGCTCCACGTGGAGACCTGGCCCGCGGGCGTCGAGCGCATGGCCGCCCTGCGCGACTTCGTGGTGCGGCGGGACGGCGAGGACGTGGCGCGGGCCACGTCGCACTGGCTGGTGCTCGACGTCGCCACCCGGAAGCCATTGTCGCCCGCGGAGGTCATGGACCCGCGCATGCCGCGGGAGCCGCTCCCGCCCATCGTGAGGCCGCCGGCCCGGCTCCACCCGCTGACCGCCTGGGACGAGGACCGCAGGTTCACGGTCCGTTACTCCGACATCGACGTCAACATGCACGTGACCAACACGAGCTACCTGGCGTGGGCGGTGGAGGCGGTGCCCACCGAGCTGTGGAGGTCGTCGCGCCTCGCCGCCGTCGACGTGGCGTTCCTCGCGGAGTGCCACCACGGGAGCGCCATCCGCTCCCGGGCGAGGCGCACCGGGCCGGCCGGCTTCTCGCACGCCATCGTGCGCGAGGAGGACGGCAGGGAGCTGGCCCGCCTTGCCACGGAGTGGGTGCCGAGGTCCGCGCCGAACCCCGCGTCGACCTAGCGCCCGAACACCCAGGTCACCACCACCACCGCGGCCGCGAAGCCGGCCAGGTCGGCGAGGAGCGCCGCCGGGAGGGCCTGCCGGTAGCGCGTCACGCCCACCGCGCCCAGGTAGACGGCGAGCACGTAGAACGTGGTCTCGGTCGAGCCGGCCATCACCGAGGCGAGCCGGCCGGCGTAGCTCTGGGGCCCCTCCGCGCGCAGGACGTCGCCCACGACGCCGAGGGCGGCCCCGCCGGAGAGCGGGCGGACGAGCACGAGCGGGAGCACGCTCGCCGGGATGCCCAGCCGGCCGGTGATCGGGGCGAGCGCCGCGGCGAAGGCGTCCATCGCGCCCGAGGCCCGCAGCATGCCGAGCGCCACGAAGATCGCCACGAGCGGAGGGACGACGCGGATGGCGGTCTCGAACCCGCCCTTCGCGCCCTCCACGAACGCCGGGAAGATCTTCACCCTGCGTGCCGCGGCCAGGATCGGGATCCCCGCCAGCAGGAGCGGCACGGCCCAGGTCGAGAGGGCGTCGAGGGCCGAGCGCATCAGTCCGGGCCTCCGGGCGCAGGGGCGTCCGCGGGCGCGCCCGAGGACGTTGCCGGCGGGGGGAAGAGCGGGGCGAGCAGGCGGGCGGAGAGCGCCGCCGCGGTCACCGCGCACAGCGAGGCGAGGAGGGTCGGACCGAGGATCTCGGCCGGCGCGGTGGAGCCCGCCGCGGCGCGGAGCGCGATGACGCTCGCCGGGACGATCTGGACCGAGGCGGTGTTGATGGCCACGAGCATCGCCTGGGCGTCGGAGGCGATGCCCCGGTGCGGGTTCAGCTCCTCGAGCCGCCTCATGGCCTCGAGCCCGAAGGGCGTGGCGGCGTTGCCGAGCCCGAGCGCGTTCGCGGCGACGTTCATCACGATGGCGCCCAGGGCGGGGTGGTCGGACGGCACGGAGGGGAAGAGCCTCGCCAGCACGGGCCGGAAGGCCCTCGCCAGCGCGCGCACCAGCCCGGCCTCCTCCGCCACCTTCATGAGCCCGAGCCAGAGCGCCAGCACGCCGGCGAGGCCGATGGCGAACGTCACGGCCCGGCCCGCGGACTCGAGCGCCGCCGCGGTGACCTCCGCCATCCGGCCGTTCCAGGCCGCGAATGCGACGGCGATCGCGACGAGCGCGGTCCAGACGAGGCCCACGACCCGATCGTCGCACGGGCGGCCCGCGGGGCAATTTCTTGATAGAACCCGGCCGTGAGCCGCCTTCCTCGCCTCGCCGCCCTGGCCCTCGCCGCCAGCCTGGCGTCCGCCTGCCCCGAGCGGCGCGAGACGCCCGTACCTCCTGGCCGCAGGCCCCCGCAGGCTGCGCTCGCGACCGTCGCGGCCTCCGACGGGCCCGACGTCCTCTCGCTGCCGCGGCCCGACGGCCCCGAGTTCTTCGGCCTGTACCTGCTCGGCAAGAAGGCCGGCTGGTCGCGCATCGAGCTCGTGCGCGAGCAGCGCGGCAACCACGCCGTCATGGTGGAGCGCAGCGAGATGACCATGTCCGCGACGGTGGGCGGGCGGCCGGTGGAGCGGACCATCCGCGAGGAGCGGGTCTACGAGGCGCGCCCCGCCGGATCCCTCGTCTCGTTCCGGAGCGAGTGGAGCGGGGACGGCGGCGAACGGAAGGTGGTGGGGACCTGCGCCGCGGCGGCGTGCAAGTTCGACGAGATCGCGCCCACCGGCGTCCAGCACCGCACCATCGACGGGGTCACCGAGACCCTCGAGCAGGCGGACTCGGTGCGCCTCGCGGCCGCACGGCGGTCGTCGGTGCGGGGCCGGGAGCTCGACCTCGACAAGATGAGGGTACGGGAGGTGGAGACCACGTTCCGGAAGCGGGACGTGATCGCGGGCGGCGGCGTCCAGACGCCGGTGTCGGTGGTGACGGTCTGGCGGCAGGAGGTGAGCGAGCGGATCGTCGAGGAGTACCGCGTCGCCGACGACGGCCGCCTCCTCGAGCTCAGGATGGGCGAGGCGCTCGTGATGCGGCCCGAGACCGAGGCGAGCGCGAAGCAGCTCGACAAGATCGACCTCTTCGCCATGGCGCGCGTGCCGTTGCCCCGCGCGCTCCCGCGCGACGTGCCCGCCTCCATCACCTACCGCATGACCGGCCTCCCCGCGTCGTTCCAGACGCCGGACGCCCGCCAGCGCTTCGTCCCGGCTGGCGCCGGCGAGGTGCTGCTCACGGTCTCGGCGCGGAACCC
>Ga0335084_10005117_pt1 | contig 12935 bp, 10 predicted proteins | sample Lox_Sample_44_FD_206721 | JGI IMG/M metagenome (GOLD analysis project Ga0335084, IMG submission 206721) | Soil microbial communities from Loxahatchee National Wildlife Refuge, Florida, United States - Lox_Sample_4.4 | ecosystem: Environmental > Terrestrial > Soil > Wetlands | place: USA... | reverse complement strand
CCGAGAGCGGGTCGAACGAGATCGGCGCACTGGGCTATCTCGAGTGCGCCGTCGAGCTGGCCGAGCAGATCGGCCACGGCGCGCCGCGCTTCGACACGATCGCGGTCACCGCGTTCAGCGGCGGAAGCCAGGCGGGGCTTCTCATGGGCAAGCAGCTGGCGGGGCTGCCGTCCGAGATCGCCGGCGTGCCGATCGCGTTCTCGGCCGACCATGTTCGGAGCTACATCGCCGATACCATCGCGAAGGCCGCGGGCCGGTTCGGCTTCGCCCTTGACGTGCCCAAGACCATCCACCTCCTCGACGGTTACCAGGGCGCCGGACGGGCGGGCGTGGAGGACGCCGAGCTCTCGCTGCTGATCGATCTCGCGCGTGAGGAGGGGGTCATGCTCGATCCCGTCTACACCGCCAAGGCCTTCGGCGGCCTCCTCGACACGCTCCAACGCGACCCCAAGGCGCTCGGCCAGCGCGTCTGCTTCATCCACACGGGCGGCATCTTCAGCCTCTTCCCGCTTCGAGAGTCGCTCACGCGCCTGCTCGATTCCTGACGTGTCCGAGATCCGGCTCAGAGGAGGCGACCTCGACGGGCTCCTGCTCCACTACCTCGAAGAGGGGCGCGGGCCGGCCACGGTCCTCGTCCACGGCTTGGGCGGATTCGCCGAGTCGTGGCGGCACAACATGCCGGAGCTGGCGCGGCACGGGCGGGTGATCGCGCTCGACCTGCCGGGCTTCGGCCGCTCAGGCAAGCCGCGGCTGGCGTACACCCTGGAGTTCCTGGCACGCGCGCTCGACAGGCTCCTCTACGGGCTCGGTGTAGACACGGTGAGGCTGGTCGGCCACTCGCTCGGCGGCGCGGTCGCCGCCCGCTTCGCCCTCGATCACCCTGGGCGCGTGGAGCGTCTCGCCTTCCTCGGGGCGGCCGTCCCCGGCTTTCACCTGCGCCCGTCGTGGGTCTACCGGACGCTGTCGCTGCCGGGAGTGGGCGAAATGCTTTCGAGCCTGATCACTCCCGGCATCTGCGCGACCGCGCTCGAGCGCTGCTTCGCCCACCCCGACCCCGAGGAGATCCGCTTCTTCGTCGAGCACGAGTACGCGGCGCGCGCGTCCCGTGATGGACGTGCGGCCTATCTCTCGCTCCTCCGCTCGGTGCGGGGTGACTTCACGGTGGATGCCGACGCGCACCGCGCCGCCCTCGCCCGTTTGGGCCGGGGCGTCCTGGTCGTCCACGGGCGGGAGGATCGGGTCGTCCCGCTGGCCCATGCGAAGCAGGTGGCCGACGGCCTCGGCATCGCGCAGCCGCGATGGCTCGACCGCTGCGGTCACTTTCCCCAGATCGAGCACACGGCCGCCGTCAACGCCTACCTGGCCGAGTTCCTGTTCGCCCCCGCGTCTCGGTAGGGTGTCTGCCTAGATCATTCTGCGCTGGGCCGGGGCCGGGAGCCGGGGGTGCCCTCGTCTGCTCAAACCTCCTCGCCTCGCGCGCCACCTCGCTCGGACGCTTCCGCCTGCCCCCTATTCCCCCGAGGCGGGGGGTGCGCTCGCCGCCCTGCTTCGCAGGCGCGGCTCGCACGGCGGAAACGTCCTGCGCTTCGGGGCGCGCTACGGCTCGTCGGATTCGCTCCCGATGGCACCCCCGGCTCCCGGCCCCTGACTTGTGGGCACTTTGCGGACGCAGTCGGGCCCCGGCCCAGTGGACTAGACGGAAAGAGGAGGCGGAACAGTAGGGACTACAGCGTGTAGGTCTTGCCCTGCTCGAGGACGTGGATGCGGGTGGAGTCGATCTTGGCGAGCTCTTCAGCGGTCTCCTGGTAGAGCTGCGGCTTGACGTGGTAGACCCACACCGGCACGTCGGGCGGCGCCTTGTCGAGCTCGCGCTGCAGCATCGCCGGCGTCAGGTGCCCGGAGGCCTTCGCCAGGCCGTCCATGCGGTTCGGAAACGATGTCTCCACGATGATCGCCTTCAGCCCGCGCATCTCCCGCGCCGCCTGCCAGAGCCTCTTTGTCGGCCCCGTGTCGCCGCTGAAGACGAAGCCCGTCTCGCCGTCGTGGACGATGAAGCCAGAGGTCGGGATCGTGTGCTCGACCTGGATCGGCGTCACCCACAGCTCGCCCACCCGCGCTTCGCCTTCTTCAGCCAGCGGGCGGAAGGCCAGCACCGGATCCTTCGGGGTCGGGATATTGGCGAAGTTGGGCCAGACGATGTCGTTGAAGACGTGGGTGCGGAGGCTGTCGAGCACGGATCCAAAGCCGCAGGCTGTCACCCGCCGCTCCGGGGCGAGCATGGCCAGCGTGTCGGTGAGGAAGCACAAGCCGGCGATGTGGTCGAAATGTGCGTGGCTGATCAAGGCGTACTCGACGTCGATCTGCTCGGCGGGGGAGAGGGCTCCGCCGACCGTGCCCGCGTCCACGAGGACCCGATCGTCCACGAGGAGCGCCGACGGGCGCTGTCCCTGCCCCTCGCTCCCATACGAGCCGAGGACCTTGATCTTCATGCGACCGTCTTCATCCGACCCCTTGGGGGCCTCCGATCGGATCGAGTTTAAACTCACCAAGTTTAGTCTACCAGCCAATGGGCGGTCAAGAAGAGTGAGTTCGGCGGGTCTCGATCCCTTATCCTGGGCAGCCTTGCGAAGCACGGAGCCCGTGTGGGAAGATGGCTGGGATGATCTTTCAGCAGATCGTCAACGAGGACGCCGGCTGCATCGCCTACCTGATCGGGTGCGGCCAGGCGGGGGAGGCAATCGTTGTGGACCCCGGGCGGGACCGCGTGGACGACTACGTCGCCTGGGCCCGGCGAAAGGGCTTGAGTCTCACGGGTATCGTCGACACCCACATCCACGCCGACCACCTTTCGGGCAACCAGGCTCTGGCGGCGAAGACCGGCGCGCGCATCCACGTCCATCCTGCCGCGAACGCGGCCTTCCCTCATGCGCCGGTCGACCATGGGGACGAGATCACGATCGGCTCGGTGCGCATCCAGGTCATCCACACGCCAGGACACACGCCGGATAGCATCTGCCTCCTCGTGAGCGACCTCTCCCGGGGGGAGGAGCCATGGTTCGTCCTGACGGGTGACACCCTCTTTGTGGGCGACGTGGGACGGCCCGACTTCGGGGGCGAGCGCGCGGCCGCCACCCTGTACGAGAGCCTCACGACCCGCCTGCTGACGCTACCCGACAGCCTCGAGGTCTACCCTGCGCACGGCGCCGGATCTTCATGTGGCCGCGCCATGTCATCCAAGCCCGGCTCCACGATCGGCTTCGAGCGGCGATTCAATCGGGCGCTCCAGGTCCAGACGGCCGATGCCTTCGTGAGCGCGCTCATGACCGGCCTGCCGCCCAAGCCGCCCGGCTTCGATCGCATCATCGCCAAGAACCGGTCCCAGGCGCTGCCTGCCTCGAGCGACCCCGAGCCGCTGTCCGTCACCCAGGCGCGCGAGGCCTTGGCCAAGGGCGCGGTCATCCTCGACGTGCGTAGCCCGGCGGAGTATGGAGAGGGGCACATCCCCGGCGCCGTCAACGTGTGGGTCGAGAGCAACCCCTTCGCCGCCCGCGTGGCGATGATGACGCCGCCCGACAGTAGCTTCGTGCTGCTGGCGACGGGGCCCTCGGACCTCACCCGCGCGGTGCAGGGCCTGGGGCGCGCCGGCATGGATGACATCGCCGGGTATCTCCAGCGTGGAATGACGGACTGGAGGAGCGAGGGGCTGCCGGAGGAGCGCGTGCCGCAGATCACGGTGCACGACCTGGCGACCATGCGCGACGAGCGGCCCGACCTCGTCGTCGTAGACGTCCGCGAGCCCTCAGAGTGGGACGACGGCCACGTCGCCGGCGCCGTCAACCTGCCCATGAGCCAGGCCCTCGAGCGCATGGGAGAGCTTCCCGCGGGCCGTCCGAAGGCGGTGCTCTGCGCGGGCGGCCTGCGCTCAAGCTCGGTGATCAGCGCGCTCCAGCGGGGCGGGATCGGCGACTGCTACAATGTGGCCGGCGGCATGAACGAGTGGATCAAGTCCGGGTATCCCGTCATCACGTCCGCCCGCGGGGACATTCCAGGAGGACGCCGGGACGGAGCATGAGCGACGACTTCGATTACCCCATCATGTCGAGGGCGCTGATCCTGGGCGACAGGGACACCGTCGCCCGCAAGACCCAGGAAGGGCTCGCTCTCTCGATGGACCCCAAGGAGCTGATCTTTCGCGGCTTGATCCCCGGCATGGACGTCGTGGGAGAGAAGTTCAGGCGCAACGAGTACTACGTGCCGCAGGTGCTGCTCTCGGCGCGGGCCATGTACGCGGGGCTCGACCTCCTCAAGCCCCTCATCACGAAGGCGGGTGGCGAGGGGCAGTCGCTCGGTATCGTCGTCATCGGCACCGCGCAGGGCGATCTCCACGACATCGGCAAGAATCTCGTCGCCATGATGCTCGAGGGCGCGGGCTTCAAGGTGCACAATCTCGGGCGCGACGTCTCGCCTGAGAAGTTCGTGGCGGCCGTCGAGGAGCACGGCGCGCAGATCGTCGGCATCTCGGCGCTCATGACCACGACCATGCCCGCCATGAAGCGCACCATCGACGCGCTGGAGAAGGCGGGCGTCCGCGGGCGCGTCAAGGTGATGATCGGCGGCGCCCCGGTGAGCCAGGCCTATGCCGACGAGATCGGCGCCGACGGCTACGCGCGGGACTCGACCATCGCGGTGGTGCGCGCCAAGGAGCTTCTCGGCGTGGCGGCGTCGACCTGATGACGCGCGCGCGCGGCTGGGAGATCGTCGATCGCGTGAAGGCCGGGGAGCGCCTCGTCTTCGACGGCGGCTACGGCACGGCGCTCTTCGCCGCGGGACTCTCGAACGGCGCCTGCCCGGAGCTCTGGAACGACACGCACCCCGAGGTCGTTCGCGGAATCCACAAGGGCTATTACGACGCGGGCTCGGACATCGTCGAGACCAACACGTTCGGCGGCACCCGGCTCAAGCTCAACGAGTATCAGATCGGCGACCGGACGCGAGAGCTGAACGTGAAGGGCGCGCAGCTGGCTCGCTCGGTCTGCCCGCCCGGGCGGTACGTCGCAGGCTCGATCGGCCCGACGAGCCGGCTGCCGGTCGAGTACGAGCCCTTGGGCGACACCAGCGACGACGAGTACCTCGCCACCTTCAGAGAGCAGGCCCAGGCACTGGCCGAAGGCGGGGTGGACATCTTCGCCGTCGAGACCATGATGTTCCCCCAGGAGGCGACCGCTGCCGTCAAGGCGTGCAAGGCGGTCGCCGACCTGCCGGTCATGGCGACGATGTTCTTCCAGTACGAGGAGATGCACGACCGCGACCGGACCATGTGGGGCGAGAGCCCGGCCGAGGTGGCGAAGAGCCTGCTCGGCGCGGGCGCCGACGTCGTGGGCATGAACTGCGGCCGCGGCCCCGACCGGGCGATCGTCATCATCCGGGAGATGCGCGCGGTGACGGACGCGCCCCTCGTCGCGTATCCGAACGCGGGTCTGCCCATCACCAAGGGGGACACCACGACCTACGAGCTCGGGCCCGAGGCCATGGCCAAGGACTATCCGGCGCTGCTCGACGCCGGTTGCAACATCGTCGGCGCCTGCTGCGGCTCGGATCCCCGCCACATCCGCCTCATCGCCGAGGTCGCGCGCTCCCGCTCGTCCCGCAAGTGAGCGCGGCGCTCGACGTCCGCTCGCCCCGTCCGGCCTCGCTGACGGACATCCCTCTGCGTGTGGACCGCGACGAGGTCCTGCGCTTCCAGGGCTACAAGAAGGGCATCGACGTCCCGGATGGCGCCGTACTCGCGCTCTTCGACGAAGCGCTGGCTCTCGGCGAGTCGCTCTTGGAGCCGCAAGTCGTGTACCGGGCGGCGCGGGTGACGGGGCAGGGGCCCGACCTGATCGAAGCCGGCGGAGAGCGGCTCACGATTCCCGAGATCGGCAGGCGGTGGGGCACGCTGGAGGCTGTCGGTGCCGGCATCTGCACCGTCGGGTCTTCCATCGAGGACCGGGTGCGGGCGCTGTGGGACAGCCGGGAGCTGCCGCTGGCGGTCATGCTCGACAGCGTCGGCTCGGCGGCGGTCGAGAGCCTCGCAGAGTACGCCAATGATCTGCTCTGCCAGGCCGCCATTCCCTCTGGACTCAAGGTCACGAACCGAATCAGTCCGGGTTACGCCGGCTGGGACACCGCCGAGCAGGCGGCCCTCTTCCACCTTTGCCCGGGCGACCCCATCGGCGTCACCCTTAACAGCTCGTGCGTGATGGCGCCGGGCAAGAGCATCTCCTTCCTCGTCGGCGTCGGACCGGAGGCGCGCGTCGACCACTACTTCACCCAGTGCCGTCGCTGCTGGATGCCCGACTGCGCCTACCGCCGCGCCCCCGCCGCCGCCACGGTGCGCCGGTAGGGTTCCGCCGTGTTCAGATGATACGATGACCGATAGCATGGCGGACAATGTGATTCTCGTGGGCTTCATGGGGGCGGGCAAATCGTCGGTCGGGCGCATCCTGGCCGCGCGACTCGGGCGCTGCTTCGTCGAGACGGACGACATGATCACCGCCGCGGAGGGCCGGCCGATCCCGAAGATCTTCGCCGAGCAGGGCGAGGCGCACTTCCGCGCGCTCGAGGATGAGGCGGTGCGGCTGCTCGCGCTGAAACGGGGGAACGTCATCGCCACGGGCGGTGGCTTGCCCTGCCGCGAGGATCGCGTCGCGGAGCTCCGCGCCATCGGCACGGTTGTGTGGCTGTCCGGCGATTTCGGAGTGCTGTACGAGCGCGCGCTTCGCGGCGGCGATCGCCCGATGCTCAGCGGCAAGACGCGCGAGGAGATCGAGGCGCTCTACGAGGCGCGCAAGCGCTTCTACGCCGAGGCAAGCCTTTCGGTGGACACGACGGGGCTCACCCCCGACCAGGTCGCGGCGCGGGTGGTGGCGGCGCTGGCGGGGCGCGAGAGACAGGCCGTCTGATGCCCGCGCCCTTCCTCGAGCGCCTTCGCGAGCGGCCGCTCCTGGGCGACGGCGCCATGGGCACCATGCTCTATGCCCGCGGCGTGCCCCTCGACGCCTGCTTCGACGTGCTCAACGTCAACGAGCCGAGGACCGTCCAGGGCATTCACGCCGACTACATCCGGGCCGGCGCTGACTGGATCCAGACGAACACGTTCGGCGCGAACCGCTTCAAGCTCGGAGTGCACGGCCTGTCCGCGACCGTCCGCGAGGTCAATCTCCGAGGCGCCAAGCTGGCGCGCGACGTGCGCGAGACCATGGGTCGCGACGTCTTTGTGCTTGGTTCCATCGGCCCGCTCGGCAAGTACCTGGCCCCGCTCGGATCGATCACGCACGAGGAGGCGCGAGCGGCATTTCGCGAGCAGGCCGAGGGGCTGCTCGAGGGCGGCGTGGACGGCTTCGTCGCCGAGACTTTCTCGGATCTCGTCGAGCTGCGGCTGACCGTCGAGGCGATCCGCGCCATCACCGACCTGCCGGTCATCGCGTCGGTCGCCTTCACACAGGACCACGTGACCTTCCTTGGTCACACGCCGGCGGAAGTCGCGCGGTCGCTCGGCGCCCTGCCGATCCAGGGGCTCGGCGCCAACTGCTCCGTCGGCTCGAGCACGCTCTACGACGTGCTGGAGCAGATGCTGCCCGAGGCCGCCGGCCTGCCGGTGATGATCCAGCCCAACGCCGGCCTTCCGAGCCGCGTCGGCGAGCGCCTGGTCTACATCTCGTCGCCGGCGTACATGGCGGAGTACGCGGCGCGGATGATCGGAGCGGGCGCCCGCCTCGTCGGCGGCTGCTGCGGCACCACGGCCGACCACATCCGTGCCATGCGCGAGGTGGTGGATCGTCACGGGCCGCGCTCCGGCGGCGGGAAGGTGGCTGAGCCTCGGCGCGGGCGGGCCGAGGTGAGCCCGGCGCCGGCACTGCCGACGACCGCCGCGCCCACCCTGCTCCAGCGCAAGCTCGCGGCCCGCGAGTTCCTGGTGACTGTCGAGCTGGATCCGCCGCGCGGGCACAACATCGAGAAACTCGTGCAGGGCGCCAAGCTTCTCAAGGAGCGCGGTGTCGAGATCGTGGACATCAACGACGGCTCGCTCGGACGGGTGCGCATGTCGGTGCTGCCCACGGCAATCCTGGTCCGAGAGGCGACCGGTCTCGACATCAACATGCACTTCACGTGCCGTGACCGGAACCTCATGGGCATACAGGCCGACGTGCTCGGCGCGCACGCGCTCGACATCCGCAACATCCTCGCGATGACGGGCGACCCGCCGCGCACGGGCGATTATGTGGACGCCACCGCCGTGTTCGACGTGGACGCCATCGGGCTCATCCGCATCTTGAAAGATATGAACGAGGGACGCGACGCCACCGGCAATTCCGTCGGCGAGCCCACCGCCTTCTGCGTGGGCGCGGCGCTCGACCCCGCGGCGGCCGATCCCGGGCGGGAGATGGAGCGCCTCCTCGCCAAGGCGGAGGCGGGCGCGCGCTGGTGCCAGACCCAGCCGGTCTACGACCTCGAGGTGCTCGAGCGCTTCTTCGCGCGCACCCGCTCACCGATTCCGGTCGTTGTCGGCGTGCTGCCGCTGCACTCCTCGCGACACGCCGAGTTCCTCCACAACGAAGTGCCCGGCATCACCGTGCCTGACGCTGTCCGCGCGCGCATGAAAGACGCCGGAGACCGCGGCCTGCGCGCAGGGATCGAGACGGCCCAGGCGCTCGTCCGTCAGATTCGCGGCCGCTATGCGGGTGCGTACCTTATGCCCTCGTTCGGCCGCTTCGAGGTCGTCGCGGAAGTGCTGGACGCGCTCCAGTAGTCTTTCCGGAGGACTCCGATGGCCGATCTCCACGACGTGACCGCAGCCGAGGCCGCGAGGCGCATCCGCTCGGGAGCGCTGTCGCCCTCCAACCTGTTGGCCTCCTGCCTCAGGAGAATAGACGTGGCCGAGCCCGCCCTCAAGGCCTGGGTGCACCTGGACCGCGACGCCGCCTCCCGCGTTGCCGTCCAGCGCGACATCGAGGCGCGGGAGGGGCGCTTCATGGGGCCGCTTCACGGCGTGCCCGTCGCGCTCAAGGACATCTACGACGCCGCGGGGCTCGTGACGACGTCAGGGGTAGGCGCCTGGGGGCACCGCCGCCCGACGGTCGATGCGTTCTCGGTGGCGAGATTGAGGGCAGCCGGGGCCGTCATCCTGGGCAAGGTCACGACGACGCCGTTCGCGCTCCGCGACCCGACGGCGACCTGCAACCCGTGGAATCTGGGCCATACGCCCGGCGGCTCGTCGAGCGGCTCGGGCGCTGCGGTCGGCTCGCGCATGGTGCCGCTCGCGCTCGGCACACAGACCGTTGGGTCGGTCCTGCGCCCGGCCGCCTACTGCGGCGCGGTAGGCTTCAAGCCGACTCACGGGCGCATCAGCGCTGTCGGCGTGACGCCGCTGGCGTGGAGCCTCGATCACGTGGGCGTGCTCTGCCGCTCAGTCGAGGACGCGGCGCTCGCGCTCTCGGTCATGGCCGGTCACGATCCCGCGGACCCACGCTCCGCGGCCATGCCCGTCGAGGACTACCTCGCCGCGCTGGTGACGCCGGCGGCTCCGCGTCTCGGGGTGCTGCGGCCGCTCATCGAGCGCGCCGATCCCGCGAACGCGGCCCAGATCAAGGCGGTCCTCGAGACGCTCCGGGCGGCCGGCGCGCAGGTCGAGGAAGCCCCGCTCGCCGCATCGTTCGAGGGCCTTCACACGGCGGGAGACACGGTCACGCGATCGGAGGCGGCGGCCTTCCACCGCGACCTGTACGCGCGGCATGCAGCCCAGTACCCGAAGCACATCGGCGAGGCCATCAAGGCTGGCCTCGGCATCGCGGCCGTGGACTACATGGCCGCCCAGGCTCACCGGCGGACCTTCCGTGCGGAGATGGGCGTGATCGCGTCGCGCTACGACGCGCTCGTCTTGCCGACGGCGGCGGGCCCCGCGCCGAAGGGGCTCGAGTCCACGGGCGATCCGTACTACTGCGCGCCGTGGAGCTTCGCCGGCATGCCGTCGCTCTCGCTGCCCTCCGGGCTTGCGCCCGACGGCTTGCCGTTCGCCGTCCAGCTGAGCGGCGCTCCGTGGTCCGAGTCGCGCCTCCTGGCCGCGGCCGCGTGGTGCGAGCGGGTCATCGGCTTCAAAGAGACACCGCGTGCTTGACCTCAAGATCTTCGGCGGGCAGGTGCTGGACGGCACGGGTTCGCCCGCGGTGCGGGCCGATGTGGGCATCACGGGCGACCGCATCACGGCGGTCGGCGATCTCTCCCGCGAACCCGCGGGCGAAACCGTAGACGCGGCCGGGCTGACCGTCTCGCCGGGTTTCATCGACATGCACTCGCACTCGGACTGGCGCCTCTTCGCCAATCGCCGCGCCGAGTCCAAGATCCGCCAGGGCGTGACGACGGAAGTCGTCGGCAACTGCGGCTTCTCTCCCGTGCCCGTCAGCGACGAGTTTCGAGACGACATGCGGGGCTTCGCGCTCTACGTCGGCCCAGGCATGGATTTCTCCTGGCGGTCGGTCAAGGACTACCTCCGACACTACGAGGACGGAGGGCTCGCGCTGAACGTGGCGCAGCTCATCGGCCACGGCACGCTGAGGCTGGCCGTCATGGGCTTCGCCCGGCGGGACCCTTCGGCGAAGGAGCTCGCGCGCATGCGCAGCCTGATGGAGGCGGCCATGGCCGACGGCGCCTGCGGGCTGTCTACTGGGCTGATCTACGCTCCCGGCTCGTATTCGGCGACGCCGGAGATCATCGAGATCGCGCGGGGCGCCGCGCGCGGGGGCTTCTACGCGAGCCACATCCGCGGCGAGGGCGCGACGCTCCTCAATTCGGTCGCCGAGGCCATCCGCGTGGGCGAAGAAGGCGGCCTGCCGGTGCAGGTGAGCCACATCAAGGCGGCGGGCCGGCCCCACTGGGGCAGGGTCAAGGACGCCCTCGCCCTGATCGACGCCGCGCGCGCGCGGGGCCTCGACGTCACGGCCGACGTCTACCCGTACACGGCCTCGAGCACGACGATCCGGACGCTCCTGCCGGACTCCGCGCTCGAGGGCGGCATCGAGGCGATGCTGGGCCGCCTGCGCGACCCGGCGGAGCGCGCGCGGATCCGCGACGAGATGGCGCACGGCGCGGTGCTCGCGCGCGGCGTCGGCTGGCACGACATCATGATCGCCTACGCGCCCACGAGGCCCGAGATCCAGGGGCTGCGCCTCGACGAGATCGGCGGGCGCCGGGGCAAGGACCCGGTCGAGTGCGTCTTCGACATCATCGAGGCCGAGAAGGGCAAGGGCTACGTCATTCTCTTCCAGCTCGACGAGGCGGACCTCCGGCGCGCCCTCGTCCACCCGCACGTGATGATCGGCTCCGACGGCTCATCGCTGGCGACGACGGGGCCGCTCTCCGAGGGCAAGCCCCATCCGCGGAGCTACGGGACCTTTCCGCGCGTGCTCGGCCGCTACGCCCGCGACGAGGGCCTGCTGACCCTGCCCGCCGCCGTGCACAAGATGACGGGGATGCCCGCGGCGCGGCTCGGCTTGACGGATCGTGGCGTCATCCAGCGCGGCGCCAAGGCCGATGTCGTCGCCTTCTCACCGGAGCGGGTCGCCGATCTCGCGACGTACGAGGACCCGCACCGATACCCCGCCGGCATCGAGCACGTGATCGTCAACGGCCGCGCCGTCGTGCGGGGCGGCGAGCACACCGGGAGTCTTCCCGGGCGCGTGCTCAGGCCCGCAGCAGGGTAGGGACGGGTCGCCATGAAGATCGGCCGCCTCTTCCCCGATCTCCTGGCCACTCTCGGCCGCGCTTCCTCGCCGGAGATCGGCGTCGCGCGCGGGATCAAGAGCCTCGTCAGGCTGACGCGAGCCTCCGCCGGCCGCCTGGTCTTCTCCGGCAGCCCGGGCCCGTCGCTCGACCTTCTTGCCGGCGCCCGCCCGGACTCGCCGCTGGCGGTCTGGCTCGCCGGGCGCGACGCCACGCCGCCGCGGCGGATGCGCATCGAGACGCTTCGCGAGCCGCCGCCGGGATGGAAGGGAGGGGACCGGCCGGTACTGCTGCGGGCGCCGCTGGGTCCGCCCGCGAATCCCCTCGGCACGCTGATGCTGCTCGGGCGGAAGTTCCGCGGGGGAGCGCTGCCGTCGTCGTTTCCGCTCGAATTCGGGCTTGCGCTCGAGCACGTCTGGCGTCTCCAGTGGCGCACGCTCCGGCTGACCGTGATCAACGAGGTTGCGCGGCTGACTTCCGGCGCCCACGCCCTCGAGGAGGTCTACGAAGCCGTAGCGCGCGCTCTGCGCCGGCTGTTCCGGTTCGACGTGCTCTCGGTCAGCCTGATCGACACCGAGCGCGGAGAGTTCCAGCTCGTGACCGCCTCTCCCGGACTCGGGATTCCAGAAACGAGAACCGACCGGTTCCCGCTCGAGGGTACGCTCGCCCAGTGGGTCCTCGAGCAGAGGGCTCCGCGCCGGGTGGACGACCTCCTCGATCCCGCAGTCCCGCCGGCCAGCCGGGAGCTGCTGTCGCGCCGCGGGCTCCGCTCGGCGATGCTCGCCCCGCTCGTCTCCCAGGGCGTCATCATCGGCACGCTCAACGTCGGCCACCGCGCCACCCGCGCCTTCACGGACGCGGATCTCGAGGCGCTGGGCGAGGTGGCGCGGCCGCTCGCCTCCGCCGTCGAACACGCCCGTCTGCACGCGGAGACCGTGGAGCGCGCCGAGGCGCTGGCGGCGCTCAACCGGACGAGCCAGCTCATCACCTCTCGGCTCGACCTGGGCGCGCTCCTCGAGACCGTCAGCCGCTCCGTGGCGGATCTTATCGGCAGCACCGGCTGCGGCATCGGTCTCCTCAACGCCGAGCGCACCGCCGTGGTGCACGTGGCCGCCCACGGTTTCAGGACACCCGAATGGAGCCGGCTCTCCATGCCGCTCGGCGAGGGGATCATCGGG